>Ga0302325_10010178_pt1 | contig 20419 bp, 16 predicted proteins | sample Palsa_T0_2_FD_201948 | JGI IMG/M metagenome (GOLD analysis project Ga0302325, IMG submission 201948) | Peat permafrost microbial communities from Stordalen Mire near Abisko, Sweden - Palsa_T0_2 | ecosystem: Environmental > Terrestrial > Soil > Palsa > Peat permafrost | place: Sweden: Abisko...
AACCATATCGGCGGCATGATCGTCGGCACCTCTCGCGGCCCGCTAGGCATCGAGCGCAGCCAGGTGTACGCCACCGCCGTTACCACCAACGAGCTTCAGCGCCGCTCGAAAATCCCGCTCCTCATCGGCGCCGACTTTGAATCCGGCACCGGCATGCGCCTCGACGAAGGCACTTCGTTCCCTTCCGCCATGGCCATCGCCGCTACCGGAGACCCGAAGCTTGCCTACACCGTCGGCAAGACGATTGCCCTCGAAGCCCGCGCCTCCGGAGTGCACTGGATCTTCGCGCCCGACGCGGACCTGAACAACAATCCCGATAATCCCATCATCAACGTCCGTTCGTTCGGCGAAGAACCCCAAAACGTGTCCGCGTACGTCACGCAATTTATTCGCGGAGTGCAGGAAAACGGCGCGATCGCCACCGCCAAGCACTTTCCCGGCCATGGCAATGTAAGCGTCGATTCGCATCTCGCCCTGGCCTCGGTTCCCGGCAGCCGGGGGCAGCTCAATGGCGCCGAGCTCGTCCCCTTCCGCGCCGCGATCGCCGCAGGTGTGGACTCGATCATGCCGGGGCACCTCGCCGTTCCCGCCTTCGAGCCCGACAAAAATGTCCCGGCAACGCTCTCCCACAATATCCTGACGGGGCTTCTTCGCGGCGAAATGAAATTTCGCGGACTCATCGTCACCGATGCGATGGATATGGGCGGCGTCACGTCGCTCTACGCGCCCGGCGAAGCCGCCGTAAGGTCTGTAGAAGCAGGTGCCGACGTACTGCTGATGCCTCCGCTTCCGGACGCGGCCATGGCCGGCCTGGAAAGCGCCGTTTCCTCCGGCCGCCTCCCCGTCTCGCGCATCGACGAATCCGTTCGCCGCATCCTCGCCGCCAAGGCGCGCATCGGTCTCGACAAGCAGCGCCTTGTCGACATTCCGCACTTGAACGAAAAATTCGGCCTGCCCGCCTTCGATCAGGACGCGCAGCGCATCGCCGATCGCGGCGTCACGCTTCTGCGCGACACCCCGAAGCTGCTGCCTCTCGATTCCACGCGCCCGCTGCGCGTCCTGCTCGTGGCGCTCTCGGCCGATCCCGACCCATTCCCCGCCGAAACGCTCGAGCCTGAGATTCGCCCGCGCGTCGATTCACTCACCGTGCTTCGTGCAGACACTCAATTCACCAGCGTCACAACGCTGAAGCTCCCGAATCCCGACACCTACGACGTCGCCATCGCCGCCCTTTTCGTGCGCGTGGCCGACCGCAAGGGCAACGTCGGGTTCCCCGACGATCAGCGCGCCTTCATCGATCAGCTTCTAGCCGCGGGAAAACCTACGGTGGTGGCGGGTTTCGGCAGCCCGTATCTCATCGAGCGCTTTCCGAACGCGCCCACGTGGCTCGCCGAATTCTCAACCAACGATGTCTCCCAGCGAGCGGCCGGCCGCGCGCTTTTTGGCCAGATCGCCATCGGAGGACAGATTCCAGTCACCGTTCCCGGCACCGTGAAGCTGGGAGATGGAATGCACCTAGCGGCGAAGTCCATGACGCTGCAACCTGCTTCCTCCGCAATGTCCGTCCAGCTCAAGCCCGCATACGACGTGCTTGACCGCGCCGTCGCCGGCGGCGCATTTCCCGGCGGAGTACTCGCCGTGGGTTGGAATAACGAACTCGCGGTGCATCCGTTTGGGAGGCTCTCCGGCGACCCGAAATCTCCCGCCGTTCGCGCCGACACAATTTACGATGTCGCTTCGCTGACCAAGCCCATCGTCACCACCACGGCCATCATGAGCCTCGTCCAGCGCGGCGATCTCGAGCTGGATGCTCCCGTGGTCCGCTTCCTGCCGGAGTGGGCCAAGGCTGCCAAATCCGATCCCAACCTGGCCTGGCGCGCGAAAGTAACCGTGCGTATGCTGCTCCTGCACGACTCGGGACTCCCCGCCCACCGGGACTTCTTCAAAGACGCCAAGGGACGCGAAGCCGTACTCGCGCAGGTGATGGCCGAGCCGCTCGTCCACGAGCCCGGCACGCAGGTCGATTACTCCGATATTGGTTTCATCCTCCTGGGCGAAATTGCAGAACGCCTCACCGGCGAACCCCTCGATGAAACCGCGCGCGATATTTTTGCGCCGCTGCGCATGACCGATTCGCTCTTCAATCCGCCGAAGAGTCTGCGCTCGCGGATCGCGCCCACTGAAAACGATACGGTTTACCGCAAGCGCCTCCTGCAAGGAGAAGTCGACGACGAGAATGCCTGGGCCATGGGAGGCGTGGCAGGCCACGCCGGGCTTTTCTCCACCGCTAGTGATATCGCAGGGTTCTCGCAGATGCTGCTCAACGGCGGCATTTATTCGCACGACCGCATGCTCCGCCGCTCCACCATCCAGCAATTTACCTTTCGCCACACGATTGGCGATTCCGCCCGCGCTCTCGGCTGGGACGTTCCCGTGCAGCCCTCCTCCTCGGGCGAATATTTCTCCGCAAAAAGCTTCGGCCACCTCGGATTCACCGGCACATCGCTCTGGATCGACCCCGAGCGCAATCTGTTCGTGATTTTGCTCACCAACCGCGTGAACCCCACTCGCGCCAACGAGAAAATCCGCCAGGTGCGCCTAGCTCTCCACGACGCAGTGTTCCAGGCGCTGGGGCTCGCGCGCGAGCCTGTCGCCGCCCGATAACTTCCGCAGCACACTTCAGGCAAGTATGCGTTTCGCCGCACAATCTCGCCGGACGCTCCCGTTATAATTAAATGAACCCGTGCCCTCTTTGAAACCACTTAAGACCGAGCAGCGAAACCCGCGTTCCCGCGGACTGGACAAGAAGTCCACGATAGAAGTTCTGCATCTGCTCAATGGCGAGGACGCCCGCGTCGCCACCGCAGTTCGCCGCGAACTTCCCAAAATCACCCAGGCAGTCGATGCCATCGTGAAGGCATTCGGGGCGGGCGGGAGGCTCTTCTACGTCGGCGCGGGAACCAGCGGCCGTCTAGCCGTGCTGGACGCCGCGGAGTGCCCACCCACGTTCGGCACCAAACCGCGCATGGTCCAGGCAATCATCGCAGGCGGAGGCAAAGCCCTTCGCCGCTCCGTGGAAGGCGCGGAAGATTCCACCGTGACAGGCGCACGCGATTTGTCACGCGCTGGATTTTCGAAGCGCGACGTCGTCGTAGGGATTGCAGCCAGTGGCACAACCCCCTACGTGCTAGGCGCGCTGAAGTTTGCACGGCAGCGCGGCGCGATAACGGTAGGCGTCACGTCGAATTCCGATTCGCCTCTCGCGCGTCAGGCCCAAATCGCCATCGTGCCGGATACCGGCGCCGAAATTGTCGCCGGCTCGACCCGCCTCAAGGCCGGAACCGCGCAAAAAATGGTACTGAATTTGCTCTCCACCGCGGCAATGGTCCAGATGGGCAGAGTTTACAAAGGCTGGATGGTCCACGTGGCGTTGGCCAACAGCAAGCTCCGCAGCCGCGGCGTACAAATCCTGGAGCAAGCAACCGGCGTAAGCGCGAGGATCGCGAAGCGCGCGTTGAAGGAAGCAGATTACGATTTGGCGGTCGCGCTGGTCGCACTCAAATCGGGCGCCACGCCCCGCGCGGCGCGCCGCGCGCTCGCATCCGCCGATGGCAACGTGCGCAAAGCGTTCGAATCACTGAGCAATCCGCGCCCAAATCGTTAGACCACCGGCTTCCGGGCCTCTGAGCGAGACTCCTGGCCTGATTCCGCCGGTATGGATCGCAGCGCCTCAAGCGGGCGGCACGCCTGGCCCTGGCTCCAATCCTCTCTGATACGCTCCCGCTCCTCTTCGGTCAAATCGAACCACGCCTCGGCAATATCGCGCACGCGTTCGAGCGCCGCCTGCATCTCCGCCTGCTTCGCCTTCAACAACTCGCTGTCCGCATCCTTGGGCACGCGAATAGGCGGCGCCACAATCGTGACGGCCCGCGAAAACGGGTAGGGCAGCTGAAACAAATCCCACGCCTTTTTGAAGACGTGCTTCCGTTCGAGCCCAATGTGAAAAACCGAAATGGGTTTCCCCGTCCGGCGCGCGAGAATCACCGGACCCGGTTTCGCCACGTAGCGCGGGCCGCGCGGGCCGTCGATCGTAAACGCCACGTGGCGCCCTTCCTCGAGGCGCTGCGCCATCGCGGTAAGTCCCTCGATGCCGCCGCGCGTCGAACTTCCCTGCGCGGTACCGAAGCCCAGCCGCTCGATCACGCGGCGCGTCCACTGCCCGTCAAAATTCACCGTGTTCAGCACCACGATCCCGCGGTTGCGCCACATCCACACCGCCGGAAAAATGCAGCGGTGCCAGAACGCGCCGATGCCCGGCTCGCCCTTGTCGCGGATTTGCACTGCGTTGTGCACCCCGACGATTTCAAACCGCAGCGTGGGGCCGATCAGCCGCACGAACCGGTAAACCACCCACGCGATAATAGGTATCTGCATGCGCCGCCAGCGGGAAAGCTGGGGAGCGCTCAATTGAGCGAGCCTGGCTGGTTGTGGAGCCCCGGGCGGGCTGGCTGTGCTGTTGTCCACTGCCGTATAGTATAGGCGACCCCATGAATTCGCCGATTCAATTCGCGCTTCCGTCTCGGCATCGGAGCGCGAAGACGGCCCCTTCCGATTGGCGGCGCGGGTGGCCGTGCCTTCTTCTGCGCGCGGCGGTGCTTCTGCTTTCCGGGGCATCGGTTCGCGCGCAAGACACTCCGCTCAGCGTCGTGGGCCGCATCGAAGGCAACGACATTTCCGTGCAGGGCCCATCCACTCCCGGAAACGACAACGAGACGAAGACGCCAAGCATAATGGTAGGCAACGGAAGCGTAGTGACCGTCCACGCCGGCGACGCGCGGCTGACGCTCGTGAGCGGCGGCGAAGTAGACATCTGCGGACCCGCGAAATTCACGCTTCTGCAGTCCGGCGCTGCAATCACGCTCGCGCTCGATTTCGGCCGCGTGCGCGTGCAACTGCCGGCCAGTGTCTCGCTGAGGTTGTTTACTCCCACCATCGTCGCCACGCCCATCGACATCAGCGGCGGCAAGCGCGATATCACCGTTGGGCTCGATCTCGACGACTCGCTCTGCGTGCTAGCGGCCAGCGGCGCGCTCGAGCTCGAACATCAATTTTCCGGCGAGAAACTGATCGTCCCCGAGGCGGGCGAATTCTTCTTGAACGCGGGCAAGCTGCTCCCCGTAGCCGGGAAGCCCGGAAGCTGCCAGTGCGCCGCCATGCAAACTCGCCCGCGCCCATCGTTCTCCGAACCGCAGGAGTACGCGAACATGGTGCAGCCCCTAACGGCGCCGGCGCTGACGCCAAGCGAGCCCGCCGCACCGTCCATCGCCCCGACGAACGCACCCCCTCCTGCCCCGGAAACGCCCCCGAATGTCGAGTTCAGCATCCCCGCGCACGCGAACGAAGAGCATCCCGTAGCGCCTCCGCAGCGAGCCCCTGCTCCCGCCGCCCCCGCCGCGACAATGCCCGTTTACACGGTAGTCGCGCCGCTCTCTTTCACCGCCGGCACGCCCCTTCCTCCGCCCGACGACCCGCCCATCGACACGGTGCTGCTCGTGCGCGAAACACAAGTCCAGCCCACCTGGGAGTTTCAAGGCCACGTCGACGCCCCCAATTTCGCCACAGCCATGCAACACGCCCTCGGCGAAAGCGGCAACCCAGACAAACCACCTGCCGAGCCGCAAAAAAAGCACCACGGCTTCTGGGGCACTCTGCACAGAATCTTCGAAGGCAACGGCGCGCAAGACTAAAGCGTGCCGGTGAAGCCAGCCGTTGCCGTTGCCTTTGCGGGGTGCCCCACCCTTTGTCTTGTAAGGGTGGGTCTTCGCCTTGTCTCATTCACCCGTTTCGCACGATCCGCGGCAATTGAGTACGATGGTTGTGCTCTTCGCTGTTGCTCAATCAACCGCCAATAAGATAGCTTCTTACCCTATGTTTTCTCTCAAAGACAAAATCGCTCTCGTTACCGGTGCGTCGCAAGGGATCGGGCGCGCCACGTCCCTGCTCCTCGCCGAAGCCGGCGCAAAAATCGCCGTAGCCGCCCGCACCCCCGAAAAACTCTCGTCGCTCGTCGCCGAAATCGAAGCCGCCGGCGGCGCGGCGCTCGCGGTACCGATGGATGTCGGCGACGCCGCCCAGGTAAAAGCCGGCTTCCAGCAATTGCTAGCCAAATTCGGCCGCCTCGACATTCTCGTCAACAACGCCGCCATCACCCGTGACACCCTCGCCCTCCGAATGAAGCTCGAAGACTGGGACGCAGTTCTCCGCACCAACCTCACCGGCGCGCACCTCTGCATCCAGCAAGCCCTGGGCGCGATGCTCAAGCAGCGCTCCGGCCGCATCATCAACATCACCTCGGTGGTAGCTGAGACGGGCAACGCCGGCCAATCGAATTACGTCGCCTCTAAGGCGGGACTCATCGGCCTCACCCGCGCCATCGCCGTCGAAGTCGCCTCGCGCAGCATCACCGTCAACGCCATCGCGCCCGGCTTCGTCGAGACGCCCATGACCGACGTGCTCTCGCAAGAGTTGAAGGACAAGATGAAGTCGCTCATCCCGCTCGGCCGCTTTGGCACCGACCGCGAAATTGCCGCCGCCATCGCCTTCCTCGCCAGCGACGAGGCCGCCTACATCACCGGCCAAGTCCTCGACGTGAATGGCGGCATGCACATGGGCTAGCGCCTTTTCGGAACGACACGCGGCGAAGCCGTCCAGCGCTCTGCGTGCGCGCAAGATGCGCGTAAAGGTTGACCCAGCCTTGCCTCCCGCATAGAATGGGCAGGTTAATTTCACAGTGCCACCCCCGCCTCTTACTGCCAGGGGGTCCAGACAGCCGATACCGGAGGAACTATCAGAATGGCCAGCGTCGAAGAACGCGTTAAGCAGATTATTGTCGAGCAGCTCGGTGTGGATGAAGGCGAAGTCACTTCAACCGCTTCATTCGTGGACGATCTGGGTGCCGATTCGCTCGATACCGTCGAGCTGGTTATGGCCTTCGAAGAGGCTTTTGGCATCGAGATTCCGGACGAGGATGCCGAAAAGATCGCCACGGTGAAGGACGCCATCGAATACATTGAGAAGCACGCCAAGGCAGCGAAGTAGTTCACCGATCTTCCCCGTCCCATACAGGAGAGCTTCCCCTTGAGCCGCCGAGTTGTAGTGACCGGTGTTGGGCTGGTCTGCGGATGCGGTATCGGCACCGAAGAGGTCTGGACCAGCCTCCAGGCCGGCAAGAGCGGTATCGGCCCCGTTACCCATTTCGACGTCAGCGCGTTTGACTGCCGCATCGCCGGTGAAGTGAAAAATTTCGAGCCCCTGAACTGGGTCGAAAAAAAAGAACTCAAGAAGATGGCCCGGTTCATTCAGCTGGCGATCGCCGCCTCCGATTTCGGAGTGCGCATGGCCGGGCTGAACGTCACTCCGGAGACTGCGGACTCGACCGGCGTCTACATCGCGTCGGGCATCGGCGGATTCGACGTCATCGAGCGTGAGCACTCGAAATTCCTCGCTGGCGGCCCCGGCAAGATTTCCCCATTTTTCATTCCTGCCGCGATCATCAACCTCGCCTCCGGACACGTCTCCATCCGTTACGGCGCCAAGGGTCCCAACTCAGCCACTGCTACCGCCTGCTCGGCCTCGGCGCACGCCATCGGCGATGCGTACAAAATCATCCAGCGCTGTGATGCGGAAGTGATGATCGCAGGCGGCTCGGAAGCAGCCGTCACTCCCATGGGCATCGGCGGATTTGCCGCCATGCGCGCGCTTTCCACGCGCAATGACGAACCCGAGCGCGCCAGCCGCCCCTTTGACGCCAATCGCGACGGTTTCGTCGTCGGCGAAGGCGCGGGCGTGCTGATCCTCGAATCGCTCGATTTTGCGCAGCGCCGCGGCGCCAATATCCTTGCCGAAATTGTCGGCTACGGAATGTCCGGCGACGCGTACCACATCACGCAGCCGGCCGAGCAGGGTGACGGCGGCTACCGCGTGTCCATGGCCGCCCTGCGCGACGCCAAGCTCTCTCCCGACGACATCGGCTATGTGAACGCTCACGGCACCTCGACTCCCATCGGCGACGCGATCGAAACCACCGCGCTCAAGCACGTTTTCGGGGAGCGCGCGAAAAAAGTTCCCATCAGCTCCACGAAATCCATGACGGGCCATCTCCTTGGCGGCGCCGGCGGCCTAGAAGCAGGCATCAGCGTGCTCGCGCTGCGCGACCAGATTCTGCCGCCAACGATCAATTACGAAACTCCCGATCCATGTTGCGATCTCGACTACATCCCCAATCACGCGCGCAAGGCGGAAGTGCACTATGTCCTCTCGAATTCTTTCGGCTTCGGCGGCACTAACGCATCCCTGGTCTTCAAGCGCTGGGAAGGCAAGTAATTCCGTGGCACAGGCACTCCGGCCTGTGCGCTTTTGTGGACGCTGCGTTCCAGGAGTTCCGTCTTGAAAATTGCCGTCTGCGTCAAGCAGGTCCCCGCGAAGGATGCCCCTCTCTCCATCGCCGAAGCCGGCACCTGGATCCGCGAAACCGATATAGGCTTCGAGACCAACGAGCCCGACACCTACGCCCTCGAAGAAGCCCTTCGCCTCAAGGAAAAGCACAACGGCGAAGTGGTAGCCATTTCCATGGGGCCCGACCGCGTCAAGCAAACCATCAAGGAAGCCCTCGCCAAAGGCGCCGATCGCGGCATCCACATCTCCGACGCGGAATTCTTCAAGCTCGACCCGCTCGCCTCTGCCCGTTCCATAGCCGCGGCTCTAAAGCCTGAAAATTTCGACCTGATCCTCACCGGCCTTCAAAGCGACGACCAGGGCTTCGGCCAGACCGGCGTTCTCCTCGCCGAACTCCTGGGACGCCCGCACGCCACCATCATCATGGCCATCGAGGTCATCGCGTCTGGCCTCAAACTCAAGCGCGAACTCGAAGCCGGCTGGTTCCAGTGGGTTGAACTCCCGCTGCCCGCCGTGCTCACCATCCAATCCGGCATCAACAAGCCGCGCTACGCCACGCTCAAGGGCATCATGGCCGCAAAGAAAAAAGAAATCGTCACGGTTGACCGCAAGTCGCTAGGGGTTCCGGATACACCGACGCAGCACATCGAACGCATCTACGTCCCGCAAAAAACCAAGAAAACCGAATTCATCACCGGCCAGCCCAAAGAAATCGCCGCCAAGCTCATCGAAAAACTCAAACACGAGGCGCGCGTTCTTTGAAAATCCTACTCATCACCGAGCAGCGTGAAGCCAAATGGAGCAACGTCAGCTTCGAAACGCTCGCCGCCGCCCAGCAAATCGTCCAGCAGACCAGCGGCACACTCGCCGCCATCGTAATCGGCAAAGGCGTCGCGCCACTTGCAGACGATCTCGCCGGTTTTCAGCTCGACGAAGTGCTGCTCGCCGAACACGATCTGCTCGAAAAGTACACGCCGGACAGTTTCTCGCTAGCCCTTCGCCAGGCAATCGAAGCCGCCAAGCCCGACCTCGTTCTTCTTCCACACACCTACCAGGTGCGCGACTTCGCTCCCAAACTCGCGGCTTCCCTGCAAAAAGGAATGATCGGCGATTGCATCGGCTACCGCTACGAAAACGGCAAGCTGGTTTTCGTCCGCCAGATGTTCCAGGGCCGCACCGCGGCCGATGTCGTCTTCACCGGCGACGCCCCATGGATCGCTTCTTTCCAGGCCGGAGCCTTCCGCGCCGATCTCGCCGCGAAGCGCGCCGGAGCCAAAGCTCCTGTAAACAAAATAGCGGTGGAACTCAAACCCGAGCAGATTCGCACGAAGCCGCTCGATCTTTTCCGCGAAGCCAAGCAAGCCGTCGACCTAACGCAAGCGCCCATCCTCGTCTCGGTCGGCCGCGGCATCAAAGCGCCCGAAAACATCGCCCTCGCCGAAAAACTTGCCAAACTCATGGGCGGAGAAGTCTCCGCATCGCGCCCCATCTGCGACGAGGGCTGGCTTCCGATGGATCGCCAGATCGGCAGTTCCGGGCAAACCGTCGCGCCCAAGCTTTATCTCGCCCTGGGCATCAGCGGCGCCATCCAGCATGTGGTAGGCATGAAGGCCTCCCGCACCATCGCCGCCATCAACAAAGACGCGAACGCGCCCATCTTCGAAGTCGCCGATTACGGCGTCGTCGGCGACCTCTTCGAAATCGTTCCCGCCCTCATCGAGCAGCTCGAAAAGTCTCAATAATTCCTCCGCTCCCCGAGGCGAACGGCCCGGCGCCCTTGCTGCTTCCGAAACATTCACGAAACTCATTCTCAAAGCTGTATCAAACAAATGTATAAACGAAGCTCCCGGCTCGAATGCGTTCCGAGGACCTCGGCTGTTCTTTCGCGATCCATGAATTGGGACAAACTACTCGTCTGGCGTTGGAGATTCTTCGAACGCGGAGCGAAGCACTCGCGCGCGAAGCTCATCATCGAAAAACGCCGATGCGAACGCGTGCCGGCAGCGATGCCCGTCTTCATCTATGGGCGCGTGCGCGGCGAGACCTTCTCGGAGTACGCCGAAACCAGCAACATCAGCGCGCAGGGTGGAGCGGTCGTCCTCTCTGCCGAAATCGAGCGCTCCCAGCCCCTCCTCATCACCAATCTCCGGACCAATGAAGACCTCGCCTGCCGCGTCGCACGCCTGGCCATAACACAAAAAGGATCGATCCTTGTGGGTTTTGAATTCCTGCGCCCCTCGCCCCGTTTCTGGTCTATCGATTTCAGTTCCGGCGATTTGCTCTCCAGCCTGCTCCGTTAGTCCCCTGCACCTGCTATGCTCTAGTTTTGTATGGCAACGGAGCGCGAACAACTCGAAGCGGACGTACTCATCATCGGCGGCGGCCCCGCCGGCCTGTCCTGCGCCCTCCATCTGGCCAATCTGATCGAGCAGCACACCAAAGCCGGCAAAGCGCCAGCGCTCTCTGCCGAAAATGTTTACGTCCTCGAAAAGGCCCGCGAGATCGGTGCGCACCAGCTTTCCGGCGCCATCATGGACCCTCGAGCCCTCCGGGAATTGGTTCCCGACTTCGAAAAGACCGCGCCGCTCGATACACCAGTCACGGGTGACGCCGCCTATTTTTTCACCGAAGCAAATTCGTGGAAGCTCCCCATCACGCCGCCGCCCCTTCAGAATCACGGTAACTACGTGGTGTCGCTCAACAAGCTCGTGAAATGGCTGGGCGGCCTGGTGGAACAAAAGGGCGTGAACGTATTCACGCAATTCGCCGGCCAGGAATTGCTCTACGACAAAAACGGCATCGCCGGCATACTCACAGGCGATAAGGGCGTCGATAAAAACGGCAAGCCGAAGGACAACTTCACTCCCGGCTACGAACTCCGCGCCAAAGTCACCGTGCTCGCCGAAGGCCCGCGCGGGTCGCTCACCAAAGACCTCGTCAGCCGCTTGAAGCTCGATGGCTCGAACCCGCAGATTTACGGCCTGGGCATCAAGGAACTCTGGGACGTTCAACCCGGCCGTATCGACACCGGCTATGTAGCGCATACACTCGGCTGGCCGCTCAGCACCGATATTTACGGCGGCGGCTGGATCTACGGCCTGCGCGACAATCGCGTCTCGCTCGGCATGGTAGTGGCGCTCGAATACGCCAATCCACTCTTCGACCCCCACGAAGCGTTTCAGAAATTCAAGACGCATCCGTTCGTCCGGCGCATCCTCGAAGGCGGCAAGCTAGTTCGCTACGGCGCGAAGACGGTCCCCTACGGCGGCTGGTATTCGATGCCCCGCAGCTACGTCGACGGCGGCCTGATCATCGGCGACTCGGGCAGCCTCCTCAATTCCCAGCGCCTCAAGGGCATCCACACCGCCATCAAGAGCGGCATGCTCGCCGCGGAAACCATCTACGAAGCGCTCTGCGCGGGCGACACGTCCGCCAAAACGCTCGCCGCGTATCCGCAGAAAATAGAAAAGAGCTGGCTGAAGCAGGAATTGTGGGCCGTTCGCAATTTCCATCAGGCGTTTCACCGCGGCCTCTGGAAAGGCCTGGTCCACGCGGGCCTGCAATTCGTCACCGGCGGCCGCGGCCTAATCGACCCGATGCGCTCAAAGCCCGGCTATCAGGAATACGACCAGTTAAATCGCGAACGCGTGCCCGTCGATCAGGCAACCCGCTTCAAGGGCGACGGCAAGCTCACCTTCGACCGCCTCACAGACGTCTATCACTCCGGCACGCGCCACGACGAAGACCAGCCCTGCCATCTCCACGTCCTAGACCCGAGCATCTGCGGCGACCGCTGCGTCCGCGAGTACGGCAACCCATGCCAGTATTTCTGCCCTGCAGCAGTCTACGAAATCGTCACGGAAAAGGGCGCACCTAAACTAAAAATCAATTTCACAAATTGCGTCCACTGCAAAACGTGCGACATAGCCGACCCCTACCAGATAATCAACTGGGTCCCCCCCGAAGGCGGCGGAGGCCCCAACTACGAAGGCATGTGAAATCGCAGCAATCGTGCCATGCTTCGTCTTGCCGTTGCCCTTGACCTTAGGCAGTCATCCTTGAGCGAAGCGAAGGATCCCTCTTATTTCTGCTTATCCAGATCAGAATCCAACGAGGAGGATCGCGGAAAGAAATATTCCGACAAATCCCGCCATGCAGGGTTCAGGGCGTGAACCAGCGCAATTTTGTGCGAGCGCAGCCAGCCTTTGATCTGCTTCTCGCGGGCAATTGCATCCCGAATATCGGCGAACGGCTCGAAATAGACCAGGAGCGTGACATTGTATTTGCGCGTGAAACTGCGGCTCAATTTCTGGCGGTGCTCGATCATCCGACGGTCCAGGCGGCTCGTTACCCCCGTGTAAAGCACTCCCGAGTTGCCGGCCAGCATGTAGGTTTGACCGCGCTTCATTTGAGACGGATCGTATCATAAGGCTCGCAGAGTCGAAGCGAAGAGAGGCAAAGCGAAGAGGGATTCTTCGGGCCGCAGAGCGGCCCTCAAGAATGACTGCTTAAAGGATTTGGCGGCCAAACAAGAAGAATCACCCAAACGGCAGCGGGCACCCGAACGGTGGGCGGCTTCAATCCAGGTCGAAATCGCGGAGCGGTTTTTCTATTGGGGCGTCCTTGGCTTTCTTTAGGCCTTCGGCAAATTTGCGCGAGAGGACGTCTTCTTTGGTTCTTTCGGCCTCGATGGAGGCGCGGAATTTTGCTTCGACGGATTCGTCATGCTCGCGAAGGAGGCGCGCGGTGTCGTCCAGATCGATCGAGGGGGGCCTTACGGGCGCGACATGCGACAAGACTACGCCGAGCTCGCGATCCACGGTCAGGTTGGCGCGGCAGCAGGGGCACTCGGTGGTGAATGTCTCCGGGAGTTTCTTCGCCATGCACTTATTCTACGCCAAATTTGTTCTTGGGGAGCACCACGCGGAGAGATGGCCGCACGGCGAAAAAAAAGGCGCTTCTTTCGAAGCGCCCTTTCATTTCAAATCTTCATCAAGGCTGCATTAATCAGGCCGGGGCAGGCTTTTCACCCTTGGCCATGCCGGGGATCGGCCGCGGCTCGGGACGCAGAGTCAATTGCGGTTCCTTCGTCGGCACTGGAGGCGCGGCTGGCGGCGGAGGCGGGATCTTGTCCGGCAGCGGCTTGTTCTCGATCAGCAGCTTTAATTCCACAGCATCGAGAACTTCGCGATCGAGAAGCCCACGCGCCACTCGCTCGAGGGCATCGCGGTACGTTTCGAGGATGTTCCGCGCGCGGGTGTAGCCGGTATTGATGATGCTGCGGACTTCGCCATCGATCTTGATCGCCGTATCTTCGGAATAATCGCGATGCTGCGCGATTTCACGGCCCAGGAAAATCTGCTCTTCCTTCTTGCCGAAGGTGAGCGGGCCGAGCGGGCTCATGCCCCACTCGCAGACCATCTGGCGCGCGATTTCGGTGGCGCGTTCGATGTCGTTCCCTGCGCCGGTGGTGATGTGGTTGAGGAAAATCTCCTCGGCGGCGCGCCCACCCATCAGAACGGCAAGCTGCGACTCGAGGAATTCCTTGGTGTAGGTGTGCTTGTCGTCGATGGGCAACTGCATGGTGACGCCCAGGGCCATGCCGCGGGGAATGATCGTCACTTTGTGCAGCGGGTCGGCGCCAGGGGTCATCGTTGCAACCAGAGCGTGGCCGGCCTCGTGATAAGCGGTATTCTTCTTTTCCTCGTCGGACAGGATCATGGAACGCCGCTCAACGCCCATGAGGACTTTGTCCTTGGACATCTCGAAATCCGCCATCATTACAACCTTGCGGTTCTGGCGGGCAGCCCACAGAGCGGCCTCGTTCACAAGATTGGCAACATCCGCGCCGGAAAAGCCCGGGGTGCCGCGGGCGATCACCGAGAGATCCACATCGTCGGAGACAGGAACCTTGCGGGTATGAACGCGAAGGATTTCCTCGCGGCCCCGCACATCGGGACGCGGCACAACCACGCGACGGTCAAAACGGCCGGGACGCAGAAGCGCCGGATCGAGAACGTCCGGCCGGTTGGTGGCCGCAATCAGGATCACGCCTTCGTTGGACTCGAAGCCGTCCATTTCAACAAGCAGGGCGTTCAAGGTCTGTTCGCGCTCGTCGTGCCCGCCGCCCAAGCCTGCGCCGCGGTGGCGGCCGACGGCGTCAATTTCGTCGATAAAGATGATGCAGGGAGCATTCTTCTTGCCCTGCTCGAAAAGGTCGCGGACGCGGCTAGCGCCCACGCCGACGAACATTTCGACGAAATCCGAACCCGAAATGGAGAAAAACGGCACGTTCGCTTCGCCGGCAATTGCGCGAGCCAGGAGGGTTTTGCCCGTTCCCGGAGGCCCGACGAGCAGCACGCCCTTGGGAATGCGTCCGCCGAGCTTCTGGAACTTCTGGGGATCCTTCAGGAAGTCGATAATTTCGTAGAGCTCTTCCTTGGCTTCGTCGATCCCGGCGACATCCTTAAAAGTGGCTTTCTTCTGCTGCGCGGTGAGCAGGCGCGCGCGGGACTTTCCGAAACTGAGGGCCTTGTTGCCGCCCGCCTGCATCTGCTTCATCATGAAAATCCAGAAGAAAACGAGCAGGATGAGCGGGCCGAAATTGAAGAGCAGGCTGACCCAGTTGGCGTCCTTCACTTCCTTGTAGTTGTAGAGAACGTGCTGGTCCTGAAACGCCTTGGTTACGTCGGGAATGGCGGTGTTGGCCAGGGTGACGCCGCGGAACTTGCTGCCGTCGCGGTATTCGCCCTGCAGCTCGGCGCTGTTGGGCGAGAGATAGATCGTCACATCCTTGACGTTCCCGCTCTGCACCTTCGCGAGGAAATTGGTGTAGCTGGGCTCATCTTCGTGAGCCGTCGGACCGCCCGTCGAAGCCATCTTCCACAGGACGACGGCCAGCAGGATCATCAAAAGCCAAAATAAAACTGTGCGTACGGTAGAGTTCACGTCTTACCTCACCCCTGAATAGATGCAACCCAGCCCGGCAACGATATCTCAACGATGTTTCTTAGATGCAATCGGGAAGCTAGTGTATTCAGATTTTTCCCGGCATCCCGTCAAGGAGCCCTTTTGCAAACCCTATGGACGCCCCTCTTCGATTTCGATTCGAAGGCCCGTCTTCGTCCGGTCCCCGGCGCAAAAATCGTCTGCCAAAGGCAGGCCTCGCGACCAGACAATTCTGCCGCCGCATTCGATTACGGGCCAATGCGCCCGCTCATCCCTGGGAACACGCCGCGCCAGAAACAGTTGCTTCAGCTTTCGCGCCTGGCGATGCCCCCGAGGCCTGTACGCGTCCCCGGGCTGCCAGTTCCGTAAGGTCAACGTGCTCTTGAGCAGGTCAGCGTCTAGGATGTCTTCCAGATTAGTGTCGCGCTCCGTGGAAGACCAGTCAATCATTATCAGGAGGAACCGGGCGCCCAGTTCCGGGACGGAAATAGCAGCCATCCCTTCGCTCGGAAGGCTTACAACATAGTTATACGCGAGCGGGACCCTGGCGGTTTCGGCGAGGCGCCTGGCACGCGACGCGCGGGCTGGCTTCGAAAAAGCGAGATCGCCAAAGATTCGCTCGGCAACCACGCCGCCCGGCAATTCAATCCTGCTTCCGCTGGTGCATTCGCTGGCGAGATGGATCACCTGCTCCACGTGCTCGGCAGTCAGGTCCCTGCAATTCCCGCGCACTCCCTCATATAGACGGCGGATCAAGCGCTCGGTGAGCGCACGGAAAGGCGCCCCGGATGGCCCTGACGGACCGGCAGGACCGCTTACCACGGAACGCAGAGGTGAAATCAGATCGCGGACTTGAACAACGAAACGGCCACTCTCTTCGCGGACTAGCTTGCCGAAGCGGTCTTCGACTAGCGCACTCCAGAAATGCTGTTCTTCCCGGGACAGCCGCGCTAGGTCGCCCAAATGATCCACGATCCGAGGCGAGAAATCGCGTTGAAGCACCGGCAAGAGCTGTGCCCGGATCTGCGCTCGCTGGCGGCTTAGATCGAAATTGGTGAGGTCTTCGCGCCAGGGCTGGCCGATGCGGCGTAGGTATTCGCGAAGGTCTTCGCGACGGACGGCTAGAAGCGGCCGGACGATCGCTCCCAGAACTGGATAGATGCCGGCAAGGCCGGCGGGACCGGTCCCGCGAAACAGCCGCGCCAGCACCGTCTCGGCCTGATCGTCCGCGGTGTGAGCCACGGCTACGCGCGTGGCGAGGCCCTGTTCGACGATGCGGCCAAAGAATTCGTAACGCAGGCGTCTCGCGGCGTCTTCGAGATTCAGGTGTTGGCGTTCGGCGGCAGCCGCAACCTCCTCCCGCTCGCAGATACAGTCCAGGCGGAGCTCGTGCGCCAGTTCGGCTACAAATTGCGCGTCGGCTTCGGAGTCCGCCCCGCGCAATGCGTGGTTGAAATGGGCGACGAGCAGGGTGACGCCGAGCGTCTCTCGAAGGTCCGCAAGAAGCCGCAGAAGCGCTACGGAGTCCGCCCCTCCCGAAACTGCCACGGCCACACGATCCCCGGGAACCGCCATCCCTGACTCGCGGATCGCGTTGCGAATCTGCTGCTCCAGCGATGTTTGGGTGGTCTTCATGTGCTGCAAACGCGCCGGCAAACCGGCCAGAGAGTCTATGGTAGCAGCCGGATTGGTGCACGGTCGAGCGCCCTCACCCAACCTTGGTGCGAGTTGACACAAGTTGAGACAAAAATTTGACACCAAGAAACCGCTAAGCTAGCCTCTGCGCGGGTTGCAGCTGTACGTGCGGAAACGGAGAAAATCATGCGCCTCAAACTTGCCGCTGCGGGCATCCTCTTACTGTCATCGATTGCTCTCGCCCAGACGCCCACGGCTCCGGAGTTGCACCTTCGCGGCGGCCGCTTCAAGCCGCTGACCTACACGGAACTCACGCCCGGGCAGAAGGCCATGGTCGACGACATGCTGAACGGCGAACGGAAGGGCGTGATGAACGGCCCTTTCAATGTGCTACTGCGCAGTCCCGAGATGGGAGATGCCGCGCAAAAGTTCGGCGCGCAGGTGCGGTTCCACTCGACGCTGCCGCACCGGCTGAACGAAATGGCGATCCTGATGACCGCGCGCTTCTGGAATTCGCAGTACGACTGGTGGTCGCACCACCAAATGGCTCTGGGCGCAGGGCTGAGCCCCGCCATAATCGACGCTATTTCCGTGGGCAAGCGGCCGGCTCCCATGCAGCCGGACGAGGCGGCGATCTACAACTTCGGCGACGAGCTTCTGAAGACGCGGGAGGTGAGCGACGCGTCATTCAAGGCCGTGGTGGATAAATTCGGGGATCGCGGAGCCGTCGACCTGACGTCGGTGATGGGTTACTACTGCTTCGTTTCCATGGTGCTGAACGTCGACCGCTACCCCATGCCGGACGGAGTCCAGCCGGAACTGAAACCGCTACGGTAAGGCCCCTCCCCGGAGAGATTTCCCAGCCTAGCCTGGTTATCCACCAGCGCTGGTTATTATCTCTTGAATATCTATATCGTTTTCGATAATATGCTGGCCTCCGACCGACCAGGGTCCCGTCTCGATGCCCCCTACTACCCCACCGAGACGGGGCCCACCTTCATGCCATTGCCTACTACCGAAATCGCCTGGCGCGCCTTGCCGACGGGCGGGCGATGCTGTTTTCTTCCAAAGTTGCTAGAATCTGCCGGGCCTCGTGCTGAAGAGAGGATATCCGGCGCAATTCCCTTCTCAAATGACTCCCTCCTAACGTGGAACGGATAACTCCAGACATCCCCGCGGCAGTTGTGACCGTATTGCTGGTTGCGGCCGTGTGCGTGCCGCAGGCCGGCGGGCGCTTTTTCGGGGCCGTCGAAAGGTTCGGCTCTCGCCTGGCCAGGAGGAAAGCTCTCGCGATTATCTTGGTCGCGTCCGCGGGAATCTTTCTGCGCGTTGCGATGCTGCCTCTGGTTCCCGTTCCGACCCCCGAGTTTCACGACGAGTTCAGCTACCTGCTGGCGGCCGATACTTTCGCTCATGGCCGCCTAACCAACCCGCCGCATCCCATGCGGATTTACTTCGATACCATGCATGTGAACCAAGTCCCTACGTATATGTCGAAATATCCGCCGGCACAGGGAGCCGCGCTCGCCCTGGGCCAGGTTCTCGGCCACCCGTGGATCGGCGTTTTGTTGAGCGTTGCCGCCATGGCTGCAGCCGTTGTGTGGGCGTTGCAGGGATGGCTGCCGCCGCCGTGGGCGCTGTTGGGAGGCGCGCTGCTACTTCTGCGCGTGGGCATTTTCGGCTACTGGATCAACAGCTATTGGGGCGGCGCGGTGGCGGCTCTCGGCGGAGCACTGGTAATCGGCGCTCTGCCACGGATCATGCGGGTCTGGCGTGCGCGCGATGCGGTGATTCTGGGTCTGGGCGTGGCGATTCTTGCCAACAGCCGGCCGTTTGAGGGCTTGGTCTTCTGCGCGCCGGTAGTCGCCGTACTTCTTTTCTGGCTGTTTCGGAAGCAAAGCCGGCCCTGGCGACAGACGCTGCCCCGCGTCGTCGCGCCCTTTTGCGTGGTGATTCTGCTGTGCGGCACGTTTATGGCCTACTACAACTGGCGCGGCACGGAAAATCCTCTGCTTTTCCCCTACACGGCTAACGAACGCCTATACGAGAGCAGCGCTCCCGCATTGCTGTGGCAAAAGGCGACGGCTCCTATTCGTTACCCTAACGCGCAATTCGACGCTTTCTACAACGGCTGGAATCACGACACCTGGCAAGAGGGCAGGCCCGCCAGCGTCGGCGAAGCGATTCGTCTCCTGAAGCGCGATGCCGGAAGACTCGTGCGGTTCCTTCTTTGGCCTGAACTCTGCGTGCCGTTTCTTATGTTGTTCTGGATTCTGCAGGATCGCCGGGTGCGTTTTCTCGTGGCGCAGACCACGATCTGCTTTTGCGGCTTCGTTCTGGTGGCGTGGTTTTTTCCGCATTACGCGGCGCCGCTGGTGGCCACGGTCTTTGCGCTCGCGATGCAAGGATTTCGCCATCTCAGGAAGGTAACCTGGCGAGGCCGGCCCATCGGCGCCGGCGTTTCGCGCGCGGTGGTGATTGCCGCAGTCCTTCTGGCGCCATTCCATCCAATGGACTATCCGAAACCTGGAATGGCCAACCGGGTACGCATCGCAACTGAATTGGAAAAGATGCCGGGCAAGCAACTCGTGATCGTGCGCTATTCTGCGAAACACGATGCGAATGCGGAATGGGTTTACAACCGCGCGGATATCGACGATTCGAAGATCGTGTGGGCGCGCGACATACCCAGCGTCGACCTTGCTCCGCTGCTGACTTATTACCGCGACCGCAGCGTGTGGATCGTCGAGCCGGACAGCAGCTTGCCGGAGCCCCGCCCCTACTCGGCGCCGCTGAAACAATGAGGCGCCGGTTCGAAAATTGCTGCGCTACCGGCTAGTTGACCACTTCCTGCTTGGCGGGCGCGGGAAGACGGATCAGCCGCGCGTCGGTGACCGAAGGAACGGCCAGGATCTTTTGAACGACGGACGCGTCGATTTCGCCGTCCAGCCCAAGGAGAGCAAGCGCCTCCGCGCCATGGACGGGCGCGCGGCGTCCGAGCGCGAAGGTGGCGATGTTCACGCCAAGGTCGCCGAGAGAGGTGCCCATTTTTCCGATCACGCCGGGAACGTCCTTGTTGCGGATCAGCAGCAGCGTTCCTTCGAGGGCCGCTTCGAGGCCGATTCCGTCCAGGGCGAGAATGCGCGGGGAACCGTCCTGCCCCACCGTGCCTTCTACCGTGAGTTCGCTTTTGCCGTCGCTGGCTACGACTTCCACCGTGTTGGGGAATCCCCGCTCGCGCCGGCGCGTGGTCTCTTCCACGACCAACCCGCGGGTGGCGGCGGCCTCCGAGGCGTTCACGAGATTCACTTTCTCATCGAGGATGGGATTCAGGATGCCGATCAGCACGGCGCTGCGAATCAGGTGCGAGCCAATTTCGGAA
>Ga0302325_10010179_pt1 | contig 20418 bp, 9 predicted proteins | sample Palsa_T0_2_FD_201948 | JGI IMG/M metagenome (GOLD analysis project Ga0302325, IMG submission 201948) | Peat permafrost microbial communities from Stordalen Mire near Abisko, Sweden - Palsa_T0_2 | ecosystem: Environmental > Terrestrial > Soil > Palsa > Peat permafrost | place: Sweden: Abisko...
GCGGCGAGCGCCCGGACGCGGGCGGCATCTGCATCCGCTCCCATCGATGTTCTTGACTCCAAAGCGTTGGCCCGAGCCACGCCCAGATGCGCTAATGCTCCCGTCCAGCAGTTCCAGACGATGCCGCCGTGGTCGAGAATCTTCTGAAACTCGGCCGCAGCAGCGTTTCCTTGTCCAGTTGCCAAGTATGCCTCTCCCCGTACATAGACCGGATAGAGGCAGGAAACGTTCAGGGCGAAGTCAATTAACCCAAATTCAAGGGGTGAACCAGCTTGTGGGACGCCCAGCGCGGAAGCCGGGTTCTTTCTATCCAAAGCCAATTGTGCCTGAATCGCAGGCAGCCAGAGCAACTGCATCTGAGTGTTCAGCGGGAATCGTTTCCCTAAGGCTTGGGCCAAGGATTCGGCTCGTACCGTATCGCCCGCCATGGCAAACGCAAGCGCGGCTTCGACCTCGCCGCCCTGACTCGTGGGAGCAAGCTTCAAAGCCTCTGCGGCTGACTGGCGGGCTTCTGTGCTGTTGCCATAGGCCGCTTGTTGCAAAGCAGCATTCGCTTGCCAAATTGCCCCAGTTTCTTTGCTGTCAGTCCGGATAGCGGAGTCTACAGCCCGCTTGGTCAGCTCCCGCGCCTTGCTCAGATGACCGCCATACGCCTCGGTGTCGGATGCCAACGCAAGGCCCACGCTCTCGTAATCCGGCTTGCCCGCATACCACTGCTGCTGTTTCGCCATCGCTACAAAGTCCGCGCCGAGAAAGGCAAGAGCGAAGAGGGCATTGTGGAATGTTACATTATCCAGTTTTCGCGCCTGCGCCTCGTGGATCATCTGCCTGGTTTCGTCGAGGCGTTGCAAGGCAAGGGCGCAGTTGGCGAGATTCGCGTAAAAGACTACCTGATCCGGTGCAAGGTGCAAGCCTTGCCTCTCCATTTCCGTGGCCTTCTCATACTGCCCCAGCGAAGCGAACGCTACACCCAAGTTGTTGTACGCCCGGAAATTTTGTGGGTAGCTCTCAGTCTCCTCCTGATACGTCTGGGTAGCTTTATCCAGTTCTCCGGTTGCAGTCCGATAGTAGCTGGCGGCGATCGCCAGCTTTTCCCGCTCGCTGGCATGTTCCCGCAACCGGAATGCCTTGGTGTAGTACTCACTGGCTCGCCCTAGTTCGCCCAGACTGGAGTAGTCGCCGCCCACTGCGAGGTAGCCTATGGCAAAATTCGGATCAAGCTCGATGGCACGTTGATGGTAAGGCAGGCCTGCGGCGGAGCCTTTCTCGTTAACCGCCTTTCTGCCAAGGCTGTACGCTTTCAGAGCTTCGAGCGAAGACGTGGTGGCCTCGTAGAGCGGAACATCAAACCTCTGCACCGTCGCCAGCGATTCGCCCAGTTCGCCGCGCAGCTTAGTGGCCGCATTACCCAGCGCCTCCAACACCTTTTCCCTCGACGACGCCGTTACCTGCTCCTCGCCCAGCGTGTCTCCGTTCTGGCAATTGACCGCCTTCAATTCCAGCACATATTTACTGCCTAAACTGCCAATCGCTCCGGCGATGTAAGCCTTGCTGCCTGCACGCTGGCACAGCTCGCGCGCCACGTCGGGCGTGAGTTTCGTGCCGACCGGACGGGTCATCTGTTGCAGGGTCTTCGCTACTTGGCCGTCGGAGAGCACATTCAGGAAAGGCGATTGCCGCAAGGAAACGGTGAGCGCCGTTTTCAGAGTGTCTTCGAATACGGCATCGCCCGTGCTGTTGGCAAAATCGGTGAGAACAATAGTGTCCTTGTCGGTCAGGCGCTGGTTCTGACGCCACCGGTAGTAAAAGCCGCCCGCAACGAGTACGGCGATGAGCAGGACAGGAAACGCGATTTTCCACACCTTCCTAACCGGAGCCGGAGGAGCTTCTGGCCCAACCACCGTGCCTGAGCGTGCCGCAGAACTGCGCCCACTCTCGGAGTCGCGCTTCAACCGTTGCAAATCCGTTCGCAGGTCGGCTGCGTGCTGATAGCGCAGATTGCGGTCCTTTTCCAGCGCCTTGCTGATGACCTCCTCCACCTTGGGCGGAAGTTCCCGATTCAACTCCCGTGCCGAGACGGCGGTGCGACTCAGAATCGCCTCGTGCAGTGCGGCCACCGTGTCCCCGCTGAATGCCTGCTGCCCGGTTGCCATCTCGTAGAGCACGACGCCAAAAGAAAACAGGTCGGTGCGCGCATCCAGCTTCTCGCCGCGAACCTGCTCCGGCGACATGTAGGGCACCGTGCCCATCGCCACACCGGTTAGCGAGAGGCTGAGATCACGGGCTGGTCCGGTCGTGGCTTCGTGGGATCGGACTTCATGGTATTGGAGGCCTTCGTGATCACCTGCATACGTCAGCTTGGCCAAACCGAAGTCCAGAATCTTGGCTTCGCTCCGATTGGTAATGAAAATATTAGCCGGCTTAATGTCACGATGAATGATGCCCTTCTCGTGAGCTGCGGCCAGACCGTCCCCGATCTGAATCGCTAAGTGCAACAATTCGTCCGTCCCAAACGGGGCCGGTCTCGCGGCTATCGCGTCCCGCAGGGTTTGCCCCTCCAACAATGACATGGCGATAAAGGGTCGGCCTTCGTGCTCGCCGAATTCGTGAATGGCGCAGATATTGGGATGGTCAAGCGCGGAAGCGGCTCGCGCTTCACGCTCAAAACGTTCTAGAACTTTCGGGTCGCTGGCAATCTCCTCGGGCAGGAACTTCAACGCTACAAGGCGGCCCAGCTTCAGGTCCTCCGCTTTGTACACCACGCCCATACCCCCGCCGCCCAGCACTTCCAGCACGCGATAGTGGGAGATTTTCTTGCCGGTCAGGTTTGCGTGGGGAATGGCTTGAGGTTGGGAGCCAGTCTCTGCCTCTGCTACTTCCCTCACCTCCGCCACAAATCGATAGCCGCGTTTGGGTATGGTCTCGATGTACTCGCGTCCGTTGGTCGCCGCGCTCAATATTCTTCTCAATAAGGAGATGTGCTTGGCGACATTGGCCTCCTCCACGAAGGTACCGGGCCAGAGCCGCCTCATGAGGTCATCCTTGTCCATCAAGTGGCCAGCGTTTTCGACCAGCATAAGCAGGGCTTCGAAGGCTTTAGGCGCGAGCGGCACGGGCTTGCCGTCGAGAATCAGCAGACACTCGTTCGGGTCGAGGCAAAACGGACCGAAGCTGTAGAAGTGTCTTGTTTTCTCGTTCATAGGCCGGGGAAGGAATTCTTCAAGATTTCTTCGCGTTTTCGGAAGGACTTCTAAACCGCAGATGGATTAGGGTTCGCGTCGAGCACGGATTGATGCGGCTTGGTAAGCCATTCGCAGGACATTCTACGGTGGCTTAGAACTAAGCGCAACTGCCGAGCGTGAACTGGGGTGAGAACGGATGGCTGTCACCGAAAAAGACAGCGAACTGCAGGCTGTCGGGCAATACGTCCGCGTTACACCCGACTCGAGATCGAGGAGGGACTTATGCGCAAGAAGCTTACTGGAGGCGGCTCGTGACTTCTCGTACCCGCTTGATGCTCGTGTTGTTACTTGGACTACCCGCCGCGCTCTGGGCTCAGAAGCAGCAAGGCTCATGGTCCGACCTGCGTGGCCTGAAGGTTGGCCAAGGCATTGAAGTGATCGAATCCAGTATGAAGCGTCACGGTGGAGAATTCGTCAGCGTCTCCGACGAGGTGCTCACCCTGCAAGAAAAAGGCTCCGACATCTCCGTAAAACGTGGAGACATCGTCCGCGTGTCGACCGCTTCCGGCGCCCGGCGCGGCGAGCATGCCGTGATCGGCCTGGTGGTCGGCGCAGCCGTCGGAGCGGCCATTGGCGCTGCCGCCGGATCGAGCACTGGCTTTTTTGGGGGATCCTCTCGGGGCATAACCGCTCTCGTTGGTCTCGCGATTGGAGCCCCGAGTGGGGCGGCGCTCGGTGCCGTGATCCCTGCGCACACGACCGTCTATCGCGCTGCGCCCGGTGCATCGCACCAGACAACATCGCCATAGACGCTGTGACTTCGAGCCTAAGAGAGGACGGTACTCGAGCAGCAACCTGAGCCACTCGCACAGAGAGGACAGCATGACCCAGAAATGCTTTTGTTGTGGAATCGTACTTGTCGCTCTGACGCTGGGGCCTCGCCGTGCCCGCTAACTAAGGCCGTCAACGCCGAGGAGGTCTTGATCATCGTGGCAGCGACCACAGCCGCCGCGGCGATTGCGGCAGTCGTAATCGTTGCCAGCGTTCAGCATAGGCGCAAAAGGATTGTGATCACTGGCTGTGTCCTCCCGGGGAGAGAAGGGAATGACTATCACCGACGAAGAAGACAGGAAGGTTTCCCTGCTATCCAGCGCCACGACAAGTATTGAGCCGGGCGACCGAGTAAGGTAGCAGGGCGGGAAAGTTAAGCCGAATGGCCCCGACAAGACGCTTGCCTGGGAAGCAAAAGATGTGATCAAGGACTTCGGCGTCTGTCGGCCCTAGCCCTGATCTCGACCATGGACCTAGCGCGCCAATAATGGCCACACTCTTTTAGGAGGACGGAAATGACAAATGCGATGCCGGTAGTGTTGTCTAGCTCGAAAGAGGAGTCGCGCTCCAGCCGAGCGGAGCTCATCAGAACCGCCGTTCTTTGCTTATGCTTGCTTTTCGCCGTGGCGACGACCGCACAGCAGCGGGGAATAACAGAAAGCGGCCCCGGCAGCGAGCCCACCTTCACTACCTTTGAGGCACCAGGCGCAGGCACGGGCGCGAGTCAGGGAACCATCCCGTTCAGCATTAACACGGCTGGGGCTACCGCGGGAATGTACTATGACGCGAGCAATGCGTATCACGGCTTCGTGCGCGCGGTAACAGGCACGATAACCACCTTCGAGGCGCCGGGTGCTGGCACGGGCGCGGCTCAGGGAACTGTCTCCTTCAGCATCAACCCAGCGGGGGATGTCACCGGATTCTACGTTAACGCGAGCAATGTGCATCACGGCTTCGTGCGCGCGGCCAACGGCACGATAACCACCTTCAAGGCTCCGGGCGCGGGAACGGGGGCGCATCAGGGAACAGTCCCCATCAGCATCAACACGGCGGGGGATATCACGGGAACCTATTTGGACGCGAGCAATGTGTATCACGGCTTCTTGCGCACCGCCAACGGCGAAATGGCCAAGTTTCAGGCTCCCGGCGCAGGCACTGGCAAGAGTCAGGGAACCGTCCCTATTGCCATCAACTCGGCGGGGGCTGTTGCGGGACTGTACCTTGACGCGAGCGGCGCCTATCACGGCTTCGCGCGCGGGGCTACGGGCAATATAACCACTTTCGACGCTCCGGGCGCAGGCACGGACAAAAAAGAGGGGACCCTCCCCATCAGTATCAACAAGGCGGGGGATATCGCGGGTCTGTACCGTGACGCGAGCTATGTGCTTCACGGCTTCGTGCGCGCTGCCAATGGCAAGATAACCAAATTCGAGGCTCCGGGCGCAGGCACAAGGGGGTATCAGGGAACCGGCGGGTTCAGCATCAACACGGCGGGGGCCATCGCGGGACCCTACCTGGACAGCAACAATCTGCTTCACGGCTTCGAGCGCGCCGCCAACGGCAAGACCGCCAAATTCGAGGCTCCGGGAGCGGGCACCAGCGGGTATCAGGGAACCTTCCCCTTCGGCATCAACACGGCGGGGGATATCACGGGAACCTATTTGGACGCGAGCTATGTGTATCACGGCTTCGTGCGGACGCCATGATCCCTGCAAACGGTCATGCACACTGCAAGCTACGGTGGAACCGATCATAACCACATTCGTTTAGCGAGGATCGAATGACGAAAAACACGCTATTGCTGTCGGAACCTCATTGCGGTTCTGGCTTTTTACCGAGGCATTCGGTCCCTACCTCTGCCAAAGTTCGCGAATCTACAACGGAGATAAGTCCCACGAAGCTCCGTGCATGCTGCATCATCGTCAGTTTCTTGTCTGCTGCCGGGAGGCGGGAATGCGAGCATCGCTTTCGATTACCGGATCGTTAGCTCGTCGCCGCGGTTTCACACGAGGTGAAGACCTGGCTCGCTGACCTGCACGCCGTCAGGCCCGATGACAGTGGCATCGCCTCCTAGGGTCACGATTCCTGTCTTGCCGCACCCTGCTGCGCAGGCGCATTAGCAGCTTACGGCGCGGGAGGTGCCTAAGGCGTCTTATGGCTGGGTGGGGCAGATCTTTTCTCTTTGGATCTGCGCCATGCAGCACGCCAAGACCGGACCGATCCAACATCCTCACACACTGCAAGCTACGGCTTCATCGACATTTGGGTCGCCGAAGAAAGATAACGAATCCCACGGTTGCGTGGGGAAGATAAACCGCAAGGAGAGAAGATGAAACGCACATTGATCTTGACCTCTTGACCTTGATAGTCTTCGTCGCTGGTTGCAGTAACTCCGCCATGAACTCTGGAGGCGGATCAGGGTTCAGGGTTTAGAGTTCGTCGGAGACCGACGGCGGTTTCATGCGGGGCTTCTGTGGTTATACATTGAGCGAGAAGGTTTTCAGATTCTGCAATAACCTCGTAACGCGGATCACTTCCTGCTGTCCACCCAAGCGGGGTTTGACCATGCGGAGGGAGCTTTGAGGCCGACCGCCCGAACACGGTAGGTGATGTGCGCTCCTAGTGGTAAATGCTCCGAGTAAGTTGTTTCGTTCGCCGGCACATCCTTAACCTTCGCCCAGGCGCCCCAATCCACCGAACGTTGAATTTCTAAGCCGGAGTCATTGCCGTGACCGTTCCAGGTCAGGATAACGTCGCGGCCAGATAAAGCGGCTGCCAATTGTCCGGGCGCTTCCGGCGCCTCCGGCCAATCCAAGTAGGACGAATCGGCGACCGCCACAACGCTATCCTTTAATGGAATGAGCAGCGTTTGTTTTTCCCGATTGACCCACGCGGTCGGAGTGACCCGACCGCTGCGCAAGTCCACAATAATGGGATTCGTGATCCCGCTGTTCGGAAGTTGCACCTCAACTTCAAGGGGAACAAAATCGTCCGCAGGATTCGAGACTACGGCCAGCCAGATGGCGTATATAGGCTTTTCCGATGCCCGATCCCGAAACGCAACCTTCCTCACTTGGCCGTGGCCATATTGTTGGGGCGGATCCAGAAGTATGTCTGCCATGGGATCTATCTTCGCTTGCCCAAATAGAGCGGATGTAACTTCAAAGGCGCGGTATGCCGGCCGCGGCTGGAACGCACTCTCATCGAAGTTTTCGCCGTGAAGTAAACCGAACTGGTCGTCTTCGTTGCCATCGGTGCCGGGAATAAACTCCCAGAAGAATGGTTTAACGCCCTGGGTAAGGGCCTGCAGGAAAAATCGCGGGACGTATCGAGCTTGCACCGACTCGTTGGAGTTTTTCCAAGCCGGGATCGTATTCCACTCGTTTTCCCAGAACTCAATGTCCTTGCGGACGCCCGGCATGCGCAGCACTGCCTCGCGGAACAGATCCGCATCCTCCAGCGCATCCTCTTCCTCTGGAGGCTCGTTTCGCCCGTATCCTGGATACGAGTGATACGCCATGACATCGATTTTCGAAGGACACTCCGAGAGTGCGGTGAGGGCAAAAGCAGAGTCGATCTCACTGGTCCCACCAAAGATCACTCTCGATTGCGGATCAGTTTCATGGACAACATCGGCAAACCGGCACATCGCGCGTCCGTATTCGCGGCCCTTGGCGGCGCGCTCTTCACGAGACTCAACATTGGGCTGCCAGTAGCCGATATTCGGCTCGTTCCAAAATTCCCAATACTTAATCCTGCCGTGGTAGCGATTGACCATGAAGCGCGTGTAATTCAGGAATCCCTGAATCTCATCCTCGGTCTTGAGGCCGTGAAAAATAGCGGGAGGTGGATTGTCCTGATCGCCAATTCCAGGGGGAGTGGGTTCGATGCGCTTGGGTCGCGTCGCTCGATCGCCCTCATACAGCGCATTGCCATAGCAAAGTTGCAGTTCGATGGATACGCCATTATCGGAGAGAGATCGTATCGCCTCGTCCACTTCGGTGCGTACGGTGTACTCACCGGGTTTCGGTTCGATCCAATCCCAACTCGTTTTCTCAGAACTATTTTCATACTGACCGAGCCGAACCCATTTCACTCCGGAATCGAAAACGCTGGTCCACCAAGGTTTTGTCCATGGCAGCCGAGGATCGCGGGGCAGGGGAAGGTTCATCCCGAAGCCCGTCGTCAACTGTGTGGAACGTCGCGGAGGAACTTGCTGGGGGACGCTCTGGGCGGTGACTGGCAGCGTTCCTAACATCCCAACCATCAGCACGCCACACGCCGCGAGCGCGGCGCGACGACACGTCAGTGGCTGAATCAATTGAATCGGCCTCGTTTCCATTGCGCTGGGCGATTCCAAGAAGACTTGGTCTGCCGCTACTAAATCCGGCCTGCCTCTGCTACCGTGACCGGGCTCGTCCACGACCTGCTGTTGGCGGAGTTTTCCACCGCGTCCAGAAGTTTCTGCACTTCTGCTCCGTCATCGAAATTCGGGTGGAACGATGTGTCCGCGGCCAAGGACTCGAGAAAATCGGCCAGGGTTGCGACAAAAGTATGTTCGTAGCCCACGATGTGTCCCGGCGGCCAGAAATGATCGACGTAGGGATGTGCAGGACCGGTCACGAGCACATTGTGTGCGCCTTGGATTTCTGTGGCGTCATTACAGTCGAAAACATCGAGCCGGTTTAGCTCTTCCAGGTTGAAACGAACGGCGCCCTGGGACCCGTGAATTTCGAAGTAGTTGCGATTGCGGCACCCCGTAGCAAAGCGGGTCGCTTCGAAGGTGCCGATGCTGCCATTTGCAAAACGAGCCAGCAGCAAAACCGCATCATCGACCTCGCGCTCAGGCACAAAAGTTTGCAGAATGCTGGCGAGTTCGACGATGGGTCCGTTGAGCAGTAGGGCCAAGTCGAGAGAATGAGAGAGCAGGTCGCCCATGGCTCCCGAACCGGCTTGCGGCTTGCGAAATCGCCAGGCATCCGCCCGTTGCGGATCTGCCCCCCAGCTCTGAAGATAAGTAGCTCGGTAATGATAAGGCTGTCCAATTTTCCCTTGTTCCACAAGCCGCTTCGCCAAAGCGACTGCCGGTACGCGACGATAGTTGTACCAGACCAGGTTCGGTACGTTGCGGGCGGCTTCGGCCATTCGCTCTGCCTCGACGAAATTCATCGCTAGGGGCTTTTCGCACAGCACCATCTTGCCGGCATCGGCCGCTGCAACCGCGATGGGCGCATGGAGATGATTGGGTGCGCAGATGTCCACGACGTCGATGTCTTTTCTCGCAATTACAGATTGCCAGTCGGTCTGCGCCTCCTGCCATCCCCACTGGGCGGCAAATTCTTGTACCGCACTCCGATCGCGGGCGCAGACAACTTTGAGTCTGAGGACGTAGGGAACGTTGAAAAAGCATCCGACTTGACGGAAGGCGTTCGAATGAGCGCGCCCCATGAAGCCACAACCGACCATAGCTACGTTTAGCTCTCGCTTCTGTTTCGCCATTCCTCTTGATCCTGAAGACTTCCTATCATCTTCACTTGTTATCGCTCTTGATGCGACAGTACCTTGCGAAACGCGTGGATGATGTCGTCCTCATCCGCAGCGCTAAGGCAAGAGGGAATCGCCAGAAGGACGCTGCGCTCAAACAAGCTGTCGGCCACCGGGCAGGCTCCTTTGCCATAATCCCATCGGGAATCACGGTTTTCTGCAAGGTTCCACGGAAAACCCTTACCGTCGATGCTGGTCTGGTTCACCAGACTAACGATGTTGGAGTAGACATGCAGGCCCCAGTCGGTCATCACGATATTGTTCACGCCCTGCGGCGACGTAGCAATTCCTTCCGTCCGCAGAGCCCAACTGATTCGCCTCGCTTCATCGGCATTTTCGAAGGTAAGAATCAAGAACGAGCCGGTATCGCCGCTCGGGTCGATAATCCGCCTGAGCCGAACCTGCGGAAACGCTTCCAGAGCCCGGCGAATGCGATACTTGCTCTCCCTCATGTGAGCGACAATTTTGACCAGCTTTTTTAATTGAACCCGAAGAATGGCTCCCCGCATTTCGTCGAGGCGGTAGCCGCGACCCCAAAGGCAGAGATCAAGGTTGTCATAGATTGCTCGACCGCTCTCGTCGCGGGCGTACCCATTGTCCTGCACCGCTACCGCGCGCTGATATAGGCGGAGGTTGTTCGTCACCACGCACCCCCCTTCGCCGCTGCTCATATTCTTGTTCATTTGGAAGCTGAAGATACCCATGTCGCCCAAACTGCCGACCTTGTTGCCGTTAATGCTGCCGCCGGCGCACTGCGCACAATCCTCAAGAAGGAATAATCCTCGTCTGCGCGCAATCTCAAGCAAGCCAGGGGCGTTCGCTGGAGCCCCACTCATGTGCACCGCGATAATCCCTTTGGTCCTTGCCGTGATGCGACGCTCAACCTCGGCTGGAGCAACACCGAAGGTTTCGTCAATATCTGCCAGAACAGGAATAGCTCCCAAGTTCACGACCGCCGCGATTACCGCAACCCACATATAAGCGGGAACGATCACCTCCTGGCCCGGACCGACTCCGAGAGCTGAAAGTGCCACTTGCAGCGCTCCGCTGCCGCTCGTGACTGCCAGCGCGTGTTTGACGCCAAGGAACTGGGCAAACTCTTTTTCAAACGCATCAACTTCTCCTTGCAGGTCAATGCCGTAGTAGCGGAATAGCGAACGGCTCTTAAGCACTCGAATCGCAGCTTCCACCTCTTCGTCGTCCAGGTAGTGCATCCCGGGGAACTCTAAAGGCAATGGCTTCGTCCTGACTGGAGTGCCCCCGTCGAGGGCCAACCGCTCTAGTTCGATCGTTCTTGGTAGGTCATTTGATTGCATGTGATCTCCATGGTTTTTCGTGTGAGCCAACTCAATTAACGGGCATGTTTGTCAAACGAAGCAGGCGAGACTCCGCGCTCTAGACTTAACAGCCCGCGTCTGTAGTCAGCGTGAGGTTCAACTCGGGCCTCATTTCCGCTGCTGCCCGTATCCCGACGCCACAGTAAGGGGACTAGAAGCGCGCAGACGACTTACCCAGGACAAAGGACTTAAGAGCATACTTGTTGGTTCCTCCAGAGACCGTTGGCCGCCCAAACTGATAGGGGACGGCTCCCGTAGACATTCACGATTCGCTTAGAAAATGAACTTCAGTGCGACCTGCCCGATGCGAGGATCGCGTGCGGTGCTGATAATCCCAAAACTCGAGCCTGGTCCTGAACAGCTCTGTCCGGGTGCGCTGGAGACACACGTGCCCGTGCTCGGGTTTCCCAGGCCACTCGTGGCCACGAATTGCGCGTGATTGAATGCGTTGAAAAACTCAGCCCGGAACTCGAAGTGAGCACGCTCGTTAACCGCGAATTCTTTCAGAAGCGCTACGTCCCAGTTATTGATTCCTGGACCGTGGAAAAAACGGCGCTGCGAATTTCCTAATTGACCGAGTTGTTCTGAAGTGAAGAGCGAGGTGTTGAAATAAGGCTGGCCACTTCGCGGGTTGGTGAAGTTCAACTTGCCGGGAATAACGTTTGGCACGTCAATGCCGTTGCAGTTCGGTCCGGCACAGTTCGTACCGATGAGCGAATTATCATCGAGTTCTAGCAGGGTCACTGGAAGGCCAGTGGAAAACCTGGTGATGCCCGAGAACTTCCAGCCACCCAATAGTTTGCCGGCACGGCCCGATAGGTAATCGAGCGGCAGTTCATAGGTGTAGCTGAAGACCAGATTGTTTCTGAGGTCGTAGGCGGCCAACTCTCTGGTAAGTCCCGGATCAAAAGGATTGACTTGATCGCCCAGTCCGGACGCCTGATCGAGCGTCTTACTGTATGTGTATCCTGCCAAGAACTCCAGACGGCCGCTGCGATGCCGGGCGGTTACTTCAAGGGCGTTGTAGTTTGCATTGCCAATGTTTTCGTACAGACCGGTGCTGCCAAAGTCTGCTCCCAACGGTTGACGGGGGATTACGAATTGTCCGGAAGCCGTCGTAAACGTGCCGGTCTCAGCGAATGGACCGCAAGTCGCTGACCCCGGCGCAACTTGACTGGTCTGGTACACCGACAGGCAGAGCGCTGGAGACGAAGGATTGGCCTCGACCAGCACAAGCAGGCGGTGGCTCTGCGTTCCAACATAACTGATGTTCAACAGCGAATTGTTTCCCAACTGCCGCTCGAGCGAAAGTTCATAATGCTCGGCATACGGAAGGCGATTCCTATACCAATATCCGGGTGAACTCGAGATGGGCAGATATTGAGACCAGTTGACGTTCGGGTCGGGATTGGAGACCGACACATTTGCGTGAGGAAACACCACGGGAAAGCGCTGCCCTTCGACGTTTCCGGTGGCGCGATCGACAAAAGGAGTCGCGAATAAAGGTGGATTTGGACTGGAATAATACAACCCATAAGGAGGGTCTCCGACCTCCAACGCGTCGGTGAGATCCTCGATTGCTGTATAGAACAAACCGAACCCGGCCCGGATGCTAGTTTGGCCGCCGCTTCCGAACAACCAATGCAGGATGCCGGCGTCGGCGGAGGGTGAATAGGCCAGCCCAAATCGGGGAACGAAATTGTTGTAATGGGTCGGCGCCAGAGTGGACGGCACATTCGCATCACCCGGGAACACCCATCCTGTAGGAGCGCCCGGAAACACTTTGGATTGTTCCCCCGGAATGATGGTCTCCAACTGATTGTTTTCTTCCCACCAGGATGTGCTTACATCCCAGCGCAGCCCGTAGTTCAAGGTCAAGGCGGGGACAACGCGCCAACTATCCTGGGCGTAGAGTCCGTAGTAGCGACTGCGGGAATGAAGCGGAGCTTGTTGTCCCTGCTGATAATTGACCGGTGCACCGATTAAAAAATCGGCGAAGTCCAGACCCGTTTCCGAACCGTCGAAAGCGAAACTGCCGTCGTTCGCACCGAAAGTGTGCTGCGTGATCTGGTCGTAATGAAAGTTTCCCCCAAACTTAATGGAATGCGTGCCGACGACCTTCGAAAAATTATCGATCACCTGGTAGGTATTGTTGTATTGTTCCAGCGGATTGGCGTTCACGCCGAAGGTGAAATTGTTTAAGGTTGTGTTGGGCGCACCACTAAACTGCGGGGCCAGAGGGACAATGCCCAAGGTGTTCGCTCCCGTCGCAAATCCTAACGAGGACAGCGATGGCCCAACTCCTCCAACCGGCCGGCCGACGAAGTTCGCGTTGCGCACGTAATGCAAACGAAGCTCGTTCACCGCGGTCGGCCCACGAGCAGTCGTGTCGCTCAGGTTGATCATCTGGGCGCGTCCCGTGTTCTGAACCCCAAAACCCGGCAGGGACGCGTCGCAGTATGGACACTGCTGCGTATAGTCATCCAGAAAGTAATACGCGGAGAGCGTGCCGAAGTAGCTGGTTCCATCTACACGAATTCCGCCCTTGTCGTCCCGCAACACATTGTTGTAGGCGGAGGTCTCAAAATACGGAACGCCGCCGATCGACGTGTTGGGTGGTGGAATATATTTCAGAAGTGCCGCGGAAGGAGCCGTTATTGCCGCGGACGGAATGATTGCATTGGGAAACACGCAGACCGTCGGATCAGTGCAGCCGGGCGAATAATAATTTTCGCCATTCGCGACCGGATATCCCAGTTCCGAAGAGAGTGTGCTTGCCCAGGCCGTCCCGTTGACACTCCCGGTAAGCGCGCTGGCTGAGTCCGCCAGGTTTCCCGTCAAGTCCGCACTGCTGGGGACCGGGACATCAGCGACCTGACCCTGGGTCTGCCGCGTACCCTGATAGTCGACGAAGAAGAAAACCTTCTTAGGCAGGATGGGGCCGCCGAACGTGCTGCCAAACTGGTTCTGCTTGAACGCGCCGCGGATGGAACTGAAGAAATTTCGCGCATCGAGAGCATCGTTTCGCAAGAATTCGAAGGCTTCTCCGTGAAACGTATTGCTGCCAGCCTTCGTGATGGCGTTCACTTGCCCACCACTGTAGTTTCCATACTCCGCATCAAAGTTGTTGGTAATGATTCGAAACTCTTCGATCGAGTCCAGGCTGGGAACGATTGACGTGGTCTGGCTTACGCCTTCGTTGACGTTGCCGCCGTTCACCATGAATCCGTTGGCGGTTTCGCGCTGACCGCTGACGGAGAGGCTGCCGGCGTTCAAATTGCCAGAAGGCGAAATCGTCGACGACCCGTATTCTCCCGAGGTCTCTGGCGCCACCCCCGGTTGCAGGGCCAACAAGTCGGTGTAGCTTCGGCCATTGAGGGGAAGGGATTCCATCTTCGCGCTCCCGATAACCTCGCCCATTTGCGTGTTCGTAGTTTCAACGCGAACGGCGCTGCTGGAGACGGTCATCTCCTCGTGCACGCCCCCCACTTCAAGACGGGCATCTACCCTCACTGCACTATTTGCGTCGATGGAAACACCGGTCTGATGAAACTCCTTGAAGCCCCCCTTGCGGACGGTGATTGTGTAGGTGCCAACCGGTAAGGCCAGAAAAGAATAGAATCCTTTCTGATCCGTGACGACTGTGCGCTCTATGCCGGTTTCGATGCTGCGGGCGGTAACTTCTGCACCGGCAATCACAGCGTCACTTTTGTCGTTCACGATTCCCGAAATACTCCCGGTCACGCCTGCTCTGGCACTTTGAACGAGGGAGAAGCATGACAACCCCATGAGCAGCATCGACCAGCCAATCCCACGCGAACGCTTGCGGAATCGCTGATCAAGTCTGGTTGCGTCGATCGGGGCGGCTGGCTTAAGGGGCATAGCTCTCCTGGGAGCTTGATTCTTGGAGTGAACACATTATTCTTTACTTACTTCAGAAAATGAATTAATATTGCGCGCCGTGGCGCATATTTACATTAGTTAATTCATTTGTGTCAAGAAATATTTTATGCGTTGCGCTCATTCACCGGGATTGGTCGACAGGAAGGCGCGGCGTTCGTTTTCCACAACCTGCACGATTAGGATGAATAGGTCTAATTTCTGGTCAGTGGCCAGTTGTAACTCCAACGGTTAAAAGGCTCCCGAATGCGGAAACAGACTGGGTGGAACCGGCGGAGGGCGTAGAAGGGAATCGATGGCGAATACGAGGAGTCTTGAAAGGTCCCAGGCTCGAGATCCCGAAGCCAAGTCTTTCAAGAACGAGCGAAATATCCTGCGACTCATTCACGCGAAGCGTAATATTTCTAGAGTTGAACTATCGAAGACAACTGGCCTGAGTGGCGCCTCCATCAGCGCCATCGTCCAAAATCTGATCGGTAGAGGGCTGGTTGTCGAATCCGGGCACAACTCGAGTTCTCTTGGACGGAAGCCCGTTTCTCTCAGCATTCGCGAAGACGCGGGCTTCCTGATCGGAGTCGACCTGGGATCGTTCTATACGAGAGTAGTCGTCACAGATGTTCGGGGCACTCTAGTCTACAAGGAAGAATCAAACACCAGAATGCAGGATGGCCGCGATCCTGTTCTCTCCAGAACCTTGAAGGCGATTCACAAGGCGATCAAGGATTCTGGAAAGCCGAGAAATGCTTTCAGAGGAATCGGAATGGGGCATTCGGGGGTGATCGACGCCGATAAAGGCTTGGTACTATCCTTTCCTCGCCCCGGTCAGATGGCTGAATGGAAAAACGTCCCGCTCCGAGACCTGCTCGAGCGTGAATTTGGCATTCCTTGCCTGCTTGAGGACAGCGTACGAGCGATCGCCACTGCCGAAAAGCATTTTGGACTCGGAAGAAGTCTGAACGATTTCATATACGTTGACGTAGGAATGGGAATTGGAGCTGCTATTTTTCTCGACGGCAAACTATATCGCGGATCTGGTGGTAGCGCTGGCGAATTTGGTCACATGACGGTGGACGAACACGGTCCACTGTGTTGCTGCGGCAACAATGGATGCTTGGAGGCGCTGGCTTCTTGCGGAGCCATTATCCATGCAGTCAGGAGCGCGATCGAAAAAGGGGTGGATTCGAAGGTTCGAGAATTGGCACAAGGGGATCTTAGCCGGATCAGTATCGAGATGATCGGACAGGCTGCTTTGGAGAACGATAGCTTGTCTTTTCGCGTTCTGCACGAGGCGGTCTCCCACATTGCTGTCGTTCTGGCTGACGTCGTGAACTTGCTGAATCCGCACGTTGTTATCTTCGGAGGAGCATTATTCCGTTCCTCACCTGAACTATTCCTAGAACCTCTGAAACGCACGATCAGGCAACGCGCGTTGGAAAAATCAGCAAATGAAGTGCAACTGAAGATCTCGAATTTGGGGAGCGAAGTGGGGGCTCTTGGGGCCGCACGGTTGATTTCCGAAATCGTGGTGGAGAGACTTTACCAGGACTCCTGAACTCTAGTTTGCCAGAAGAAATTTTGCCAGAAGAAATCAAGGAGTCCGGTCAAATGCCACGAATTCCCGAGAGGCCGGTTCTCGTTCTCGTCGGGCGAACGGCCGTCCGGCAAGTAAGACAGCTTGAGCGCAATCCTCAAGACCTTTTCAGCGGTATGTGATCTGTGTCGAGTTGTTTGGCTCGATTTTAAAATTGCCAAGTGATCTTCACATAGGCGCTGCGCTTGACGAGGCTGGATCTCACGCTTCCGGTAGGATCCACGAACTCCAAGTGGCGGTCTTGCAGAAGATTCTGTCCAACCACGCTGCAAGACAGGTACTCGGTCCAACGCCAGGTAAGTCCTGTTTCCGCCCGGGTGTAGGAGGGAACCTTTCCGCTTCTCAGACGGTCCACAAAATACACAGAAGTGTCCCACGCGACATTGCTGACGAGGTCGACATGCGATCGAAGCTGAGCACCATTGGCTGGACTGCTGCCCTCGGCGTTGAGAACAGATCCGGTATCCTGGCTAGTTGGATCGAGGTGCATATGAATTTGTTCGAAGGCGTACGCCGGACTGAGAGTCCACCGATCGCTTACTTTCCAATTCGAGGCAACCTCGAATCCGGTTGCCTCGCCGGACATAAGATTGCGGAACGTCACCGGCAAAACTACGTGAGGAGGAGCTGGCGTTGTCTCAAAAAACGGAGTCGCTGGCTCCGTCGTTTGTTGATCGCGGTAGTCATGATGATAAAACGCGAGATCAATCGAAACTCGACTCGACGGAGTCGTTCGATACCCCAGTTCCCACGCGGTCAATCGTTCATCCTGGAAATGCGGGTTGCCCACAAGAGCGGCAAGAACAAGAACTCCCCCGGGGCCAACAAATCCACCAAAGTCCGTGCGGCTGCTGGTATCGAGCTCACTTGGAGTATGGACAGCTTCAGAGACGGCTGCCCAAAACATGTGCCGCCGCGCTGGTGTCCAGGATATCCGGCCGCTCGGCATCCAGTTAAAGCCCGAGTAGCGGTTGTGCTCTAGCTCTGTTCCCGCCGTAACGTAGAGTTTGTTCGGGATTACGGCAACTTCATCTTGCACGAAGGAGCTGAAAAGCTGCATATTGAAGTCTGCGGGATTCAAAGAAATTGTAAGGTTGCCGTGCGAATCGGAATCGGTGTAGCGGTATCCAATGCCCCACACGATGTCTTGGCGACTGCTCCAGGCGAGACGATGTTGAAGGTCGAGCGCAATCGTATTTCGCTGCTCTCCGAGAGCATCATTCCTTTTGTAACGGTCAAACGAAACCTGAAGAGCCGTTTCCGAGTGTTCAGAATAGGAATGCCTCCAAGTCGACTGCAGATCGGCTCCGGAAAGATTTACTGGTTCGTTGACATTTTGAACGGATGACGTGATTGAGGGAAGGAATGAGGTGGGATTCCATTCCTTTCCAGTGTAGATGTTACCCTCGACGGTGAGCGCGTCTTTAGAAGACAAGGCGCTGTCCATCCGAAAACCTCCCCGCAGCAAGTGCCAGCCATCATTTCCGCTTGCCGTTGTGAGTCCTGGTAGATGGTCTTGATTGAAGTATTTGGTGTAAACACGGAAGTCCGTCTTCTTCCCCAGGCTGGCTCCGTACTGAACTGTGCCGAATCCCTGGTCCAGGTTGCCAGCGCCTGCGATCGCGACGCCGCCATGAGTCTCCCCAGCTTTCTTCGTGATGATATTGATGAACCCGTTGACTGCGTTGGCCCCCCATACAGTTCCCCCCGGTCCGCGGATCACCTCAATGCGCTCTATATCTTCGAGTGGGAGACCCAATACATCCCAGAACACGCCACCAAAGGTAGGTGTGTACACGTTTCGGCCATCAACCGTAACCAGGAGTTCGTTGCTGAAGCGCCCGTTCAGCCCCCTCGCACTGACCGCCCAGGTGTTGGCATTGATCTGAGCCACGTCGATTCCCGGAACCATGCGCAACAGATCGGGAATATTGGTGGCGCCGGAGCGCTGAATTTCCTCGGCGGTCATAACGAAGACGGCCGAGGCCGTGCGGGAAAGTGTTTGCTCCGTCTTTGACACGGAAGTCACCTTGATATTCATGAGGTCTTCAAGGCTTCGCTCAGTCAGATCCGAATTGGCTTGCTGCGGCCACGCTGGCCGTGCGAGAAAGATCAGCAGTACTGCCACAAAACCTGCCATGCGCCGACAATTACGAATTCGGCTGCAGCAGTTACTAAATCTCCTCATCTTTTACTCATCGCATTCTGAGAACCGATTAAACAAAATCAGACACGCTGTTTTCGGTAAATAGAGTCCGAAACACAGGCTAGATTCCCGCCCTAGCAATGGCTTCCTTAGGGAACAGGGCGCGCTGGGTCGCGTCGCTTAAAAGAGCTGTCCTGACTGGGCTCAGAATACGCATTGACTGCTATCGCAAGATGGTCAACTTTGAACAAGGCACATTACTAAGGGTTAGCGGATCGCTCTACTACGTCTCCGAGTTGTTGATAGAGAGCGAACATTGCCCAAAGGACGGAACTGATCGGGCAGAAAGAAGGAAGAGCAACCCGTCGTTCGGGAGGAATCTCAGCGATTGCCAGCCTCAGGCTTCCAGATGAAGAGTTCTGGCCCGGAATAATTTTGGGTTAAGCCCGTCTGAAGACTGATGAACTTGTCACGTCTGTTCGACTCAACGCCTTTCCCAAGTCACTTCTAATTCAGGCAGTCCGGTGACGTCGAAACGGGCATAGCAGTACCTATCTAGTGCCTTGCCGCCAGGAAGCAAATTGGCCCTCCGCTGTATCCCTTCCAGAGCGAAACCAAGCCTCTCAGCGATGCGACGGCTAGGTTCATTTCCGAGCGAGTGCGTAAACCCGACTCGCTGCATTCCGAGTCCACCGAACGCATAGCGCACCATCGCGTTGCCAGTCTCCGTTGCGATACCCCGACCTTGAGCACTCTTGCGGACCCAAAAGCCGGTGTCGCATTGAAGAGCCTGCCAGTCGATATCATGAAGCCCGCACCAAACTACGGCTTCACCAGTTTGAGTTTCGATTCCGATCAACTCGATGCTTTTACGCAGCAGAAAGCTGGCCATGACATGCCGGTTACGGATTTCCATTGACTCAGGTGTAAACGCATCTCGATTCTCGGCCCACCGCATCCATTGGTTGAGCTCTTGCCAGGTCTCCATAACCGCAGAGAAAGCGATTGCACCATCACCAATTTGTTTCGGCCGGATCGTCAAGCGCGGCGTGCGGATAGGCATCGGCAGATCGATCAGAACTGGGTCGGTCGTCACCATGCTCCATGATACAAGGCCATAAACGTCTGATCGATACTTGCACAAAACGTCCTGGCGGGTCCGTTAGGTCAAGATCGTCGGCGACCCTTACCTAGCCCGGATTAGGGAGGGTAGCCATCCGCCCATCCGCCCGTTACCGGCGGCGACCGGGGGTGGGGAAATCGAGGCCGCTGCGTCAATGGCGATGGCTTACTGCGGGTTCCCCGCGGCATGCAGCAAGATGATTAAGGGTGGGACGTGATCCGGTTTTACATACCGATTTACCAGGAAGCGCTTCCCATCCTTGGCGACGTCGTAGGTAATGTCGGTCGAAGAGATCGGTGCGCGCCCCCAACGAATGGTCCCAACAAACCCCCTGGCCCCACTTTGAGCGAGTCGCAGTGGTACCATCCCTCCGTGAAGCGCCGTCATAAAGAAATCAAGGTCTGGGCTGCCCTGCTGGCCTTTCTTTACTCGTTGCCCTGCGCGATCAACGCTCGTGCTCAGGGCAACTCGTCACCGCAGCTAAACACGTTCCAGATTCCTCTTCCCTCGGGCCTTGAAGTGGCAAGCGCGGCGCTATCGCCTGACGGAGAAAGAGTTGCAGCCACCTTCGTTCGCCCACGCCGGGCAGTCGCCGACCAGGATGACATCGCGGTTAGTGTGCGAATTTGGAATGTTGGCACCAAGGAGCCTATCGCCTCAAGGCAATTGTCTGTCAGGCGAGTGGACGCTTCACTTGCTGTGTGGGAATCCAATGTGGGGGCCTTTGTGCACTACTGCGAGAATGGATTGGGCATCATGGTGGC
>Ga0302325_10010181_pt1 | contig 20415 bp, 19 predicted proteins | sample Palsa_T0_2_FD_201948 | JGI IMG/M metagenome (GOLD analysis project Ga0302325, IMG submission 201948) | Peat permafrost microbial communities from Stordalen Mire near Abisko, Sweden - Palsa_T0_2 | ecosystem: Environmental > Terrestrial > Soil > Palsa > Peat permafrost | place: Sweden: Abisko...
TTGGGGATATACCAAGGCCATTCGGTTGATTTGCTTTCTGGAAAGCTATCTTGGAATTCAAAATGTCCTATAGCATCAATGAAAGCGTTTACTATCACCGCCTTTATGCATCCACACCATGTGCCATTGTCTCGAAATGTCATATTCTAGCTGGTTTGGGTATCGAGCAAGCTAACCCCAAGATGTTTTCTAGATCTCGGCTTGGCCCAAATCCTCCCCATGTACGACGATGACACTGGAACTGAGCCAAAAATAGTCAGTGCGAGTTTCGCAGATCCTTATTTGTTGCTCTTTAGAGATGACTCGAGCATTTTCGTTGCTCAATGTGACGACAATAATGAGCTAGAGGAAATCGAACGGGAAGACGACGCCTTGTTGGCCACTAAGTGGTTGACGGGATGCCTGTATGATGATACGACCGGTGTTTTTGCACCAGTGCAGTCTGATAAAGGATACAAGGCAAAAGAAAGTGTGATGATGTTCTTGCTCAGTGCTGGGGGAGCTTTACACGTGAGTGTTCTATCAACTTCACTAGTATAGTTTGCTAATATACCAGATTTATGCTCTTCCTGATCTTTCAAAAGCTGTGTATGTGGCTGAAGGTTTATGCTTCGTGCCTCCGGTTCTCTCCGCAGATTATGCTTCTAGACGATCAGCAGCCCGCGAGACTTTGACCGAGATCCTCGTTGCTGACCTTGGTGACGAATTCTCAACATCCCCATATCTGATTGTAAGTCTAAGTATTGTATTGCTTGATATTAAGCTCATGCGTTTCAGGTACGGCCTTCTAATGATGACCTAACGGTATACGAGCCCTTCCGCAAGGACTCTACAACTGTTAACACACTCTCATCAACGCTGCATTTCCTCAAAATTCATAATCCACATCTCGCTCAGAACCCAGGCGTTTCTGCCGAGGAAACCGATGACGATGTAGAGGTTACGAGGAATGAGCCAATGCGTGCTGTTGCGAACCTCAGCGGCTACAGTGCCGTGTTCTTGCCTGGTGGCTCACCAAGTTTTATCCTCAAAAGCTCTAAAAGCACTCCAAAAGTGCTCAACTTACAAGGCGTTGGCGTTCGAGGGTTGAGCAGCTTTCACACCGAGGGTTGTGACAGAGGTTTCATCTACGCAGATATAAAAGGGATTGCTCGAGTGGCCCAGTTTCCTGCTGATACAAACTTCGCAGAGCTTGGTGTGTCTCTTCGAAAAGTGGCCTTGCATGAGGATGTTCATGCTATTGCCTATCATCCACCCATGCAATGCTACGTTGTTGGCACGAGCAGCCGAGTCGAGTTCGAGTTGCCAAAGGATATTGACTACCACCGCGAATGGGCTCAAGAAGACATTGCATTCAAACCAACTATGGAGAAAGGGTGTTTAAAACTGATAAATCCGGTCAATTGGACCGTCATTCAAACAATCGAGCTAGATCCATCTGAGCTCGTCATGTGTGTCAAGACCCTCAACCTCGAGATCTCAGAGACCACCAACGAACGAAGGCAACTAGTAACGGTTGGGACTGCCATCACGAAAGGTGAAGATCTTGCAACACGGGGCCGGGTCTATGTGTACGATATTGTCAATGTCATTCCTGAGCCAGACCGCCCAGAAACGAACAAGAAGCTAAAAGAAATAGCGCGGGAAGACATTGCTCGAGGAGCGGTGACTGCTGTCTCGGAAATTGGCACCCAAGGTTTCATGCTCGTTGCGCAGGGCCAAAAGTGCATGGTTCGCGGTCTGAAAGAAGACAACACTCTCCTACCCGTTGCATTCATGGACATGAACTGCTACGTGACAACGATGAAGGAGCTCCCTGGCACAGGGCTCTGTGTTTTTGGCGATATTTTAAAAGGCATTTGGTTCGCAGGCTACACCGAAGAACCATACAAAATGATGCTATTTGGAAAATCAAGCAAAAACATGGAGATCGTGGTGGCGGATCTCTTGCCAGATGGGAAAGAACTTCATATCGTGGCTGCAGACTCAAATTGCAATCTGCATGTACTGCAGTATGATCCTGAACGTATGTATCCTTGCTTTTCTTACATGAATCCTGCTGATCCGGTTAGATCCTAAATCCCTTCATGGCCAAATCCTCCTCCATCGCACAACCTTCTCCCTAGGCGGCCACCTGCCAACAACAATGACTCTCCTCCCGCGCACCAAAGCACCTTCACTCCTCCCACCCAGCCCCGACGCAATGGACATCGCAGCTGATGACACAATTCCAGAACACGAGATCCTCATAACATGCAGTACAGGCTCCATCTCGCTCCTCTCCCCTCTCTCAGAATCCCACTACAGGAGATTAAGTACGCTAGCGAGTCATCTGACGAATACGCTATATAATGCTTGCGGACTTAATCCGAGAGAGTATAGAGTTGATCGCGATGCGCCGGATGGGATGGTGGGGAGTCGGACGGTCGTGGATGGGAGTATGTTGATGCGGTGGGCGGAGTTGGGCAGTCAGAGGAAGAGTGAGGTTGCGGGGAGGGTAGGCGTGGATGTTGAGGAGGTGAGGGAAGATTTGGTTGCGCTTATGGGCGGCCTGGGATATCTGTGATTCGCAATAGTCAGGAGGTACGAAGGGCATTGGAATGAAACTGGTGGACATGAATTGGCGAAAAGGGAACCATATGGGTGGCGGCATCTGAGGAAGTGCTCGCTACCCCTATTCTGAAGTTGCCAGGATAATTGCCAGATTCAAGAATGAATGAATGACGGGATTCCTTCTCAAGATTACTTCACTGTGAACAAGTCTTTCTCAAGCAGTGAAGTGAAAAAAAGTACTCCTGCTTAGATTCATACTCGATAAGCCCCAGATTCTTTTGGAACCTAGAGTACTTAAGTACAGCAGGTACAAAAAGCTCACCTTCCAATTCACACACGTCCCTGCACAATGTCTAAATAAACATCCCAAGTGCATGAGCCTTGCATCCAGTGCGGTCGTTTGTTGCGTACTCGCCTAATGTAGGCTTCGAGCCCCTTTCCCGTAGCCACATTTTTCCATAACCGATATATAACAAAATAAGCGATTTCCCTACAATTAGAGGCCACTAGCCCGCGGTGTAAGTTAGACATGTTAGGAAGCCCGACAGCCTGGGATAACATGAGAACACTCTGCCACAGCAAACCAAGCGCAAGCTGAGTTTCTGGGTCCTCCGGGATTTCTTTTGCCGTTTTGGTGTATTGAAGCATAGATAGTGATTGGCGGAGTTTGGCTGTGGTTTGCAACTTTTTGTGCGTGTTGGGAAGGGTGTTAAGCGAGGATAAGGGGGGATCGTGGAGTGAGTTGATATGCGTGCTTGTCTTTGATTCCATTGAATGCATTATAAACTCTCAGTATAGATTAAGAGATACTCACATCTTGTTCACAAGCAGAAGCCTACATTAGCTGCCTTGATCGACCATGGAAAACCCTTGGACCTTGAATGCCAGTTTCATGCTCGTCTGTCAGTCACCCGGCAAGCGCATCCAAATAAGCCCTAATATGCTCGCAAACCTCGATAGCTCACTGAAAATGTGATCGATTTCCAATTATGTACTTTCCAAGATGAAATTGGGGAAAGGGGGAACGGTCTGAGATGTATTAAGACAAAACCACAGATGCCCTATTTTCTGTCCCCATTTGACTCGTATAGACTCCGAGTTCGCATTCATCATCGGCTGGGCAAGTGATTGGTAATATGAGCGACAGAAGAGAAGTTGGTCGCATCTTTGTTCCCGCTACCCCTATTTCAACTCGCTAGTAACAAGTCACAACATTAGCCACAAAACGTAGGAGTGAAACCAATATGATTTTATGCGCCATTATCTATCGTAAACTCCCACCCTGCGTCCCTTCAACAAATACTATTCCGACAAATCTCCCACCTCTCATCCTCAGCCCAACAAATCATCAAGTCCATTTCCCAACTGCGCATGGCCCTGAGCAGGCTTTTGCTGTTGCTGCAAAGGAGCCGAGCTGGATGAAGTAGCGCCCCAGATTCCAGCACTAGCCTTCTCCTTGGCCAATTGCCCAAGTGCAAGGCCAGAGGTTGGCGTGCTTGTCTTTTTGATTCCTGCGCTGGCTGAGGACCAGAGCGATCCGAAGGCATCGCCGCCAGCGGTTGGCTTTGCGCCAGGCGATTTGACGGATGAAGCTCCTGAATTTGGCTTCGATTGTGCGGTGGGCACTTGAACTGATGTGAAGTAGTTTGGTTGTGAGCCTTGATAGGTGGTTGGTCGAGGAGGTTGTTGGGCAACGGCTGGAGGTGAAAATGCGGAGTAATTTATGGGAGTAGCAGTCGTGCTGGTTGCTGGCGAGATTGAGTTAAATCCGACCAGATCACTCAGATTTGCTGCTTTTGGTGCAGACACTGGTTGAGGAGAGGCATATTGGGTGCTGGATGTTGTGGTAGCTGTAGGAGGAGCGACTGAGGGGAAAGATGGAGCTGAAGTTTGGACTGGCGGAGTAGCGGATTGGAAGTCGTCGAAGTCATCATCGTCTGCGGTATTCAAGGCCGCAGGCGCTGCAACGGGAGCAGAGACTGGGATGGGATCGTCGAATGAAAACAGGTCGGCCTCTGGCTCTTTCTTCTTCGGTGGCTCTGGCTTCTTCGATGTTCTTTCCGTTGTCTTCCGCCGGCTCGAGGGTGAAGAAGCATCCACTTGTCTGTGTCCCGGTGCAGCAACGGCTCCTTCATCATATTCATCGTACTCCTCAAATCTGTCTCGGCCACCTGCACCTGAAGTTCCCCGACTACCAGAATCTTGGAAGTCACTTGATTGGCCTCCGAATCCACCTCCATCTCCATATACGCCCCCACTGTACCCTCCATATCCTCCACCGCCCCCGCTTCCGGCTTCCTCACTGCCGAAACCCCCGTATCGGCTGCTACTAGAGAGACCTCCTCCCATTCCGGCTCCCCCTTCGACACCAGTATATTTGTTCCGTGTAGCCCTGGCTTTCTTCCTCTCTGCACGTATCCGGTCCACATCACTGAGAAGTTCCGCGAGTTCTTTAGCCCTGTTCCGTACATTGACACCCTGATCTTTGCCATTTGCGTCAATGAAGTGGAATTGTCGGAGCATTTTAAGCAGCGTGAGGTGTGACCGCGCATCGTCGATGACTCGTTCGGAACCATTCTTAATCAAAAATTCTAGGAGCTGCAATCCTTTGTAGATTTGTCTCCATTCTTCGGCGGCCTTCTCAGTAAATCTTTTATAAATCATGGGCATGATCTCGTTCAGTAATTGGCTGTGGAATGTTAGCAGACGGAGCATCTACCAATGGCATAGGTACTGACTAGTTGTATGTTCCATTGGCAATTTCTTGCATCAAACTCGAGCTGGCACCCTATTTATAAGGTCAGAGACTTGATTCGAGGGCAATGGACTGTGCAGTTGCCGACACCCCTGGACATAGATTTGTATATCAAGGTCTCGGGAGAGGCGATCGATTGGGAAGTACGGACCCAAGGTTCGTTATTTGTAGCTTCTCTGACTTTGGCTTCCATCTCGGTGTAGTTCATAACGGCTGAATATCTTCTGTAAGCGGAATGACAGCTGGCGGAACCGGAGATGGCCTACCATTCTGCACCTTCCGTACGCCTGCCTTCAGGTCATAGAGGGTAAGATTGGCCGCAGCCTCCTTCAAACTGGCGAGATCCATAGTGAGAATGGTAGATGTGAAGGTATCGTGATGTTAAGATGCGGGGGAAATTAACGTTGTTGCGCTGGGTGTCCCAGAAATATCAAGGAGCCGACCGCCAAACAAGCGCCAAGTCAGTGAAGATTATTGGAACATGTCACGTGACTAGACATTCCTTACTCACAGGAAATTTCTCTGGATTGAACGTGTAAGCAAAAGGGAGACCTGATATTAAATATGAGTGTATTAAATAAATTGATGTATTGGAGTGAAATATAAAATACACATGCCACGAAATGCGGGGGCGTCTTGAGTGAGCTACCCCTGTCAACCTAACAAACGAGTACTTGAGAAAAATCAGAGCATCGAGACCTCCTTTTCATCCCATCAAATCATCATCGATCCTGTATCAACACCTCTCACACCGACCTGCGTTTAGAGCGGCTCTTTCAATTCCTCGTTCTGTATTTACACTGTACTTTACAGCTTCATCTCTTGTCTTTCTAAGCAAATCCTGAACATACAGCTAGACTCATCTCCGAGAACTCGTCCGCCTTTTCCAGGTATGTACCAACTGCATAGTCCTTCACTCCCGCCGCTCTCGGTGCTTGAGGAGTGGGTGGATGGGGTTCCGGGATTGCATGATGCGGTGTGGATCACAGCAGCCAGCACAGCTGAACCTGCGGGTTGATGAGCATGGCCTTGGTCGGTTCCCAGCTATCCATCCAGAGCTCTTGGAGCTCCCAGCAGCGGCTACCGAGGAGTACAGAATACTCGGCTTTCAAAGGGCATCCGCTGAGAACGAGACTTCTGAAACTTGGAGTCGCAGGCAGGCTGGCAGGCTAGGATGCAGCCAAAGATGGGCTGAGAATAGCCATCAGATCCAGATCCAGATCCAGGCCAGCACACAGCAGCAGTGGCAGCAGCAGAAGCACGCAACCCCTCCTCTCCACCCCTCCTTTCCCTCCCCACGCGCCTAGCAACCCTTAACCCTTCCAATCCTCTCCCCTCGTTGGGGTCAGATCCCTGATCTCACCGATTCACCCCCTTCGTTCTTCGGCGTCGCAGGCCTTGCCCTTCACCTCCTGCTCGGCCAATGCGGGAAGTTTTTCGTTAACCTCTTTCGGCTAGTCTTACCGTCACCAAAACGACCACAAATATGCCCCACCTCGCCCGACCCCTCCTTCAATCCTCTTCCTTGACAAAATCCTTCATCTACAAATCCTCCACCAGAAACTTCCACGCATCCACCGCAAACATGACCATCAAGACGTGTGCAAAACAATCAATGCTGTCTCTGCCTGATGCTAATATGCGATAGATTTTTCGACGTTACCTGGGAGGGCCCACTTCTCGATGCCTCTGGCAAGCCAACCTCAAAGGTTCAAGGTGAGCTTCAATTACCTCGTTCCACTTTGCATGTGCCGTTTTTATCAACAGATCCATCTATATCATCTACATTTATTACGTACATGCCCATTTGGCATGCGCAGAAGGTCCTGCTCGCGATTGAGCTCTTCTGTTGACATTGTTGACATCGTCATCCGAGATTTACCCCGTATCGCCATCCAGCTAACAACTTTCTTTTATAGAGCAACAAGGCCGCATCAACTTCAACCTCTACGACGATGTAGTCCCAAAGACCGCTGAGAACTTCCGTGCTCTCTGCACCGGCGAGAAGGGCTTCGGCTACGCTAATTCTGCCTTCCACCGCATTATCCCGCAGTTCATGCTTCAGGGCGGTGACTTCACCCGTGGCAACGTACATCCACTACATCCTCAAAGCTCTAACGATGGAAACTTACAATGACATAGGGCACTGGTGGCAAGTCCATCTACGGTGAGAAGTTCGCGGATGAGAACTTCTCCCGCAAGCACACCAAGCCAGGACTTCTCTCTATGGCCAATGCTGGTCCCAACACGTAAGCAAGCACAAACATTGTTCTGAAACACACCCTGACAGCTCGTTCCTATAGCAACGGCTCTCAGTTCTTCATTACCACTGTGGTAACCAGCTGGCTCGATGGCAAGCACGTCGTCTTCGGCGAGGTTGCTGACGAGCAGTCCATGAATGTTGTCAGGGCTCTTGAGGCTACTGGCAGCGGCAGTGGCAAGGTCCAATATAACAAGAAACCCACCATTGTCAAGTCTGGCGTCTTGTAGATTGGTCTAGTTGGAGACTTCTGCATATCATTCTTGAGCATTGTCATTCGTGGTCCTAAGATGTTCTCGATGAGTTTGGCAGGGTGAGGGAAGGGGACGAAAAGTTCATTCATGACGCATACCGAAATGAATCTGATTTTCCGACCATTTTTGGTGCTCTGCACGTGTGATTCAATGCTATGTGACTATGACTTTTGTGCCATTGGTATCTTCCCAAACTCCAATATCCAGCCACGCTATGCATCTAATTCCAAGCTTTCCCAACCATATTTTCACATGCTCAACCAGTCAGAGAAATACTCGCAGTTGCTTGGTCCAACAGGTCCACCCTCCTCGCAAAGATCGAAGACGGGGCATTGCCCACAAGGAGCTTCCGTAAGCACACTGCTCCTTTCGTCCTCGTCAAGCAAGGTCTTCCTGAGCGCCTTATACGAAACGCCTGCCGGCCCACCAACAACCTTTTCAATCTTATCGTCATACCGCATGATATCCAACAACGTCTGAATATCATTTGCTGTGAGAATCTGCGCAAAGGCATTCGAGTTCTCCACAAATAATGTAAGTTCATCCAAAGTCGGATATTTTTGATACCCCGCCGGCATAGGGAGCATACTCTCATATCTGATTCTCCTCGCGGTCTTCTCATCCATATCTCCAGCATCTACACCCCTAGGTCCCAACGCGTCATTCCTCAACGCTTTGGCTTGCTCGGGAGTCATCTTCCTAATCACCTTCTTGGGATTCCTCTCCGCCTCTCTCCTCGCACTCTTACTCTCATAAAATGTTCTCCGCAAAATATAATGAAAAAGAACTTCCATCGCATTACTAATAAACTCCTCATCGAGCTCCCCGTCTGTATACCAAGGTCCGCCTGTAGCTCGATCAGAAGGCGAAAGGCTGGATTTGATGTACATTTTGCGGGTTGGGTGCTCCACACTTTTCATCTCCGAGATCATCGATTTGGAGGTGAGGTGCTTGATGCATTGTGTGAAGGTGGTGTCGTGGAGGTTGGTCTTGGCTTTAATGGTCTTTGACCAGATGCCTTCATCGCCAGCTTCGTCGATGAGGGAGTAGACTATCTCTTGTTCTGCAGTGAGGGAACGGTATCTGGCAAGTAGAGATTTCAATTAGCCCAATTCTCAACTCGATCATCTTGCGATTTGGAGTACATACTTCTTCGCCTCATCAGCAGTACGGAGCATCCATCCCATCTCGCCCCCTTCATGCACCACCTTGAACAGTTTCTCATTGAGCAAGACTTGGGCGACGGTCATGAGAGTCATGAGATCATTGTTGGGTACAATATCCAGATCAAAGAGATCTGCTTGGCGGAATACCATCCTAGGATTGTCTTCTGTGAATGGGAGGCAGGCTGCGTAGAGCTGCTCCTTCCAGGCCGCGATTTCCGCTTTGTTGGACGCCATTGTTGCTAGCGACTTGGGGCAACAGACGGTTCGGAGCTTTGCTATCGGATTGGGAGTTTCATTGAGGAATTTTGGAATGGTGTGCCACAGAAGATGGTGGTAGAGTCACAACAGTGTTTTGGTGACGGGGAATATTTTTTGGTGGATAGTCGCGTGGGTTTTGGCGAGGCGGCACAAGGCTACGAATTTCTATCGAGGTCTCAATTCACATGCTTACATCACTCAATCCTCGAGTAGAGTCAATCTTTTCACCACGAGTTTCATGTCTTACTCTCAAACTAATTTTTCCTAATTGGGCGGTATCGTATTTCGCCTGACAGGTTCATCACATGTCTGACCATGAGTCCAGGTGAAAGGAATCAAATCAAGCCCTTTCTGCAACCTCACGGCAATTACCAGTCATTGTCCGATTGTCCCAATTCTATCGCCAGCGGCCTTGGTCAGTTCTAAGGTCATCAATGCCTTCTGGGATTCGTCTAAGGATGCGGACTCCCTATAGGTTCTTCAGCTGACGCCTTTACCGCGCTGTCATCTTAAGGTTTTGAAATGCCTGCCAATGCGACCCACCAGCGCGCCTACTTTACTCAGCCTCCCCATTTCTCAGCTCTCAAACAAGAATAGAGTATAGCGGCACAATGCTCTTGGCTCTGGTCGTTTCCGAGGTCCGCGTTTCTTTTAACGCGATGCTGATGAGAATGAGTGGTCTCGAGGCTTTCAGTCGATTGTATGAAGCGCTGGCCGCCAAAGGGTCTCAGGGAGGCAATGAGCTGCAATTGGCCAACTCAGCGCGTGTCACAACACCCGGCTGTATCAACAATTTATAGAGTCATGGCTTTCTTTGTTAGTAAGACAGTAAGACTTGGATCGATGATCTGATTCTCAGGTAGGTGATGAATATTTAAGAGCTTTGAATCCGCTGGTTTGCTGCACTCTCCATCTCATCTCATCAGTCTTCTCAATTACAAAAACTCTCTTCCCTTTCCTGTTTCCTTTTCCGTTTCTTCTTTTCATAAAGACAGTCTCATTCAGACACTGGTCATTCTTTTGCTGCTAGCTCGGCTCAACTTCAAATTTCCTCGTCAAAAACATTCGCCATTACGGCCTCGCAACCATCGTTCACTCCGTATAAAGGCGCAGTCGTAATCAACGGAATCTTATACTGCCCTTACTCTTCCATTCCTTCTATTTCGGAAAAGCAAAACCGCCCTGTCAATCCAGAACCTCCGGCATTTACTTCTCCCCCTCCACCAGCCTTTACAAACCCTCGACGGGAACCTGATCCAACTCCTTCTGAACCTTCACCAAAACCCAAGAAAATATCTCCACCACCTGTCAACATGGCAGGACCAGCATTCGGAGCTCTCGGTGCCTCTTTCACGGTTGCCCGCGGTATGCAAGCCGTATGCCTCATTTCAATCATCGGCATGACGGCGAACTTCATCGCTGAGATGGTAGCATCTAATCAATCACCTCCCCACGTACTCATCGGTACACTCTCTGTCGTATGTTCCCTTACTCTACAGTCTATCCTTCCCTTACTCTTCAACCTAAACAACATAAATTAACGATAAACTAGACTGTCATCGCAGTCCTCTACATCACAATCTCATACATCCTCTACTTCGACTCTCTTCTCCCCTTCCTGGTCTCCACTGGTCTCGATTCAGCCATCCTTATCGCCGTAATCGTCGTCGCCGTCACAGTCGGAAAACCACTCTCCTATCTCGACTGTGCCGCTCTCCCTTCCTCCGGCGCCACCTCATCCTTCCTTGACTCGGTCGGCGTGAACATGAGCAAGGTAAACTACTGGGTCTGGGCCGGAGCTAGCAAGACGACTTGCTATGAAATGAAGGCCATCTGGGGTCTGAGCATTGCGCTTTGCATTCTCTTTGCTTTCAGCGGGGTGATCAGCGTTTGTCTCTGGAGAAGACAGATGGTTTTTGCACCTGCTAAGGATGTTGAGGATAACTAAGCTGTCCCCTTGCGGAAAATTAATATGCGTGTGGACGGGCGGAAAGGGAAATTGGTTGGAGGGACATCGGATTGGATTATACTAAAACACAAAAGCCTCAACGGCAAAAAGAAACGGTCTTTGGGATCTTGTCTGGGAATTTTACGGATAATACTTGCTGTTTAGAGGGTTGTTCCTGGCTTGGACAATGTGTCCTTAATGAAAATAGACTCGCTTTGCTCTCATACTCTTGCCCATCTTGTTGAAAATGTGACATGATACTATGGGATGAAAACACATTGGCGATGAATTCACTGGCTCATTCTCATCCCCTTTTCTGTGCCGACCTGAAGTGAAAATGATAGCCTCAGCCTCGTCATCCGAACCCACCTTGAGTATCATATATCAAAATAAGCGATTTTCCAGTTGTCAATGAGGGCTCGCAAGACACCCCTGACACGTCTTCTTCTGCAGACACTAAAAACTGATAACCACTCCAGCGTCCTTCCTGGCAAGACGAAAAACTGGCCCGTTCTCATCCAGCAACGTTAAATTGGTTCGTCCAACCCACTGTGTGACGTAAAACAGTGATGAAAAAGAATCATAACTAGCCCAATAATCTGCGGTACGCACAAAAGCGTTGAATAGTTTGTTCTCTCCCGGCGAAAGCTGGGTTCTTGTTTTGCTAAATTTTTGTAAGTGAACCATGTTGCTCAAGCTGAAGATATTTCCAAATGGCTTATACCAATCTCAGCCCTTGCTTCTAATGTCACACATCTCAAGTTGAAGTAAGATAAGATCATTGATCCCATTGAAATGCATTGAAAATTACGCTAAACTCAGCAAGACCTAAAGTACATCTGGGGCTTTTTTTGGTTCTGTTCATTGCTAAGCTCATCTTTCCTGTGCTTCATCAGAAATTAGATCATATCCACCCAAGACTCATCCACATCTCAAAGTCCGTCAACTCACGAATCCACCCTCACTCAGCCGCCCTGTTTTGATGCTTCGTCTAAGGTTGGGTACTTCATCGTCCTACGCGGATGACGCCTGCGGCGACCAATTTTTGAATCTTAGATCTGATGCCGGGGTTCTTCATGTGTTCCTGAAGCGCAGCTGGGTCGCTTTGCGCTTGCTGGAGGATACTCTGCATGACAGGATCTTGCATGATGCCCAGGATCTAGAAAGCATTAGCCACCTTTCAATTCAGATCTGAGACTGAACTCACCTCGGGATCTCTCTGAATCCGCTCCTTGGTCTGCTCCTCCGTCTCGTTCTCCCTAGCACTGTACATAGCTTGCAGAGCCTTCTGCTGCTGCTGCTCAATCTCCCTCGCATTTGCCTTAGTAACATCAACCTCCGACGCCTCATTACAGGCATCCAAACATTTCGAGTATTCTCTCATGCCAAAGTAAGCTTGCGCTTTCCTAATGTAAGCACGGATGAACTTGGGATCCTTCTGAATAGCCTTGTCACAGTCTTCAATCGCACTAGGGAATTCAAGAAGCTTGATAAAAGCAGCAGCGCGGTTGCTGTAACCTCTCGGGTCCTCAGGAGCACGCTTGGTCATCTCCGTGTATGCTTCTACCGCACCAGGCCAGTCGGACTCCTTGAATTTTTGGTTGCCGAGCTCGCGGGCCTCTTCTGCTTTCTCCGGGTCGATGTAGGCTTGTCTCGCACTCTCGATCTTGTTCTTCTCGGCTAAGCGAAGCTTATTGACAACATCGGGGGTGCGGTGCTCGGTGAGAGACTTCTGGTAGTTGGCAATTGCGTTTGTCAAATCTCCTTTCTTCTCGTAAGCGGAACCAATACGGGCGTATGATTTGGCAATCATCTTGAAGTCGGCGTAAATTTCTCGACCTTCCTCAACAGCCTTCTCGCAGGTCTTGATAGTATCATCATACTCTCCCTTCTCGAAATAGGCCGCGCCGAGGTTGTTTAGGTAGGTAATATCCTTGTGCAATTCCCAAGCCTTGCTATAGTGGCTGATGGCCTCGTCGAAGTTTCGCTTCTTGTATGCATCCGTACCGAGCTTCTTCTCTTCCTCGGCTGCAGCCTTCGCCTTAGCCTTCTCAGCAGCCTCCTCATCTTCTGGCTCTGGTTCTGGCTCTGGCGTTGGCGCCTTCTTTGGTTGAGAAGCTTGAGCAGAAGCGGGTCGGACATCTGGCATAGGAACATCCTCCTCTGCCTCCTTTGGTCCTGGGGCACCTTCACCACCCATACCACCCATACCCCCAGCACCCATCATATCCATATCAACCCCCATTAGAACACCAAGCACCTGCAGCATCCTCGGGTCCTGGAAAATACTCTGAGTATCGTTGGGATTGTTCTTGATCCTTTGGAGTTGCATCATAAAGCTTGGGTCTGCTAGGAGCTTGCTGGTTTTAGGATTGGCAGCAAGCTTCTGGATAAGTTGGGGGTCGTTAAACATGCCACCAAGGCCGCCCATAGGATCACCTGTAACACCATCTAAAATTTCCCTTAGCAAAATTCTTGAGAACTATTTTTAATGAATGAACGCCTACCTTCTTTTGCTTCTGCCTCAATTGCACGGTTAACGGCCGCCAGACCAGACTTGTTCTGCGCATTATTCGGATCCAGCTTCAGACCCTCCTCGTAAGCATCATGGGCACCAAGAAGATCTCCCAACCCGTGCTTTGCGGCTCCCTTTCGTCCCCATCCCTTGGCCCAGTCTGGCTTGATCTCAGTAACCTTGTCTGCATCCTTGAGTGCGTTCTCGTAATCCTTCTTGGAGGCGTAGGCAGCCGACCGATTCGAGTAGAGAATGTGATTTGTTGGCTCGATTTCGATAGCTTGTGTGAATTTTTCACTTTAAAATAATTAGTAAATGTCCACTGGTAGTGTCCAAGGGTAAAGGCCTGCGCGTGGACTCGAACAAGTCCAGGCTAGAAAGTAAACAGAGGGGTTCAACTCACATAGCCTCGTCGAAGTTTTTCTCCGCAATGGCTTTATTGCCTTCGGCTTTGAGTGCGTCCGCCATATCGAGGTATGACACTGGAAATAGTTTGGGTTATGTTCTTTTCTTTGTGAATTTGTTGGAAAAAGTGCTCTAAAAGATGAGTTGGGAAGCAGACTACTATTTAGACGATAGCTTTCTAGAAGCTCTTCGAAATGGGGGTCCTAGGCAGAATCAAAGGCGGTGAATCACGTGCCAAGCCTCCTCTTCGAGAGGAAGGTAGGGAGGTAAACTTTCTGGCATTGAATTTGCCTTTTCTAAATCTTTTTAAATAATTTAGGATTCCACATTATGTAGATCAATGGCTCTCATTATTATATTAGGTATACACCTATGTATCTATGTATTTGACTGCGCTCCATGATCCACTGAAGGAAGAGACGAGCAAAGAGACCAAAGTAGTCCTCGTTCATATGTCTCGACGAGCTGCACTTTTGCAAGCTAGTTCTTTTCTAAACGCTGAAGACATATCCCAAACTCCGAGCAATGATACGCATTTTGAAACACTTCGACCTCCTTTACCTCCTCGATGCTCTTTGGACAGCAGCAGCCGACATAACTAACCCAGCCCTTTCTTGCATCGCTTGAACCGCCGCCGTGACTGGCGTTTGAGCACCGCTAGGAGCGGGAGTATTCGCTCTCGTGGCAGGCGCACTTCTGTTATGCGCCATATGAGCGTTTACGAGATGACCGGCCGCCAAGGCACTGCACAATGACAGTTCTCCAGCAAGGACACCAGCGGCGACAATGCGTGCAAGCTTGCGAGCATTATCACCAGGATTGGTTGGATGTGAGCCTCTGACACCGAGTAAATCGAGCATGGCACCTTGGGGCTCAAGCACAGTGCCACCGCCTAATGTACCAACTTCAATTGAAGGCATGGACACACTAATTTGAAGGTTCCCACGATAACTATTGTATATAGTCAGTAAATTTGACTATGTCGTGTACGAAAATCGACTTACTTCTTCATGAGGGTAATGCAGTTAGCGCTCTCGACGGTCTGTGCAGGGTCCTGGCCAGTTGCTAAGAAAATCGCAGCGACAATATTGGCAGCCTGAGCATTGAATCCACCGATGCTGCCAGCCATAGCACTTCCTACGAGGTTCTTGGCGACATTCAACTCAACCATGGAATCGACGTCGGTTTTGAGAACACTTCGCACAACATCAGCTGGAATAATAGCCTCTGCAACCACGCTCTTGCCTCGGCCATCGATCCAGTTGATTGCTGCAGGTTTCTTATCCGTGCAGAAATTGCCAGATACAGAAATGACGTTCATATCTTCGAAGCCAGACTCTGTAGCCATGACAGTCAGAGCGTGTTCGACACCTTTTGAGATCATGTTCATGCCCATGGCATCTCCGGTAGTTGTCTTGAATCGTGGGTATAAGTAAGTGCCTGCAAGGGCAGTCTTGATAGACTGAAGTCGAGCAAATCTGCTGGTGGAGTTGAAGGCCTCTGTCATGACTCTTTTTCCTTCCTCGGAGTCGAGCCAGACTTTGGCAGCACCAGCACGCTCAAGAGTTTCGAATGCAATACAAGGTCCTCGAGTCATGCCATCGCCAGTCAAAACAGTGACTGCACCACCTCCAGCGTTGATGGCCTTGCAACCACGATTGGTGCTAGCTACTAAGACACCTTCTGTTGTTGCCATAGGTAAGAAAAAGCTCTGACCATCAATAACTATAGGTCCGGCGACACCGACAGGTAAGGGTAGGTAGCCAATTACGTTCTCGCAGCAAGCACCCAAAACACGGTCGAAGTCGTAGTGTTCATATGGAAGTAGTGAGGACTCTAAAAGACTTGTCGTTTCGGCAGTTGCAGGTGTTCGTGAGATGATGGCTCTTCGAATCTTGACAGCCCTTGTAGTGTCCCCGAGGGTTCTTTCGAGAGCATACCCAGGAATTTTGCCTTTCATTGAAAGGTCTACAAGCTCTTTGTCAGTGAGCTGCCTCACTTTCTTTTCCTTGAGCATCTGCTCCATTTCTGCAAAGGTCCGTGGCCGTGGAGCAGCACCTTTAGTGTCTGGTTGAGCCCTGCGCATTGTCAAGCCATCTTCATCGTCGTCTAATGGTGCCGGAGGAGCGATCCTCTCCTGAACCTGACCATCGGTTCCGATCAAATTCAAGATCGGCGGGGCTGCGTTATTGAATTTTTCTGCTGCGTCTAGCTCTTCCGGGACAACAGCATGGGGAGGAGGCATCTGGAGTGGCTCTTTGATACTCCATCTTGCAGCATTGAAGAGGTATCCATTGAGTACTACACTCAATGCAAGAGCTACCATAATCCACTTCGACAAGACCGGATCCTCAAGACTTCGCAGTAAACTATCCATAACACGACCACTCATTCCATAATCTCCCAGATCGTCATCCAGATGTTCGTGGCCTTTTGGACTTCTCGAGGGATTTCCATAGTGAACAGAGGGAAGTTCAAGCTCGTATTTGATCGGTGTAAGAACAGTGACGACAGTGGATCTATCATGAGACTTCGCAATTTCGAAGATATAATCAAGTCCGTTTGAGGCCACCTTGAAAGGGTCCATTGGGGGTGGTGTCATAACACTTGAAAGGCCTTGTCCAGAAAGTCCAGATACCGTTGGAGGCTCGGCATGGCTTTTGCCTCCACGGAATGGAATTGTAACCAGGTTGAGAAGATTGATTATGATGAACCCAGAGACCATTAAAACTTTGAATTTTGGAACACTGCTGTCCCGGACTTTGCGCCCAAAGATATTAGTCTCGTTGTTAGACTTGTCAGCTTTTGGCCATTCATCGCTCTGGGCCACACTCTCAGCAACACGTCGGTTGACTCCGTCATCCTCCAATGCTTGTCGGAGAGAGATGTGACGTTTAATGCGGTTAATTTCGAGCTTGATGTTCAACACGGCGGTATAAAAGGTGAAAAGAAGAATGCAGTCGAAAACTAAGATCCAAGCCGCCAGGAAGCAGAATTGTTGAAGGCCTCCCTGAACGCCCGACGCAGCTCCGGCAGCCAAGATGCATATCTCGATTGCGTAATCCCGAACGATCTCGTAGCCCTTCTCATTGATCGCAACTTGGACGGCAGCCGGCATCAGTGTCCCATACTTTTGGGGCGCCAATGTTGGACTGTCTTGTGGACGAGGCCGTCGCGTATCAAGAGCTGCGGAGAGGACAGCTTTGGTAAAAACGATCGATTTCTCGAAGCCGATGGTAACCACAAGGAAAGGAAGGCCTTCGGATAAGAGAACCATGTTCAGTGGCACACCCATCTGGGTCGTTACAATAAGACCAAAGAGGAATGCAAAGACCGAGGAGAATAAAGTTGTTGTAAAGAGCCAGAAATTGGATCCCATTCTTCGCATGGAAATAAACAGGGAGACGAAAGTCAAGTGCATGGAGATGTAACCTAGCACCATGATTATGATGTCCAAAGTCTCGGCGTTCTTCAACAGATCCACGAACTCGGTCCATGCGTTCGAAATCCAACTTCTCACACTACGTCTTGTCGTATCTGCTTTAGCAGCTTTCATAATCCACTTCTTCTGCTCTTTGATCGGTTCCGCTTCATAGCCGTGGCGGGCACTCTCGTCCCTCGGTATCGTCCCGGCATTAGGGATTTCCTGAGCACGAGCAAGAAATTCCGGGGCCTGCTTATACGGAACAGCATATGCTATCGTAGTGTCCTGGGAAATTGCGGACAACGGATTCGAAGTTGATGGTAAAATTGTGACCGTGAGATTTTGTGGCAGGGGTAAGGTATCGGCCATAGGGGCATTTTGCGGTGAATTGGCAGCCAACGAATCAGGGAAGACAAAGGTCAGTAAAGCTAGATGGTCCTCATCCCGAGTGATCGCACTCTCCGTATCATAAGGCTGCCATTTCCAATCTGTATCTGCGCCCACCCTCAACTGTCGGCTCCCTTCGAGAAGTGACGGCCAGTCTGCTTTTCCGGTTGCACTTGACTTTACAGAGTTAAACAAGCTACTGTCCAACAAACTCATGTAAGTCGTACTAGCCAGTAGCGCAACGATAACAATTGTATGTATGGGATGGAGGCATGCTGGGCGGGAGATTGCCTGGAGAAGAGGTGTCACCCTCTTATTCAACCAAATTGGCGTGGCCGCAGTATCTGCAGCTGGAGTGCCCCGAAGCCTCCTGGGAAGAAGAGAGGAGCCAATCATTGTGTTGAGGTATAGAGAGGATGCTGCAGACTTTTCGTTATGAAGCCATCGACGCACGAATGCGGGGTGTATTTAGGAATCTGGAACAACAACTGTTAGTTTTGTAGTCTTCAGAACGTCCAGAAATAATCACTGTTCAAAAGAAAACAGTTTTGAGATCTAAAATTAGAGATTAAGTGAAATACAATCATGCCAAGTTCAGCGTGGTACAGTGAAGTAAACTTTCGAGGACAGAGACTCTCGAGGACAGAGAATGCGATGCTGGAAAGACTATTCTCCAAATCTTCTTTTCCTCGAACTTTTAAATTTATCGCGAACGACTGGTCCATGCAGATGCGATCCTTGAATGTAGAACTGCCAAAATTATGTTTCGTTGAGAAATTGGGGCCTACATACCAAAAGATTTCGTTTTGCGGTGAAGCTTGAAATGCCAAGAGCACTATCCAGAGGGTCGAGGACAACCTGTGATGTTGAATCCGAGGAGGAAGCGCAAGTTGTTGGCTGCGAAGCGTGCGACGTGATCAATTGACCAAGGGAAAGGAGGAGGCAACAACAAACCGGGTCAAACAATCAATTGGAAATTAATATGGAGGCGGTGGCCTGGTGCTAGAAATATGGATCGCTCTCGAGTGACATTGTCCGCTAAAAGACGCTAATCCAGGCACGGGAAGGCGCGATGCAGGGAGATAAAGGGGTTCTCAAACTCTTACCCGACCGTTGAGCTCTGGGGGATGGACGGCTGGGCAAAACCAGAGGACAATCAACTTCTGCTCGAGTATCTTGTCAAACGTAGCATCGAGGACTCGTAATGTTTGGTCTCAAGATTCCAAATCCGTCGACATCACCATCCCATCACCTTCGAGCGAAGAAGCCATGGGGGTCCTTCTTGGCAATAAACCATCAAATCAAAAGCCAAAGCCGATCGGATTTGTCTTTGGGGCGTCGAACCTTCAAACCCGGGGCTAAGGTTTCCCGGGTGGCAGTGGCAGTGGCAATCTGGTGAATCAACGCGTCCCTGAGCGAATTTTCAGGGAGCATTCCAGCTGGACAGGTACTGTAGATCCCTCGTTGATCAGGAGTCAGGACGTCAGAGGGTTTGTCGTCAACCCGAGGTGCGTTCACCGGGTCAAGTAGGCCGGGTCATCCAATGATTTCTCCCGACAGAAGTGGCATCTTCCGTACCTTTTTCAACCATGTTCATCCTGGCCAAAAAGTCCACGTCCACTTCACTTCCAGTGCAGCGAGATTTGCTCAACTTTCTTATCTATCAAAACCAACTTCTGGTAACTCCAGCGTACATCCCGTCATCCATAAATAGACTTGGAAATACAGAGGTGCATATGCCAGGGAAGCAAGTTGTGTTTGCTTGAAGATGCTACTTGAATCGTAGCAAGCCTCTCGGGTGACAGTCTTGCAAGCTGTGTATGGCAGGCAACTTCCATCCCTACCAGCATTATGTGGTGGGGATACATCATGCTGGTGGGGTAGCTCTGCTTATCGCCCAAGGTGAACGCTGCCCCCGAAAGAACACCCGACTTACCCGGATCGTGAAAGCCAATGTTTTAGTGCTGGAAGGAAAACCTCCGAGTCTCAAAAGCTGAAGGTTTGGTACTTGGGGGAGAAACCCCCAAATCGAACCTAAGTCTTCCCAACCCTAGCAACCTCCTCGCTATTAATGCTCACAACCTCGACTCCCTTCCCCTTCAGCTCCTCCTTAACCTCCTCCCAGGTACTCGGATCAACAGCCCTCGTCCCCTCACCCACGACAAACGTTCTAAACCCCTCCTTCGCCGCATCAACCGCCGTACACTTAACACAATAATCAAATGCCAGCCCTACACAATAAACATCCGTGACCCCCTTCTCCCTCAACACTCCAGCGAGACCGCTATCACTTACCCTCGGCCTCTCAAGCGGATCGTAGAACGCAGAGTACATCTCGACATCCCTGACCTGTCCCTTCTCCACCACCTTATCAATCTTGCTCATGTCGAGCTCGTGAATTAGCTCTGCGCCTTTGGTGCCCTGTACGCAATGATCGGGCCATAATCTCGTCTCGTAGGTCTCGGACGCATTCGACGGATTGACGATGGT
>Ga0302325_10010182_pt1 | contig 20414 bp, 18 predicted proteins | sample Palsa_T0_2_FD_201948 | JGI IMG/M metagenome (GOLD analysis project Ga0302325, IMG submission 201948) | Peat permafrost microbial communities from Stordalen Mire near Abisko, Sweden - Palsa_T0_2 | ecosystem: Environmental > Terrestrial > Soil > Palsa > Peat permafrost | place: Sweden: Abisko...
GTGCTGATCAATACCTTCATGCTGGCGTCGGATTATGGACTGGTGCAGTTCGTCCAGAAAGTGACGCAGATGTGTCGCGGCAAGGCCTACTTCACGACGCCCTACACCCTGGGGCAGTATTTGCTGATGGATTACATGTCGCGGAAAACGAAGACGATTCACTAGCGCTTGCCCGAGGCTTCCGTACCAAACTTCAATATGTCCTTGACAGCATAATGTCGTCCATGACATATTACATCAGTGTCGTGGGAAGTCGAATTCTGCGATGAATTTGGGCAGTGGTGGGAAGGACTGAACGCTGCCGAGCAGAAAAGCGTCGATTTCACCGTTAGTCTCTTACAGCACGCGGGGCCGACACTGAGAATGCCGCATTCGTCAGGTATTGCGATGTCGCGGCACGCACACATGCGCGAATTGCGGATTCAACATGAAGGACGACCGTACCGTGTCCTTTACGCATTCGATCCCCGGCGTACAGCGATTCTGCTGATTGGCGGGGACAAGACCGGCAACAGTCGTTGGTACGAGGAACACGTACCGCGCGCCGATGCGATTTACGACGAGCATCTGCGGGAGTTGGAGAACGAATAGGCGAAACACGCCAGGCCAGGCGACCGGCGGGAGAGTGACGATATGGCACGGAACTACAAAGAACTTCAAGCGAAGATGGACCCCGCGAGCATCGCAGACAACCGGCTGCGGGTGCGTGAAGAGCTACAGCGGATGGCGCTTGAAGAACTACGCTGCGCGAAGCAGTTGACCCAAGCCGACATCGCCGAGATGCTCGATGTGCCGCAAAGTTCGGTCTCCCGCATCGGGCAGCGGGCGGACATGTACCTCAGCACGCTGAGGAACTTTATCCAGGCGATGGGAGGCGTGCTCCAGATTCGGGCAATCTTTCCTGATGTAGGCACCGTCGTCATTAACCGCTTTGGAGACGATGAGGAGCGCCCGTACGAGGTCCTGGTTCGTACTGAGGGCAACGGCACATATAGACTGCGTGCGGTTCCGTGTTCAGTTCCGGGTCACAATGGGGGAGAATTGCTCTCCACAAGGGCCCTCAGGGTATCCGGTTTAGTGAAGGTCATGAAAGCCCTGCATCTTCCGGAACCTCAAATCGTTGCCGTCCGGGAGAATCTTGAGAACGCCCCTGAAGCGAAGCTTGGCATCGCAAGAGGAGTGGAAGGTAATCGGGTTTTCAGCGTCCAGGATCTGGTGGCCGCAGGGTTCGAAGCCGAAGCTTCAGAGTGAATGAGAGTGCGGGCTGACCGCGAGTCTAACGGACAGAACGTGAGGATTACAGAAGTAATGCCCTGGTGTGTCCCTCCACAGCAGGAGCGGTGTAAAATCGCTGCAAGACAATCCGTTCGGAGACGTTATGAAACGAATTGCTGCTTTAGTGCTGCTGATGGCTTTGAGCTTTGCGGCGTCGACACCGGCCCACGCTCAACGCATAAGTCCCAAGGAAAACGCCCGCCAGTCACGCAAGGCGGCCCAGAAGCAGCAGAAATTTCTCAAGAAGGCATCGAAGAAACAGGCCAAAGCAGCGAAGAAATACGAAAAGCAACAACGGAAGGCGACCAGGAAGGCGAACAAACAGTTGGCGGCCCGCCGCCGCAAGTAACCTGGCGCGTCTCGAAACGATTCATCACAAGACGCGGTGATCGCCCGCACATCTTCCCGACCCAGAACGCGCTAAGCTGATTCCACTCCCAGGACCTTTCCCGGTCCCATTCCCTCCAGAAAGAGATCGCTATGCGTGCGTCTAAACGCGCGTTGGTCATTGCACTCGCCTTTTTGTGGAATCTCGGCTTGCCGAGCTTTGCGGCTGCTCAGGAAACGGATCAAGCCGTCGCGGAGCGCATTCTCGGTCCGCAATGGAAGCAGCTTTCGCGCCGAGCCGGAATGATATTCGCGGGAACGGTGCTCACGAGCGCAACCCGGACTGTGGCAACCCGGACTGTGGCAATGCAAACCGTGGCGACGGAGCAGGCAGTTCCGGGCGCCACGCCGGCGATCCAGTTGAGTTTTCACGTGGACCGGGCGATTGCCGGGGTTGAACGGGGACAGATTCTGACCATCCACGAGTGGGCGGGCGCGTGGTCCAGGCATCGGCCGATGCGCAGCGGACAGCACATTTTTCTGTTTTTGTATCCGCCGAGTCGTTTGGGCCTAACCAGTCCGGTGGGTGGATCATCAGGCCTGGTTGCTCTCGACTCGAGCGGCCAAGTGGTATCTGCGCATCCGCCTCTCACCGCGGATACCCGGGGCATCAGCATCGTTCAACTGGAGCGGGCCATCCGCAGCGCCCGGGAGGAGTGAGCATGGGCTCGCGAATGCTGGCGGTTGCCTGTCTTCTTATCTGTAGTGCCGTTGCCAGCCGCGCCGGAGGCCCGGCTTTTATAGCGGGCTCCGGCTACGCTCCCGGCTTCGAGGGCCAACCCCTCGTCTGGGCAAATGGCTCTGTCCAGTACTTCACCGACCCGGGGAACCTGAGCCCGATCCTGAGCGGCGCGCAGGCGGATGCCTTTGTGGCGAGCGCGTTCAGCACCTGGACCAGCATTTCAGGCGTTGCCCTCACCGCATCGCAGGGCGGCTATCTCGCCGAAGATGTGACTGGGAGCAATATAGAAGTCGCCTCCAACGGAACCATCATCGCCCCGGCGGACATCACACCTGCAGCCACAGGCACTCCCCTGGGAATCGTTTACGACTACGACGGAACGGTCACCGATGCGCTGCTCGGCGTGGGTGCGGGAAGCCTGGCCGATTGCTTTATTAACGCCGTCTACGGCTCCCCCGACAACTTCTCGACCGCCGGGAACATCGTTCACGCACTCGTGGTGATCAACGGAGTCTGCGCCGCCACCAGTTCGCAATTGCCCGACGTTCAATACCGGCTGGTCCGGGTGCTGGGGCGTGCTCTCGGTTTGGGATGGTCGCAGGCGAACTTGAACGTATTGACGCAGAGCCCAGCCCCCACCAGCGCCGATTTTGCGGGGTTTCCGCTGATGCACTTTGCCGATCCGATTTCCTGCGTGCCCATTACGATCTGCTATCCCAACCCGGGCGTTCCGGCCATGGACGACATCGACGCACTGGCGCGGCTTTATCCTGTCAGCAGTAATCCGCAACCGGCGGGCAGAGTATACGGCAGCGTGTATTTCACCGATACCTCCGGGAATGCGACGCAGCCGATGCAGGGCGTAAACGTGGTGGCGCGATTGATGGTCTCGGACACGCCGTCGCGGGAATACGTTGTGACTTCTGTTTCTGGATTCGCGTTCTGCGGGAACGCCGGAAACATCATCGACGGATATGTGGACGGAAATGGCCTTCGCTACGACCGGTGGGGCTCCAATGATCCCACGCTCGAAGGTTTTTTCGATCTCGGCGAACTGATGATTCCTGCCGGCCAAACCATCGCCGAGTATCAGTTAAGCGTGGAGGCGCTGGACCCGAACTGGTCGATGGGTGTCGAGCCGTACGCTCCCGCACAGGTGACGCCCTCGGGCGGGTTCGCTCCGGTTGTGGTTACGGTGGCGAATGGGTCGAATGCGGGGCGGGACATCCTGATGCTGCAGAGCGAAGTCGCGCAATCGCATCCCGGAAGCGGGTCGACCTATGCGAGCCCGGCAGCGCTTCCACAGGGGGGTGCCTGGGGATCGTGGATCTCCGGTTACGGGAGCACCGATTGGTTCGAGTTCACGGCGCAGGCCAACCGGACGGCCTCGATCGCGGTAACCGCCCTCGACGAAACAAACCAACCAACTGAAACCAAACTGTTGCCGGTAATTGGGGTCTGGGAATTGAGCGACGAGAGCGGCGATTCCGCGCCGTCGTCAACGCCCTCGGCGTTCAACTCGACAACTTTTGCAATGAGCCGGCTGGATGTCCAGTTCGGCGCGACAGAGACGTACCGGTTGGGAGTTGCCGACTACCGCGGCGACGGCCGCCCCGACTACTTCTATCAGGGCAGCCTCCTCTATTCGGATACGGTCACGCCGGCGCGCCTCAGTCTGGCTGGTGGAGTCACCACGCTCAATGGGCTGGGATTTAATCCGGGACTGCAGGTGAGCGTGGGGAGTAGCAACGGCAGCACTCTTGCAGCGTCGGCGACCCAAATCCAGGCGGCGTTGCCTCCGGGATCGCAGGACGGAACGGCCACGATCCAGGTGACGAATCCGGTGACCGGCGCTTTCTCTCAAATGATCAATGCGCTCAGCTATGGAGCACTGGCCACCGATCTGTTGCTTCCGTTGCAAGTCGCGGAGACGGCAACGCCCGTGGGAGCGGAAGCAGCCAACGCCCTGCGTGTGCGCGCGGTTGCCGCGGATGGAGTTACGCCGGTGAGCGGCGCGACGATTGCATGGAGCGCGAGCAATGCCGTGCAGTTCTCGGCGTGCAACGGAGCATCTTCCTGCTCGGTATTGAGCGATGAAGCAGGAGAATCTTCCAGCTGGGTGACTCCCACGACGACCGGACCGAGCACGATCACTATCGCTCTGGCGCCAGCGTCCTACTCGCCCGCGCAAACGCAACAGGCGACGCTGGTGGGTACCTCGACCACGCTCGACCTGGCTGCCGTGACGCCGACGAGCTGGGTTGGCCAGGGCGCGACGATCGCAGTTCCGCTCACGGTCGAAGCGCTGGACCTCGGCGTACCAGTGGCGAATGTGACGGTCAATTTTGCGGTCGTCCGGGGCATGGGCACGGCTGTGCTCTCGTCGAGCGGCGCCACGACCAACGCATCAGGATTCGCTACCGTCACCGCGAACCTCACGAACATAAATGTCAATGTGCAGGTGAGCGCCTGCGTCGCCCCGAACAACTTGCCTTGCCAGACTTTTACATTGTTTTCCACGGCGCCTTCACTGTGGACGCTGGAGACGGTGAGCGGATCCTCACAGTTTGTGCTCACGCCACAGCCGTTTCAGCCGCTGGTCATGCGAGTGACCGATGGCTCGGGCGCTGCGAATCCAGTGATAGGAGTCAACGTCACCTTTGCCACTACGCTGGCGCGGATCAGCGCAGGGGGAGACGGAATGCCCGTGCTGCTCGGATCGTCGCAGGCGCAGGTCGCGAGCATGCAGGGCGGTCTCGCCTCCATCGTACCCTCCGCCGAAAGCGTGGTCCCGTGCGATGTGTTTATCACGGTGAGTGCGGGCGCCGCGACCACGCAGTTTCAGATGGAAAGCCTGGCCGCGATTGTTTCAGAGCCGCCCGTTTCAGAGCCACCGCCCGGCGGCGTGGCGGCCAAGATTCCAACTGCGCCGCGCGCTCCGCGATTTGGGGCGCAGGCATCCCCGCCGCCAAGCGTGCCCACGCTGTTCGCCGTGCCCGAGCTCTACCCCTATCCTGGCAACGATCCGCTGATGGATCCGCACGCCGGCGATTGCTCGGCGTCGTCCGTATCGTCGAGTCCCGCAGGGGGCGAGGGCCCAGCTTTTCCGCCTTGCGCATCGACCGGGGCCAAGGGGATCAAGCTCGAAATCGACCCTGGCGTCTATCCGACGAAAGCCTCCGAGAACGAGGTGCGAATCGAGGGCGATGCGGCCATTACCAATGCCCTCGGTCTGGTGGAAGCTCAACCTTTCGCTGCGTCAAGCACTTGGTTTCCGGAAGACAAACGAAGCTGTCGGGTGCTGGCCGAGGATGGTCCCATCCCCTGATTCGTCGGGTGCGCTTCGGCCGGGTTGATCGGCAGCGTACTTCGGATTCGTCGAGCGAACGACTACCGACCAACGACCAACGACCAACGACGAACTACTTCTTCGTCCACTGATCGACCCAGTCGTTGACCGTCTTATACCAAAGCTGAGAATTCTGCGGCTTCAACACCCAGTGGCCTTCGTCGGGGAAGTAGAGCATCCTGGACGGCACTCCCATCGTCTGCAGAGTGGTGAAAAGCTGGAAACCTTCGCTGACATCGAGGCGGTAGTCGAGTTGTCCGTGGATGACCAGCGTCGGCGTCTTGAAATTTTTCGCCGAGTTGCGCGGAGACCACTTCTTATACACCTCTGGATTGGTGTAAGGAGTGCCTTTGAACTCCCAGTTATTGAACCAGAGTTCTTCGGTCGTACCCCAGGCGGAGACAGGGTTAAACATGCCGTCGTGCGAGACGATGCACTTGAAACGGTCGGTGTGGCCGAGGAGCCAGTTAGCCATGTATCCGCCGTAGCTCGCACCCAGCGCGCACTCCCGGTCTTTATCGATGAACGGGTAAGTCTTCTCGGCATAGTCGAGGCCCTTCATCAGGTCTTCAAACGGAGCGCCGCCCCAGTCGCCGTTGATCGCGTCAATGAACTTCTGTCCGTATCCGGTCGAGCCGTGGAAGTTGATCATGATAACCACGTATCCTGGGCCAGACGAAGTTGGTGCGGCGAAGAGTTCGGGATTCCAGCGATAGCTCCAGTCGTCGCCCCATGCGCCCTCGGGGCCACCGTGGATTAGGAACTTCACGGGATATTTCTTGGTTGCATCGAAGTTCGGCGGCTTGACCAGAGAGCCCTCGACCTCGTCCCCGTTAGCGCCAGCGAACCAGAACGGGTCCGCCTTTGACATGCTAATTTGCGATAGCAATTGCTCGTTAACGTGAGTAACTGCCCAATCCTTGGCCAACGAACAGCTTTCTTTGCCCCGATCCACATCGCCCGTCCTTGAAGGACATCCCTCCGCACTCGCGTCAGCTTCGTAGATTTCATTCGGAGCAGCGATCGAGTTGCGACTAAACACCAGCTTCTTCCCGTCCGGAGTGACCGCCACGTCGTCATTAAAGCCGCCAACGAGCGTACGAGTTGAGCTTGCGGAACTGCCCGACAATCCTCCCACAGCGTAGATCAGAGAGTGGCGTTCGTGCTCAGCATTGAAGTAGATGGTCTTGGAATTGGGCGACCACACGAACGACCCAACCCAGTGATCAAAATCCTCCGTCAGATTCTTCTTCTCCCCCGTCTTGCGGTCATACAGCATCAGCCGAAAGCGGTCGCTCTCGTACCCCGGACGCTGCTGGGCGCGGTAGGCGATGTACTTGCCATCGGGCGAATAGAGTGGAGTCGAGTCGCTGGCGGGATTGTCGGCGGTGATGTTCTTTGCTGGGACGGGCGGGGCACCCGTCGCTCCATCATTTACCGGGACGATCCAGAGATCGTTGTTGGTGGAGGTGGCTCCGACCTTGTCGTGGTTCGAGGTGTAGCAAATCTCCTGCCCGTCGGGCGAAATGGCGTAGTTGTCCTGTCCTCCGAGCGAGAACACGGGCGCGTCGTAGTCGCCGGGCGTGAGGTTGATATACCGCTGTGTGGTAATCCCCGCAACCGCAGTTGGAGGAACCTCGGGAGGAGCTTCAGTCACGAAGATGTGGCTGCGCTTGCCCGCTTTGTAAGAGTTCCAGTGACGGTAGAGGAGGCGGTCAAAAACCAGAGCCTTGGCTTTCGACTGTTCGACTTCCTTCAGCTTCTCGGCATTGCAGGCGGCTTCTCCGTTGGGCGCGCCGTCGCATTCGGGATAAACGTCCGAGGTGAAAAGAATGTTCTTGCCATCGGGCGACCACAGTTCGCCGCCGGCTTCGGTGGCAATCGAGGTCAGCTTCCAGGTTCGAGTCACCGTGCCTCCGGCATTATCAAACTGAGCAATCCAGACCTGCGCCCCGCCGTCTTTATTCGAAATAAACGCGAAGCGCTTGCCGTCGGGAGCCCAGCGCGGACGGTCGCCATCCTGCTCGGCGATGATCTCTCGTTCCTGTCCGCCCGCCAGCGGGACGACCCAGATGTGCGGCGTTTTTTTGTTCGCCGCGAGATCCACATCGACAGCGCTGAACAGTACCCACTTGCCATCGGGCGAAGGCACCGGCTCGCCCACGCGCTTCAGCTTCATCATGTCTTCGAAAGTGAACGGGTGCTTAGTTTGTGGGAACGCGGGAATAGTCGAAAGAAGAAGGAGAAGAAAAGCAAAACGACGCAAGGTGTGCCTCCGCGGAACAGGAGAGTGTAGCAAAAAGGTCAGAGGTGAGAGGAAGGTCAGAGGTGAGAGGTCAGATTGCAGAGGCGACAACTCCGAGTGCAAACGGCGCCGTAAGCCCTGGACCTCTTACCTCTGCAATCTGACCTCTTACCTCTGACCTCTTCTGTCCCCTCATCCCAATTCTTCCAGCATGGCCGTCATCTCCGATTGGGCGTGGGTGTTGCCGGTGCGGCGCGCGGAGGAGACGCCATCGACCAACATTCGTTTGGCCTCATCGACGCGGCTCGCCTTGGCCAGTGCCTGTGCCGCCATGAAGTATGCGGGCGTGTAATCCGGATTTTTGTCGATCAGTGTTTTGAACTCCTGAACCGCCTGCTCGATTTGTCCGGAGTTCGCGTACTCCTGCGCCAGTCCATAGCGGGCAAACGAATCCTCGGGATTGGCGGCAAGAATTTCGCTCAACATGGCAATACGATCCATAGGGAAAGTTCTCAGTTGCCGGTTCTCAGTTCTCAGTCAAGCGCCAAAGCCAAAAGCTAAGATCCGATCATGATTGTCCATTCATATCACGTCCCGCGCTACAATGGTTTTTCTGTGAGAGGCGAACTTGGCTTGCCCCTTTTTTGTGCCGCTGGAAATTGTGAACGATGGTTCCTGGCCGCATCCGTCGCGCCTGCCGCTGGGCGCGGGATGGACTGGGAGTTGCTCCGCCTCGGGACAAGAAGCGGCGGCATCCGACACCCACATACGGGAATTCTGCAATCTCGGTTATGCAACCGCGTGTCCACATCTGCCTCGGCGCCGTGACTGGGACGCAATTCGTTTTTCAGTAGCTCACGCCAGCCGGAAGCAGATCACGATTCGCTTCGTCTGCGAGTTAGCTCACGCTCCAATCGAACATGGGAAATTAACCTTCGACGTGGCGGGCGAGGTTTGGCTCAACGCGGACGCTGACCCGCGCGTGCTTACGCTGGCTAACTGTTATCTCCAAACATATCGCGCCCGGCAGAGCGCTGTTTTCATCTGACACTCGACCTGACACTCGAACGTGCAAGCTATGAACGACGACGAGAAATCGAAACTACCCCGCCCCCGGCCGGTCCGCGAGTCAATTTCCGAAATGGCCGAGATTGTTATGCCCAACGATGCCAATCCACTGAACGCGCTGGTGGGCGGGCGATTAATGCACTGGATCGATCTGGCGGGCGCGATGGCCGCCCACCGGCACTCGCGGGAGCGTGTGGTGACGGCGTCGATCGATCACATGGATTTTCTGGTGCCGGTGCGCGTGGGCGACCTGGTCATTCTGCGGGCGTCGGTGAATCGCGTTTTCCATACTTCGATGGAGGTCGGGGTCAAGGTGTGGGTAGAAAATTATCGTTCGGATCAGAAGCGTCATGTAAGCTCCGCGTATCTGACGTTTGTTGCCATTGACGAGGCGGGGAACCGTCTGGCGGTGCCGCCCGTGATCCCTGAAACCGCGGATGAAAAGCGCCGCTATGAAGATGCCGCGCGGCGGCGTGAGATACGCCAAGCGGAATCCGCGCGCAGAAAAGAAGTAAGAAGCTAGACCCTCATGGTTGTGAAGTAAGTGAGAAAGTATTTCCGCGTTGCTGCTAAGCTGGATGCCCTAAGTTGAGACGCGAGGCAACCGAGACTCAGACCTGACACCCGAGACCTGACTTATGGACGGCGCACTCCTCATTCACCGCCTGCACTTCGCTTTCACCGCGACGTTTCATTATCTGTTCCCGCAACTCACCATGGGGCTTGCGCTGCTGATCGTGGTGCTCAAGACGATCGCCCTGCGGCGCAACAATCCCGTCTATGACGAGGCGGCGCGCTTCTGGGCGAAGATCTTTGGCATCAATTTCATAGTAGGTGTCGTTACCGGCATTCCGATGGAATTTCAGTTCGGCACCAACTGGTCGCACTTTTCACGATTTGCCGGCGGCGTCATCGGCCAGACGCTGGCCATGGAAGGCATGTTCGCGTTCTTCCTGGAATCGGCATTTATCGGATTATTCCTGTTCGGAGAGAAGCGACTGAGCCCGAAAGCGCATTGGCTATCGGCGGTCGCAGTCTTTGCGGGCTCATGGTTGTCGGGTTATTTCATCATCGCAACCGACGCGTTCATGCAGCATCCTGTCGGCTATTACAAGGCTGCTGATGGGAGCTTGCAACTGGCGAGCTTCTGGGATTTCGTGCTCAACCCCTGGGCCGGATGGCAATACGCGCATAACATGGGCGGAGCGGCCATCACCGGCGCCTTCATCATGACGTCAGTGGGCGCGTTCTATCTGCTCTCCGGCAAGTGGACCACGCACGCCCGCATCTTCGTCAAAACGGGGGTGATTGCCGGGTGCCTGTTCAGTGTGCTGCAGATTTTCCCGACCGGCGACCAGCAAGGCAAAATGGTCACCGACCTGCAACCGGTTACGCTGGCGGCGATGGAGGGTTTATTTCACAGTCAGCCGGGCGCGTCATTAGTCATCATAGGTCAGCCTGACGAGCAGAAACGCAAGATTGATAACCCGATTGAAGTTCCGGGAATGTTGAGCATACTGAGTTACAGACGCTGGAATGCCCACGTGCGCGGACTGGACGCTTTTCCTCAACACGACTGGCCGGATAACATCCCGTTGCTTTACTACAGTTACCACATCATGGTTGGTCTCGGAACATTCTTCGTCGCCATCATGGTGGTTGCTTTGTTACTGTTGTGGCGTGGCAGACTCTTCAACGCCCGGTGGATGCTTTGGATCCTGATGCTGTCGGCGCCTTTTCCCTATATCGCCAACACCGCGGGATGGATGACCGCCGAGATTGGCCGCCAACCCTGGGTCGTCTACGGACTGATGCGCACCGAAGACGGCTACTCCAAGCTCGTTTCGGCGGGTAACAGCATGTTTACTCTTCTGGGGTTCATGGGCATTTACACTGTGCTTGGCATTCTGTTCCTGTTCCTGATCTGGCGGGAAATTGAGCGCGGCCCCGTGGCAGGGAACGAACCCGTATCGAGTCTTCATCCCGCCACGGAGGCGAGGTAGCGGAGCAAGGTAAATATGGCGAGCCTTTGGTTCTGGATTGTTGCAGCGATGATCGCGGCATATGTCGTGCTCGACGGATTCGATCTTGGCGCTGGTGCGATTTATCTGATCGCGGCCAAGACTAACAACGAGCGGCGCCGCGTGTTGCGCGCCATCGGCCCGGTCTGGGATGGCAATGAAGTCTGGTTGATCGCTGCCGGAGGCACTCTCTACTTTGCTTTTCCTCGACTCTACGCGTCGAGTTTCAGCGGATTCTACCTTCCGCTGACCATTGTCCTGTGGCTGCTCATTCTACGTGGCGTTGGCATTGAATTCCGAGGTCACATCGAAAACCATGTGTGGCAGGACTTCTTTGACGTGATCTTCAGCGTGTCCAGCATTCTGCTGGCGGTTGTTTTTGGGGCGGCGCTGGGCAACGTGGTGCGCGGAGTTCCGCTTGATTCAACCGGCTATTTCTTTGAGCCCCTCTGGACCAACTTCAAATCCGGGCCACAGACGGGCATACTGGATTGGTACACGGTACTAATCGGCGCGTTGGCACTGGTTACTCTGGCCGCGCACGGTTCTTATTACGTTGCCCTGAAGACCGACGAGGATCTTGGCCGCCGCGCCCGCGGTTTCGCGTTGCTTTGCTGGCCGCTCCAGTTTTTTCTGACGATTAGTACCCTGCTGGCGACTTACTTTATCCGGCCCGAAATCATGGTGAACTATGGACGGCACAAGGTCGGGATACTGGTTCCGATGATGGTGGTCGCCAGCCTGGCAGTAATGCTCTGGGCCAATCCAAAGGGCAAGGAGAAACTCGCGTTTGTTGCCTCCAGCCTGTACATCGTTGGAATGCTGGTGGGAGCGGCGTTTGCGCTCTATCCCGTGGTATTGCCTGCCCGCGATCACCAATACGATCTCACCATTTACAACACCGCGGCCGGAGCTCACGGATTGAATGTCGGCTTGGTTTGGTGGCTCTTCGCCGCCGTGCTCGTGGTGGCCTATTTCGTATTCGTCTACCGCAGGTTTCGCGGCAAAGTGCAACTCGGCGAAGGGCACTATTGAGCAATCAGCATTCAGCGCTCAGCAAAACCGGGTTTCACTGAATGACCGCTGAATGACCGCTGAATGCTGACTGCCGAATGCTGACTGCTGAGCGCTGCCTTTCGTTCCCGTATAATCGAAGGAATGAGCGCTCATTCCCATCCGGGCCAGCAACCGCCCAGTCCGCAACCTCTACCCGGCGTCAATGCGATCATTGCGGTCGGTTCCGGCAAAGGCGGGGTCGGGAAGACCACGCTGTCGGTTAATCTGGCAATCGCCCTCAGCAAGATGGGCCGCAAGGTAGGATTACTCGACGGCGACGTCTATGGTCCGAACGTCCCGCTGATGCTGGGCACCAATGAGCAGCCCAAAGTGATGGCCGAAAACCAGATCGCGCCCATCCACTCGCACGGACTCAAAGTTATCTCCGTCGGCTTCCTCAATCCTGGAGACAAGCCTCTCATCTGGCGTGGTCCCATGCTGCATTCGATCATCAAGCAGTTCCTGGGATCGGTGCAGTGGGGAGAGCTCGACTATCTGGTGATTGACCTCCCTCCGGGAACTGGCGACGTCGCACTCTCGCTGATTCAGACGGTTCCATTGACCGGGGCCATCGTGGTTTCGACCCCTTCCGACGTTTCATTGCAGGATGCGCGCAAGGCCATCGAGATGTTCCGCCAGATGAAAGTCGACATCGTCGGCATGGTCGAAAACATGAGTTATTTTGTTTGTCCGCACTGCCAACACGAAATCGACATTTTTTCGCGCGGCGGAGCGGAAAAAACAGCGAAACAGTTCGATATCGCCTTTCTCGGAAACGTCGAGCTCGATCCGGAGATTCGCAAATCGGGCGACGGTGGTGTTCCGGCGGTGCTGCAAGGCGAAGATTCGCAGCACGCGAAGTCGCTGTTCGCGTTTGCCCGCAATGTGTTGGCCCGCGTGGAGGAGATCAAGGCCAACACTTCAGAAAGCGTGATCCAGATTCAGTAGCGCTGGTATCGGATTCGCCGACCCGCCTCTACTCGAACTGCAAATGCAACTGGTAGATCGAACACTGGGTTGCTCTGGCACCAGCGTTGAACACGACGATGCGAACCACGTAATCGCCGTTCGCCCCGGTGGGCAGTCCCGACCAGCCAGTCGAAACGATTCCGTTGGCCGTTGTTACCGGTACGTCTCCCGACAGTTCAAACCAGTGCGATCCATCGGGTGTATATTCCGCCTGAGCATAACTTCCACTCGGCAAAACGTCTGGTCCCACCGTGATTACGAGGCGGACTGCGGTCGCGCTCAACATATCGATCTGATTGCGATCGAGCGAATTTCCGAATTCGCTCGTACCCGCTTCCGCCTTGTACCAGCCCCAGCCGGAAAAGTTATAGTCATTGGGAACGGCTAAAGCTCCGGGCGGTCCTTGTGGACCCGGAGTTCCAGCGGGCCCGGCCGCGCCCTGCGCTCCGGCCAGACCTGCAAGTCCACTCGCGCCGATGGAACCTGGCAGGCCCTGCGCTCCAGCCGGACCTGCGGGACCAGTGGCGCCGATGGATCCTGGCAAACCCTGTGGTCCGGGAGAACCTGCAGGTCCACTCGCGCCGATGGATCCTGGCAGACCCTGCGGTCCGGGAGAGCCTGCGGGTCCGATCGCGCCGATGGAACCTGGCAAACCCTGTGGTCCGGGAGAACCTGCAGGTCCGATCGCGCCGATGGATCCTGGCAAACCCTGTGGTCCGGGAGAACCTGCAGGTCCACTCGCGCCGATGGAACCTGGCAAACCCTGTGGTCCGGGAGAGCCTGCAGGTCCGATCGCGCCGATGGATCCCGGCAGACCCTGCGGTCCGGGAGAGCCTGCGGGTCCGATCGCGCCGATGGATCCTGGCAGACCCTGCGGTCCGGGAGAGCCTGCAGGTCCAGTGGCGCCGATGGAACCTGGCAAGCCCTGTGCTCCGGCCAGACCCGCAGGTCCCGTCGCGCCAGTGAGCCCTTGCGTTCCGGCTATTCCGGCTGCTCCTTGGGGGCCTTGTAATCCGGGCGGCCCGACTAGGGAGTGATAGCGGTTTCCGTTGTCCGATTCCTGAAGTATGCCGCTGGCGATCGACAATGTGTACTGTCCCAATGCCGGCGCGGGAACAGACAGTCCGAGATCAACTAAGGTAATTGCGGATTGCGCCGTGTTTCCGGACTGCGGCTGCACACTCAGCGGTCCGGTGCAACTCGTGCCTGGAGTGCCAGTGGTACACTGCGCCGACGAAAATACAGAAAGCAAAGTTATGATGCCGATCAATAAATAGTTTTTCATTTCTTCTCCAATAATCTATGGTATGAGTGCGATTGCTTCGTTACTGTAGCTACTTTCATTATTGCCGTTGACTGCGGTAGTGACGTAGTAGAGCGTTTGATTGGAAGTTACCTGTACATCGGTATAAGTTGGACTGACAATCCCCGAAGCTACCTTTAGATATGGGCCGCCGTGGGTAGTCCCGCGGTAGATGTTGTAACTCGTCGAGTTCTGACTGGCACTCCAGGTCAAGGTGACGGAATGCCCGGTGAAGGCGATCGTCGCATTGCCGCTGAGTTTTGCGTTGCCTTGAATTCCCTGCGCAAAGCTGAAACCCAGACAGCCCAGAATCATGCAGATTGCGAATAGTTGTTTCATGGTCACGCTCATTCCGGTTGCCTGGCGGGCCAGATTCCTGCCCTCGGGAGATTCGCAGAAACAAATTCCGCGCGCCCGCCGCAAGAGTGTCTTCGCCCAAGGCCGGTTCAGTTGTAGGGATGGCACTGCGGACAGCGGTTCGAGGGAATCGCTGAAGGGGGAGTGCCACCATTTCGTTTTTCCGGCGAACTTTTATTGCGACGCCGGATGACGCGTGGCGATGAAATCAGCTTGGCAGAGTGTGCGTATAGAAGTAAGTGATCGCGGTACGAACAATTCGTGATGAATGCACTAATGGGGGGATTGGCGCGAGCTGCCGGACTTTCGGTCCGAGCTTTACCGCCTGGCCTTTGGCCCTTTGAATCTCGCCAACTGGTACACCGGCTCCGCCGTGTCGTCCTTCAGCACCAGGCGCGCCACCATCTCGCCCAGCGCGGGGCCGTGTTTGAAGCCGTGACCGGAGCCTCCGCCGACGATCCACACATTCGCATTGCCGGGATGCCGATCGACAATGAAATTGTGGTCGGTTGTATTTTCGTACTGGCAGACACGCGTCTCGAGCAGCGGCGCATCTTTCATCCCCGGAAAACGGTAGGCTAAATAACGGCGCGCCTCGGCCAGGCCATCCTCGCTCACCAGACGCTGGCCTGAGGTTGGATCGAACTCAGGTCCGCGGGTGTCGTCGGCGATTTTGAAGCCGCGTCCCTGGTTGCCGGGGATTCCGTAAATGAAGTGGTCGCTGTGGTCGGCCCATACCGGGATGTTGTTCTCGTCATAGCGTGCGTCGCCCGGGGGCGTACCGAAGAAAAAAACCTCTTGTTTGGTCGATATGAAATGCGGGCCGACCGTTTGCGCGAACAGCTTTCCGAGCCAGGCGCCGCAGGCGAACACATAGCGGTCGGCGACTAGCGTTGATCCATCCGAAGTTGATGCATCCGAAGTTGATCCATCCGACAGCGAGAGCGCTTTGCCCTGGCGGCTTTCGAGATCGGGCGCGATCACTGCTGCCTGGCGATACTCTCCGCCTTCGGCCACAAACTGCTCGACCACCGCCTGCGTTGACGCGCGCGCCAGAAGATATCCGCTTTGCGGTTCGTAGATGCCCCACTCAACATTTTCGAAACTGATCTGTGGCCAGCGGCGCTTGAGTTCGCTCACGTTGAGTTGCTCGAAAGGGATGCCGGCGTCTTTCAGAAATGGAAGCGAGCCGCGCTCATACGCATCATCGCTTTCCGCCATCCACAGGACTCCGATGGGGAAAAAGAACTTACGCTTCCACTGGGCTTCGTGCAGCTTCCACAGCTCGAGTGCGCGTCCCGCAAGCTTCGTGTACGGCTGGTCGGGACCGTAGGCGCCGCGGATGATCCGTGTCTCGCCACCCGACGATGCCCGCGAATTTCCCGGTCCCCAGGCGTCGACCAGCGTGACGCGTGCTCCGCCGCGAAGGAGATAAAGAGCGGTCCATCCGCCGAAGGCGCCCGCGCCGATTACTGCGATATGAGGCTGGCTGGTCATTGTCATTGCGCGCGGGCCGATTTAGAAATAGCTGAGCCAGGGGTCGTTGGGGCGCTGCTTCACGCCAGCAAACCAGCGGCACAGAGGATAAAGCGCAAGCACGACGCCAGCCCACACCAGATAAACGACCGGCAAGGAGTATCCCCATCCCGGCGGCTGAACGAAGAGCGCGTTTTCGAACATCCAATGCACCTGCCCGTAGCGTGCATAACACACCGCGACCGCGAGCAGGTGTATCAGAGGAATGTGCAGAAGGTAATAAAACAGCGGTACTTTGCCGATGATGAGCGCGGGTCGCAGCCATTGCGGCGCGCCGGCGTCGACCGCCCACAAGAAAAGGAGCGCCGGGCCCAGCGTCATCAGCAGGTAGAGCAGCGACGGCGGATATTTCGTGGTATTCAGAAATGAAACGATGGTAAAGGCGGCGGATTTCTGCGCGGCCCAGGGTTGCGGATCGCCGTATCGATTGATGGCACGCAAGATGAAGAAGGCAGCGGTCAATCCCATGCCCAGGGGAAGCAGAAAGGCCTTGCGGCGTGCCGACGGCCAGCCGTAGATCTGTCCCAGACCGTAGCCTGCCGCTGTTACTCCGACCCATGGAATGAGCGGGTAGCCCACAAAGACGATGTGCCCGGGAAGGTTCACGAGCAGGCCGGGCGAGTGCAGGATCAGCCAAAGCGGGTTGGAGGACTGGACCGGGTCCAGCAGATTATGAGTTGCGATCATCACCACGCCGAATGTCGTCACCACCGAAGCCGGCAGGTACACCAGCGCCGAAAGCACGATCATCGCCCAACCCAGCGCCCATAAAACGATGAGCGCCGTGACATGGTAGTTAAAGTTAAAAAACCAGCCGAGACTGCGCGTCACCACTACTTCCAGAAAGATGAGCCAGAGCCCGCGAGTGAACAGGAATCCTGACAACTCGCGCCTGGATTTCTTGCGCAGCGAGAGATAGGCGCCGGTACCGGTGAGCAGAAAGAAAACCGGCGCGCAGAAGTGTGTAATCCAGCGCGTAAAGAATAGCGGGACCGTCGTGACAGCGAGATCGGTGGGATTTACGCTGGAAGCGCCGAAGAAGTCCCGTACATGATCCAGAGCCATGAGAATCATGATGACGCCGCGAACCACGTCGATCGATTCGAGGCGGACTCGCTTGCTGGTGACGGCTTCAGTCATGGCAGACATCGGCACAGTAGTTTAACAAGGAATCAGTTCGGAAAGTTTACGGACCAGGAAATTGGTGGTGGTGCAGTTTCACGAAGGAGCCGATGAAATCCTGAACCACCAAGGGCACGAAGGATCACGAAGGAACCGATTGCACCACCAAGGGCACGAAGGATCACGAAGGAACCGATTGCACCACCAAGGGCACGAAGGATCACGAAGGAACCGATTGCACCACCAGGGGCACGAAGGATCACGAAGGAACCGATTGCACCATAAGGGCACGAAGGATCACGAAGGCTTTTGGCTTCAGATATTTCCTTCGTGTACCTTGGTGGCCTTGGTGGTTAACGGTTTCGCAAATTGCACTAGATCCAGGCTAGATCCACGATAGATCGCGTTTCACGAGCCATTTTCCCACGGGGGTTCTGGTTTTCAGGAATTGCTTGCTCTCGAAATACTGCCGGTACGCAGCCCTCGTTTTCGCCAGATCGAAGCGGCTCGAGGGTTTCGCGCCGAGTTCATAGCCCAATTCTTCCAGCGTGACGCCCACCAGGCTTTCCAGGCGCGCCAGGTCCTCCGGAGAAAGATCGACCCTCCACCGGCCGATGGGGCTTCGCGTATCGTCTCTGAACGCGGTATTCGGTGCGCATACTGACCCAATGCCCGCCTGGATGATTCGGGCATAATCCAGATCGTGTTCGATGAAGGGCTCGAGGTGTCTTAGAACCTCAGCCGGCTTGCGAATCAGATCTTCGTACCGGACCTCAATGTAGTCTCCGCCCAGCGTGCGACCAGCCTGCCGGCCCTTGTTGACAATCCATTCCCAATAAATGGCCGCGGCCATGGCGGTCCGCTTTCGATCCCAGGGCAAGCGTCGGATTTGCGAAAGTTTCTCCCACGACAGGGCGACATCGCGACCATCGCGGGTCACGTGAATGATGAGCGCGCCGGGAATCGTCTCTTTAATGCGGCGCATATACAGCAGATGCTCGGGAGTGGTATCCGCCCATCGTTCCACACCCTGCTTGCGACACATCTCCTCCATGACGATGCGGAGAAAGTCGCCGCCGTTCTGGCACTCCTCCATGATTCTCGGTTCCACCTCCGAGGCGTCCAGTCCAGAACGCTGGTAAAGACGAGTCTTGTACCAGACATCGAGCAGCCTGCGCTTGTTCCGCAGATTGCTGAGAGGACGAAAGCGCGGTTCGAGCAGAGTGAAGACCTGCGACTCCATGCGGTAAACCGCAAAATTCCCCGACGACAGGAGCATGTGATAAAGGAGGGTGGTGCCGGACCGGCTGCAGCCAATGACAAACACGGGCGCCTTGCTCCGAGCCGTTTTACCAGACGCCGAGGGTAACTTGGTCATCGGCAACTCGGTCATCATCATTGGTGACCGCGAACGGAGACGAGTTCGAGGAACGGCTCCGGCATCGGCGCGGCGGCAGTCACATCATCGGAAAACAACTTCGCCGGCTGGACAATTTCCCGGCCGTCGTCGCGAAATATGGTCCATCTGCCCTCGATTTTCTCTACGATGCTGATCGTTCCCGTGCTCGGGCCGCCCTTCACCGGTACTTTGTTTCTGTCGCCGCCTTCGATGATGACCGTAGCCGCCAGAAGATTCCGGACATGGGTGACTGCCAACACGTACCCCTCCGACGAATCCGCCAGAGCCAGCAACTCCATCAGACGATGGGAGTAGCGACCGTAGAACTGATAGAAGGATTCGCCGCTCGGCGCAGGCAGATCCCCGTGCTGGTTGAGGAGACTCAGGAACGGCAGTATGTCTTTAATCCGTTGCCCGCCAAACGCACCCAGATTCCAGGGACGCAGTTCGCTGGTCGCCACTACCCGCGCCTTGACGCGGCGCCGCAGGACTTCAGCCGTCTGCCGCGCGCGGCGCAGATCCGAGCAATAAATGACATCGATGGGAAACCTGGTGAGCATCTCCGCCGTTTTGACGGCTTCTTCGATTCCCTGGTCGTCCAGGGGCACATCCAGCCAACTCCGCAGTCGCTCGTCATCCCCCGGACGATTCAGCGCGGTGTGTCCATGTCTCACCAGAATCAGCTTTCCCATGATCGTTCTCTCCCCGGGGGCTCCGGAACAGCGATCTTCTGCGGCTCTCGGGTGAAGCAGTGTCTCGTAAGTCTACTAATATAATAGACATCGTGGGATTCATCAGCAACGCAAGCGCCATTTCCCAAGTTTTGTTACAGAAATGTGAATAAATGACTTAACCACGGAAGGACCGCTGCGACCGCACCATGAAGTGCAATGAATTACACTTTCTGGACGCTGCCTCGACGGCCAACTCCGCCCAGCCGGCTTCCCTTTGCGCGACTCTCGGGTCCTTAGATTGCAGAGCGAAGATTGCTGAGCGAAATTGCAGACGGTTCACTCCGGGTGGTGGAGCAGTTTCACGATGGAGCCGATGAAACCCTGCACCACCAAGGGCACGAAGGATCACGAAGGCTTTTGGCGTCAGACAGTTCCTTCGTGTACCTTGGTGGCCTTGGTGGTTAACGATTTCGCAAATTGCGCCACTACTTCACTACGTGGACACTAGCACGCGCACCAGGCTGGTCGATAGACTGAGGGTTTTCAAGAGCGAATATGAGCAATTCTAAGAATAAGTTTTATATTTGCGGAGGCCAGTTTCGAAGCTCCGTTTTTCAAAAACTGGAAGAGTGGGAATCCTGCAAGCGGGCGATGCTGGTCGAGATCGATCCGGTCACGAAGACATCGCGCAGCTGCCTCGAATACGAATCTCCCAAGGAAGTCACAGCTGACGAATTGCCCGCGATCCTGTTCAAATACGCGACCGCGCGCGAAAACAAGCTTTACACTTGCACTTCCACGGAGATCATTATTTATGACCTCCCATCGTTTCGCCTGGCGACGTATATCTCTCTTCCCATCTTTAATGACCTGCACCACGTCTACCCAACTCCGCAAGGCACTTTGCTGGTGGCCATCACCGGCCTCGACATCGTGGCCGAAGTCTCGCTCGACGGGCAGCTCTTGCGGCA
>Ga0302325_10010183_pt1 | contig 20414 bp, 15 predicted proteins | sample Palsa_T0_2_FD_201948 | JGI IMG/M metagenome (GOLD analysis project Ga0302325, IMG submission 201948) | Peat permafrost microbial communities from Stordalen Mire near Abisko, Sweden - Palsa_T0_2 | ecosystem: Environmental > Terrestrial > Soil > Palsa > Peat permafrost | place: Sweden: Abisko...
ATCGCCGCCGCTGATCGGATCAGCCGGTCGAGATCGCGGCCGTGCACTGAGGTGACCAAGCCGAAGCGGACGCTATTTGCGATTCGCACGGCCTCCTGCGCATCGCGGGCACGGTGGACCGTCATCAGCGGGCCAAACGTCTCCTCCTGAGCCACGCGATGATCCGGTGAGAGGCCGGCGACCAACGTCGGCGCCACGTACCAGCCCTCGCCGGCGCTCGCGCCACCGCTGGCGAGCACCTCGCCGCCCGCCGAGCGCGCCAGCTCGATCGTCTCGAGGACTTTGGCGCGCGCGCGGTCGGAGATCACCGGCCCGATCGTGGTCGCGGGCGATTCGGGTGGCTGCGCGCGTAGGTCCGAGACCGCGGCGACCAGGGCATCGACGAATTCGTCGTTGTCGACGACGATCGCCCGCCGCGTGGCGGTGCACTTCTGGCCGGCGTATCCCATCGCGGCGCCGGCCACGAGTGCCGCGGTGCGAGCCGGGTCGGCGTCCGCGAACACGACCGCGGCGTTCTGCCCTCCCATCTCACACTGGGCCGGAACCCCGCGCTTCCCGGCCTCCCCCGCGACCGTCCGACCGACGCGATCGGAGCCCGTGAAGGAGATGATGTCGGCGGCATCGACAAGCGCCCGGCCGGCGTCGGCGTCGCCATGCGCCACGGAAAAGAGGCCTTCGGGGAGGTGGCGCTCGAGCAGTCCGCTGATCAGCTCTGCGCAGGCCGGCGCGTCCGGCGAGGGCTTGAGCACCACCGCGTTGCCGCAGGCGAGCGCCGGCGCGGACTTCCACAGCGGGATCGCGAGCGGGAAGTTCCACGGCGTGATCAGGCCCGCGACACCGTGCGGGCGGCGCCGGCTGAGCAGCAACCCGTCGAGCGACGGCGGGTACACGCTGCCAACAGCGGCGAAGCAGGCCTGCGCGTAGTAATCGAGAATCGAGATTGCGCGAGCCACCTCGCCGGTGGCCTCGCCGAGTGGCTTACCGACCTCGCGGACCACGAGCGCCGCCGCCGTCTCGCGCTCGGCTCGCAGCGCTCCCGCGGCTGCGGCGAGAGCGCCCGACCGACCGGCGGCGCCGAGCGCCCACCACTCACGCTGCGCCACCCGCGCAGCGGCGACTGAACGCTCCACATCGGATCTGGACGAGCGGCGGAACTCCCCGACGAGATCGGCGGGGGCCTGCGGTGAGAACGATCTCAATAGCCGTGCATCTTCGCTCAGTGTCGGAGCGCCACTCATGTCATACCGGAGGCGATCGCTTGCTCGGTCAACTGGCGTATCTCGGCCTCGTGCTCCTCGGAGAGCGCAACGCGCGGCGGGCGGCAGCCGGCCCCGTTGCGTCCGACGATGTCCATCGAGAGCTTGATCGCCTGCACGAATTCCGTCTTCGAGTCCCACCGCAGCAGCGGATGGAGCTCGCGGTAGAGCGGCAGCGCGGTCTCGAGGTCCGCGGCCACGGCGGCGTGGTAGAGCTTCACGCAGGCGCGTGGGAATGCGCTCGCGAATCCCGCGATCCAGCCCTTGGCGCCGGCCAGCGCGACCTCCAGGACCGTGTCGTCCGAGCCGATCAGGATGTCGAGGTCCGGAGCCTGCTCGCGGACGGCGTACGCGCGGCGCGGGTCGCCGGCGAACTCCTTGACGGCCACGATCAGGCCTTCGGCGTGCAGCCTGGCCAGCATCTCGGGAAGCAGGTCGACCTTGGTGTCGAGCGGATTGTTGTAGGCCACGACCGGCAGGCCGACGGCCGCCAGTGCACGGTAGTGGTCGAGCACGCTCCGGGCGTCCGCCCGGTAGGAGTTCGGAGGCAGCGCCATCACCGCGGGAGCGCCCAGCTCGCCCGCCTGCTCAGCCCAGCTGACCGCCTCGCGTGAACCGTACGCACCGACGGCCGGGATCACGGTGAAGCCATCGGAAGCGGCCTCCATCGCCGTCACGATGATCTGCCGCCGTTCCTCGTCGGTAAGCGTCTGGTACTCGCCAAGTGAACCGTTCGGGGTGATGCCGTCACAGCCGGACTCGGCCAGCCAGGTGATGTGCTCGGCATAACGGTCGAAGTCGATCTCCAGGTCGCGGTCGAGTGCGACCGGGTTTGCGACCAGAACTCCGTGCCAGGGTTGTTTATCCACAACGTCCTCCAACTCGTCGCATGCCGGTCACCGTGCGGCGTCGGGCGGCAGTAGTGATCGCGAGATCGAGCACTTCGCGGTGTGGAGCAGGTTGCTCACCTGACCGATCCCGCAGTGAGCCCCGATGCCCATCACGAGCGCGACGTCCTCGGAACCGAGTTGCCACTCGTCCTCGAGCCACAGCTTGAGCTCGCGGAACGCACGGCGGCAGGCGTCGGCCAGCGAGATTCCTGAGACGATCGTCGTGAGCTTGTCGGCGCTGATCACGCGCGGGGCGCCCATCGAGCGGGCGCGCTCAAGCGGTGTGGCGGAGGCCACGATCCTGGCACCGATCTCCGGCGCGGCGACGACCTCGCCGTCACCCATCGCGGCCTTGCAGTCGCCGAAGTACAGCCCGGCACCGGCACGCTCGACGGGAAGGAACACCGTGGCCCCGGCCGTGATCTCGCCGCAATCGACGTTGCCTCCGTAGTCGCCCTCGTGGCGACTCAGCACGGTCTCGCGCGCGGGGGTCGTCGCCAGGCAGCCGATCAACGGCTGCACCGGGACCGCCCAGTGCTCGCCGAGCACGATCTGCCCGCCCGCGACGTGGAGGTTGATGACGTGATCCTCCTCGTGCCACCAGTCGGCCGGCGACAGCGCCTCGCAACGGCTGACGACCACGCAACCGGGCGTCGTGACCTCGATTTCCTCGATCGTGATCGCGATCGCCTGTCCGGCCTGTGCGCCCTCGACGGCGATCGGTCCGGTCACACCGTCAAGGTGTTCCTCGACCCAGGCTGCGGATTCGGCGTTGAATGCGGATGGATCGGCAAACCGGCCGGTGAAGCAGTCCTCAGTCAGGACCGTGAACACCTCACCCGCGGCGACGGTGCCGATCGGCTCGTGGTCGGGGCTGTAGGTGTACTTGAGCTCTGTCGGTGAGAATGTCTGCATCAGCGGTTGGGCACCGGCAGATCCCGAGGCAGCGGCGACTCTGGTGTCACCGGCCCGTAGCCCTCGAATTCGCCGTACTGCTCGTAGATGCTCTTGTAGAACTCGAGCGCGTCGTAGTCGAGCTCGATCCCCAGCCCGGGACCGGTGGGAACCGCGATCGCGCCATCGACAAACTCGACCTTCTGCGCCAGCAGGTCGTGCACGAGGAAGGTGAGGAACTGCTGGTGGCCGAGCTGCGGCGACGGGAGCGTGCCGAGCACGTGGCAGGTCGCGATCGTCGTGATGCCGAGATCGGCGAACGCATGCTTACAGATCGGGATCCCGGCGGTCTGGCACATCGTCGCGGCGTTATGGAACGGCACCAGTCCCCCCAGCTGATGCGGGTCGGTGACGATCACGTCGGCGGCGCGCCGGGCGATCACCTCGGGCACCTGGGTTGGTAGCCATGCCGATTGGTTGGCGCCGATCCTGACGCGTGACTTCGCCCGCAGGTCGGCGAGTCCGGAGATGTTGTGCATGTCGATCGGCTGCTCGACGAACTCGACCCCGACGTCCTCGTAGCGCTGGAGGGCGTCCACGGCCTCGAACACCGACCACGCCTCGTTCGCGTCGACCCGCACCGCGACGTCGTCGGGGACCTCGTCGCGGATCGCGCGCGCGAGCGCGAGATCGTTATGCAGGTCGAAGCCGATCTTGATGTAGACGCTCTTGAACCCGCGCGCCGCCCCCTCGGCCGCCTGCGCGCGCGCCGTCTCCGGGGTCCGATCGTCGACCCCGATGAACCAGTAGAAGGGCACGTGATCGGTGTCGAGGCCGCCGAAGAACTGGTGCACCGGGCATCCGTACGCCTTGCCGCAGATGTCCCACAGTGCCATCTCGATCGCGGCGGTGGCGCCGTTGCCGAGGTAGGGATAGTGGTGCCAACCGCGGTCCGCGGCGCGCTGCAGGAACTGCTTGATCCGGCGCGGGTCCTCGCCGACCACCCAGGGGATCGTCGCCTCGAGCGCATCTCGCACCAAGCTGATCAGTGGGCTCCCGGGCACCTCGCCGATGCCGGTGATGCCCTCGTCGGTGTGGACCTCGACGATCGCGTTCGTGAGGCCCCACATGCGCCCGAAACGCCATGTCTCGGGATGTGTAAACGGCACCGAAACTACGTGGACATCAACGCTGGTGACTTTCACTGACCGCTCCCTCCAGCAGCGTCTTGACCAACCCAGGTGCAATGGTACATGATACTCTACGGAGGTACAACTGCGCGGGATCGGGCGCGCCCGACGGTCGCCGCGACCTACCGGCGCGCGCGCAGCTCGCGCCGCGTGCTGACGCCGAGCTTGCGGTAGATCCGCCGTGCGTGCGTGCGCACCGTCTCGATGCTGATGTGCAGGATCACCGCGATCTCGCCGTTCGAGCGCCCGGTCTGGAGCAGCTCGAGGACGTCGGCCTCTCGCGGGGTCAGCAGCTCCGGGCCGGAGGGCGAGTAGTCGAGCCCGTCGGCGGGCGGGAGGACGTGCAGACCGCGTGAGGCGAGGTGGATCGCGTGCAGGACGTCCCGCTCCTCGCTGCTCTTGGCCAGGCAGGCGGTCGCTCCGAACGACAGCATCTGGCGGACCTCGGCCGGCGTCGGGCGGTTGGCGAGCACGATCAGGCGTGTGTCCGGGAACTCGAGGTGCAGGTCGCGGAGCTCCGCGGTGCTCGTGAGCGCGCCGAAGTTGAGGATCGCGACGGACGGTCGGTACGCGAGCAGCGCAGCATCGAGCTGTCCTCTCGGAACGCCTGATACGACCAGCTCGAGGCTCGGCTCCCCGTCGATCAACGCGCGCAGCCCGCGGCCGACGATGTCCTCGAAGTGACCGATCGCGACCGAGATCGGTGAGTGCTTGAGCGCCACGGAGCGGCATTATCGCGCTCAGGGGTGACATTCGCATCACCCGCCCAATGTGACGACGTCACCCCAACATCACCCTGGCGAGGGGATGACGGAGCCGAAGCTATCAGTCATTATTCCGGTGCGGTCGGGAGGCCTTGAGAGTTTTCTAGGGACGAAGCAGGGGTATCGGGGACGGGGCCTACGGGCCCCGTTCTTCGTTTAAGGGTGGCGGAATCGTCGCCTTGAGCCGTCGCCGCGCGTCGTCGAGGCGTCGCTCGGCTTCGCTGCGCCCGGCTCCAGTCGTCGCCGGGAGCACGGGGCGGCGTCCCAGCGCCCCCTGCAGCATGCGGCGGACGAGTGAGATCACCAGCCTCCGGCGGACGCTCCGGCGCCGGCCACCACGGAGGTGGACCAGTCGATCACCGAGGTCGGGCGGATCACGTGCTTGCTCATCCCGAGGTCCTTCGGCTCGAGGCCGAGCGCGAGCCCGACGAGCTGGGGTAGGTGCAGGACCGGCATCCCGAGCTCGCGGTTGACCACCTTGGCCGCCGCAGGCTGCTGCAGGTCGAGGTTCAGATGGCACAGCGGGCACGGGACGACGAGGCAGTCGGCCTCGGCGTCGATCGCGTCGCCGAGGTGACGGCCGGCCATCGTCAACGAGGCTTGCTTGTTCATCGTCACGATCGGGAATCCGCAGCACTTGTAAACGCCCGCGTAGTCGATCACGGTGCCGCCGAGCGCCTCGATCACCATCTGCAGGTACCGGTCGCGAGGGCGGTCCTCGGTGATCCCGATCCGCTCCTGCGGGCGCACGATGTAGCACCCGTAGAACGGGCCGACCTTGAGGTTCGTCAGCGGGCGCTTGACCTTCGCCCTGAGCGCGTCGAGCCCGATCTCCTCCACCAGCAGCCAGAGGAAGTTCTTGTTGGTCAGGCCTTTCTCGTACTTGAGCCCGTCGCCGATCAGGTTCGAGTTGATGTGGTCCCGGTAGTCGCTGTTCGCGTCGAGTCGCTCCTGGCACTCGGACTGAGCGCCCTGGCAGGTCGAGCAGATGTTCATCATCAGCTCACCCTCGGTCCGCTGCGCGAGCGCGAACGTCCGCGCGTTGAGCGTGTCCGCGAGCTCCTGGTTGTGCTCGGCGATCACGCCGGCACCACAGCACGAGGCGCGGTCGAGCTCGATCAGCTCGATCTCGAGCAGCGGCGCGACCTTCGCCATCGACCCGTGCAGCTCAGGCGTGAACCCGCGGCTCACACACCCGGGCCAGTAGGCGACTTTCATGGCGTCTCGCTTTCGTTTGACTCCCCAGCCGGCTCGATCGGCTCCTCGGCGGAGCTTGCCGCCTCAGGCGCGCCCGCGTCCGGGACCACGAGCGGTGTCGGGTCATCGGCGTGGGGCGCGTGCTCGGGGATTTCGTCCTCGTCCTCGTAGCCGGTGATGTACAGATTCAGCTCCGTGCGTGACTCACGTCCGTCGACCACCTTGTAGATCTGCTTGAGGGACTTCATGTCCTCGCTGGGCAGCTTGTGGCCGAAGATCGCGATCTTCGGGCTGATCTTCCCGCGCAGCACCGCCTTGATCACCGTCCCGAGCGACGTCAGCAGCTCCTTGCCGGCGTCCGGATGGAACTTGCCGAACCACGAGTTGCCGCCGTAGCTGCGCGGCAGCAGCTCGGCCTCGTGCAGCAGGCCGTAGTCGCGCACGAGCGTGACGAACGCCTCCTCGTGGCGGTTGCCGTTGTTGCGGTCGTTGATGTGGTAATCGTCGCCCGCGATCCGGCGCAGCCGCATGATCTGGTTCATCGGCGCCACGTCCTTCGGACACGCGTCGACGCAGTTGAAGCAGTGCGTGCAGTCGTAGAGCCCGTGCTCGTCCTCGCTCAGGTCCTTGAGCCGCTCCAGGTGCTCGGCGTCCCGCGGGTCACCGACGAACCGGTACGCCTTCGCGAGCGCGGCCGGGCCGATGAAGCCGGGATCGACCTCCATCGAGAGGCAGTCGGACACGCACGCCCCACATTGGATGCAGGCCATCGGCTGCGTGATGTCGACCATGTTGTCGTGGGGGACGATGTACTCGCGGTCGGGGATCGGCTCCTTGTTGATCAGCCAAGGCGTGACGCGACGGATCTTCTTCCAGTGGACGGCGTCCATGTCGACGATCAGGTCGCGGATCACGGGGATGTTGCCCATCGGCTCGACCGTGATCACGTTCTCGTCGCCGTTGTGCGCCCGCGCGGCCGCGGCGTCGAGATGCGTGTTGCAGGCCAGGCCCGGCTTGCCGTTGATCCGCACTCCGCACGAGCCGCAGATCCCCTGCTGGCAGGAGCAGCGAATCCCGATCGATCCGTCCTGAGTGTCCTTGAGCTCGAGGATCGCATCGAGCACCGAGCGCTTGTCGCCCATCTCTAACGAACGCTCGTCCCAGTAAGCGGCCCCGCCTGACTCCGGGTCGAACCGGCGGATCCTCAGCGTGTACTCGCTCATGCTGGTCTAGTACGTCCTTTCCTCTGGCTCCCAACGGGTGATCGTGACCGGCGAGTACGTCACCAACGGCGCATCGCTGCCGTTCATCGAGACGTCGATGTGCTTCAGCCACTCGCCGTCGTTGCGTCCGGGGAAGTCAGTGCGCGTGTGGGCTCCGCGGGACTCTTTGCGCTCCTCGGCCGCGGCCACGGTCGTCTCCGCCACGTCGAGCATGTAGCCGAGCTCGATCCAGGCGATCACGTCCTGGTTGAAGACCGAGCCACGATCGTCGATCGCCGCGTTCGGCGCCTCCTCCTTGAGCCGGAGAATGATCTCGTGCGCCTTCGCGAGGCCGTCGGCGTCCCGGAACACCGCGACGTACTCGTTCATCGTCGCGCCGAGCTCTTGCTTGATCGCGGCGATGCGCCGGCCGTCCGACTCGCGGCGCATGATCGCGGCGATGCTCGCCTCTGTGTCCTTGACCCGCGTGGGCGGGATCGAGGGCATCGGGATCGCGTTCGCGAGCGACGCGGCGTGCTCGCCCGATCGCCGCCCGAAGATCAGCGTGTCGAGCAGCGAGTTGGCCCCGAGCCGGTTGCCACCGTGGACCGAGACGCACGCGACCTCGCCGGCGGCGTACAGGCCCGCGACATTGGTCTGCCCGTGCACGTCGGTCTTGACACCGCCCATGATGTAGTGGTCACCCGGCTTGATGTGGATCGGCTCGCGGGTGATGTCGACGCCGGCGAAGTCGCGGCCGATGTTGACGATCTCGCGTAGCGCCTCGAGCGTACGGTGGCGCGGGACCTTGGTGATGTCGAGCGCCACCGTTCCGTCGGGAAACCCGCGGCCCTCGTTGATCTCGGTCTGCTCAGCGCGGGAGACGACGTCGCGCGAGGCCAGCTCGAGCTTGTTCGGCGCGTACTTCTCCATGAACCGCTCGCCCTTGGCGTTCAGCAGCCAGGCACCCTCGCCGCGGGCGCCCTCGGTGATCAGGATGCCGTTGCCGGCGAGCGTCGTCGGGTGGTACTGGACCATCTCCATGTCCTGCAACCGCGCACCGATCCGGTACGCCTGGGCGATCCCGTCGCCGGTCACGATCAGGCCGTTGGTGGTCGGCTCGTATACCTGGCCGGCGCCGCCGCTCGCGAGGATCACGGCCTTGGCGTTGAAGACCTCGAGGTGGCCGTCGCGGAGGTTGCGGCAGATTGCGCCGGCACAGCGACCGTTGTCGTCCTGGAGCAGGTCGGTCGTGAACCACTCCTCGTAGCGGTCGAGCTGCTCGTGGTGCTTCATCAGCTGCTCGTACAGCACGTGCAGGATCGCCTGGCCGGTGATGTCGGCGACGTAGTACGTCCGCGCCGCCGAGGCGCCGCCGAACGCGCGCGTCCCGAGATGACCGGTCTCGTCACGGTGGAACGTGACCCCGGCGTGCTCGAGCCACAGGATCTCGTCCGGGGCGGCGCGGCACATGATCTCGATCGCGTCCTGGTCGCCGAGGTAGTCCGAGCCCTTGACGGTGTCGAACGCGTGCGACTCCCACGTGTCCTCGGGGTTAAGCGCGGCGTTGATGCCGCCCGCGGCCGCGACCGAATGCGACCGAACGGGGTGAACCTTGGACACGATCCCGACCGTCGCGCCGGACTGCGCGGCCGCCAGCGCGGCTCGCTGCCCGGCCAGGCCGGCGCCGATGATCAGGACGTCGTGTGAAGGCACGGCGGGCGATTGTATGGAAGCGGGGGTGCGGGCCGCGTCGTCGGGGCTCTGACCGCTCTACCCAGGTGGCCGCCACGAGCCCTTGCCCGGGTGCGCTCGCCGCCACGCGCGCCAGGTCTTCCGGGCGCTGAACGGGAGGCCGAGGGCGAAGATCACCACCAGCACGGCGTTCTGCGCCAGCAGCCCGAGGACCACGAGACCGAGGTTCGCCGGGACGATGGTCTGCCAGGGCGCCCGCTCGAGCGCGAGCCACCACCACGGACGCAGCCTGGTCGGCCATTTCCAGTTCCAGCGCCAGGGCTTGAGCCGGCGAGAGCGCGCGTCGTCCGCGAACGCGATCCGGCTCGGTGATGAGAGCTGCTCGAGCGAGCGCCGGCGTAGGACCTCGAACAGCGTGCCCACCGCCAGGAAAACCAGTGGCGCCGCGATTCGCCCGCTGCCGTGGGCAAACACAAGCACGAGCACGGCCCCGACGGCGCACACCACCGACAGGCGCCGCCACCAGCGCGCGTGTTCGGCCATGCTCAGCACGTTCTTGCGCGCCGCCGACATCCGCGGGTCCGCGCCGGTCGCCTGCTCGAACCCGCCGAGCGCCGCCGCGCGGTCACCCTGCCGGAGCCGTGCGACGGACAGGTTGTTGAGGGCCGCAGCGTGGTGAGGGTTGAGCGCGAGTGCATCGCGGAACGCACGCTCGGCGTCGGCCGGCCGGTCGTGCCTCAGCAGCACGAGCCCGAGCTGGTTCCGTGCCTCGACCACTTCGGGCCCGAGCTTGACCGCGTGCTCGGCCGCCGCGAGCGACCCGGCCTCGTCGCCGGCCGCCTGCAACGTGCTCGAGAGGACCACGTACGACAACGGCTCCTCGGGCTCCAGCCGGCACGCCTCGAGCGCCGCCGCGCGCGCCGCGTCATCGCGACCAAGCTTCTCGAGCGCGATCGCCCGCACCCGATGGCCGTACGCCCGCTCCGGTTCGATCGCGATCGCCGCCTCGGCGGCGTCGACCGCTTCCGCGGGCCGGTCGAGCGCCAGCAGCGCCGCGGCGATCATGCTGCGCGAGCGCCCGTCCTGGGGGTCGAGCGCCGCCGCGCGCTGCAGGTGCTCGAGCGCATCCCCGGGTCGGGACACCTGCAGCAGCGCCGCGCCCTGACCCAGGGCCCGCGCGGCCTCGTCTCCCGGTAACGCCGCCAAGGCTCACACCAGCTTGTGGCGGCGGATGTACGCGAGCAGCTCGTCGTACTGGCCGCCCTCGTTTGCGTACAGCGCGTAGTTGTAGGCGACTCCGAACCACGTACGCGTCGAGGGCCGCACCGCTTTCAGCGCGACGTCGATCTGTGCCTGGGTGATCGGCGCGAGCTCGCCCGTCTTCAGCGAGCGGCCGATCGCCTCCTCGGCCGCCGTCTCGACGAGGTGCACGAGGTCGGCGCCCGAGTACTCGTCGGTCCGCCGCGCGAGCGCGGCGACATCGATCCGGTCCACCGGACGCTCGGACAACTCGCGTCCGAGAATCGCCTCGCGGGCGGGCTGGTCGGGCGGCAGTACGAGCAGCGAGCGGTCGAGCCGTCCAGGCCGGCGCAGAGCCGTGTCGACATCCCACGGGTGGTTCGTGGCGGCGAGCACGAACACGCCCTCGTTGTCGCCGTCGGCGCCGTCGAGCTCGGACAGCAGTTGGTTGACGACGTTGCGGATCGAGGGGGAGACGCGCAGGTTCGAGCGCTTCTGGCCGAGCGCGTCGAGCTCGTCGAGGAACAGCACGCACGGCGCCGCGCGCCGGGCGGTCTCGAACGCCTCGTGCAGGTTGCGCTCGCTGTTGCCGAGCCACATGTCGAGCACGTCGCTGAGCCCGATATCGAAGAACTGGGCCTCGAGCTCGCCGGCGATCGCGCGCGCCAGGAACGTCTTGCCGCAGCCGGGCGGCCCATACATCAAGAGGCCACCGCGCAGGGACTTCTTGTAGTAGCGCTGCAGCTCGGGGTTGCGCATCGGCGCCAGGAAGGCGGCGTCGAGCCGGGCCTTGACCTCGGTCAGGCCGCCGACGTCGGCGAGCGTCACGCGCGGCCGCTCGAGGCCGGGGTCTTCGAGCGGATCCGAGACGTCCTCGATCCCCTCGCCGGCATGGACGCGCTCTTCGGCCGCCGGAGGCCCGCCAACCCCGAGCAATCGCTGATACCGCTCGGCGAGTTCGTGATTACCGACCGCCCGCGCCGCATCGCGTGCGGTCAGCAACGTGTCGGTGTCGTCGGGCTCGGCGACAAGCACGGCCTGCGCGTGCTCGAGCGCCCGCGTCGCGTCGCCGCCGAGCAGCAACAGCGACGCCAGATGGCGGCGCAGCGCAGCATTCCCCGGGTCCTCAGCAACTGCCCGCTCGAGTGCCGCCGTGACCGATGGGTCGACCGTCATCCGGCTTCTACTGCGGCTTCATCGCGCCGCGGGGGTTGCGTGGGTGGTAGAGCACGCCGACAAGGTAGTCGCGGTTGAGGCGGCCGATCACCCGGATCGAGATCTCCTTCGGGCAGGCGGCCTCGCACTCGCCGAAGTTCGTGCAGCCGCCGAAGCCCTCTGAGTCCATCTGCTCGACCATATCCTGCACCCGGGTGTAGCGGCCCGGCTGGCCTTGGGGCAGGTGGCCGAGGTGCGAGATCTTGGCGCCCGTGAACAGCATCGCCGCGCCGTTCGGGCAGGCCGCGACGCACGCGCCACAGCCGATGCAGATCGCCGCGTCGATCGCCTGCTCGGCGTCCTCGGGACTAACCGGGTTCGAGTTCGGCTCGGGCTTGGGGCCGGCGTTGACGCCGGTGTAGCCGCCGGCCTGTTGGATCCGGTCGAGTGCCGACCGGTCGACGATCAGGTCCCGGATCACCGGAAACGCGCGGGCGTTGAACGGCTCGACCGTGATCGTCGTGCCGTCCTCGAACTGGCGCATGTAGATCTGGCACGTGGTCGTCCCCGTCCCGGGGCCGTGCGGGCGCCCGTTGATCGTCATCGAGCACGAGCCGCAGATGCCCTCGCGGCAGTCGTGATCGAACGCGACCGGGCGCTGTCCCTCGACCGTGAGCCGGTCGTTGAGTCCGTCGAACATCTCGAGGAACGACTCGTCCTCGGAGATCTCCGACACCTCGTAGGTCTCGAACCCTCCCGGAGCATCCGCCGCCTCCTGCCGCCAAACCCGCAGCGTGAAGTTCACCGGTAGCTCCTCGCCTTTGGGTGCAGCTCGTTGAACTCGAGCTGCTCGGTGTGACGAATCGGCTCGGCGTCCGGCCCCTGATACTCGTACGCCGCGACGTGCGCGAAGCGGTCGTCGTCGCGGATCGGCTCGCCGTCCTCGGTCTGGTGCTCCTCGCGCAGATGACAGCCGCAGGACTCGTCGCGGATCAGCGCGTCGCGACACATCAGCTCGCCGAGCTCGAGGAAGTCCGCGACCCGGCCGGCGTACTCGAGGCTCTGGTTCAGCTCTCGCGAGTCGCCGGCCACGCATACCTCGGACCAGAACCGCTCCCGGATCGCGGGGATCTCCTCGAGCGCGCCGGTCAGGCCCTCGGCCGAGCGCGCGACACCGCAGGCGTCGATCATCACCCGTCCGAGCTCGCGATGGAAGTCGCGGGTCGGGGTCGAGCCCTTGACGCCGAGTAGCCGCGCGAGGCGCTCCTCGACGGCCGCCTCGGTCTCCGCGTACGCCGGATGATCGGGGTCGAAGTGGGGCTGTTCGAGCCGGGCGAAGTAGTCGGTCACGGTGTGCGGGAGCACGAAGTAGCCGTCGGCGAGGCACTGCATCATCGCGCTCGCCCCGAGCCGGTTGGCGCCGTGGTCCGAGAAGTTCGACTCGCCGATCGAGAACAGCCCAGGGATCGTCGTCATCAGCTCGTAGTCCACCCACAGGCCGCCCATCGCGTAGTGCGGGGCGGGGTAGATCTGCATCGGCACCCGCCACGGTGAGTCGCCGGTGATCTGCTCGTAGAGCTCGAACAGGTTGCCGTAGCGGGCCTCGATCTCGCGCTCGCCCCGCTGCGCGATCGCGTCGCGGAAGTCCATGTAAACGGCACGGCCGGTCGGGCCGACGCCGAGGCCCTCGTCGCACACGTGCTTGGCGGCGCGCGAGGCGACGTCCCGCGGCACGAGGTTGCCGTAGCGCGGATAGCGCTCCTCGAGGAAGTAGTACCGCTCCTCGTCGGGGATCTCGTTGGGCGGTCGTGACTCGTCCTTGTCGCGCGGCACCCAAACCCGCCCGTCGTTGCGCAGCGACTCGGACATCAGCGTCAGCTTCGCCTGGTGCTCCTTGGTCTGCGGGATGCAGGTGGGGTGGATCTGGGTGAAGCATGGGTTCGCGAACCCGGCGCCGCGCTTGTACGCGCGCCACGCTGCGGTCACGTTGCAGCCCATCGCGTTCGTCGACAGGAAGTACACGTTGGAATAGCCGCCGGTCGCGAGCACGACCGCGTCGGCAGGGTGCGCGCGTGTCTCGCCGGTCACGAGATCGCGCGCCACGACCCCCCGCGCGCGACCGTCGCAGACCACGATGTCGAGTAGCTCGTGGCGCGTGTTCATCTTCACGCGCCCCTCGCGGATCTGGTTCGAGAGCGCGCCGTACGCCCCGAGCAGCAGCTGCTGACCGGTCTGGCCGCGGACGTAGAAGGTGCGCTCGACGAGGACGCCGCCGAACGAACGCGTCGCCAGCAGCCCGCCGTACTCGCGGTTGAACGGTACGCCCTGGGCAACCGCCTGGTCGATGATCTCGGTCGACAGCTCCGCCAGCCGCCACGTGTTCGCCTCACGCGCGCGGAAGTCGCCACCCTTGAGCGTGTCCGCGAACAGGCGGTGGACCGAATCGCCGTCGTTGGAGTAGTCCTTGGTCGCGTTGATCCCGCCCTGGGCGGCGATCGAGTGCGCGCGCCGCGCCGAGTCCTGGAAGCAGAACGCCTCGACGTTGTAGCCCATGCCGGCGAGGGTTGCGGCGGCGCTTGCGCCTGCCAGCCCGGTGCCCACGACTGCGATCACATGATCGCCGCGCCGGCGCGGCCCGACGAGCTCATGGTTGTCCTTCCAGATCCGCCACTTCTCCTCGAGCGGACCGTCGGGGATGCGGGGATCGAGGTTCATGGGTTTGGGCTCGGGAGCGGAGCGTATGCCGTCCACCCCGACGCGAAGCGCTTGGAAGCGTAGGTCGGATGGATCGATGCAACCACCTGTTTGTTCACCGGCTTCGGCAGCGCCCCCGTCCACACGAGCGTCGGCACGAGCGCGAACCCGATCACCGTCACGAGCGTGACCGCCGAGGCTAGCCGCCGCCAGAACCAGTTCCGATCGGGGTTGTCGATCCCCGCGGTCTGCGTTCCGGACCACAGTGCGTGATTGAGGTGAAAGCCGAGCAGCACGACCGCGCCGACGTAGATCAGCACCAGCCACCACTTCTGGAACGCGTAGTACACGTTCGCGTACACGGTGCCGTTGTGCAGCGGCGTCGGATGGATCGTGCGGGTCGAGAACTGGAGGACGTGGAAGATCACGAACACGAGGATCAGCACGCCGGTCCACGGCATCGTGCGCGCGGCGAGCGTCGATCGGATCCGGGTCGCGTGATGCCCGGACGGCTTCGAGGCGCGGTTGCGCAGCCACAGCTGGGTGACTGCGGTGACGTGCAGGATCAGCGCGAGGATCAGGATCCCGCGGACGAACCACAGCACCATGTCGTGGGGGATCACCGGCGAGCCGACGGTACGCAGAAAATGGGCGTAGCGGTCGATCGCCGCATTGCCGTGGCCCGGTCCCTCGATCGCTTTGAGGTTGCCGAGCATGTGCAGGACCACCCATATCGCGATCATCACCCCCGTGATCGCGGCGACGTACTTCTTGCCGATCGTCGAGTGCCACAGCGTCATCAGGCGGCCCGGACGCGAACCCGCGGCGGCGCCGTGAACGCTCATCGGCAGCGGCTCAGGGTTGGCAGGCCGGCGTCGCTACCTCGTCCCATGGCGCGCGATTCTATTCCCGCGCACCGGTGGCCCGGACCGCGGGCGGCCTGGCGGGGAGCGGGTCTCGGCGGGCGGCGAGCCGAGCGGCCCGATTGCCCCCGGGGAAGGAAGCGAGTTCGCACGGCCGGCCAGACCTGCGCGGCACCGCTGAGCGGGATCCGTGTGCAAAACGTCGTCATCGTGCCCGGTCGTGCGCAGATCGTGACGTTTCCCACGCTGGGGGTTGGTTTCTGCACTCGCGCCCCCACGCGCGACGCGATTGCGACATTTCCCACCCCGATGCCCGCGCACCGCGGCGCGCCCCGGCACGGCACGGCAGACCAGGCGAACGCCCAACCCACACTCTCACCAGCATGTTTTTGTGCCGCACCGCGATCGCCGGCGTTGTGCCTCAGCGTGGGAGCCCGCGACCCCTAATCTGAATCGAAAATAGCTGTGGGGGAACGCCAGCGCTTGGGGTTCGACAGCCTCCTTGGCCGTTTTGGGGTGTCGGTACCGGGTGGCGGTCAGGCGGCCTCGGGTAGGGGTTGGAGGGTGACTTGGTGGCCGAGGCGTTCGAGTTGCTTGATGAGCCGTCGGCGGTAGCGTTCGGTCGCTTCGGTGTCGCGGCGGTAGAAGAACTCTTCGCCGAGCTCGTGGTAGGGGACGCCGCGCTGGAGGACGTGGTAGGCGGCGGTGAGGATCTTGTGGGCGGTCGCGGTCGTGGCTCTGGCGTGTCCGCGGCGGCTCTTGATCCGGTGGTAGCGGGCCGACAGGTAGGTGCCTTTGGTACGCACGACCGCTTTGGCGGATTCGGTCAGCGTGCCGCGCAGCCATTTGGAGCCCTTCCGGGTCTTGCCCGAGCCTTTTTTGCCGCCGGACTCGCGCTGGCCGGGGCACAGCCCGGCCCAGGACGCGAGCTGATGCTCGGTCGGGAACTGGCTCATGTCGGGGCCGATCTCGGCCAGCAGCATCTCGGCGGCGCGCCGGTCAACACCGGGGATTGTGTCCAGCAGCTCCAGCTCACGTGAGAAAGGGGCGGTCAGCTCCTGGACCCGCTCAGACAACGTCTGAATCGTCTCATCGAGGAAGTCGATCTGCGCGAGCATCTGCCCGACCAGCAGTACATGGTGGTCGGTGAAGCGCCCCTGGAGCGCTTCTCGCAGCGCAGGGATCTTCTTGCGCAAGCTGCCCTTGGCGAGCTCGGCCAGGATCTCGGGGTCATGCGTGCCGGAGATCAGCGCGTCGAGCATCAGCCGCGCGGACTTGCCGAGCACCTCAGACGCGACCGAGGAGAGCTTGATCCCGGCGTCCTGCAACGTCTTCTCGACCCGCTGCACCTCGCGGGTGCGTTCCTGGATCTTCGCCTTGCGGTAGCGGACTAGGTCACGCAGTTCCCGCAGCGGGCGGGGCGGCACGAAACTCGCGCGCACGAGCCCGTGCTCGACCAGCTGGCAGCCCCACTCGGCATCCTGAACATCGCTTTTGCGTCCGGGGACGTGACGCAAGTGGCGAGCGTTGTAGAGCCGGCACTCGAACTCTCCCTCGAGCAGATAGAACACCGCCCGCCAGTACACGCCGGTGGACTCCATCCCGACCACGGCCACGCTCCAGCTGCGCAGCCAGTCGGCGAGTAACAAAAGCCCGGACGTCGTGCTCTGAAACTCGCGGATCTCCTGCCGGCGCCCGCCGGCATCGTCGGGAACCCGGACGCACGCGGTGATCTGCGACTTGTGGACGTCGAGCATCGCGCAGCGCTCGATCAAACGATTCACAGCAACCCCTCCTGAGGGTCGGATGACAGGACGACCGCCCGGGAGAGCCTCATGCTGTGGAGTCTGAATCTCGTGCTCAAGGCAACAGTTCGGGGTGCCCGAGACTCTCGCGTCACACTCTTAATCGGGCTGCCGGCACCAAGCTAGACCGACGTCGACCAAGGCGGCCATCGCGCATTTCAGCCCGCCCGGGCCGGCCGGGCCAGCGGTGCACAAACATTTTCATCTGCTCCGGGCGGGCCCGCGGCGCATGATCACTCTTATGGAGAGACGTTTGTCAAGGGCTTAACGCCGGATGCCCGCGACTGTGGCGGGCATCGTGTCGGTCGAGAGGGGCGGCGGGCCTGGCCGTGAACTGCTGGTGCGCGACGCGCGGTCAGACTCTTATACGCGGTTCAACTGCCGCAGGACCGGGTTTCGTCGGGAGAGCCAGTGCTGTCTAAGATCGGGCGTGGCCGGCGTGCCGGCTGCTCATGCTTAGATCGCTGATGCTCTCGCGCGTTGGCGGGTTCCCGCAGCCCTTCTCGACCGACGTGGCGTTGACGCGTCGGGGTCAGTCGGCGTGGGCGAGTGCCCAGCAGAACCCGGCGAGTTCGCGGGCGACGGCGACCGCGACGATCGTGCGGCGCTTGCCGCGTTCCTCGGCCAGGCGGCGCCAGACGCGGTGCAGCCGTTGCTGGGCTTGCCAGCTGATCGCGACGATGTGGGCGGGCTGCCCGTCTTGGCGGCGTTGGAGGGTGACGCCGCGGGCGGGGGTCTTGCGGGTCGAGGTACGACGTCGGCGAGGTGCCCTCGCGGGTCCTTCTCCGACGCCGCCCTCCCGAACCCGGCGTGACCGTTTCCGATCACCGGGCTCTCCAGTGACTATTCCGTGATTGACGCGGTTGGCCTTCCGGGGTGGATCGTGGCGTGGCAGGCGGCGCAGACAACGAGGGTCTTGCGTCGTCGCTTGGCCATGATCCTGGCCCATTCGGGGTGGTCGGGCTGCCCGGGTTTGTCGAGGTCTGAGAGCTTGCGGATCTGGTGAACTTGCACCTGGTTCGCGTCTCCGCAGATCTCGCACCGCCCAGCGCGGAGCCGATCGATCAGCTCTTTGCCGGGGGCGGCGGCCGGGACTGGCGCGCGGTCGTTGAGGGCCGCGTGCTTCTGCCGTTTGAGCGGGATACCACCGAACGTAGCGACCAGTGGTTTGCGTTCCTTGCCGCGCTCAACTCTGGCTTGCAGGCACTTGTGTGGCCCGTGCGGCGTCTCGATCGTGGCCTTGTACCTGCGGGCCATGGGCGTGACCGTCGAGCCGTACTTGCCGGCCAGCGTCTTGAGCAGCGAGGTCTGCATCACCCACTGCAACCGGTCTAGTCGGTAGACATCGCCGGCGAGTAGGTAGTACTGGACGATCCCCCGGTACTCCGCTCCGAAGCAGTTGATGATCGCGTGGTCCTCCTCGTTCATCAACTCGTTGCGGCTGGCGGGCTTGCCCCGCCTCATGTATCGGGAGCATTTGGCCTTGATCACATCCACCGGCACGCGCAACCGGATCTGACCGTTGACCGACCTGCGGCCAGCGGTCTGCTTGCGGTCGTCGTACTGGGTGATGATCTCGTAGCCAAGGAACCGCGCCGCTTCCGTGCGGGCGTGGGTGATCAGCGTCTTGGTCTCAGACAGCTCCAGCGCGAGGTCCTCGTGCAGGAACTGAGCGAGGCGACGTTTGATCTCCTCAGCTTCGGCCTTCGGTCCGGTGAACCCGAGCAGCATGTCGTCGGCATATCTCACGTACCGCAGCCGCCGGTAGCCAGGATCGCGCGGATCATGGCTGGGAAGGCTGCGCTGCCGCTTGCGCAGCACCCGCACCGCAGCATCATCGCCACGGTGACGGGCACGGGAGACCGCCGACTGCACCCTGCGGTACTCAGGATTGTGTTTCCTGAGCGCCCCTCGGTTGTATTCCGGTATCAGGACCGTCTCGACGAACTCATCCAGCCGGTCCAGGTAGATGTTGGAAAGGCACGGGGAGAGCACCCCGCCCTGCGGCACGCCGCTGAGCGTGGCGTTCCACACCCAGTCCTCCAGGTACCCGGCAGCAAGCATCTGACCGACCAACCTGAGCAGCCGGTTGTCGTGGATCTTCTCGCCCAGCGTGTCGAGCATGACCCGAGAATCGAGTCGGTCGAAGCACTGGGAAATGTCACCCTCGATAAACCAGCTGGTCCCGGTCCATGCGACCGCCACCTCACCCAAGGCGGTGTGGCAACCCCGGCCGGGCCGGTAACCGTGTGAGTGCTCGGAGAACTGCGGCTCGTAGTACGCCTCCAACAACAGGCGGATCACTTCGCCGAGCAGCTTGTCCGACCACGACGGCAGTCCCAGCGGCCGCTTTCTCCCGTCCTTCTTTGGGATGTAGTGCCGCCGGACGGGCCGGAACCGGTAGCGCTCGTGACGCAATGCGTCGATGATGCGCTCGATCTTGCCCAGCGTCATGCCGTCCGCGGTTTCCGCGTCGGGTCCGGGCGTCATCGCTCCCTTGTTGGAGTAGATCCGCCCGTAGGCCAGCAAGTACAGCTGCGGGTTGAACAACTGCCGATACAACTCATCCAACGGCAGACCGCGCCTGCCGCGTTCACGGAGGACATCCAGGACCGTTTCGGCGTTCTGCATTACGCATACCTCGCGGCGCTTCGATGTCCCGTCACCTGTGCCCCTTCGCCCTGTGGACGGCTTTCCCGTCCTCCTTGGTGGGTCGTTGCTCCCACGACTACTACGAGCACTCCGTCACCCCCGGCCTCGCGACCCTGAGGGTTGATCCCACGTTCGTCTCTGTCGTACGTATCGAGCGTGACGTAGGCGTCCCACTCATCTCCTTGATCGCCCTCACTGGGCAACGCTCCCCGCTCCGAAGGTTGCGATGGCCGCACTACCAAGCCGTCGCAGAGCGTGGCGCCGGTAACGGATGTCTTTCCGGCGGATGGGCCTTTGCATCTTCTGGAGATTGGGATTTAGGCAGGCAGGGTCAGGGGCGAGCCGCCGATGCCGCGCTTACGCGCGGTGGTCTGCTCGCCCCTGCCCTCCGAACCGGACTTGCCCATTCCTGAGCATCCGGCTCTCCACAGGACATGCGGTGGCCGATCGTGACGCTGGGTTTAGGCATCGGCGGTCTCCGGCGGGGTGGTGGCCTGGCCTGTTCCGGTGGTCGCCGCCCATGGCGAGGGGATCTGGTGGCCGCGATAGCGATATCGGGTCACCGGGACCTCGGCGGGCCACGCGAGCCTGGTGCCTTCGCGGCTGGTCCAGTGGCGCCCCCAGCACCGTCGCCTGATCTGTTTCCAGGTCAGCCGCGGGTACTTCTTGCGTAGCCAGCGGATCACTCGCCACCACAGGTAGTGGCTGAGATACGCGAAGCAGCGCTTCGCCGCGTTATGACGGTGGTAGTTGGTCCAACCCCGCAGGATTGGGTTGAGCGCATGGATCAGCTGATCCAGCGACAGGTTCAGCGTGCTGCGGTCAGTCAGCGTCTTGATGCGGTGCATGATCTCGCGTAGTGCTCGCTTGCTTGGGAATACGTAGGCGACGCGCTTGCTCCCCCGCCAGGGCGCCCGC
>Ga0302325_10010184_pt1 | contig 20413 bp, 19 predicted proteins | sample Palsa_T0_2_FD_201948 | JGI IMG/M metagenome (GOLD analysis project Ga0302325, IMG submission 201948) | Peat permafrost microbial communities from Stordalen Mire near Abisko, Sweden - Palsa_T0_2 | ecosystem: Environmental > Terrestrial > Soil > Palsa > Peat permafrost | place: Sweden: Abisko...
CCACAGGAACAGAGAGGACGCTATTTAGTACAGGTTGACGTGCGCGACGAAGTCAGTGGCAAGCAGATTGCGCTCGAAAAGCCTTTTGTCGCCAAGGACCATTGACTGGTGGTTCGCCCAGACAGCGGGCCGCCCTCGAAAGTTTGAGGGCGATCTTGCCCATTTCTGCCGCGTGAATAGGGAGCATTGAGGCGGCTATTCTACCGGTGGCAATATAAGTACTGCGACAATTCGTACTACTAATCAGCTGGATGCCGAATCCGGCACGGAGAACAAATTATGAACAAGCCATTTAACTACGTCGTCGCATTGAGTCTTTGCGGGCTGATCCTCTGCGCAACTTCGAGCGCTCAGGGTATCGGCAACGAGGCTGTTAGCTCTGAGACGGAAGCTTCTCTTCATCGTTATATCGATGCTTTGGAGAAAGGGCAACCGAATTACGACGAGATGTCACCAAGACTAGCGGCCGCAGTACGACAGCAACTACCACAAATCCTCCAAGTTATTCAAAAAGTGGGTGCGTTCAAATCATTGACATTCAAAGGCGTTGGAAGCGATGGATGGGATATCTATGATGCGGCGTTTGCGAACGGCTTACTCGAATGGCACGTCAAACCTCTCTCCGCCAACGGCAAGGTTGAGGGTCGCCGCTTTCATGTCCTGTCTGAGGCCCCCGTGCAGTGACTTTCGTTTGGTGATTTACTCTGCTCGAAAGCGGTCAGTTGCGACCGGCGGGATCGGGTCAACACCTGCAGTACGCTCAATTCGACGGCAGGCGGCCAAAAGCCGAAGTACAGGTCGCTGAAATGCTTGCCGCTAAGCGGCCATTCCCGACACGCCTACGGGGCCCGTAGGACCTAAAACGCTCTGCGGGCTCGCCGGCCCCGTAGCGTCAATTGGCGCTACTGGCCGTGGCCTATTGATTCGCAGGAGGCTTTAACTTCCTATCCGCAAGGTGCTGGATAGCTCAGGCCCGAGCGCACGTCGTTAGGGAACACGAGGCAGTACGGCCAAAGACTCGGTCGCGCCCGATAACGATCCGTCCGCTGAGCCGCCGGTGACGAACAGCACCCCGTAATCGACGACTCCAACGAGGCTGTCCGTAGCCGTAGGCAGCTCGTCAGCAACCGGCCTTGCCCACCTATTCTGTATTGGATCGTACACTTGAACGACGGTAGTGTCGGAGCCACCCGATACCCCACCAATCACGTAAAGACGCCCACTTATTACGGCGCTCGCCGGTGCGTTGACAGGTATTGGTATGTTTCTGAGCGTCGTCCAGGTGTTTGTAGTGGGGTCGTAAACTTCTGTAGTCGCTCCCGTGACGCCACTCGTATTGATACCGCTGGTCACATAGAACTTTCCGTTAATTACCCCGGCGGCTCCTTGGGAGTGCGCTTGATAGGAATCAGCTCCGGTAGTCCAAGAATTTGCAACTGGATCGTAGATATCAAGCAGCGTGAAGTAGCCGGAATTGCCATTACACGGAGTCGTGACATACAGCTTGCCGTCGATCGAGCCGGTAGCGCCGCAACTGCTCAGATGCGACATGCTCGCCAATGTCGCCCAAGAGTTTGTCTGTGGGTTATACGCAAATAACGAGTCGCTGGGCAGAGAACCGCTCCAACCACCCGTTACATAGAGCGTGCTGTTGATGACACCGGCACTAGCTTGGTAGCGCGCGGCTGGCATTGAAGCGCCAGTGGTCCAGGTTTGGCTGGTCGGGTCAAAAACCTGGAGGATTGCCTCATTGGAGGTGTCGAATCCGCCCGCAACATAGACGAGTCCATCGATCTGGTCGGCAGCTGCGTAGTTGATTGGAGTCGGTATCGCAGTCTGCGATGTCCATCCGGCGAATGCTGGCGACATCATCATGGCAAGCGCCAATCCTGTAGCTATCAGCCGCGTACGATTTTTGATTTTCATAAAAAGTCCCTCTTTTAGAATTGCTAAATAACTCGCAGTAAACGCCTCGATATTTGCAAAATCAAACGCTAGTAAAACACCGGCGCCGATCTGCCCGCGGCACTGCAAAGGGGCGAGCAGCGCGCATTCATCATGCTGTGTTTGACATCGGACCCTCGCACGTAAACGGTGTGGCGTCAATATTGTCATTGCTGTCTGCTGCTTCAGATTTGTTTCATGCATTTGGTGCAGTGCAACGTATCGATTCGCGGAGGTGGAGTTGCCCCGCTGCCAAGCAGCAGCATGTCTACACTGTGCGCTTCGCGGCGCGCGAGCTGTGGGGTGAGCGGGCAAGCCAGCACGATTCAGTGGTACGTGGCTATATGGGAAGGCTATCTTGAATCTGCCTGATCCCATCCGGGAGCCTGGTCTGCTGGCAACGTTGCCGCGTTTGCCGCGCGATGAGGGTGGTCCGGTCTTTGCCGAGCCGTGGCAAGCAACGGCCTTCGCGCTAGCGGTTCGGCTCTCTGTGCGGGGCTATTTTGCGTGGCAAGAATGGACCGAAGCGTTGTCGCAAGAGTTGAAGGCCGACGAGTTGCGTGGTGAGCGGGCTGATGGTTCCAACTACTACTACTACTGTTGGCTGACAGCGCTGGAGCGCCTGGTGATAGAGAAGGGGCTGTCTGACCCGGCCTCGCTGCTGGAATGCAAAGAAGCCTGGGCCAATGCCTATCAGCATACGCCGCACGGCGAACCCGTCAAATTACAGAACCGATCCGGCGTTTAATGGGTTGGGCGTTCGCGAGGCAGCCGGCCGGTCGATCGCTTATGTTGACGTCGCCGGCGAGGCCGAGTCCGAAGCGGCGGCGCGTGAAGGCTATAACAAGGCGCAAGCGGATGCGCGCCAAGAGCTTATCCTCGCGCCGGATTTGGCCCAGGCCCACCTCGCATCGGCGACCGTTTTGGAACTGGGAACTCTCGACTTCACTCAGGCGAGTGCGGAGTACGAGCGCGCTCTTGCGCTTGCGCCGGGCAATGCCCGGGTTTTGCGTGATAGCGGCCAATTTGCAGCCCTCATGGGGCACTTCGATGCGGGCCTTGCGGCCGTCCGCCGCGCTGTCGTGCTCGACACCCTGTCTCGCGAGGCCCACGGTTTCTTCGCCGCGGCGCTGAATACGGCCCGACGGTACGAGGAGGCGGTTGCGGCTTACGCAGAAGTCATCAGTGTTGAACCCGACTTCAAGGAGACCTACGGCGCGCGCGGGCTTGCCTATTACGGGCTGGGGGATCTGCAGAGCGCGCGGCTGTCATGCGAGACTCAACCGGACGACTGGGGGAGTCAACAGTGTCTCGCGGTGGTCTATGACAAGCTCAGCCGGCACGCGGATGCGGAAGCCGAGCTTGCGAAAATGAAGGCGGCGGGGGGGCGATACCAATGCGTACCAGTACGTCACGATCTATGCGCAGTGGGGCGACCGAGCGAAGGCGCTTGAATGGCTCGAGACGGCGCTGCGGGTGCGTGATTCGGGCCTAGAGGGGCTGAAGACCGACCCGCTCTTGGATCCCTTGCGCAAAGAGCCGCGCTTCCAGGCGATTGAGCGGGAGTTGAAGTTTCCGACTTGAGACCTTGGTGAAAGCAGGCCAGATTGGCAGATGACGGCGCCAACCCGGATTGGGTAGCGAATCAGTTGTGGATTATGGTCGGATTTCCGCGGTATAACTCAAATCAACTGCTATCGGAATTGAGGTTGTCAATGAGCGTTCAAATCGAACAAAAGAGCTATGAGATGCCCCCGCGAGAGGGGATCAGCATCGCGCAATTTCTCACCGTCGCCGACATCGAGCGATCAGCTCGCTACTACGAAAAGGTCTTCGGCGCTCGCATTCTGAGCCTGGGTGACGGCAACGCGCCTGGGTACCTTCAGCTTGCGAACATCTGGATGATTCTGAACGTTGGGGGCGGGCCGACCCCCGATAAGCCGACGGTAACGCTCAGCATTCCCGACCCGAATCACATCAACAGCTTTTTGAACATCCGCGTGGCCGACATTCAAGCGTGCTATGAACTGTGGAAGAGTCGAGGGGCCGAGTTCATCACAAAGCCGATTCCCAAGTACGGCGAGATTCGCTGCTACATCCGAGATCCTGACGGATATATCATCGAGGTCGGACAGAGCACCGATGTTACGTACGGGTGACGCTCGGCCCGATGGCATGTCGGATTAATCAGCGCTAACTCTCCTGATCGTTTTCGAAACGGCTTTTTGGCTGTTGGCATCGTGATCTGAGCCGGCCATTCATGCTTTCAGCGTGGGACGTAGGATGCTCAATGAGATGTTCGCCGCAGGCGCAGCAAAGCCGGAAGGCTATTCCGAACCGGAGGCCGCCGCTAATTCTGACTTACCCGACAGCGGCCATTCGCTGCGGGCCATGCGGCTGCCAGTTGCACCTCGAGTCCCCCTCGCGCATCCTTGACGTGGCTAAGCGAACCGGGGGAGGGTTATGAAAAGGCGAAATTTTCTCAAAGTGTCAGCAGCATTAGCGGGGGCGGCCGCCGGGAGGTTTTCCTGCATTTCGATTGCCGGTGCTGCGCCCATCGAGGTGCCAGTCGTTGACAAACTCTCAGTCCGTATGCTGGTGGATGTCAACAACAATAACTTCCTGCGTCCTACGACGTTGAATGGCGTTTCATTAGTCCCCGCGGCGAGACCGAAGGACTACACGAAGGCACTTCATAGCGAGTTTGGGCTGTCGTTGTACCTGGAGTCCGTGAAGGCCGGTGAAACGCGCACGATGATGCTCGATTACGCCTATACACCTGAAGCGCTCCTCTCCAATTTCGACTATCTCGGATTAGACGCAAGGAAAATCGATGCTCTCATTGTCAGTCATGGGCATTTCGACCATTACGGCGGGTTGATGGGATTTCTCGACAAGTATCGCGACTCGTTACCCAGGGATATCGGACTCTATGCAGGAGGCGAAGACAACTTCTGCCACCGCGTACTCCCGACCGGAACGGTTGGGATGTTCAGCGACTTCGGCTACCTCGATCGCCGCGCCCTTGCGGCAAAAAACGTATCGGTGGTTCTTTGCGAGAACCCGACTGTTATCGGCGGGCATGCCTTCACGACCGGCCAGGTGAGGCGGCGAACCGATGAAAAAATTCTTCCTAACACATTCGAGGAATTCGGCATCAAGGATGGACTCGGATGCGACCCAGCGCACTTTGCCCCCGCCGCATCAATAGGAAAACCGGTACCGGACGAGCACTATCACGAACATGCGACAGTTTTCAACGTAAAGAACCGGGGCCTAGTTGTCATTTCGTCGTGTAGTCATCGGGGCGTGGTCAACGCGGTCAGGCAGGCGCAGGAAGTTTCCGGGGTCGAGAAGTTGCATGCACTGATCGGTGGGTTCCATCTCGCGCCGGCGCCAATGGATTACACCAGGCACGTTACCGCTGAGATCCTGGAGCTCAATCCGGACGTCGTCGTACCGATGCATTGCAGCGGGGAGAATTTTGTGCAAGCCATGAACGCCGCGGCTCCGGATCGGTTGCTGCTTGCCGCGTCTGGGTCGCAGCTGACTTTCGGGGCATGACGCTTCGAGCGGTTGCATCCGTGAGTCCGCGAGTCTCGGCCTGGGTGCGCCTCGGCAGTTTGGGCGCCGTTGTTGTTCTTGTGCCCCTGGCGCTTAATTCGGCGCTGTCTCAGGAACCGGACCCCGCCAGAGCCGCGCGCTTGATGGACGATTTGATGTGGGGGCACGGACACGTCGGTGGTTCGTTCGCGTTGATCGATCATACCGGCAGGAAACGGACCGATGCGGATTTCCGCGGCAAGTTACTGATCGTCTACTTCGGCTACACCACGTGCCCCGACGTTTGTCCGACGGACTTGATACAGATCAGCCTCGCGATCAATAAATTGGGTTCGGCAGGCGAGAATATACAGCCGCTCTTTGTATCGCTTGATCCCGAACGGGATACTCCGAGCGTTCTAGCTCGATATGTTGCGACATTTCATCCGCGCCTCGTAGGGCTCACGGGGACACCGGAACAAGTTCGCGCAGTGGCAGATTCCTACAAGGCTTACTATGCCAAATACGTGCCACCGGACGGGGCTGTGGACGTGCTTGATCACACTGGCCTCATCTACCTAGTGGGCCGAGACGGCCAATACATTGGCTTCTTTCCGCCGGGTACATCGGCGGATCGACTGCTTGAAATCATTCGTCCCTACCTGGCTCACCACTAGGCGGAAGTTCTGCCCCTCTTTTCTGAATTGGGATTGCTGATGTCCCTGGAATTGCAGGGTTTGAGCGTACATGGGTATTTTTGCGGGGTGCGTAGTGTAGCCATGTAAATACCATATTAGGGTTGTTTTCGAGCACGCGCAGTGGCATCATGTAGCCATGCACATCGATGGCGTGCCGAATCGCACCTCGCGGCCCACGTACCTGCTGCGCGAGTCGTATCGCGAAGGCAGGAAGGTGCGTAAACGCACGCTCGCCAATCTTTCAGCGCTCTCCGATGAGCAAATCGATGCCATCCGGGCGGTCCTCTCAGGACAGAGCGTGCGTCCGGTGGAGGAGCTTTGGCAGACCCTGCGCTCGAGTTCTCATGGGGCGGTGCAGGCGGTGCGTGTAGCCATGCAAAGGCTCGGTTTTGAGTCTTTGATCGCATCGCGCTCAGGCCCCGAGCGCGATGCGGTCTGTGCGATGGTCGCCGCGCGGATCTTAGCGCCGCACACCAAGCTTGCCACCACACGCTGGTGGCACACGACGACACTGGCGGAAGAATACGGCGTGGTGCAGGCGGATGAGACGGATCTGTACGCGGCGATGGACTGGCTACTCGAGCGCCAAGGAGCGATCGAGAAGAAGCTTGCCGCGCGGCACCTATCCGAAGGCGCGCTCGCCCTGTATGACTTGAGTTCCAGTTACTTCGAAGGCCATTGCTGCCCTCTGGCGAAGATCGGCTACAGCCGCGACGGCAAGAGGAATACACCGCAGGTGAACTATGGGCTCTTGACCACGCGTGCCGGCTGCCCGGTGGCGATCTCGGTGTACGAGGGTAATACGGCGGATGTGACGACGCTCATGCCGCAAGTCCATCAGCTGCGTGAGCACTTTGGGCTCAAGCGTCTGGTGCTCATCGGGGATCGGGGCATGATCTCGCACAAGGCCATCGATACTTTGCGCTCGCTCGACGGGCTCGCCTGGATCACGGCCCTGAAGAGCGCGCAGATCCGCGCCCTTGTAGAAGGTGGGACGCTGCAGTTGGGTTTGTTCGATGAGCGCAATCTCTTCGAGTTCTCGCATCCGGACTTCCCCAACGAGCGCCTCATGGCCTGTCGCAACGTCGACTTAGGCCGGTTGCGCACGCACAAGCGCGAGGCGCTCTTGCAGGCGACGGAGAAGGAACTTCAGAAGGTGCGCGCCCGCATCGAGAGGGGTTCGCTCGCCGGACGCGACAAAATCGGGGTACGGGTCGGGCGGGTCCTCAACAAGTACAAAGTCGGCAAGCATTTTGCACTCACGATCGAGGAGAGCGATTTTAAGTTCCAGCGGCTCGAGAATCAGATCGCCGCCGAAGCCGCGCTCGATGGACTCTACGTGATCCGCACCAGCGTAGCGAAGAAGCAGATGACTTCAGCCGAGGCGGTGCGCAGTTACAAAGCCCTCGCCGAAGTCGAGCGCGCGTTCCGTTCGATGAAAACCATCGATCTGCATATCCGCCCGATCCACCATCATCTGGAAGGCCGTGTGCGGGCGCACATCTTCCTGTGCATGCTCGCCTACTATGTCGAATGGCACATGCGCGAGGCGTGGCGCGAGATGATGTTCGCCGACGAAGACCTTGAGCGTAAAAAACATCGCGATCCCATCGCCGCCGCCGAGCGATCCGCGGCGGCGCTCGAAAAAGTCGCCACCCGCACTCTCAAAGACGGCTCACCCGTCCACAGCTTCCGCACGCTGCTCGAGGAGCTCTCCACCATCGTGCGCAACACCTGCCAAGCGCGCGTGGGTAAGAACCGCGGCTCGACCTTCCCAATGACTACAACCCCGAATCCAACACAGCATCGAGCATTGCAGTTACTGCAACAGATCTCCGTGTAGCCACACGCCCGACCGCGCGAAATGCTTCAACTCCATGATCTATCGACAAATCCCTTTCACACAGCCCAAGAACTTCCGACTAGGTCGGCCAATCCTCGAAGCCGAGGTCGAACGTCGCTGATCGGGCCAGGAGCCATGATTGGTGGGTCCGAATTGGCGACCGCAAAGCTGTCGTTCACTCAATGCGGCCAACTGATCGTATGCGCGGTCAACGCATTGGTCGCACCACGGTCTCAAGTCGCCGCGAATTACCCTTCCGTCATCCAACCTCGATTCCCAACTCGCGATCCAGATGCATATCGCGCGAAGCGATGGCCTAGAAAGCCTTACCCCAATTGTTCACGAGATTACCCACATCGATCGTGCCGATGCCACTTGGAAAGTCGTAACCCGGATGCGTGTTGAACGCCGCTTTGTAGCTTGAGTCTGATAGTGACATGACGCCGTAGGTCCCCGACGGGAGGAAGCAATTCTCAGGTCCCTTGCAGTCCTGCGAATCGTTGCCCGTGGTGACGTCGTGAAACACACAGCTCGAGTCGCTGCGCGTCCCGAGGCTTGAATCGCATTGCGGGTTTCCATCAGATCCGTATTGCTGCCGAGCCAGCGCATAATAGACAAAGTTCGGGTTACCCTGCTTCTTACCCATTTTCTGGTTCACCAGCGCCTGAATGCCCGCGACAATCGGCGTCGCGTAAGACGTGCCTCCACCACCCAGACCCCAAGTGGATGGATTGCCTTGGCATGCGGCTCCGTCGTTGTTCGGATCCGTAAAACAGATCAAGTATTGATGATTCCATTCCCACCCGTCCGAGGCAAACATGGACACATCAGGAACGTCGCGCACTCCGTCCGATGACATCCCGAAAACGTGTTGGTAGCTTGGTTTGGGCCATCCGGCACACGTCCCACTGACGACACCCTTGGTCGATGGAGCACCGCTGGCACAACCGCTGGGACCGCCCTCCCCGCCGCCGGTGCCGATGTAATAGGGATCGGCAGTGGTACTGTTGCAGAAGCCATTGACGCCATAGCTCGTGGCATATCCGAAAACGGCAATCGTTTGGTCACTGGCACAGGTGTCGTTCCAAGCCATCTCGGGAACATACGATTTGGCTGTCCCCCACGGCGCGCCGTGGCTCGTGCCCCAATAATCCCGGTTGGTGCCATCAAAGGTGTCGCTAAAGTCTGTGCCCCCGACCGCTACGTTGTACGGCGTCGATGCCCACCCATTGACGCCGATGCCGAATTTTGCCGGGCTCGTGAAATTAGGCGCACAGTCCTCCGGTCCGGAATCGCCCGTGGCAACGAACACGGAGATGCCCTCAGCGACGGCCTGCTGGTACATGGCAGAGAAGAACGCGTTGGCCGCGGCGCCGTTCTCAGCCTCGCAGATGCCGTAGCTGACGCTGATGATCGCCGGCGGCGATGCGCTGACGATGAGATCGTGAATCGCGTGGCGCACTCCGTCGACGGTTGCGGAGTCGCCGCACGCCGCGACCAGGATCGTTGCATCCGGCGCCGCGGCACTGGACCACTCGGCGTCGAGGATCGCTTCAACATCGTCGCCGTTGCTGTTGACTCCCGGATCGGTGCACGCCGCTCCGCCCCCGGGCGGGGGCGGGTGGATGGTGGATAATGTGCCCCCACGATAACCACTCAGGCCAAAGATGCGGCGGAAGTTAATCCAGTCGCTATCACTATAAAGATCGGTATCCTCAACCACGGCGATCGTCTGACCCTTACCAGTGATCGGGATTTTCGCGTGAAACAGGGAATTGAAATCGTAAATCGTGGCCAGATCCGCCGGCGCCATGAGATAACATGGGCTGCCGCTGCAACTTCCAGAATACTTGGGACTAGGCCGGTGCTTGCGCAGTGGGCGGAAGTCGTTCAATTTGACGATGCCGCCGACCACCGACGCCAGTGCCCGCGGAATTCGCGGATCATTCATATTGGCGAAGTGGATCTCTCCGCCGACACTGAGTTGGTGAATCGATGTGTGAAACGCGGCCGCAAGCTGAGCCGCCGTGCCGGAAAAATCGATGACCATGCCGCCGGGGTACACCGGACCAACGCGGAACCCGTGGCTTTCCAGCCATCCGCGGACCGAGGATATAGCCTCTGCGGAGACGCCGAACCGCTGGCCGAATTCCTCGGCGCTAAGCCATTGATGAAAGCTGGGCGAAGCGGGGTCGTGCAGCGCATTGATCAAAGATTCAGTCTCCCGCTCCTGCTCAGGCGAGCGCCGCAGCAGCAACTCGAGATGCTCTAGCGGCATTGCCGGATCGACGGCGCCGCGGTCATTCGCCGACGTGGCTTCTGATCTCGTGTTGCCGCCGAGCGTCACTAGGTCCCCCTCATCGAGAGGTTGCGCGACGGATTGCGCCCCGGAAACTGCGAATGCCCACCAAGTGCTGATTAACATCGTGGAGACTTTGAACAGGCGCATCAGGTATTCCCCGCAGTTTTCTTATGGCGGCATGCCATTATTCGAAATCGCTGCTGTGAATCAGCGGCGAATCCTTCCCTCTCGCATCCAATATTCGCGGCCGACACATTCGCCTAGGGTTCCACTTCGGCAATCTTCAGCAAAACATCGATGCGCACCGGGCAGACCAAGATTCATTTTGAGCGCGCCAGTGAGGAATCACAACAAACGATCCGATTTCGCCAGGTTCACCACCGCTGTTCCATTGCCTTGCCCAAGCTCCGGAATATGTCTAGTCCCGTGCCCTGCAGCCTACGGCGACTAACTTCATTAGAATGGTACAGTCCAGCGCCCTGAATCGGGTTGGTTAGGAAAACCATGTGTCAACGAAGCAGGATTCGACTTATGCGATCGCCGTCGTGACGAACAACTCAGTCACGAATGACAGTCGCGAGTTTTGCCATGCATCGAACCCGCCGATTACATTCATGACAATCTGGAAGACTTCAGGCGGCATCCAGCCGCAAGCAGTCATGGTTCGTTAGCCGCCCTTGACTACAGGCAGATGCTCAAGATCGCCGGTCAATCATGTCATCTTCGATCAGGCGGCCAGCGGAAACGGTAGGCTCGGTACGTATCGTAGCCCTTCGGTAGTGTCGCATCGAAAATCATTCGCCCGTTGGAGTCGAATTCAGAGAAGTGCGCCGTCTCACCCCAACCCACGAACGTGTTGCCATTGTCCAGCAGTTGGGCACTCCCCTGAGAAAGCACCGAAAGATGATCGGGATGATTGATGGAGCGGATCAGCGTGGCAGTCTTAGTCGACGGATCCAGCTTCAGCCAGATGACGCGCGACCACGGCAGGACCGGCTTGGGATTCACTTCGTTGTCAAATATGCGGATCGTGTTGTGCCCGCTCGCAATGGCATTGTGTTGAAAGGAAAAACCAGCGTCTGTTCCGAAATGAAAATCACTTTTCTTGCCTCCCAGTCTCCAGATCACTTCGCCGGTCCGGCGGTCGAGTTTGTAGACCGTTGATGTGTGGCGCGCCGAAAGCAGCAAGTTCCCGTCGTCGTCGATTGCGAGGCCATTGATGTGGATGTAGTCCCATGCCGACGTCGACGAGTCTGGCATTGGCCAGTAGCTCTCGTCGAACCCGACCTTGCCCAGGCTGTGCCATTCGAAGATCACTTTGCCAGTGGAGACGTCGATTTCCTGGATCGACCCCTCCCACACCTGGGCGTCCTTCGATCCGCCGACCGAGGACAGATCGGCCGGCGCGACGTCGTAGATGGTAATAAGGGCTGTGCCTTGCGGCGTAAGAAGGAATTCGTGAGCATCGGCGTTGAGGCCGTTCCCCCCCTTCACGGTGGCGATAATGTGATAGGTGTCGTCGGCAATGTAGTTCACCGACGTGGGCCCGGCGAGTTTCCCGAAGTTGCTCATCTGGGCCCACGTCAGCACCGGCTTGCCACGATAGGACTGAACGCGAAAGTCGGCTGCGACTTGACCGTTTGTCACTGGGGAGAACCAGATGACGCGGCCACTGCCGTCCACGATTTCGGGACCTACCGGGCCGGGCTGTGGGCCCCCACCAATGCCCGCAGCTTTGGGAGCGATAAATACCAGCCCATCGGCTTGCCCCGGAATGTTTTGAAGAACCGTGACCTCCGGCGGCTTCACGGCACTCGTCAGTGCGTCTGAGGAATTCCCGGCAAGACCGAGCACGGGCAGCAGAAGCACCACTGACGTATCATTCGCTAATCTCGGTTGCGCCCTAATTTGAAGGACCCTACCCGATGGTAGACCTAACTGACAAATCCAGAGGCGACCGGCCGGATTGAGTCAAACCCGGGACTACGGTCAATCCGTCGGTGGGCGGCCAAAACCAGGCGTTTAGCCCATCGAATTGGGTTTTCCAAAGGGGTTGTTTCCCGATGCCATAGGTTCCGAGTTGCCAATGCCTGAAGCATCCGTGACCATGCTCGTCACAAGTGGCGGGGGCGGGAAATGGCCGAGGGCGACAGCGACGAGAAAGCGCGCAGCAATGCGCCTGCCGTCTTTATTAGCTACGCATCGCGAGATGCCGCTATCGCCAGTTCTATTGTCGATCATCTCGAGCGGCACGGCCTTCGGTGCTGGCTGTCACCGCGGGACGTTAAGCCGGGAGCTCAGTATGCCGATGCTATTGTCGCGGCGATCAATGAGGCCACAGGCGTCGTGCTGCTGCTGTCGCAAGATGCGGTGGCGTCATCTCATGTGGGCCGGGAAGTCGAGCGCGCTGCATCTAAACGCAAACCCATCATTGCTTTCCGAATCGACCCCGCCCCGCTGAATCGGGCGCTCGAGTATTTCCTCTCCGAGTCACATTGGATCGATGTACCAGCGATCGGTATGGCCGCCGCGTTAGCGAAATTGACGGAAGCGGTGGGACAGGCTGAGGCGGCGAAACCCGTAGATCTTGCCAAACCGTTACCCCGATTGGGGCGAAAGGCGAAGCTGGTCGCGGCAGCGGCCACCGTGATCGCTGTCGGGGTGGCGGTTGCCCTGGGCGTCCACTTTTGGTCGCAGAGTCGCAACGTTGCGCAAGCCCCTGCGGCAGTGGCAACTAGCGACAAATCAGTTGCGGTGCTGCCATTTGTCGACATGAGCGAGAAGAAGGACCAGGAGTATTTTTCCGATGGGCTGTCGGAGGAACTCATCGATATGCTGACGAAGGTCCCTGAGTTAAAGGTGCCAGCGCGGACCTCGTGCTTCTACTTCAAAGGCAAGCAAACGACCATCGCGGAAATCGCCAAGGCGCTTGGCGTTACACACGTACTTGAAGGGAGCGTCCGAAAATCAGGTAACACGCTGCGAATTACGGCGCAGCTGATCCGTGTGGACACGGGCTATCACGTTTGGTCGCAAACCTACGATCGCAAGGTCGATGACATCTTCCAGATCCAGGACGAGATCGCAAAATCCGTGGTTAACGGGCTCAAGGTGTCAGTGCTGGGAGGGACGCTCCCGAGAGCGACGCCCACACCCAACCACGATGCGTATATGTTGTATCTGCAGGCAAAGGAATTGCACTATCGTGGCACATTGGATGACTCGCGCAAGTCAATCGAGTACCTACAGAAAGCGCTAAAGCTCGATCCAGACTTCTCGCAGGGATGGTTGACCCTCGCAAGCGTCCTGGCATCGGAATATAACTTGTTTAATCCTGTGCCTCACGATCAGACCCGCGAGCTGATCTATTCCGCGCTGGACCACGCCAGAAAGCTGGAGCCGAGCCTGCTGCCAATCCACGTCGTGATGGGACGCGTCCTGTATGAAGTAGATTGGAGTTGGCAGGCAGCCGATGCAGAATTGAAGCAGGCAATTGCGCTTGAGCCTGGAAATGCGGAGGCACACAGGCTTGCGGGATACCTGGCCACGACGAATGGTCGATTTGATGAAGCGGTCGAGCAATCAGAGAAGGCCATTGAGCTCGATCCTCTTCAGCCATGGAACTACATTGGGAGGGGCTATGCGGCATACCGCTCCGGGCGGCTCGCGCAGGCGGAAGCCAACTACCGAACTGCGTTGGATCTGGCCCCGGGATCAGGAAAATTCCATAGTCTTCTTGGGACGGCCTTAATCGCCAGGGGCCAACGCGATTCAGCGCTCGCAGAGATGGAGAAGGAACCCTCCCCGCGGTTCCACCAAGTCGGGGTGGCACTAGCCCTGGAGATGCTGGGACGGCGCGACGAGTCGGACAAGGAACTTAGGGCTGCGGAACAGAACTTCGGCGACGAAATGGGCTATATGATCGCCATGGTGTACGCCGCGCGCCGCGACCCCGATCGGGCCTTCGCCTGGCTTGATCGAGCATTCCACGCGTATGGCGATGGAATGACGTGGATCAAGGGAGACCCACTTCTGGCGAGTTTGGTCAGCGATCCCCGATACAAAGCGTTACTGCAAAAAATGAGGCTGCCTGAGTAGGTTCGGCGGACTCTCGGCGAGCTGCCACTCACAGCTTGGGGTACGCTATCGCAACGCTGCCAAAGAAGCCGTGAATGGTTGATCGCGCCGAACCAGAAAATGCTCACCGACGAGTCGATAGTTTGGAGGCTACCCCGGCCCCAGTCGCCGAATCACTCGCCACCCCGGAGAGTTCCTCGCCAATGCTCGATGTTCACGCTCCTCATGAAGCGCTCTACACGTGGAAGGGCTTCTTTATCCACATTGCCACAATCGTCATCGGCCTGCTCATCGCTATTGGGTTGGAGCAAACAGTAGAAGTCCTCCATCATCGGCATCAGGTTGCTGAGGCGCGCGAGGCGCTCCGGTTGGAGCTTGATCAGAACCGCCGTGCCTACGTTGACCGGATCAATGAGTTCCATCGGCAGACGGCCGCGCTACTCAATAACATCATTGTGCTGCAATACATCCAGCAGCATGGCGACGCTCGGCAGGAAAGCCTTCCCGGCATATTAGTCTGGCACGCGGTGCGGGGAGACTTTACGGAATCAGCTTGGAAGACTGCGCAACAGAGCAACGTCACGGCATTAATGCCACAAGACGAAGTTCGACGATATACGTTGACATACGATCTAATAGAGCAGGTTGCGAAGTCTTTCGACTTCATATGGCCAGCGATCGTCCAAGCGCGCCTTTATAGTATTTTTGATTCCGACCCGACACATCTCACGCCCGCGCAGTTGGCGGAGGAAATGACGTATACAAAAAACGTGCTGGTGCAGCATTTCGGGGCGGCGGCGGCTCTCGTGCAACTCAACCGCGCGGACCGCAGTTTTACGCCTGCGCTGACGAGGGACGAACTGAACGAGATCATGCACGCGTCAGACGCCGAGCAGGACCCGAAGCTCGCTGCCGCCATTGCAATTACTAATAGACGCCTTCCGCCAGCGGCACAAATTCCAGTCTCGCAATCGATTGCCAAGCCCGAAGCCTCGGCGCCCAGCAAGTAGGCGCGGCTGATGGCGCCTTGTGCCGTCAATTTTGTTGGCCGCGTACTTGTTCAGCGCTCTGCCGCCACTATCGGGTCTCGCTGGCCTTTGCAATCGCTGCCGTTCGCGAGCGTATGCACTGGGTCCAGGGCCGGTCGTCGTTTACCGCGGGAACTGCTTACCCAGTGGAGTCGAGAAGTGGCGCGGTAGAGGTAGGACGTAGGCTTGTCTGTTGCCGGCCCTTTCGATGCCCGGTGCCCAAGTAGCCGTTCCCTGTCCCCGTTTCCACTTCCCGCTCATCGAACCGAACGGGCGCAGCTAGCGCATTCGGCTCTCGGACAAGACATCAGGCGGTCGCCCACGGGAATGTAGCCGTGCGTTTGTAAAGTCGAATGAGTCCCAACCGATCATGAAGGTACTCGTTGGAAAATCGGAATTTTCCGGTATTGCTGACTTTATGCTTCGCACGCAACCACCGGCGCAGCCGATGCTGGATATACTCATCTATCGCGTGATACGCCGGACTGACTGGACCCAACGAGAAATAGTTGGACCAGCCCATCAGCTTGCGATTGATTTGTGACACCAAGCACTCGGCCTCCTGCCACGTTGTTCGACGATCGGTGCATTCACGAAGAGCCCCAATGATCAGGGTGAGGCTCTTCTTGGACGGTCGCGTACCCAAATAGGCTCGTCCCGTCCGCCATGAATGACATCGTCCGAAGGTGTAGCCTAAGAAGTCAAACCGGTCTTTCGGCAGTTGGCACACTCGTGTCTTCGCCTCGTTGATCGTCAGCTTCAGCCGCTGCATCATCCACCGCATCTCGGCGAGTGCGTTGTCGACATCGCCTTACAGCAAATGACATAGTCGTCGGCGTAAGAAACGATCTTGGCTCGCAGCCTGCCCTCGGTCCCGCGCTGCTTCCAGCCCAACACAAACCGGCGCATGTACAGATTCCCGAGGAGTGGGGAGATCGGAGATCCCTGTGGAACCCCGCGTCCGCTGTCCTTGTTCGGCGTCGTTCGCTTCGTTCCACCCTTGCCGTCGTCTTCTTCCACCGGCGCGTCGAGCCACATCTTGATCAGATGCAGCAGGTGCCGGTCAGAGACACGGCGTGCCACCGATTTGAGAAGTTCGGCATGCGGTAACGAGTCAAAGTAGCCGGCCAAGTCCCCTTCGATTATCTTGGTATGACCGGTGTTTATGAGGCTGTGCACCGAGCGCACCGCCGTGTGAGCACTGAAATTGGCACGGTAGGCATGCTGCTCAGTCGGCATGTCGACTTCAAAGATGGGCGTAAGCACCACCACCGCTGCCGTCATCACCGTCCGATCGGCTATGCAAGGAATACCGAGTGGCCTCTTTCGGCCGTCTGACTTCGGTATCCACACACGCCGTACTGCCTCGGCCCGATACGTCTTCCTTTGGAGTTTGTCCGCCAGTTCACCGAGCCACCGCTCCTCGCCGTACGCCTCGATGTCCGCAAAGTCTTGGCTGTCTACCCCCGGCGCGCCATGGTTGGCTTTACAGCACCGGTAGGCATACTCCAATACATCCTTGCGATACAGCTTGTCGTACAGCAGATAGAAGCGATAGCCAGGCGATCCCTTCGCTTTGGCCTGTAACGCTGCCTGTAGCTTCTGAACTTTATCCGGAGGTTCGAGGATCAAGATCCAATCTCCTGCCGTCCTTCACCACTTCTTGCGTTAACCTTGAACTCGGGCCCCTTTCCTCCACCGGCATTACACCGGCTTCAACGGTCGTACGGACCCGTCCGCCATCCCCAACAGCCCGGCCCTACCCTCGCGGGTCTCCGGTTGAGCGCCATCGCCCACCGCTGGGGACTTCCCGTGTTGCGTCGATCTCCCTTCACACGCGTGCCGCCGTCATTACCCCGGCGGACTGACCGGTTGCGTCCATCGCTCGCTTCACCAGCCATAGCAGCCTTCCCCCGAGTTCCTGCAGGGTCGGCATCCGCAGCTTCCTTTTCGGGACCTGCTCAACGTTCACTACTCGTTGCAGCCCGCGTGTTCGCAGAATCACCCAAGGTGACCCTTTACTTCGAAGGCTTCGGTCGCTTCGTTACCTCCGCGACCGCTCCAATGGCTACCGGCTGGAGCGATAGTTGCCGGGTGGGTTAACCTCCCACTGAGAGATCGCGCCTTTCACGGCGCACGGGACTTCGGCCTAATGCGGCGTGCGAGGTAGTTTCTTTGCGTCCGTCGCAACCTGGTACTGCGCCACATTGAGCTGCATCGCAAGAAACGTGTAGTAACCGGCTATTCCCGTCATGTCGACGACTCCCTTCGTTCCAAAGCGCGACTTGGCACGCTCAAATGTCGCATCGGACACCTGCTTGTCTCTTAGCAGTTCGCTGGTGAAGTCAAACACGGTCTCTTCATCTGGGCTCATCGCGTTCGGGCGTCGGCCTGCGGCAATGTCGTCGACGACCTCTTTCCGGATGCCGGCCTTTAACGCAATTGGGTAGTGAACGGACCATTCGTAGTCCTGCGTCCATGCGTGGGCCGTGATCAGGATTGCGAGTTCGCTCAGCGTATTGCCAAGCGCCGACTTGTACCGAAGATAGTCACCCATCGCGCGCGCCTGCGACATCACCTGTGGGCTGTACATCATGGGCTCGAACGGACCGAATACCGGTACCTTCCGCGCCGCCTCGAAGTCGGCTGCAGCCTGCTTCTGTTCCTCCGAGTACTGCGCGGGACGTATTGTCGGCAACCGCTCTTCGGCGCGGGCAGCGACGACAGTGATGGTAAACAGTACGGCTATCGCCATCCGACAATAGTTCATCTGCTCATCTCCAACCGAAAGACATGCGTCCGCCACGCATGATAGTCCTCAACTGCCAAACCCAATCCCAAGTTGATTGCCCGACGCCTGGCCAGCTGCGGGCCATTCGGATGCTGTCCCGGACACTCCGGTTGGCATTGTGCTGCACTGCAGCATAACGCCCTACCGCTTGCGCTTTTGAGCGCGTATGACCGTCATTGGCGTTGCCACCCCTGAGACGCGCTGCTTCCGCCCTATGTGCGCGAACGAACCGTCACGTTTGGGGAGAACCTGTAGAACTTTTTTATAGCTGAACGATTAGTTGGAATCGATCACAAGATGATCTCGGCAAAGGGGAGGAAGTCGTGAAGCATGGCGTTCTGTTGCGAGACTGGAATGTGAGGCCGCCGGGGCAGGCGTCGTTGGTAGGGCAAATCGCACTGCGCCTCTTGCCGCTCGCTGTGCTCGTTTCCTCCTGTGGCGGCTTCGGCGGCAGCGGTAGTGGTGGGTCGAACGAATTGACCCCGATCCTACAGGTCGGAATGCAACGCCAATACGTCGGCACGACGACCCGGTCCGTGGTTTATGCCACTCCGACGGCGACCATGCAGAACAACACGCTCGTTTATACGTTTACCCAAAACCAGAGCGTGCAGCAGGCGCCGACCAGCGCGCTGGCGAACTTCGACGTGCACAGTGACTACACTTACAGCGTGGTCCAGAACCCGGGTGTCGGTACCGTCCCCATCTCGGAGTCCGTCGACAGCTATGAGAACCTTCAGATCGTTGGTGATACTCAGATGGTTACAACGTTTGGACAGAACGTCATGGCCATCTCGAATGACGAAACCTCCGACGCTCAGGGCAACGGACCTTACACCGAAACATCGACGACGGACTCGACGTTCACGACGCCGCGCGACAACTTCTCCTATCCGCTGCAGACCGGCGCGACAATGACCACGCCGCAGTCAGAGACGCAAACCATCACGTTCACCGACGTCAATGCCAGTGGCTCCCCCGGTACCACCGTCGGTTATACGGAGACCCGAAGCGAGAACGACGACGGATCATATTCGTATCAATCGACGGACGTGAGTGGCAACACGTTTTCTAAAACAGAGAATTCCGATGGCAGCGGAAGCGAAAAGTTCACGGCCGCCACGTCGAACACGACGACGACCGTGGGCCTTCCTCTGGTTGCCGATGGCACGAACACGATTCCCGTCGCGCGCACCGTCACCGCGGCTACGACGACCGTTACCAACTATTCGACGATAGACTGGTACCCGGACAACGGTGCTGCGAATTCGCCACTGGTTCTGGAGAATAAGATTGTCGTCGGCCCGGCTACAATCCTGCCTTCGGAGTGCGAGGGCGCGGTGCTGCAGGCAAATATCTATGAAATCGACACGACCACGACTGAGCTCAATACCATTGACGCATCGTACTCGGCGACTACGGCACGCAACTTCAGCGCGGGAAATGGTGCCTTGGTCTGTCAGATGTCGACGGAACTCTCCGCCTCATACGACCTGTTGACAGGCGCTCTAATATCCACAACCACGACCGCGACTACGGCGTTGCTGTCCGCGATCAATTAATAGAGCAACTCTGATCAAAGCCCCCTTTCCATCTGACGATTCGATTAAGACAACTTTGCTTGCTTTAGCCAGCCGTTCGTGAGCGGCCAGAAGGGCAACAAGCGGCCTCTGCCGACGCGTCTTCTGATGTTGAACTGAATGCCTGGAATCGGCAGGCCAATCAGGCGCCTCCCGGCCGCCAATTACCCCTCACCGCACCGGGATTCTTGCCCCTAAGCCGAGGTTCGGAGACACCATATTGTGGGTGTTGCCGGGCAGTGAAGCCTGGGCCAACATAGCCTAACAATTAGAAAACGGACTATGGGTCGGAATTAAGTTCACCCTGCCGCCGTGGCTGATGCTCGGCTGCTACGCAGTGGTCGGTCCATCGGGCTCCGATTCTCGCGCGAGATCGTAATCTACGCCGCGCGCGTCTTTCCGAAGATCGCCGCCTCGACCTTGACGCTGTGCGGCGGTTTGGCAGCGCTGCTACATCTCATCGTCGGAACCGACCCCCTCACTGCCTACCTTGCCACTAGCCCGGGTGGGGCGGATTCGGTCGCGATAATTGCGGCTTCATCCCATGTCGATATCCCGTTCGTAATGGCCATGCAGATGGCGCGGTTCAATATCATGTTACTCGTGG
>Ga0302325_10010185_pt1 | contig 20413 bp, 15 predicted proteins | sample Palsa_T0_2_FD_201948 | JGI IMG/M metagenome (GOLD analysis project Ga0302325, IMG submission 201948) | Peat permafrost microbial communities from Stordalen Mire near Abisko, Sweden - Palsa_T0_2 | ecosystem: Environmental > Terrestrial > Soil > Palsa > Peat permafrost | place: Sweden: Abisko...
ATATTGCTCGGAGACCAGGCTGCCGGGAGTGAGGCGTCCGCCGCAGAGAATGTGAGCTGCTTTGCGGGCCACTTTTTGGTCGTGTTCGGAGGCAAAACCGGCTTCGCCCATCATGAAAATACCGGCTTCAAGAGTGGGCAAAACGGCCAAACCAGCGGCGGGAATCTCGGAACGCGGAGTGGGCGCGATGTAGCCCTGCCCGGCCAGCAAGACGGCCTGGGCTTTGGCGTCGAGAAGCAGGCGTTCGCGGTTGCGCGTGATCCGGTCCGACGGCTCAAGCAGGCCGAGGTTGCGGGCTTCGGCCGCCGAGGTCGAGACTTTGGCCAAGGCGATTGTTTCGAGGGAGCGCTTGAGCGCCGCGGCGTACTCAAGAGACTGAGCGAATTTGGATGGAGGATCACGCGGCTCGGGCGGAGCGATCGCCATGGCGAGGTCGTGGGCGCGCAGAGCCATCTCCTTGGCGCCGCCGCCGCCTGGGATCAGTCCTACGCCGGCCTCGACGAGGCCCATGTAGAGCTCGGCGTGGGGTTGGCGCGCGGCAGCATGCAGGCTGATCTCCACGCCGCCGCCGAGGCACATGGCGAAGGGCGCGACGACGACCGGGCGCGGGCAGAACTTGATGGCCGCGGTCATCTGCTGGAAGTTGGCGATGGCGCGGTTGACGTCGTCCCATTCGCCTTCCTGCATGGCGAGCAGAAGCTGCATGAGATTGGCGCCAACGGAAAAGTTCTCCTGGCCGCTCGAAATGACGAAGCCGCGAAAATCGCGGACGGCGTCGCTGGCCGGGTTGAGGACGGAACCGAGCAGCGAAACCACGTCGCCACCAAGGGCGCTCTTGGCCGAATGAAGTTCGAGGCAGCCGATTCCATCTCCCAAATCTACGAGGGACGCGCCGGGGTTCTTCTTGACCACGCCTTTGCGCTCGCCCGTGGCGCTGCGAAAGTCTGCGATGCGGGCGTGGCCGGGGATCTTGGCGATTGGCTCCATCCGGACGGTGAGGGGCGAGTAGCAGGAGGCGCCATCGGCCGAGTACCAGCTAGTGAATCCGGCGGCCAGCATGGCCTCGGCGCGCGGGCTGACCGGCAGGCCCAGTTCCTTGCAGCGCGCTACAGAGCCGGGAACGCCCGCTGCATCCCACATGGCAAATGGGCCCAGCTCCCAGTTGAAGCCGGCGCAGATGGCGCGGTCAATGGACGGGGCATCGTCGGCCACTTCGCCGATGCGTTCGGCGGCGTAGTTCCAGAGATTGGCGAGCAATGGCCAGAGATACGCGGCAGCCTTGTCCTTTTTGGGATCGTTGGCGAGCAGCATCCGCAAGCGTTCGGGAAGGCTGGCAGCGTTCTTGGCCATTTCCAACGCAGGGATTTTGGCCTTGGCCAGCGGGCGATACTCCATCGTGTTTAGATCGAGCGCTTGCCGCTCTTCTTCGCCGCTGGCGTTGCGGCTTTTCTTGTAGAAACCCTGCCTGGTCTTGTCGCCGAGCCATTTGCGCTCGACCATCGCCCGAATCATTGCCGTCGCGCCGCCCTCGGACGAGCTTTCCTGAAAGGATGAGCCCTCACGGAAATTGCTCGCCACGTGAGCCAGAATGTCGATGCCAACCATGTCGGCGAGGCGGAAGGTGCCGGTGCGCGGCCAGCCGATGGTTGTGCCGGTGAGCGCGTCGACCTCTTCCACGGTCAAGCCCTGCTGCTGCATCAGGTTGAGCGCGGCAAACATGTTGGAGGTGCCGATGCGATTGGCGATGAAGTTGGGCGTGTCGTGTGCGACGACGACTTCTTTGCCCAGGATGCGGTCGCCGAAGGCAGAGAATGCGGCCACGGTTGCAGGGTCGGTATCGGCCGTTGGGATCACTTCCAGCAGGCGCATATAGCGCGGCGGATTGAAGAAATGCGTGCCGAACCAGCGCTTGCGAAGAGCCTGAGGGAACGCATCGCCGAGGCTGGCGGCGATTTGCGCGATGGGCAGACCGGAGGTGTTGGTGGTGAGAATCGCGCGCGGTCCGATGTGAGGCAGAACACGCTCCAGCAGCGCTTTTTTGATCTCCAGATTTTCGGTGACGGCTTCGACGATCCAATCGCAGGCTGCGAGCTTGGACAGGTCGTCTTCAAAGTTGCCCGAAGAGACAAGGCGCGCAAGATTGGGCTCGTAGAAGGCTGCCGGCTTGGCTTTGAGCAGGGCTTCGATAGCCGATACGGCGAGTTTGCTGCGGGATTTTTCTTCGCCTGCGGGAACGATGTCCAGGAGCAGGACGGGGATGCCGCAGTTGGCTAGATGCGCGGCGATGCGGGAGCCCATGGTGCCGGCTCCGAGGACGGCTGCGCTGCGGATCAGCATGGGCTCGACGATGGGCTCGGCGGCTGGCGCCGATTGCGGGGTAGGCGCGGCGATTTCAGCAGTGGCCGATGGGGTCATGCGTCTCCAATTTCCGCTCGCGGCCCGGCTCAAGTGAGGCCAAGCCTGAACGCTCCCGAGCATACGAGGATGCGTGGGGTGGGGTCAAGGCTGGCGGCCGCAGGCGCCCATGCAACACGGTTCGACGCACAGGTCAAAACTAAAACAACCCATGCTATAAGAGACCCATGCGACACGATTACGCACCCCGTCCTGCGCACATTCGGTGGCTCCTCGATTCTGACCCCGCCATCCGTTGGCAGGTCATGAGGGACCTCACGGATGAAGCCGCCGACACGATTGCGGCCGAGAGCGCGCGCGTCGCAACCGAGGGCTGGGGCGCCCAGCTTCTCGCACGCCAATCTCCGGACGGCAGTTGGCCCGGCGGGCAGTGGGATCTTGTAACTCTCTGGAGTCTTGTCGTCCTGAAGGACCTCGGTCTCGACCCAGCCAGCAAGCAGGCTCGCAAGATGATCGACCGCGTCGACAAGGGGCTCGTGTTCAAGCAGCTCAACAACCGGCCTTTTCTTCACGGCGAAACGGAGCCATGCATCAACGGCAGAATCCTGGGCATCGGCGCGTATTTCAAGGAACCGAATGAAGCATTGGACGCACTGGCCGAGCAACTCCTCGACGAGCAGCTTGAAGATGGCGGCTGGAATTGCGAAGCGCCCAAAAGCCGATGCTCTTCGTTCCATACCACCCTCTGCGTGCTCGAAGGACTGCTGGCATACGAGCGGGCAGGGCGCAAATCGGCAGCTGTCACTCAGACACGCAAAAGGGCCGAAAATTATCTGCTCGAACGCCGCATGTTCCGCTCGCTTCGAAGCGGCGAAGTGATCGACAAACGCTGGCTGCGCTTCACGTACCCGACGCATTGGCATTACGATGTCCTGCGCGGGCTCGACTATCTGCGCAATGCAGGAATCCAGCCCGACAGCCGAGTCGAGGAAGCGATCGAAGCCGTCATTGCGCGCCGTCACCAGAATGGGCGCTGGCCGCTCAACCTTCTTCATCCCGAATTTATTCCGTTGGAAATGGAGACCGGTGTCGGCAGGGCAAGCCGCTGGAATTCACTGCGCGCGCTTCGGGTTCTGCGCTGGTACGACAACTCAACGAGGTAGTTATGGTTTGGGCCGGCTCGCGATCTGGCTTGGGTCACAAAGTTTCCGCGAATTTCCTATTCTGGTCCCGGTAAAGAGACAGGCGCGGAGGATTGCGTCTCGGCCTATAATCGTTGGCGATGAAAATACTTGCGCTTTCCCTGCTGATGTTGAGTTCTCTGCCTGCCTCCGCTCAGATGGCGATGCCAATGGATCATGCTGCTGCCAATTCTGCTGGACCCGAGCGGCTGGGTACGGTGTCGTTCTCTGTTTCCTGCGCGGCCGGCGTGCAGGCTCCGTTCGATCGCGGCGTGGCGTTGCTGCATGACTTCTGGTACGAAGAGGCGCAGCGGCAATTCGAAGAGATTGCCAAGGCCGACCCGAACTGCGCGATGGCGCACTGGGGCGCGGCCATGAGTTCCTTTCACCAGATATGGAACCGGCCGGAAGAGAAGGCTGTTGCCCGAGGATGGGCGGAGATGCAGAAGGCACAGTCGCCGGCGGCGAAGACTGAGCGGGAGCGCGCATACATTGCAGCTTTGAGCGATTTCTATCGCCCCGGCAAGCAGGGATTTCCGGAGCGCGTTCAGGCATATTCCGACGCGATGGGCAGGCTTTACGGACAGTATCCGGATGACGTGGACGCGGGAGCTTTCTATGCGCTGTCGCTGCTGGCTGCGGCTCCTCCGGACGATACCAGCCTGGTCGCGAATCGCAAGGCGATGGCGGTGCTGACGCCATTGTTCGCGAAGTATCCCGACAACCCAGGGCTGGTCCACTACATCATCCACTCCTGCGACAATCCGGCAATGGCGGCGCAGGGGTTGGCCGCATCCGACCACTATGGCGAGATTGCGCAATCCGGTGCGCACGCCTTCCACATGCCGGGGCACATCTATGCCCGTCTGGGTATGTGGCCGCAGGATATCGAGGCGAATCTAGGCTCGGTGGCCGCTTCGAAAGCCGCGCAGGCGAAGTACGGCAGCGGGATGATGGACGAGCCTCATGCTTACGACTTTCTGCTCTACGCCTATTTGCAGAGCGGGCAGGATGGGCGCGCGAAGTGGGTGCTGGAGCAGACGTCGCAACTGCTGGAGCAGATTGCCGCGATGCCGGCGATGGCGGGTCATCGCATGGGCGCGGGGATGGTTCCCTACTATCGCAGCAAATACGCTGTCTTCTACGCGCTGGAGATGCGGGACTGGAAGTCGGCGGCGATGCTTGAGCCACCGGCTGGTTCGCCCGCTGAGGTAGCGACGCTGGCGATTTGGGCGCGGGCCGTTGCTCACGGGCACCTGCGCCAAGCGGCGGAAGCGAAGGCCGATCTGGCCCGGTACGACGCGCTGGTCAACGAAATCCGGAAAGGCAAGGATGCTTATGAGGCCGACAGCACCGCGTCCAAGATCGAGCACGGCGAAATGCTGGGCTGGGTGGCTTTTGCCGAGGGCAAGCAGGACGATGGGCTGAAGAACATGCGCGAGGCTGCCGACCTGCAAGACAAGGTTGGCCAGGGTGAGGTCGATATTCCGGCGCGCGAGATGCTGGCCGATATGCTGCTCGACTTGCAGAAGCCGCGCGAGGCGCTGGCGGAGTATGAGGTCGCGCTCAAGCTGAGTCCGAACCGCTTCAACGGGCTCTACCATGCTGGAGTTGCAGCGGAGGCGGTGGGCGATAAGGCCAAGGCGCAGCAATACTACGCCGCGCTGCTCAAATCGACTGGGAACGGCGCGCAGTCGGCACGGCAGGAGCTGGCGCATGTGAAGAGCTATGTCGCTTCGCCGCAGGTGGCGGCGAATTGAGACCTAGCGCTGGTAGATCACACGGCCTGATCGGATGGTCATTTTCACCTGTGAAAATGCCGTGGGATTTTGAGCTGGGTCGGCGTCGAGGACCACAAGATCGGCGTCCAATCCTTTCGCTATGCGTCCGCTGTGAGAGGAGTAGCCGAAGCGCTGGGCGGGGTTGGTGGTGAGCGAAGCAAGAATCTCCTGGAAACTCAATCCGGCGCGGGACATCCACTTGAATTCTTCCGAGGTGTCGAAATGCTGAATGTACCCAACGTCGGTGCCGAAGAGGACTTGTCCTCCCGCGTGCGAGAAAGCCCGCAGTTGGTCAGCCGCCTTGCTCATCCCTTTCTCGACATCGTCAGGTGAAAGATTTGCCTTTTTGGATTCCTCGTCCCAAAGGGTGAGCGTCGGGGTAAGAGCCATGTGAGCGGCCACCAGGCGCTTGGCAAAAGCCGGGCTCCAGAGATCGTCGCTGGGAGTGGTGTGGGCCAGGATATCGACCCCGCTCTGAATCGCTACTTCGATTCCCTGATTGTTGGAAACATGCGCAAACACAGGTTTGCCGGCACGATGGGCCTCTGCAGCGATCGCCTGGGCCAAGTCTAAAGGCATGGTCAAGATGCCATCGCTCTCGATCGAATTCGCAAAAATCTTGATGCCATCCGCACCGTCGCGAACCTGCTGCTGCACTCGCTCCTTTGCCTGCGCAGCGGATTCCACCTCCGGAATGCCGATGCGATTGGCTTCGAGGAAGCCTTGAACGTAAATCGGCGTTCCACCTTTCACCCAGAAGGGCTCGCCGACGGTGAGAATCCGCGGACCTTGCACTTCGCCGCTCTCGATGCGATGGCGGATGAGATTGGTGTTCTGGAGCACGGAAGCGATATCGAAGACGGTGGTGAATCCCCACCGTGTGAGCATCTCTTGAAGTTGGGACGCGATCTGTTCGGACGAGAGTTTTTCCGCATGAAGCAACCCCGGCAAGAGGATATGCACATGGCTGTTCCAGAAACCGGCAGTCACGACGAGCCCCTTGCAGTCGATTACGGTCGTGCCGCGTGGGACTTTGATCTTTGCAACCGGTCCAACCGATACGATCTGGCCGCTGTGTACAAGGATTGTGCCGCTTTCGATGGGTGGTTCCGATGGGGAGAGATAGATCTTGGCGCCCACCAAGGCCAGGCCCGACTCCGAGTCGGACGCGTGGCTCGGGAGGGTTGCAGAAAATGCCAGGGCCAAGAGAAGAGATAGCGCAAATCCAAGTCGCATGTCCCAAACATACGACGCAGGCTCAGGAATTGTTCCGAAGCGGCTCCGCGGAAGCTCAGCGCCGGTAGATCACGCGGCCGGAGCGGATGGTCATTTTTACCTGCGAAAATGCCATTGGGTTTTGGGTTGGATCGGCATCCAGGATAGTCAGGTCGGCTAGCTTGCCGGCTGCGACGGTGCCCTTCGAATTCGAGACGCCGAAGCGGCTGGCGGGGTTGGTGGTGAGCATGGCCAGAATATCCATCGGTGAGAGGCCGCATTTTCCCAGCGCTGCGAATTCATCCTGCGTGGTGTAGTCGCGCATGTAGCCTACATCGGTGCCGAAGATGAGCTGGCCGCCCAGTTCGTGAAACTGGCGGACTTCGGCATAGATGGGATCGAGATAGCTGGGATTCGTGGTCACCGTGGTGGCGAACATCTTGAGGGTGGGGATCATGGCCATGTTCTGGTGGACCATGGTTTCAAAGAGCGCGCGGTCGATGCCTTCGGTGCTGTCTGGGGCGTGTGCGAGAACGTCGACGCCGGATTGGATGGCGACCTGGGTTCCGGCAAGGTTGGAGGGATGGCTGAAGACCAGGCGGCCGTTGAGGTGGGTGCGCTCGACGGCGGCTTTGGCGATGTCGAGCGGCATGGGAAGAACTTTGCCATGGGCGATCCAGGAGCCGGTGAAGAGCTTGGTGATGTCGGAGCCTATCTCGATGTTGCGCTGGACGTCGTGCGCGGCTTGCCTCGGCGTGTCTGGCTGAGGCATTAAAAGCTGCATCCAGCGCGGGGTGGAATCGCGCACGTAGTAGGGGATGCCGTGGGGCGGGTAGAGCGCCCGGCCGGCGGTGTAGATGAGGGGGCCGGCGAGCTCTCCGCTCTCGATGCGGCGGCGGAGGGCCAGCGTGTCGAGGGGGTTGGAGCCGGTATCGACTACGGTGGTGAAGCCGCGGCTTGTGAGCATGTCGGCGAGTTGGGGGTTGAGCTTGCCGGCCGGTTGCCATTCGGACATGGCCCATTTGGGCTCGGTGAAGTGGACGTGCGCGTTCCAGAAGCCAGCGGTGACGACGCAGTGATCGCAGGGCAGGATGGTGGCTGCTTGCGGAACACTCACGTTTGGGCCGACGGCGGCGATGCGTCCATTGACGATGAGGACCGTGCCGTCGGGAATGGGCGGGTCGGTGGGCGAGGTGTAGATGCGGACGTGCTCGATGGCCAGGGTTCCCTGGGCCAGCTTCAGAGGCGGATGCGCCACGCGGCGCGGCCAGTAGGCCAGGAGCCAGATTGCTACGGCAGCCACCACCACTGCGATCGCCAGAGCGCGAACCAACCGAAAGACCCAACGGCGCATTGAAAACTCCTGTCGAGGTACTATACGGGGCCGGGGCCGCTTGAGTTCGATGAATCTGCGATGAGGCTGGGCGATTGACTCCAGGGGGCGTCCCGCATAGTTTCGTAGTTGGTGAGGTGGTTGGGTGCGGTTTGTTACCACCGCCTCGGGAGATCGCATGGGAAGCTGGGTGAGGTGGAAACGGTGAGTCTGGCGGTGGTGATTATGGCGGCGGGCAAGGGAACGCGGTTGAAGTCGCGGCGGCCCAAGGTACTGCACGAGATCGGCGGCAAGCCGCTGCTGGCGCATGTGATCGCGGCGGCGAGCAAGATCGTTGCGCCCGCGGATATTTACGTGGTAGTGGGTCACCAGGCGGAGCGGGTCGAAGCTGCGGTAGCTGACATGGGTGTGAAATTCGTGTTGCAGGCGGAGCAGCTTGGGACCGGGCATGCGATCCAATGCGCGCGGGAGGCGATTGCCGGATTTGAGGACGTGCTGGTGCTTTCGGGCGACGTGCCACTGCTGCGACCGGAGACAATCGAGCTGCTACTGGCGTGTCATCACCTGGGTTCTGCCATGACGATTCTCACAACTGTGCCTGAGAATCCGTTTGGATATGGCCGAATCGTGCGCCGTGAAGGCGAAAATGCGCTCGAAATTGAAGCGATCGTTGAACAGAAGTCTCTCAATCGGGAGCAGTTGGGGATTGGGGAAATTAACACTGGAATCTATGCCTTTCAAACACCTCCGCTTCTAGCGCATTTGGACGAGTTAGTTTCGAATGATTCCAACGGGGAGTACTACCTGACAGACTTGGCTCAAATTTTGGTGAGGTACGGGCAGCCCGTTGCGGCGGTCGAGGCTCAAGATGCCGGCGAGGTGCTGGGCGCGAACACGATTCCTGAGTTGGTAGCGCTGGACGCGACGTTGCGCGCCGGGACGGCGCAGCGGTTGATGCTAGACGGCGTTACCATCTTTCGTCCCGAGACTTCCGTGATCGATGCCGATGTCGAGGTTGGCCCGGATACGGTGATCGAGCCGTTTGTCCAACTGCTGGGCCGGACGAGCATCGGTTCGGATTGCCTGATTCGCTCCGGTACCGTGATTGAAAACTCCCGAGTTGCCGATAATGTGCTTGTGCGGCAGAGCTGCGTAATTACCGATTCTGTCATCGAGTGCGGGGCGAAGATTGGGCCGTTTGCCCATCTGCGGCCGGGCAGCGAGATCGGCGAGGAGGCGCATGTCGGCAATTTCGTCGAGACGAAGAAGGCCAAGCTGGGAAAAGGCGCAAAGGCCAACCACCTAACCTACCTGGGCGATGCCGTGGTGGGAGCGGGATCGAATATTGGCGCGGGTGTGATCACCTGCAACTACGATGGGGTGAACAAACACACCACGGTGATCGGCGAGGGTGCTTTTGTCGGCAGCGACTCGACGCTGGTGGCTCCGGTTTCGATTGGCGATGGGGCTTACATCGGGGCGGGGTCGTGTATTACACGCGAGGTTCCAGCCGATGCACTGGCGATTGGCAGGAGCCGGCAGGTGACCAAAGAGGGCTGGGCGGCGGCAAGACGTACCCGGCAGAAAAGGGAATGCTGAGTTACTCCGGGGGGATGAATCCGATCGATGGGATCGAACGCATGGGCGCCAGACGTCTCTATGGTAATGGGACCCAACCATGGAAAATTTGATTTCGCGCGCCGTTTCGCATTGAATAGGAAGAGACGGATGAATGAAACGGGCCCCTTTCTCTCATTCTGTCGATTGCAGATGTGCCAATTGTCCTGTAAAGGACACAAGGTGCAATCTTTGTGGTGCAATTTTGGGTAATAATGGCAAACAGATATTTGGTAACGATCAAGGGAGGAGCGAATGGGGTCACCGGCTAGAATTCTGATCGTCGATGACGAACCCCATGTTCGCGCGATGCTGGGCGCAACGCTGGACCGGCAAAGTTACCAGACGGTCCTGGCTACCAGCGCCTCGGAAGCCTTCGATTTGATCGACCGGCAGCATTTCGACCTTGTGCTCACCGACATGGTCATGCGGGACGGCAACGGAATCGGCCTGCTGGAACGGCTGCATATCGATCAGCCGCAGACGCCGGTGGTCATGGTGACGGCTATCCAGGACATCAGCGTGGCTATCACCGCCATGCGCAAGGGCGCTTACGACTACCTGCTCAAACCCTTTGAACGCGATCAGTTGCTGGCCACCGTGCGCCGCGCCCTGGATCATCGCAAGACGCTTCGCGAAAATGAAAGCTACCAGCAAAATCTGGAGCAGATTGTGCAGGCCCGCACCGACCTGCTACACCAGGCGATTGTGGACCTGGAGCGATCCTACGACATCACGCTTGAAGCGCTGGGCGACGCGCTGGACCTGAAGGACTCCGAGACCGAGGGTCATTCCAAGCGCGTGACGGCCTATACCATCGCCCTGGCGCGGGCCATGGGCATCGGCTCGGACATGATCAAGATCATCGCCCGCGGAGCTTTTTTGCATGACATCGGCAAGATGGCGATCCCGGACGCGATTCTGCGCAAGCCCGGCAAGCTTACTCCGGCTGAAACAACGCTGATGCGGGAGCATTGCGAACGAGGCTACAACATCCTGCGCAAGATTCCTTTTCTGAACGAGGCCGCGGAGATTGTCTACGCGCACCAGGAACATTTCGATGGCACCGGCTACCCGCGCGGATTGCGCGGCAATATGATTCCTGTCGGCGCCCGGATTTTTGCTATCGCCGACACCCTGGATGCGATTACCAGCGATCGTCCCTACCGGGGAGCGAAGAGCTTCGACGTGGCGCGGCTGGAGATACTGCGCTGCTCGGGGACGCAGTTCGATCCGGCCGCGGTTGAGGTCTTCCTCAAGATTCCCAACGAGCTCTGGATCGAACTACGGATGGAAATCACCGGGCAGATGCCCATTCTAGACGTGGCCCAGGTAGCTGCATCCCGGTGAACTTTGGGCAGCCGGCCAACTCCGGGAAAATTGAACATTGGAGGAAATCATGGCCAAATTGTCATCGGCTGAAATCACCGAGAGGCTGAAAGCAACTCCCGATTGGCGGCTGGAGAACGGCGCCCTCACGCGCAGCTTTTCCTTTTCGGACTTTCTCGAAGCCATGAGCTTTGTGAATTCGGTGGCCGCGATCGCGGAACGGGCCGGGCACCACCCGGACATCGATATTCGCTATAACAAAGTAAATCTGGCCCTGTCGAGCCATGACGCAGGCGGGATTACAGAGCGGGATTTTTCGTTGGCAGCGGAGATTGGCGGAATCGACAGCTAGAGCAAAACTACGATAACCGTGCTCCGAAAAACTTTGTTCGGGGTATTGATTTCTTAGGGTACATCTATCGTGATTTTGCTATAGTCCCGAGGCTTGCGCCTGTGGGCCAATTTGAATCCACAGATGGAACCATGGTTGAAGTAAGCTGCCAGTTTCTGTGCAGCCGGCAAACCAAGAGCAATCACGTAGACGATATCAAACGATCAAACAGAGATTGGATCAGACGCCGTGTGCTCCTCTGAGACAGTCCCGCGCCAAGTATTCTCTGCGTGACAGCCAGACCATGAGCGAGATTGATAATAACCGTGATGAATTCATCCGGCGCCAAACTCGAAGTGACATCGGGAGATTGCAGGAGATCCCTGACAAGCTCACCTCCGTCGCGAAGTTGCTGCCTATGCGCTTCAACAAAGCTTTTCCGGATGCTTTCGCATCGAAGAGCGCCGACCTCAAATTCAGCCCGAAGCACAATCCAATCGTGGTCTGTCATCAGGTCTGCAATGGCGTCCCGCCACTTTTTCAACCGGTTCTTGCCTGACGACTCTTCCTTCAGCAGAGACCGGAAGAAATTCAGGTGGCGAGCCTGTTCCTCGCGGATGACAGCGACGAACAGTTCTTCCTTTCCGTCAAAGTTAGCGTAAAGGGCGCCCCGGGAATAACCGGCATCCTCCGCGATCTTCTCCGTTACGGCGCCGCCAAGCCCGAAACGCAAAAAATGTTTGCGCCCCACGGCGATCAGTGTGGCGCGGGTCTGTGCTTGGCTTTCCTCGCGGGTAAGGCGCTTTCGCGGTCTTGCGGTGGTCACCGGCGATCTCCTTCCAAGAATTGTCGTCGCGATCCATTGACGATCGCGGGGACACGTCTGAAGACACTCAGAGCTACTATCGAAGCTGCCCGATGCGGAATTCGAGGAACACTCTGCATCCAGATACGATAATAGCCGCGACCGCGCTTAGCCGGAAATCAATCTGACGATCACAACCGTTGCGATGCCCAAAATCACTACGATGGCGAGAAGCGCGTACAACACATAGACCATCGGAAAATCTTCAACGTCGTTCTTCATCTAGTTCCTCCTTGACTATTTGCGTGTGGGAACCGCCGGCTGGGAGCCGTCAACATTGGACCTACGCCTGCCATCTCCAGTACCCCCTCGGCGCTGCTTTACATACAATACGCTTTCAGATACAGTTTGTCTTTGAATGAAGTTTTATGCCTTCGATGGAGTTGCGATGGAAAGCCGATTGAGCCCGATTCGGGCTATGGATGCCGGTGAAGACCGGAACCGGGGAATTCCTCCAATAAGGCCTGGCGTGGATGAGATTCGGTTTCGCAATCGCGGCACGGAAAACTATATGCGCATGAATGGACATCAGCGGCCGTAAACCGGCCGCGGAAGACCTCTTCATGGATAGGGAGTGCAATGGCAGCAGAAGTATCTAGCAGCGTGCAGTGGAAACCTGACGTCAATCCATGGCTCATTGCAGGAACGGTCGCGTTGGCTGCGTTCATGGAGGTCCTCGATACCTCCATTGCCAATGTTGCCCTGCCGCATATCGCCGGCGATCTCGGCGCCAGCACCAGTCAGGGAACCTGGGTTCTCACCAGTTATCTAGTCTCCAACGCCATCATTTTGCCGGTTGGCGCATGGGCATCGAGTGTCATCGGCCGTAAGAATTTCTTTCTGCTCTGCATTATCATCTTCACCGCGGCAAGCTTTCTTTGCGGTATCGCGCCTACCCTCCCAATCTTGCTTCTGGCGCGTGTTCTTCAAGGAGTCGGAGGGGGCGGCCTCCAGCCTATGGCACAAGCCATTATGGCGGATTCGTTCGAGCCGAAGAAAAGAGGCCAAGCCTTCGCGCTCTATGGCCTCGTCGCTGTACTTGCGCCTTCCCTCGGACCGACAATCGGCGGTTGGATCACGGACAACTACTCGTGGCGGTGGATCTTCTATATCAATCTGCCGGTTGGCATTCTCGCCTTCTTGCTGGTCAGCCGGCTGGTTCAAGATCCGCCCTGGATCAAAGCCGACCGTTCCAACCTCAAGAAACTGGATTACATCGGCCTGGGTCTGCTGACCGTGGCCATGGCCGGCATGCAGATCATGCTCGATAAGGGTGAAGAGAACGACTGGTTTGCCTCCAACTTGATCCTCATCTGTGGCCTGCTGTTCGTTGCTGGGATGACCGGTCTGATCTGGTGGCAGTGGCGGGCTAAGAATCCCATCATGAATTTGAGGCTCTTCAAGTACAAGAACTTCGCTATCTGCTGCCTGCTCATGATCCTGGTCGGCGGTGTCTTGAATGCTGCGACTGTGCTTGAGCCGCAATTTCTGCAGCAACTGATGGGCTACACGGCAACTCTTGCGGGAGAGGCACTCATGGGTGGTGGATTCGCCCTCTTAGTCATTATGCCTCTTGCGGGTATAGCTACCGGCAAGTTCCCGGCGAGGAACATGGCCGCATTCGGCTTCGCCTGCTTCGCCGTCGCTTTCTATTACACCTCCACGCACTTTACGCTCGACATGACCTTCGGTTTTGCTTCCTGGCTCCGAATCCTTCAGATGTTCGCGATTCCCTTCGCGTTCATCGCCATTACCACCGCGGCCTATGTGGGGCTTCCGAAAGAGGCAAGCAACCAGGTTTCGGGGATCATCAATTTCGTTCGCAACGTTGGCGGGAGCATCTTCATCGCCGTCACCGGAGCGATCGTTACCAATCGCTCTCTGTTTCACCAAGCGCATCTCCAGGAATACATGCAATCCGGCAACCCCGCCTACGTCGCTCGACTTAATGCATTGACCGCCTACTTCGGTGGGAGCGGAAAAGGGCCCGGGCCCGCGGCGAGAGCTGAGATGTACCAGGCGCTCAATCAGCAAGCAACGGCGATGGCGTATCAGGACATCTACCGTCTGCTCGCATGGATGGCAATGGGCATGATAGCGTGTGCCTTCATTCTCAGTAAGAACAAACCCGGCGAGGGAGCGCCTAAAGGAGAAGCCATTCACTAGAGCAAAACCACGATAACCGTACCCCAAAAAGCTTTGTTCAGGGTATTGATTTCTTAAGGAAATCAATATTTTGCGGATTCAGCCTTGGGTACATCTATCGTGATTTTGCTATAGTCAGGCGCTTTGGGATGAACGTGGCGTTGACAGAAACTGTTCCAGCCAGGAGACATACCCCATGTGCGAGAAAGAAAATATTCCAATTGGCGCTACTCGGCAAGCATCTGCCGCACTGGCCGCCGATCTCTTGAGGACAGCCGAGAGAGAGCTATCAGCCTTCTACACGGCAATCCTCAGAAGGTACGGTCCAGAGGAAGCCAGGAGGGCGGCATACGATTGGATCGAAGAGATGGAGACGATGGATTGGCCCTTAGACGGAGTTGTCCCAAACTGGCGCCGTGTTTCAATCGGTGCCGCCGATTGCGTGGCCCCCAGAGTCATTGAAGAGCAGGCGCGAAGCCGAAGACCTCCTGGCTAGGTACTCCGAGGCTCAAACGGACATTGAATAGGTCGGAACATGGCGAATCGCTCCAGGAGAATCTCTACCTGATGGCTCTTACCGATAGCCGCAATCGCAAATCCGTCGCCATTCCGCATTATTGACAGCGATGGGAAAATACCCGAAAAAAGACGCCTGCGATCAGCTACACATTTCCAGCATGAGACGCAGCCCGCAATAGCCGGCTCATTCAAGCGTTCATGATCTTGTCGGGTGTGATTGGATATTCTCTAATTCTCTTGCCGGTGGCGTTGTAGATTGCGTTTGCTACTGCCGCGGCTGCCCCCGTGATTCCGATCTCGCCGACTCCGCGCGAACCGATCGGGTTGAACTTGGTGTCGGGAATATTGAGGACTGTTGCTTCGATCTCTCCGATGTCTGCGTTGACCGGCACATGGTATTCCGCTAGAGACCCGTTTACGACTTTCCCATATACAGGGTCAATATGTGCCTCTTCATAAAGAGCAAATGAGATGCCCCAAACAATGCCGCCCATCAGCTGATTGATTCCAGTCTTGTCATTGAGCAACGTACCAATGTCGTAGGCGCCAACGACGCGGCGCACCTTTACCATACGGGTATCTCTATCGACAGCTACCTCCGCAAAGACCGCACCCCAGGAGTTCGAGGTCATAGAATCTCTTGATTCTGAAGGCTCCGCGGAGCCCATCGCTTCCACGGGCTTGCCACCGTTACGCGAAATCAAGTCCACGAGGCTGTCCGATTGCGAAGGATTGTTCTTATTGATGAGTCTTCCATCTTTGGCTTCGATATCCAGAGCTTTCAGCCCGTGCAACGGAGACTGCGCGTCGGCGATTGCAAGTTCGGCAAGCTTCAACTCAAGTTGCGTTGTTGCGTCCTGAATCGCCGGAAGTACCGACGCCGACGATTGAGACCCTCCGGATACGGGAGCTTTGGGGAGCGTCGAATCACCCAGCTTTACGTCAACCAGCTTGGGATCGATGCCCAATCCAGCCGCTGCCTGCTGCGCCATGATGGTGTACATGCCGGTACCAAGCTCCTGTGTCCCCGATCCTACGAACATCCGCCCACCTGGTAACATGCGCACGACAGCTTGTGCGGCACTGCGATTGGCTGGATAGGTTGCTGTCGCCATGCCGTAACCGATCAGAGCATTGCCCTCCGTCACGGAGCCCGGCGCGGCTTTTCGCTTCGACCATCCGAAGCGTTGAGCAGCCTGCGTATAACAATCCCGAAGGTGTTTATCAGTCCAGGGCCGATCGTGGCTCGGATCTTTCTCTGCGTAATTGGCCAGACGCAGCTCTACGGGGTCCATCTTCAGCTTTTCGGCCAGTTCATCCATCGCGATCTCAAGAACCGCAGTGCCTGGGGCCTCGCCGGGCGCTCGCATGAACGTCGAAACGCCGAGGTTGACTGCGACCACTTTCGCGCTTACGGAATTGGCAGCGCTCATGTAGAGGTTCTTGGTTGGCGACTCCGAGTGCTCGACAAAATCCTCCATCTCCGACGCATTCATCAAGACATCATGCTGCATGGCCAGGAGCTTGCCGTCCGCACTCGCACCGAGCTTGATCTTGTTGATTGTGGATGGCCGGCCGCCAACTGGCCCAAACATCTGTCCGCGTTCAAGCACCAGCTTGACAGGCTTTCCGGTCACCTTCGCCGCCATGGCACACAGCGGAACGTGCGACCACATCGATCCTTTCGATCCGAACCCACCGCCCACTACCGGGTTGATCACATGCACATAGTCGACGGGCACGTTGAGGGTCTTGGCCAGCGACATACGGACGCCGGAGATGTATTGCGTAGCATCGTAGACATTCAGTTTTTCGCCCTCCCACCACGCGATCGTGCCATGTGGCTCCATCGGATTATGGTGTTGGATCGGCGTGATGTAGGTCTCCTCGACGATTGCAGCGGACTTGGTAAATCCGGCTTGTAAATCGCCGCGATGATTTCCGGCAGGCTCTTTGCCAGGATTGGAAGGCCAGCGGGCATCATCGAGATGCTCCTTGAAATTGACTCGCGCAGGCTTGGCTGCGTACTTGATTTGAAGCATTGCGGCGGCCGCTTTGGCATCATTCAGCGTCTTCGCCACGACTAACGCGATCGGTTGTCCGTTGTAATGAACTTCCGTATCCTGCAGCAGGCTCAGGTTTCTTCGCGCCGGCGGCTGGGGCGGTCCGGGATTCAGCCTGGGTGCATTCAAAGGCGTAAGAATTGCGATGACTCCTGGAGCTCGATCTGCCGCAGTGCGGTTGATCGATACGACATTTCCGCTCGGAATTGTTGACTGCACGATAAAGGCGTATGCCAGGTCAGCCTTCGAAAACGGGCCGGAGAACTCGGCCGCATATTTGATTTTGCCTGTAACCTTGGCGATGCCTTCGAAGCGGTGACCGAGCTGCTTCGAAGGCTTGGGAGTTGTCTCTGTTGTCTGCATCATGCCTCACCGCCTTCGGTCGTGCCACGCGATGCAAGCGTTAGAGCACGCACGACACTCTGTTTTGCCAGTTCTATTTTGAAGGAATTATGTTCGTACCCGTGTGCGCCGTGCAGCAGGATTTCCGCTGCCTGCCGAAAGCCTTCCGGCGTCGGAGCTTTTCCTTGGAGGGCCGTTTCGGCTTCAGTCACCCGCCAGGGTTTCAAGGCTACTCCTCCCAACGCGAGACCGGCGGAAGCTATCTTGCCGCTCGCGATCTCAAGGCCCGCAGCAACTGAAATGAGAGCAAAGGCGTAGCTGTTCCGGTCACGAGCTTTCAGGTAGAAAGCATTCCGGCTAAACCTTGCAGGCGGCAGCGTCACGGCGACGATCAGCTCCCCAGGCCGCAAGGCGGTTTCTACCCAAGGCGTCGAGCCCGGCAAACGGTGGAACTCGGAGAAGGCAATGGTTCGTTTGCCCTTGGGACCTTCAACCTCTACGCTAGCGCCAAGAGCCGCCATTGCGACGCACATGTCGGAAGGGTGGGTCGCGATGCAGCTCTCGCCGCTCTTCGGCCCCTTGTCTGTCTGGCCGAGAATCGCGTGGATGCGGTTATAACCCTGGATCGCCGCGCATCCTGAGCCGGGCGTGCGCTTATTGCAAGCAGAAAAACTCACGTCGCTGAAATAGTAGCAGCGGGTTCGTTGTAGAAGGTTGCCTCCGGTAGTTGCCATATTTCGCAATTGTGGGGAAGCCCCGCTCAGCAGAGCCTGCGATAGCAGTGGATACCGCGGCTTAATCAGCGTGTGATCGGCGAGGTCTGAGTTCCGGACCATCGCTCCGATTCTTGTGCTGCCATCTGGGTTCGTGGTGACCTGAGCTAGTTCAAGGTGATTGATGTCAACTAGAGTCGTCGGCTTCTCGACTCCATACTTCATGAGGTCGACGAGGTTGGTTCCACCAGCCAGGAACTTTGCGCCAACTGCCGACCCGGCACGAACGGCTTGCTCGAGAGCCGTTGCTCTTTCATAACTGAAAGAATTCATGCCGATTCTCCTCTCGCAACTGTGCGCACCGCGGCCACAATATTCGGATAGGCACCGCAACGGCAGATATTGCCGCTCATCCGTTCCCGAATCTCGTCGTCAGTCATCTCAGGATGATCTACCTTGCCTGTATGGAGACTGACGATAGAAAGCGCTCCACGTTTGTATTCCTCGACCGCCGCAACGGCGGAACAGATTTGTCCGGGCGTGCAATACCCGCATTGATACCCATCATGCTCTAGAAAAGCCGCCTGCATCGGATGCAGTTCACCGATGTCCTTCGGGTCGGCCGTCTTTGCCAGTCCCTCGATCGTTGTGATCTCCGCGCCCTCAGCCGCAAACGCCAACGTCAGGCAGGAATTGACCCGCCGACCATTCACCAATACGGTGCAGGCGCCACATTGTCCGTGATCGCAGCCCTTCTTGCTCCCTGTTAGATCAAGGTGCTCCCGAAGCGCGTCCAGAAGCGAAGTTCGGCTATCGAGCGAAAGCGGTCGGGGAGAACCGTTGACCGACAGGGTGACGGTACGAACCATCGCCGCTGCGGGGGCCTTCGCGCTGGCTGTCTCAGGCAGACCGAACGCCATGGCTGCCGAGAAGGCGCCGGCCGTTTGCATGAATGTCCGTCTGTTCAACTCGAAATGGAGACCGTGCTTTTCCAGTTCTCGTTCTTCCTGCTCGAATTCTTTTGGTTCGGGCTCGTTCAAGGATGGGTCAGTCATAGGGGGATGCTCCGGAACTCGCTGATAAACGTTGGATGCGTCTTAGGGGCGAGAAAGTATGAAGAAAGATCGCGTCAGCACACATGCAGCTTCACTGCGCTTAAACCGGTGATGGTAGCGGTGTCAAACGCGCGGTGGAGAGTCCAGACGCAAGGTCACTCCTGAGACGTCTAAATAACGGCGCGAAGAGCAGACCTAACGTGCCCACGCGCAGTTTTGACTGCACTGGCGACAGTTTCGCCCGCGGCCAATGTATGCGCGAGCGCCGATCTTTTCCGTGTTCCCCGGTGCTCGACATCAACGACTTCGATCCCTCCGCCGAACAGCGTGTGCTTCTCTTCAAGCAAATCAAGCGAGGCGTTCAAACCCTCGACAACTGCTTCTGCCTCATCCGCGGGCACGATCAGGTCGATATTGATTTTCTTGTAAAGCATGGGCATATCCCTCACTTCAATTCTATGCCTGCAGCCGTGGCGCCCATTCCCTGGCAATGGCCGGAGGCAACTACGCAGACTTCCGTTTCCCGGCACTTTTCGCCGGTGCCTTGACCAGGCCGATGCCCTTTCGAACGGGAGCCCTCTCACTTACGACTGGCTTCTTCGGTACTTTCCCATGGCCTTCGATGCAGTTCGTCAGGAGCAGTTGGATCAATATTGATCTGAAAGGAACACGTATTCAGCCAAACGGTATTCATCTGGCGTTAACATTACCAGATGGCAAAGAAGCAGGCGAAACATCTCGCAGATCCGACTCAGTTGAAGCCGCTCGACTCCACAGACGACACGCTTCAAGTCATTGTCGAAACCCCCAAGAGCAGCCGAAACAAGTACGCCTACGACACCGAACAAAAAATCTTCACCCTGACCAAGGTGCTGCCCGCGGGAATGGCGTTCCCGTATGACTTCGGTTTTCTGCCCAAGACGCTGGCGCCCGACGGCGATGCGATCGACGTTCTGTTGCTCATGGACGAGCCGGCTTTCCCAGGTTGCTCCGTAAAATCGCGCCTTATCGGTGTGATCGAGGGCGAGCAGATTGACGGTAAGAAGCGGATTCGCAATGACCGTCTCGTAGCAATCGCCGAGGCCAATCATATGTACTCCAATATCAAGAAGTTGAAGGACCTGCCGAAAAAGACGATTCGGGAGTTGCAGGACTTCTTCGTCAACTACCACCGTCTCGAAGGCAAGGAATACAAGCTCCTCGGCTGCAAAGGCAAGAGCGCTGCCATGACACTCATCAAGAAGGCGCGGAAGGCGGTATGAACGTGGCGCTGACTGGGGACGAGCTATGACCGAGATTGTTGCACGCTTCTTCATCGGGGGTATCGTCGTAAGCTGTTTCGCTTTGCTCGGTGAGATTTTCAGGCCAAAGAGTTTCGCGGGCCTGTTCGGAGCCGCGCCCTCGATCGCACTTGCAACGTTCGGGCTCACGATCGTTAAGCACGGGCACGGGTATGCCGCTATCGAGGCCCGGTCCATGGTCTTTGGAGCGACAGCGTTCTTCGTCTATGCCTGTGCTTCCAGCTTCATCCTCATGCGTTTCAAACCTTCCGCCCTGACAACGACGGCC
>Ga0302325_10010186_pt1 | contig 20413 bp, 21 predicted proteins | sample Palsa_T0_2_FD_201948 | JGI IMG/M metagenome (GOLD analysis project Ga0302325, IMG submission 201948) | Peat permafrost microbial communities from Stordalen Mire near Abisko, Sweden - Palsa_T0_2 | ecosystem: Environmental > Terrestrial > Soil > Palsa > Peat permafrost | place: Sweden: Abisko...
CTGGTCGAGAGAAAATCTACAGAAGTATGTAGACCCTGCCAGTCGAAATCGTGCACTCTCTGCAGGTGTTGATTATTCCATCCCACCACGGTCGAGCAAGCAATTCAGCATCAAAGGGAAGGCAAATGACCCTATTGAACTCGACGACAGTGACGATGGTGAGGACTTCATTCGGGCGAAGGTCAAAGCTCCTGTTCAAAGTGGCAATATTCGCTTCAGAGGGCCATCCGGCAGGGTGCAGAGTAACCCAGTAGATGTGTCGTATCACCCGGCCCAGCCACCGCAGCCTCCCCAGCATGGCTTTATTCGACCAAGTGGTCCTCCGCAAGGGATGCAGCCTCGATCAATGTCAGGACCACCAGGTCCGCCAGGTCCGCGAGGCCCAAACAATGGAGGTGGAGGAAAGATGGGTCCGAATATCAAGAAAAAGAAAGGTGGACCGCCGGAAGCTCAAGCTCCTGGCAGGAAACGCAGGCGACAACCAGAAACGTAGGCCAAAATTATGTAAGAGTAGTCAGGAGGGCTTTGAAGGTGGGGAAGGACGCTCGTGAGCGAGTTGATATCATTGAATGCATCTAGCATTGAGGACGACAAAGCTCTTCTCGGTGTTTGATGCTTCTTGAATAACACCGCAAGCTTTATCCTCATTGAGCAAGGTGCGGATATCCTTGGTCAACGGGTGCTGCTTTCTGATCAAGCCGCAACTGCCCTGGTTTCTGATATACTTGGCAGAACTCATCTGCAGGTATATTGCCGTTAGACATTCTTGTACATTGAGCATTATGAGCATCAATAGCTAATGCATTTGCTCCATTGCATATTATGGTGTATTGGCTTAGACTTTGCATGGCTCATGCCACATGAGTCAATGGATAGACAAAAATGAATCACAATCATAGACAATGGCATAATATTCCTTTCAATGACGGGGTTTGGGGACAGACTGCTCTGCGTCGCTGAATTGCGAATTCGTGACCGAGACCGGACTAACTACCCCGCAGGCTTGACTTGCATGAATATTCTCGTATTATCTCCAAAATTCAGTGAAGGACATTGTGTATTCGTCCCCTTGATATTTCCTCTCCACAATATGACAGAGTGAGTGCCTGTTCCAAGCTTTCTGAAGCCTACGTACCTCTTCGAAAGCATGACGCAAACGACGTTCTTGGACCACAGCTGATGCATAAGCAGCCTCAAAGAGCTGGGCAAAAAGCTCACTACAGAAGGACCTTACAAAGTCGAAGGCACACCTCGTCGAGTTCGTGGCTTGCTTGGAGGCAAATATGTATTCGATACCACGGCTGCTAAATATGTTTGGGAGCACGCTTATTGTGCGTTGTGCTACTCGCGCGTTCATTCATTTAATTTCCTCTTGCAAGTTCGTTCTATTTCTAAGGCCGGGTTTTAACGGACATACAGATCCATATTTTTACATCCCAAAGACAGCTTTTGAGAAAGGAGCCTTGGAGGACCTTGATTCCTCCACAGAGAAGCCCTATTGGCTAGCGAAATTGAGTGCAGCAGGGAAAAGCACAGATCGAGTTCTTGTGTTCGATGATGCAGGGCCCTTGAAAGATCTCGTGCGTATTGAGGTTTCTGCTTTAGGTTTGAAATCCACACGCTTTACTTTTTCTCCCTCTGACGAAGGCTTAGATGGCTGGTTTGTGGAGGACGAAAAGCTCCTCGGTACTCACCCAAAGGATCCCTACAAGCGAGTAGAGTGCATCCCCTCTTCCCGCGAGATCCGCATCGAGGTAGACGGTGTTGTCCTGGCCAAGAGCTCTCAGAATATCTTTCTTTTTGAGACAATGTTGAGACCAAGGTATTATTTAGCAACTACAAGTGTGGATTGGAAGGTCTTGAGTGAGAGCAAGACGACAAGTTATTGCCCTTATAAAGGGATGGCTAAGTGAGTATCATCCTGACTTGAGGAGAAGTCTATGGACTGATGAAGGGTAGTTACTACAATGTCAAGGTCAATGGGAAGGAGATTGGGGATGCTATTTGGTATTACCGATATCCTACGGCTGAGAGTGCTTTGATTGCTGGGAGATTGTGCTTCTATAACGAAAGGGTGGACGTTTTTGTGGATGGAGTTAAGGAGGAGAAGTGAGTCACGTGCCTGGATATAGTAGCTGATGTGGCGAAGAATCTGGTTTATACCTCTCGGGCAGATTACTTATGGCTCCGACTTCTTCTTATTCGCTTCGTACTATCTCCATCTCCGTTACGATGAATCATTATTGAGATGCCTCATGCTCGGCCTTCGCACTCTTTTACGCCGAATACGGCTCTCGGCACATCCCTGTGCGGCTGTGCGGCACGCTGTGGGGCTTTATAAGATTCTTACGGAAACAAACGCCACACTATCTCAAGCTTCCATCATCTCTGGGACGACCCTTTCCGATTACTTATGAAGTTATGGTGTGTACTAGCTTGAATATACGAGGGGCGCCTCAAATACCTCTGATTTCATTGGACGCCCTAGTATCTTCGTCCCTCCCTCGGTGCTTCGGCCTTCAGAATTGCTGGGACGAAGGGCAGAGCCTTTCCCTTCCCCTTTGGTCGAACTTGATTGCAAATTGCAAGCATCCTGAGCCGTAGCCCGAGCCAGGGCCTTGAGAATTCCGTAAGATATTCAAGATAAGATTCCAATTACTCATGCGGTCTCTTCTCCTTAATGTGTCATATCTAGAGTATATCAACGTCATCCCATCTCTTCTCCTCATTCCATATGTCAATTTTCAAATTGCACAAGATCTTTGAGCCTCCAATCTATCTCAGATCCACATCCACACCTTAGTATTGGCAATACAAGCCAAACTTTACCCCGCTCTGAAAAGACCTTGATATATTCTTCCTCTGCAGCCTCATACCTCACTTCATAATGCGAGGATCCACAGATACAGAGAGAACACACGTCGTCACTCGAAGCAACAGCGTAGACCATCTCGATACGTTGACAGAAAAGAAGACGAACATGACGGAACCAGTCGATAGCCCAGAACTGGGACTTCGGTTGAACAGTCGACAACAGTATGACGACACATTTGACGGCAACGAAGTAAGAGAAGGCAGTGGGGATGATACCGACCTGGAAAGGGGAGATCAGAGCAGTGATGAAGAGAAGGCAGAGCAGTTAAGAAGGAAAGAGTCCAAACACAAGGATCCTAACTTGATCGAATGGGACGGGCCTGACGACCCAGAAAATCCAATGAACTGGCCGGCAAGTAAGAAGTGGATAGTCACTCTCGCTTTGGGCATGATGACATTCTGCGTAACTTTCGCCTCGAGTGTTTTCAGCAACGCTACGGTTCCTGTTGCTGAGCTGTTTGGGGTTTCAACTGAAGTTACAACTCTTGGTACTTCGCTCTTCGTCCTTGGGTTTGGAGCTGGACCTCTGGTAAGTTACATCCCAAAACTCTTATATATAACTGGCTAACGAAACAGGTGTGGGGTCCTGGCTCTGAGATCTTTGGCCGAAAGATGCCTTTATTCTTTGGTTACTTTTGCTTTGCCATCTTCCAAATACCGGTTGCAGTGGCACAAAACCTGTACACGATCATTCTTCGGTGGCGTTTTTGCTTCAGCACCTCTCGCAATTGTTGGTGGCACTCTAGCAGACTTCTTCGGTCCTGTTGACAGAGGTATTGCTGTGTGTGTCTTTGCGGCTGCTACATTCATCGGGCCAATTGCAGGCCCTATCATGGGTGGTTTCATTACACAGTCGTATCTTGGCTGGAGATGGACCGCATACATCACCCTCATCATGGCCGCTTTCTTCGGATCGATCGGCTTTTTCATTGTGCCAGAGACTTCTCACTCGAAGATCCTTCAGTCACGAGCAAAGAAGATTCGATTTGAAACCAAGAACTGGGCTATTCATAGCCAAAGAGACACCATCAATATTGATCTCAAATCACTCGTCAACACTTATTTATTTCGACCATTCATCATGCTCTCTAGAGAACCGATCCTGGTTCTCATCACTATTTATATGGCACTCATTTACGGAATCCTGTACCTCTTCTTCGAAGCGTATCCTATCTCGTTCCAAGAGGAGCGAGGGTGGAACCAAGGTGTGGGTGCTCTCCCATTCTTAGGCATCATGGTTGGAGTTCTCTGTGGCGGTGTAACGATCACCATCATCACCAAGACTCGTTTTGCCCGCAAGATGGAGAAGCACGGCCGAGTCATCCCTGAAGAACGTCTGCCACCCATGATCCTTGGCTCAATTATTCTCCCTATAGGACTCTTTTGGTTCGCCTGGACCAGCAGCCCACACATCACCTGGGTGCCCCAAGTCCTGGCTGGTGTCCCAATCGGCTGGGGAATCTTGATGATTTTCATGCAAGGTTTAAATTATATCATCGACGTTTACATGTGGCATGCAAACAGTGCCATCGCTGCCAACACTCTCATCAGAGCTCTGGCTGGCGGTGGTTTCCCACTGTTCGCTACAGCTATGTATCATAACCTTGGTGTCAGCTGGGCTACGTCGTTGCTTGGCTTCCTTTGTATTGCTATGATTCCTGCGCCGATTTTGTTCTATATTTATGGAGCCAAGATCAGGAAGATGAGCAAGTTCAGTCCATCGGCATAATTGAAAGAAATGGGGAAGGACAACGAATTCTATGAGATGATGAAAAGAGACTGGTATGGCATAGAGCTGGGAAGCGGGCGTTTTGGATACTCACCTTTTAGATTGCATAGCGAAGGGTCAAGTATAATCTAGATATACTTAATCATTATACATAAAATTGCTTCCGAGCGTACAGGTTTTAATGATTTAATGATTTGATGTGTGTTCTAATTTAATCGAAGCATGTACATTTGCCAATGTCTTATCAAAGAGGACTGCACTAAAGTAGCTCAATGTATGAGTTCAACCAGAACAATCATAATCCTTTCTTACTAAGTGACATACCATTCTTTTCATCCAAACAAGGAAAGCTTACCATCTTGTATTTGTCCCAAAATCAGCTGGCACGTCTACTGCAATCAAAATCTACTGTTCACATGGGACTATTAAGCACTGAAAGATTATATCTCATCCCAAATTGAGATGGAAAAAAAGCAACAAGCATCCACCTCCTGCTCTCCTGGAAAGTGTTTGTGAAAAGGGTAGGTTGCTTTCTGATCACGTGGATCCACTCTACGCGGTTTCGCGTCTTCGTCGCGTCACCTATCGACTTCAACCTTTGACATCAGCAACTTCTTCATCTCCGCCACAATAACACAACATGGCGCTTCTTGTAGACAAGCACCGACCACGATCTCTCGACCAATTGACCTACCACAAAGATCTCTCAGAGCGCCTACGATCTCTCGTTCGTTCCCCCCTCCTTCTCAAAATCAAAACTCACCCTCCCAGGCCCAAAGCGGCGACTTCCCCCACCTCCTTGTCTATGGCCCCTCGGGCGCAGGAAAGAAAACGCGAATCGTCGCAACCCTAAAAGAACTCTACGGGCCTGGCGTTGAGAAAATAAAGATCGATTCCCGCGTCTTCCAAACAACATCCAACCGAAAACTAGAATTCAACATCGTCGCCTCGGTCTACCATCTCGAGATCACTCCTTCGGACGTTGGGAACTACGATCGTGTCGTGGTGCAAGATCTGCTGAAGGAGGTAGCGCAGACGCAGCAGGTTGATCAGAGTGCCAAGCAGCGGTTTAAGGTCGTGGTTATCAATGAGGCGGATCATTTGACGCGGGATGCGCAGGCGGCGTTGAGGAGGACGATGGAGAAGTATAGTCCAAACTTGAGGCTCATATTGTTGGCGAACAGTACGGCGAATATCATTGCGCCGATCAGGAGTCGGACACTGTTGGTTCGGGTTGCGGCGCCGACGGAGGTGGAGATTTGTGATGTGCTTGAGAGGAGTGCGAGGAAGGAGGGGTGGGTCGTGGCGAAGGAGTTGAATGCTAGGATTGCTAAGGAGAGTGGGCGGAATTTGAGAAGGGCGTTATTGATGTATGAGGCGGTACATGCGCAGAAGTATGTTTCCCTTCCCTTTCACAAGTCACAGGCTAATGGTATGTTGCAGCGAGAAAGTAACCGACAAAACACCCATCCCTCCCCCAGATTGGGAAGCCCTGATCGGCCAGGTTGCAAAGGAGATCATAGAAGAGCACTCCCCGGCACGGATCCTGCAAGTTCGAGCTAAACTCTACGATCTTCTCACCCATTGCATTCCGCCCACGACTATCCTCAAGACTTTGACGTTCAAGCTTATACCCCAGGTCGATGATACGTTGAAGGCGGATGTTATCAAGTGGTCGGCGTTTTACGAGCATAGAATTCGGATGGGTTCGAAGGTCATCTTCCATTTGGAGGCTTTTGTTGCGAAGTTTATGAGGATTGTGGAGGAGCATTTAATGGAAATGGACTTTTAAGGCCAGATAAGGGGCCAGTACGTGGCTGATTGCATATGCACGGAGTTTGTGGGAAATGGGAACAATAGTTGGTAAGAAATGGTCATGAATGGATGCTTCGAGGTCTATTTGATGTGTCTCGAAGAATGACTTTCTCCCCGTGAGAAAGAACGTAGCCGCATTGACGGGATACTCGGGCAGAGTTTCTCAAGTGAGGTGTGCTCCTCGCTCCGGACTCGTGTGATATTGAAGGGCAGTGGAAGAGCTGATCTATTGAGGCTCCTCCAAATCTGTCGCCTTGCTATCTGTAATAGGTCTCGTTTCATTGCCTGACATGGCATTCTTGGACCTTCACTGTCCTGAATTCCAGTCGCCACATCTCTCAGAATTCGATAAGGTTCAGTCTTCAGTCCTCAATAATCTCCATAAACACCTCTCCCTCTTCTGCATCCGCCTCCATCTCCTCTCTCGATCTCTTCCGTCCAACACCTCTACCCGTCAGTATTTTGATTGGTGAATTGACCACCGGTCTTGGTCCCGTAGGTGCTCCAGGCGGTGGATCTTTCGGTACTGGTGGCTTGAACTCCTCATCCTTCACAATCCAGCCATAACTTTGCATCTTAGCCCATTCTTTGGCCAACGCAAATCTCACCAAGTCTCCAGCAGCATTCGCATCTTCTTTGCTGTCATGCCCATCCATCTTGCCATCAACAACCACCTGGATTTGTCGATTGAGATGCGTCTGCATGAGCATTTTCAGGCCGTTGCGGTAAGGTAGACCAGCCTTATGGGGAAAGAGGAGTGCGGTGTCAATTAAGGTAGGGTGTATCATGCGAGTAACATTCAGATCGTTTTCTAGACCATGGCCGATGAGAGGTGTTGCAGGAGACAAATATGAGAATAAAAGTGCACGGGCAGCTACGGGAGATTCGACGATTCGGAGTTTACCAATCGTGTCTTCTCCAGCTGCAGACCAAGGAAGGGCTTCAGCCATGTCATTTGGCCAAACACCAGAATAACGAGAGTTGAGATCGAGGATTGGTCCTAATGGCCGGACGAGAACATCGAATAGAGACTCTCCGGTAGGCCAAGAGGTTGCTGTGAGGCGGATAAGTTCCAGCCCGTAGACAGTATATCCCATCTCTCCATCAATACAGACTGGCCTATCAGAAACCCTCGCGATATTCTCTGGAGTCTTTTCAAAGTTCAAGATAGCTGCCAATCTCTTGGCCTCGGTTACTTTGAAGACGTGGTTCTCTGCTTGCGTGCAGCCTGCCGAGTCGCCCATTGATTCCCCACAGCATCGATACTTCTTGACACGCTTCGCCTTTGGGTCGTTAGGTGAGCGATCTTGAAAGTATGGTTTGCCGAAGTGATATGTGCATTGTCCGCCACTTGCCAAGGCACCATCTTCCTCTCGACGTCCCGGGAAGACTTGGAAACGAGTCTTGCACCGATCACAGACCTCCCATCCATTGGCCGACTCGATTCCTTTCCTGGCGGTCTCAATCTCCTTTTCTGTTGGAATCTCGGTCACATAGCCGTGCTTCGATAGCCCGTCGATTGGAGTATAGAGCCGGTGAAGTAGAGTGAGCTCTTCGTGGATATTCAACCCTGTTTCGATTGGCTTTGGGGTTTCTGCTGGCTTCATTGTTGGTGTATCCAACATTGAAGCAGCTTCCAAAGCCTTTGATTTGGCGACCTCTCTCTCTCTCTCTTCAACCCATTGCTTCACTGACATCCGCTTATAAACCAAGATCTTGTTCTTCACAAGATTGGAATAGATGGTAGGTGAAGCGGCTGCCTCCTCTTCAATGTCCAAGCACATTGTTATGACAGCTTGATCGGAGAGGACGAGCTCCTCTTCAGAAGGGCTTGCATCCTTTTCAAGCTCCGAGTTGAGTCGAGTGATTTGCTCGTGCAATGCCTTGAGCAACCTGTACCTCATATCATGAGTTGCTGGCGCAGGTCTCTTGAGAGTACGAGGATTTAAAGATTCCACTTTCAACGGGGCTTTGAGGGGTGTTTTAATGGCTTTGGATGTGGCTGGTGTAGAAGTGGTAGCTGATGTGGGTCCGTTCTGAGCCGGGGAGTTCTTGACAAGACCTGGTATTCCATTTGGAGGTTTCCGTCTCAACGGAGGGGGAGAAATCTCTTTGGTTGCAGCTGAGCTTCTCTTGGGAGCTTTTGGCTCTGGCGTTGATTTCAGACTCGAAGGCTTAGATATCTGTTTCCTGGTGTCTGAGTCGCCCAAACTAATCTCCCCCTCAGTCTCCTCGGTCTCATCGACTACCTTTTGCCTTTTTCGTTGACCCAGCTGGTCATCTACAGTGCTTTGCTCCTCTTGGCTGGCGGCTGCACTTGCGTTGGATTTGTTTTCAGAATGCCCAAAGATACACCTCGGTAGCACACAGGTGTCTTGATATGGGCAGTCGACCCGCGAGAACAACCCCTTGGAGGTGAACATGATTGATGTGGAGGCAGCTTGGGTACCGTGGGGAGAACGAACGTGAGCGGCAGTCAAGAGCTGTCTATGGCCATTTGATGTCTTGATGGGTTTGCGTGTTTGCGATTTGTGTTGCACCAAGAGTTAGGTGGCCAGCGACCTTGGAAAAAGGAGTGTGGCGTTGGAACAGCTTTTCAGGTGAGCAACGAGGTCGGGTAGAGGATTAGCACGAGGAGATGAATCTAGGATGTGCAACAGCCTGTGATGAAAGAGGTCGATGCCATCAAGTGAACGGTATCACGTGGCTGATGTTTCGTGAGGTGAGACTGAAAATGGCCGTAAGTGAATGGAAGCCAGCAGATGAAACTGTGATGGAATACAACCCCTACTGGAATGTATCTTAGCAGAAATAAATAAGTATCTTTGGCGTCGCTCCTGCTCGAGGTTGAGATGAAGTCCGTTTGCGGTTAACTTCTCTCGCTTGAGCGAGGCGGCCAGGCTTTATTTCAGCCTTGTGGCAGGCCAACCGATGCAGGCCCTAAAGTCTGTGCCGGAAACTTGAAGGCCACATCTTTCCTCTTTGAGCTCTGCACAGTGCAGACATTTAAATCGACCATGTGTTTTATGAAATAATCTCTCATCGGCTTCGAAGTAGGCTCGGCGTACCTCTACGTACCTCTAAGATAGATGCAGTTCTTTGTCTGTACCAGAACGGTCATGCCATGTTGTCTTATTCTTTGTGAACATGTACTCGGAGTCAACCTTCAGCTATTGGCCTATGGGCATCTCGTGATAGCCAGGTTGGTCTGAATTACTCCTCATTTGCAATTCCCAAAACATTCATCAAAGTCATTCCATGAGTCAAACGTGTCAACTCATCAAAGCATTTTCATATTCTCATTTTCATTTTTTATTACAACTCATAAATATTTCTACAGCGGTGAGCCTGCGAATTTTCTCTATCTCTGCCTTATCTCTTATCTTGTTGACCTCTGGATGCGTCCTAGCTGGAAACCTTCATATTCAAATCTCCGTTCAACTCGCAGCCCGAAATCTCTCTCGCAGACAAAGAGCTTTTCGATATTGAGAAACTCTCCATCGTAGAACTGACACGCTGAACGCTGAACGCTGAAAACTGACGTGCATCGGCATTAGACCAGGCTGCGTCATTTGTGTTGCCTTACTGCATGCACTACCGAGCCCTGGCAGCTAATCCACGCACGCGCTGCAGTCAGCCGTTTCACTGGTCGAGAGTCTCGCCTTCGCGAGGCCCTCCGAGGAATATTACATCTCGCATTGCTTCCATTCTCTTTCTCCTCCCTGGACCGGGCCTTCTTCAATAACGAAGTCATGGATTATACCGGTGCCAGTCGCGAGGCGCAGCATCTCTGCGTGCTCGTCCATGGGTACAGTTCCTCGATCCGGGCCGTTGCGTGTTGATAAAGTGCTGACTTGATGACGTCTAGGTTATGGGGTAATCCTAACCACCTCGAGGTCATGGCTAAATCTCTGAGAGCAAAGCACCCCGAGGAAACCTTACACATTCTCGTTGCTAAACGCAATAGTGGAAGCTTCACGTATGACGGAATCGAATTGGGTGGCGAGCGGGTCTGCCAGGAAATAGAAGAGGAGATTGAGAAGCTGGCAAAGGCTGGCCAGGAGATCAAAAGGCTCTCTCTCGTTGGGTATTCCCTCGGTGGCCTTGTTGCTCGTTTTTGTGTTGGTTTACTATACAGCAAAGGATTCTTTGAAAAGATCACTCCAGTGGTATGCGCCAAGATCCCAACCAGTTTATGGAACTTTGCTGACCCTCCAGAACTTCGCAACCTTTGCAACGCCGCATTTGGGTGTGCGCACACCTCTACGCGGATGGCATAATCATATCTGGAACGTTTTGGGAGCTCGAACTTTGTCTGCCAGCGGACGCCAGCTCTTTACAATCGACAACTTTAGAGACACGGGAAAACCACTGCTGGAAGTGCTCGCAGACTCGGAGTCTATCTTCATCAAAGGACTGGCACTATTCGAGCGGAGAACGCTGTACACAAATATCATCAACGATAGAAGTGCCGTGTACTACACAACTGGCATCGCGAAGACCGACCCTTTCACCAATCTAGACAAGATCAAGATTAATTACCTGAAAGGCTATGAAGATGTTATTCTGGATCCCGAAAAACCGGTGGAACCACTCGAGCCAGTGGAGACAGGATCAACGGTCTATGGAAACATCATTCAAAGCTCTCAGACAACTATTGGCCGCCTTCCGCTATTCCTCGCGATGATGTTCTTCATTCCCATTGGTGTTGTTGCCTTTCTGATCAACTCGGGGGTTCAATCGTTTAGAAGCACCCGAAGAATTCGACTTCATGAGCGAGGCCTCGCGGGAATACAACCTGGTAACTACCGGGTTCCTCTCCTCATTACAGGAATGCGGGAAGCAGTCGAAGATGTCTACGAGAATCTGAACAGCGCCCAATCCAATGAGTATCTTGTTCAGGGTACAGAGGAAGAGGCAGCTCAGGAGGAGCCAGCGGAACGACCTCAGTCATCCCGAGGACCATCAAAGTCAAATGGCTCTGCTGATGACGAGAACCCAGAAAAGCCTGGGCCTTGTCAACATGAGGCTCCCACGCTCGCTTTGGCCCCGTATCAGTTCCGTATGATTCAAGCCTTGGACAATGTAGGCTTCCGAAAGTATCCGGTCTACATTCACAAGGTGAGACACAGCCATGCTGCCATCGTTGTTCGAGTCGACAAGCCGAGCTTTGATGAGGGCCGAGTAGTGCTCCGCCATTGGCTAGACGAGGAGTTTCTCCTGTGAGACGTTGTGACGGGGAGTGAGGGTGTTGAGACGATTAATGAGGGCAACGAATTTGGTGCATTTTGAGCGGAGTTTCTTGGTTGGATTGTCTCATTTTGCAGCGACTGGCGTTCATAGACGTGCCTGATTTTCTTTTGCTGTTGAACGAGCTGTACTATAGTCCAATGCAATGCCGTCAATAGCCTATAATACTGGGTGTGAGCTTGAAAAGTTGAGGCTATGTACAATCGGGGTAAGTTAATGAGGGGAAGGTAACCTTCAGGATCATGGGAATCAGGTGGAACAAAGCTTACTGGCACCTTTTATTGAATAGCTAGCGTATGTAGCACAGCAAGGAAGCTGAGCATGTTATTCACAGAAATAAGTGGCCTAGAAGCGGTGATTGTTTGACCTGACCAGTGGGGATGATTACATTTTGCTATTGTTACAATTCCTGCCTTCATTAATCATCTCAAGCCCAACAAAAACTTCCCACCGCCCTCCTTTCCACCCTCTCCGCCTCCTGGAAGATACGTAACGTTCGGGTTGCCCGCTAACGTCTGTGCAATCTCCCTACTGGCCTCAATTCTTCTGATCATAATCAAGCCATCACCAGCCTTCGCTACCGCCTTGCTAATCGTATCCGCAGACTCGGCCTCTCCCTCAGCTCTAATAACGTTTGCCTGTCTCTCTTGCTCAGCCTTCTCGACGATGAATCTAGCCCTCTCAGCATCCTGCTGAGCAATCTGCTTCTGCTCTACTGCACGAGTGAACTCCTTGCCAAAAGTCATATGCGTGATTGAGACGTCTTCCAAAGCAATGTTGAATTCTTGGGCACGCTTAAGGAGGTCGGATCGGATGCGGTTACTAACTGCTTCACGTTGTGTGATCAGTTCTGCGGCATCGAATTGGGCGACGATGGACTTGAGGACTTCATTTCCGATGGAAGGCAGGACTCTTTCGTCGTAGTCTTGGCCGAGATTCTACTTTCATTAGAGGTGATTCCAAATAGATTCAAAATTTGATTACATACTTGGTAAATCTTGGGCAACTGCTGAACCTCTGGTCTATGCAAGACTCTGAGAGTCAAGCTCACCATCTGCAAGTCCTTACTTCCGGTTGTCGTTGAGATATTCCTTGGCTTCGTCCGGACATCGTAGATGATACTTTTCTGCAGCCATGGAATCAGGAAATGCGTGCCCTCGTTCACAACTGTGTCCTTCACTCCAGACAATCGATCGAAGATCACAGCTCGGGTGCCACCCTTGACATCGTACATCGAGGCCTGTACGAAGGATGCGCCGACAGCAAGCGGGATGGCGTACTTGTACAGTGATTGTAGTGCTTGAGCCATCTTGGAAGATTGAATTCTGAATACAAGCTTGGATTGTGTGGTTTGGTGAGCTTGAGCTTGAGCAGATGATGCTTCACTTGCACTTTACATTTTTGGACCATTCAGCGCTAGCGCGTTCCGGGGTCAGAGGCGAGGATGAACCGACTTTCACGGCAATCGCAGATTTCGACCTCAACCACAATTGAACTCGCCGTCGATTTCCTACGAGCTTATCACGATGAGACCTTCTCAGATTATGCGATCTGGTGGTGATGGGGAGATTGGAAAGTATGGAAAGTGAGTGTGCCCTTTGATTTGCAAGCATGCAAAGCTCTTTCGATTCCGCCGTCGAGGCGACCAGCGAGCTCTACGGAGGCATTGGAAACTGGGCTATCTGGAGACGATTGTGTCGGAGACTGACTGTGACTGTCTACAGGTACCTTGGAGGATGGGGCAACTTTGGTAAGTCCACGCAGCTCTTAGCTCTCGGTTCCCGGATTCGGACAGACGACGATATCTATTCGGCAGGATAAGGAGCTTCTCCAGATGAGATTAGAGATGGGAACTGGCAGGAAGAATGGAATTCAAATCAATGCTGGCTCTGTTGGGAAGGCAGGAGGAGCTGATATTGGTTTTGTACAGGCTCGCAACCACAGAAGGGCATAGCCGCATACGCCCTCAGCGCCAACCGACAACGTCCTCTCGCGGGTGCACTCAACAATGCCATTTTCAACTCATGGAGGCGATTCCGAAATCAAGTCCTTTACTTCGCTCCTCCAATCGTTATTGGCTACTACGCACTTAGCTGGGCTATCGAGAGGTTTGTCCGAGTCGGATAGGGTCACTTGACATCTTGCTCATGGTCATACAGGAACCACTACCTCAACTCCAAAGAGGGCCGTTTGGAATTTGGTGAGGAGGAATAGAGAGAGGTCTAGTATGGATCCAATGCTAAGCAGTGCTGTGTTGCGGTTAGCCGACAGCGAATGATCCAAACTCGAGGGTGTTTGGTGGCTAGCAACCTACGATGGATTGGAGGTACTGGGTGTATAGTAGTAGACTGTGCTGCAATTGATTCTTATGAAAGCAGGCTTCTGAATTTACCATTTTATGTGATTGACAGGTAAGACTGGGTTTCCGACCGAGTGGCCGTGGCCCAGGTTATTGCATGAACAGATTTTATCACGTTTTCTGTGGCAATTGCTATAACAGACCGATACTTTCCTGTATATTTTCACGCTCTTCATTCTCCTAGAAGTCAAAGTTCAATAAAGGCATCCACAAAACCGAGAACTCTGAGGTCAGGAAGTTGTGCCCGATCCCATGCTATGCAACACCCTTCCAATTCCGAAATCGCCTTTATTTCCAATTCAGATATATCTCGGTAGAGAGGGGCCACACTGTGAGATCTATACAGGGTAATGATGCCAGCGAAGGTTACAAAAGGACCCATCAGAAGTCGGGGCTCCACGCTTCGATTAGAGGACGGCTTTAACGACATCTAACAAAGCAAAGGGTCAGCATTACTTACCTGTTTTGTAGTTGATATCTGAAATAAGAACAGTTCAGTTTAGGGAAATCAATTTTGCTGTATGTGTCAAAATGATTTGTTTTCGAAGTTGTACAGCTATATGGCAAATAATTCAAAATCAAATGAGAGTAACTGAACTTATTGAATAGCTTAAAAGTCTTGAACTTGAAAATAATCTCTCCGAGCAAATAAATCCAGCTTGAAACCCTCATTACCCGCATTTATAAAGTGGTTGGCATTGAGCTAGTAGTGATAAAAGAGACAGAGAGCTCTACAAATACCAATTTGTGAGACTTCGAATGAGATAAATGAAAAAAAGAGATGGAAAAGGCTAACATATACCAACTTTATTCATCGAAACAAATTTAGACCAAATCTATGACTGACTTCTTCAAGGGCAAAGCTAAAGTGACAAGGCTGGCCCTTCCCATTGGGACTAGCGCACTAGCCCCAGAATTTCGAGATAATCGCGAACTTTTTTTCACCGTGGGTCGAAGCTGCCCAAAAATCCAATTGTCCCACGCACCCACCTTCCCAAAATGGCGAAAGAGAAATCCGAGAAGCGCGACAGGAAGGAGAAGAAGGAGAAGCGCAGCGAGGCGGACGGAGTGAAGAAATCAAAGAAGGAGAAGAAGCCGAAGCTCAATGGCGAAAATGTAGCTGCTGCGTTCGAGGAAGTGACGAAGGCGGAGGAACCGGTTGTAGAAGCGAAGCCTGCTGTGGTCAAGGAAAGTAGTGGGGAGGTGCTGCTGAAGCCTGTGGGTGCTTTGGTGCCGTTTGCGAATCCGTTGGCGGATGAGAAGGTCACGAAGAAGGTGCTGAAGAGTGTTAAGAAAGGTACGGTTTGCAGCTCTCTTTTACCTCACTGCATAAATTCTAGACATGAAGATTAATTTGGATTGCTCTGCAGCTGCGAAAAATAAGACGCTCAAGCGTGGAGTCAAGGAAGTTGTCAAGGCACTGCGAAAATCACCTCAAGGAGCTGCCAACACTGCTATCCCAGGCGTCGTGGTCCTCGCCGCCGATATCTCGCCCATGGATGTCATTTCACATATTCCAGTGCTTTGCGAGGATCACAACGTACCGTACATCTTTGTCACCAGTCGAGCGGAATTGGGAGCAGCAGGCAACACAAAGAGACCGACGAGCGTGGTTATGGTCTCGGAGTCGAGAGTTGGCGCTAAGAAGGCAGAGAAGATCGAGGGGGATGAGGAGTTTGCGGAAGTCTATAAGGATCTGGTTAAGGTCGTGGAGAAGGAGTCGAGAAATGTCCGGATATAGAGAAGTTCGGCAATCATTGGGTCAGAGTAGGAAAATCTTTTGCGTTTGGGCTGGCGCTGTATCATACTTGGAGAGCATGGCTCTTGCTTGTGGATAGTCAATGGCGTTCTGGTGTGGGATTGGAATTGAAAAGTCACCGTTCAGCAGAAATGAAGTGGGTGATTCAGAGAGCTCTTTGATTATTTTACATCTCGAAGTTGCACTAAACGTGCACAGTTTCTATCATGGTTTTGATCATGGTTTTGCCCCTCCTTCAGGCTTGCTTTGCTCATCCTCTATTTTCTCATTCTCGACTTTCGACTCCTTGTCCGTGGCTCCTGTCACGTGTGGGACCTCAGTGGTTGTATTCTCACCCGGCAAGGCCGTAGAGGACAAACTTTCGTCCTCGGCTCTTCGTCTAGACTCCTCAGCTTTTGCATTTTCAGCTTCCTTGAGCTCATCAAGGCGTTCGAATGCCATTTGAGCAGCCCCAAGAAGCTCATCCAATCTCTCGGTATAGACAGCATCGACAGCTTCCTGGGATCTATTAAGGCGTTCGCATTCCTTATGAGCAGCATCCAGAAACCGACGCATTCTCTCCTTATAGGCAGCATCCGAGAGACCCCCTCGAGTTTCGTCGAGCCTGTAAATACACTCGATCAGAAGGCCGAACTTCCATACCCCAAGCTGATCAAGCTCATCATCTGTGCTTCCGTCCGTAGTTGCGGCTAGTCGTTTGCGTATCTGGTCCTGAGTACGAGTACGATATTCGACTACTCTCTTGCAATTTGAACAATAAACATGTTTAATAAGTAGGTTAGCTATATCTTGCCGAAGCTCTGGACATGCATTTTTGAATGTTTTCCCCATGCACGGTGGGCAGTTGACGATGCCGTGAGTGCAGCTGATACCCATTTTGGTGCCTCTTGTGGTATGGTAAGTAAAAAAGGAGGCAGAAGGCTTTCTGTAATAAAAAAGTGTGGTATCGTGGTGTTGTTTCGATCTGTTAGTTGCAAGAAAATACAAGATCCAAAGAGATTTCGTAGATTATATATATTTTAGAAGGCTAAGATTCTGTCTTCTTCGCAAGACTTGAGTTCTCCGGGTATTGTAATGACCTGTTTCTTGAATCACAAGCCTCCCGAGATGTATATTCGAGCAAGACAGCTTCCCGGTGTTGACTGTTTTACGAGAACAACCACCTGAAAGTTGTCTCCGTCTTACATTTCACTTTAAGTTTAGTACGTCACCTCTAATCACTGCTAACTTTCACTGACCACCCAAAATGGGAGTGATTAGAGCTTTGAATGTTATGCAAGCAAGGGGAGTAAGGGGGACGCTGAAGCGAGTAAAGAGCGGAAATCATGCAGAACTTACATAACATCACATAGCGTTTGATCACAGCCTAGAACAGTAGCATTTGTATAGAATAGATTCAATAGTCATCTATCTATCTCATATCTGGAGCGCAAGAACATTGACCATCTACGCTAGATATTGTATGGCTTGCTCAGACTTTGGTCTAAGACCACACTTCTCGGTAGACACTGTGCCACCGTGCACCCATGTCTCCTTCTCTCCTCATCATCCCCTCCCCTCCATGCTAGACGGTTCCCATCGAGCGGGCACCCGTACATGAGAATTGAGAAATACAACGAAATCGCGCAGTCACGGGTGTGACCGCGGGGCCGCGGATTCGGCTTCGTGTAACCCCGGTTCAGAGAGACCAGCCCTCTGGACACGTGATGATGCAAACAGGTAAGTCGCCGAAAAGAATGAACGGCTCATGCTTCTATGCTTCTTCTTCCTCTCCCCCTCTTTTAAAAGGTAGTTCAATCATCGGCGAACGACGATACCATTGCGGCGGGCGTTTTGGCGTTCGTACTCGTCGTCGGATGAGCAGCAGGAGCTGTCATCGTCACTGTAGCCACATCGAGATCCACCGCAGTCGAGCTTCACGCGGTCACCAGCGCGGGTGATACCGTAGCGTTCACATCGGCAGTCGGAGCCGGTGCTGTAGTCGCTGAGAGACGAAGCAGAGCTAGGTGAAGAGCTGTCCGAGCGGCTGGAGAGAGAGGAGCCGACGGATGATGGTGGTGACATCTCATCATAGTATGATGAGTATTGCTCCTCCTCGATGGTGGTGGTGCTGAAGCGGGAAGTGAGCTCCTCGACGGTTGGTGCGCTGTAGTCGCCCTGGAGAATGTATTGGGTCGCCTTGGGGTTGATTGGCTTGGGCGATTGGATCTCGGAGGTGGACAGAGGGCGACCTTTCGGGATGTCGATGGTCATGTTGGAGTCCCGGCGGGAGGCGCGTCTTGAGCTGGACGAGGAGTGCTTGTCCTTTGACGAGGAGTGTTTGGACGACGAGGAGTGCTTGTCTTTTGATGATGAGCTGGACTTGTGGGAAGACTTGTGGGAGGACTTTTCGCTTGGGACATCGAGGATGTTCAAGACGCGGCCTGTGGTTGGCTCGACAGTGGAGTCCTGTGCTGGGTCGTGGGAGACATGGTAGCCATCAATGATATAGTAGTACCAATATCTTTGACCGGCCTCGAGGGTGGATCCTTGGAATTTGAATGTTCCCTTCCAGGCACCGGACTTGGAGGAAGTCTTGTCCTTGGCAAGAGGAAGTTGGCCGGCGTAGTTGTCCCAAGACCCGAGAAGATGGACGGTCTTGCAGCCGGAAGAAGTGCGGAGAGCAAATGAGAGTTGAACGGAGGCCATTGTTCTGGTGACTTAAAATGCGGTTGTCGGGAAGTTCGGTATTGGAAATTTGAATGAGCAAGAAGAGCTAGTTCTTGAGGTATATTCGGACGTGGAGGTGGTTAAAAATTAGGTGATGTTGACCGGCAACTTGTGATATTGGAAATAACGATTTGTGATATTATGAGCACAGCTCAGGGACGAGTAAACAAAAACACGAAAAAAGGACAACGGAAGTATAGAAAACTAGCTCTTGGGCGATTGAATGCTTGCTGAAGAGAAGAGAAAGGGAAACCAACACGGGGGATCCAGCCTACCTTTATGGGGGGGGCAGGCAGAGCGGCCGTCCAGCGCCGGTTGCCAGGACTGCGAGTGGTCAATGAGGGGAAAGCACACTCGGTGAGAGGAGAATGGGAGGTTTGGGGGCAGCAATTGGTGGGATGCAGGGTGCAGTCACTGCGGTCGTCCTTGCACTGCAAGTCCCGGCGCCTACGCAGGTGAGGGCGCGAGGGCGCTAGACCGCTTTGGGAGGCCAGCGCTTCGAACCCTGCTGCAGAGCACCACTCACACCTCTCTCGACCCCTCCAAAGGCCGGCTCGCTAAAGGCGCCTCATTGACTACGAGCAAACACCCGTCCAATGACACCCGCCTTTCTCTGGCTGCATCCATGGAGCTGATCTGGAGATCGATTGTGATATCGAAACCCCCGGCAGCACCTTCACACCGAAGAAGAAAACAGAGTCTGAGAGTTGCTAATCCGGGCATCCCAGCACGCGGATGCAGCCGCCACTGGAACCTTCGAACCCATGGATCTCCATTGTGACATAAGTTAGTGCGATGATGTGCATATGAAGCTATCGACGCATTCGCTGGCTCATCACCCGAACGACAGACGAGGTGGCTACTTGCTTGTTGGACACGGGTCTGGCTCGAGGTACAATTGGGGCGTAACTGGCCAGATGGCTTGTTCCACTGCAGGAACTTCAGCATTAAGCATTAAGCATTAAGCCATGATCGATAGATATTAAGTTCTGTTGAAGCTGGGTCGGATTGGGGGCCTCGAGGACCTGTCAGCACTCGCGTGTGCGGCTGCAGCAGGATGTTCCCCGGGGGACAAGCCAGTCAGCACTTTCTCGTGCCCGTTGCGATGCAGAACAGTAAAGCTGAAGGTTGTCAAACTGCAGGTAGAGAGACGCAGCTACCGAGAACTGCATTGTCGCTCAGCGGTTGCGGCATCCTTGTGACAGCTTCGCTCAGGGCGACGGATCCCGCTGAAAGTAGGTGGAGTAGACGTTGTGCAATGTAAGAGGACAATACCTTTTACGAAGGGTGTCTCGGTGTCGCCATCTCTCCCATGTGGAGCACACAAGTGTATCCTGTGATCATTGTGTGCATAATGCATCAGGGCACCTGTAGCTCCAGGAACATTAGCCTGGGCGGGTAGTAGGGCAGAATTGATGCATGGTGGCTTGCAGGGAATCACCTGCGGGCCGAGACAACGAACGGGAGTCCGAAATCGTACATCTCAAGAACTTCTCGTCTGATGGTGTGGAGAGAAACAGGATGTTGAGCGCATACGACGTGATGAAGATGGAGACAGGATGCATCGGCCTCGAGGTACGATCTTACGCGACGAGATCTTGAGCGTCAAACTATCTCGGCAGCCGAGAGGGCGTTTTCCCGGAGTTAGACTCGCCGTTCACTGAAAAGAAGCCTCGATTTGGGAGAGAAGGAACCAAGGTATAGCGGTTTGCAGCGCGAAGTTTAAATCCTCAGGGTGTACTGTACAAAATCCTCAAACTTGGTGTGACAGTCCAAGATCAGGGTGATAAAAAGGCTTCCCTGAGAGAGTCATTGATTCATGTTCTAGATAAGCAAAGGTCATGTAATCCTGGCCCGAACTAGAATTATACCTTTGGTATTGGTGCAATGATCTGTCTTCGTAAACGGAACGCAGGTA
>Ga0302325_10010187_pt1 | contig 20412 bp, 16 predicted proteins | sample Palsa_T0_2_FD_201948 | JGI IMG/M metagenome (GOLD analysis project Ga0302325, IMG submission 201948) | Peat permafrost microbial communities from Stordalen Mire near Abisko, Sweden - Palsa_T0_2 | ecosystem: Environmental > Terrestrial > Soil > Palsa > Peat permafrost | place: Sweden: Abisko...
CTGGCCACGGAAAGAGCGGCTGTCATGCCCGTATCCTTGAAGGAACCGGTGGGGTTCATGCCTTGATGTTTCGCGAATAAGTCGTCTACGCCGGCGCTGCGGGCGCAACGTGGCATGCGGTAAACGGGCGTGTTACCTTCGCGCAGAGAAACTGCGTCGCGGATATCGGGAAGAATGGGCAACATCTCGCGGAAGCGCCAGACGCCGCTTTGATCGGCGGCGTCGAGCGAGGTTTTCCGGCTGCGCCAAAGCGTTTGCAGCGTCGCCGCGCCGGCCTGGGCGGTATAGATTACCTCCAGCAGATCGCCGCAATCGGCGCAGCGGAAATCGCGCGCCGGTTCGGCGTAGGTGGCATTGCAGCCGATGCATCGCAGTTGGGGGCGGCTCAGGCCGGGCAACGATGATTCTAATCCACTAGCTCCACTCATAAATTGTGTGCACAAACAAAAAGCCCGCCCGCCGTTCTTTCCGGCGAGCGGGCTTTTTCAAACCCCAGCTTCGAAAGCCTCAGATTAGCGGAGACCCTCGGACTCGCCGGAACGCACTGTCGTTAGGCAGGATGTTGAGCCTGCTAGTGCGCACTGGCGGGTAGCCGTCATTCAAACGCTAGGGTACAACCTGGCGGCGGGGGAAGTCAATGTTGGGGTGAGTCGCGTGGAGTCGCCTGGGCCCGCGATCCGCCGATAAGCGATGCGTCGCCACGCCACGCGGAGCCGCGGAGCGGCGGAGATCGGCGCGGAGTTACGCGTATCTTCGGGGATCTCCGCCTCTCCGTTTCTCCGCGTTGATGATTATGCCCATCGACCGAAGCCGCTCCCTGCTTTACCGGCGGATTACGGCCTGAGCCAAGGCGCCTCAGCCCCCCGAATATGCCGTGAAATCGGCCAGCACCGCCTTCTCCATCTGCTGGGCCGCTCTATACAGCCAGCCGCGCGGACGCGCCTTCAGGTCGGCCGCCAACGCGCGCGCTTTGGCCGAACCCAGATGCACATTGGCGGTTTCCCAACCCATCGCGTGCAGCAAACGGGTCTCGTCGCGCTCCTTGGGGAGAGCCGACAGCTCGATGCGCGAACAATCCGGGGCCAAACGCCGGACGATCCATCGCTTCTCGAAACGCACAAACGGGTCGCGGCAGCGCACGGCGCAATCCACAATTTCCTGGTAGCGAATGGTAGCCGTCCCTTTGCCCTGCGCCGCCCACACGCACGCCGATGGCGCCAACGCTTTCGCCTCACGCGCCACCGACCCGCCGCGCCACTCCGCAATCGCAACGTATCGTTCGCGGACCAGGCTGCCGAGACCGGCCACGCGGTGCGCCACATGCCAGTGCAATCCTTTTTCGGGCATGAGCCGCGCGATCGCGTTGAGCGCGCCCGCCGGCGGCTCTTCCATGACTTCCGGAAGCGCGTGCAGCTTTTCCCAATACGCCTCCGGTTCGTGAAGGCGCGCGGTGGCCATCTGGCGCAAGACGTGGTGGTGCTCGGCCAGAGCGATCGGCCGCCCGCCCGCTTCCAGCGCTTCGAGGTAGCCTTTGCGGATTGCTTCCACGCCCAGCTTCGCGTCGCACACCATATTTGCCAGCAGCGCGCTGGTGGCGAGCCGGATCAGGTCGTTGGTATAGGGCAGGCTCCAGGCTTCGTCGAAATCGTTGATGCCCCAGATCAGGCGGCCTTCGATATCCCGCCACGTGCCGAAGTTCTCCACGTGGAGATCGCCCACCGCCAGCGCTTTGGGCGCGCGCGCCGCCTCGCCGCACACTTCCTCCCAGATCTGCGCCCAACGGTAATAGGTTGCGCGCAGGAAGGGAAAGACGGCCGAGCGCATCTGCTCGTGCTTGAACCCGATGTCTTCATTCACGATGCGCAGATGGCGTCCCAGCCAGGCTTCGTATCGATCGGTAGCTTTGGCGATTTTCATGCGAATTTCTCAAAATTAAGCCAGCGCCGCCGTCAGCATCCATTTGAGCGTCGCATGCGGGGCGGGCCCGAAATGGCCGCAATCGAGGCGCATCACCGCACCCTTCTTCATATCCACTTGCAAAGAAGGCGCCGATAGCAGGAACGCCGCCAGGGAGCTCATCAGCGGCTCGTGGCTGGCGAGCAAAATCGCATCCTCGTTCCGCCGCGAACTAATCTCATTCCATGCGTCTTCGGGCGACGCGTCTGGAATCAGTGCAGGCGTTTTCACAATCTCGCCCCGGTATTCCAGCGTCTCGGCCGCCATCTGCGCGGTCTCCATGGCGCGCTTGTATGGGCTCGCCAAAATCACCCCAGGCCGAACTCCGGCTGCATAGACCCGTTTCAGCACCCGCCGCAGTTTCTCCCGGCCCTCGGCGGTCAGCGCACGGTCCGAATCGCGCCCGCCCACGCCCGGTTCCTCCGCGATTCCATGCCGTAAAAGGTAGATTTCCATGGTTCGACGCTGCCATTGTACCGTTTTACGGATATTTACGAACCCCATCCGCAACTCAGCGCTCTACTTAGGTTTAATATGAATCAGAGGATCAAGATGCGCTGTAGAGTACTAATTGGGTTGGCGTTTGCCGTGGGCTTGGCCGCCGTCTCCGGAATTACCGCCTACGCTCAGAAGAAGAACGCCGACGAGGCGCGCCAATTCTTGCAGCCAATTCCCAAAGATCAAAGGATCGATCAGGCGCTCAACCGTTTGACTTTTGGCGCGCGCCCGGGCGATGCCGAGCAGGTCAAGGCGATGGGCCTGAAGGTTTGGATCGATCAACAGCTTCATCCCAGCCGGATCGAGGAAAACCCAATCCTTTTAGAGAAATTGAAGACGCTGGACACGCTGAACCTAAGCAGCGCCCAATTGGTGCGCAACTATCCCACTCCGCAGATGGTGAAGCAGATGGTCGCCGGCCAAATGCCCTTCCCCAGCGATCCCGACAAGAAGATGATGATCGAAAAGCTCGTCAAGAAGTACGAAAAGCAGGGCGACCAGCCGAACGCCGCCGCCAATCCTAACGCCCCGCCCGATCCGGCGGAATTGCGCAAGATGCTCACCGATACCCAGATCCGCAGCCTGCGCCAGGGCACGCCCGAGCAGCGCATCGCGTTTTTCCAGACTTTGCCGCAGGATAAACAGGATGACGTGGTGATGGCAATGCCGGGCGTGCGCCAGCTGCTGAACAATTCCGGATCTCCGGAATTGCGCCGCCGCATCGAATTGATCAGCGGGCCGCAGCAAGTGGTGTACCGCGATCTGGCGGAAGCTAAAGTGTTGCGCGCCATTTACAGCAACCGGCAACTGGAAGAGCAGTTGGACGACTTTTGGTTTAACCATTTCAACGTTTTCCTGGACAAAGGCGCCGACCGTTACTTGGTGACCGAATACGAACGGGACTCCATTCGCCCGCACGTTCTGGGCAAGTTCCGTGATCTGCTGGAAGCAACGGCCAAGAGCCCTGCGATGCTCTTCTACCTGGACAATTGGCAGTCGGTCGGTCCGAACGCGCCCCAGCCCCGCGGCCAAGGCAACAAGGCCAAGCGCGGCCTGAACGAAAACTACGGACGTGAGTTGATGGAACTGCACACGCTGGGCGTGGATGGCGGTTATACCCAAAAGGACGTTACGGAAGTGGCGCGCTGCTTTACCGGTTGGACCATCAATCAGCCGAACCGCGGCGGCAAATTCGTTTTCAACCCGCGCCTGCACGATGACGGCGAGAAGGTGGTTCTGGGCGTGACCATCCCGGCCGGCGGCGGAGAGAGCGATGGCGAGAAGGTGCTCGATATTCTGAACCGGCAGCCGGCCACCGCGCACTTCATTTCGAAGAAGCTGGCGATGCGCTTTGTGGCGGACGAACCGCCGGCCGCGCTAATTGACCAAATGGCGGCTACGTTTCTCAAGACCGATGGCGATATCCGCCAGGTGATGCTCACCATGATCGATTCGAAGGAATTCTGGTCGGTGGGCGCATACCGCACCAAGATGAAGTCGCCGCTCGAAATGGTGGCCAGCTCGGTGCGTTCGGTGAACGGCGATGTGGATTTCGCCACGGCGCTGATGCAACAGGTGGCGCAGTTGGGCGAGCCGCTCTACCGCAAGCTGGAGCCGACCGGCTACTCCAACTCGAGCCAGGAATGGGCCAACTCCGCGAGCCTGATGGCGCGCATGAATTTCGCCCTGAACCTGGCCGGCAACAAGGTGCCGGGCGTGAAGGTGGAAGTCGCGGAAGCGGCCAAGCCGGGCGATCCGCTGGCGGGATTGCCGCTAGGTTCGCCGGATTTTCAAAAACGGTAATGTAAGAGGTTTTCCATGACGAATCGCCGCATTTTTCTTCGCAACTCAGGTTTGGCAATGATCGGAATGGGCACGGCGCCGCTGTGGTTGAAGCGCGCGCTCTACGCCGCCGACGCGCCTTCGCCGCGCAAAAAGATCCTCGTCGCGATTTTCCAGCGCGGCGCCGCCGACGGCCTGAACGTGGTGGTGCCGCACGGCGAGAAGGCGTATTACAACATGCGCCCTACGATTGCGATCCCGCGGCCTTCGGCGAGCGGTGAACAGAGCGGCGAGACGGCTCTCGATCTCGATGGTTTCTTCGGGCTGCATCCGGCGCTCGCGCCGCTGAAGCCGCTCTATGCCGCGCAGAATCTCGCGATCGTCGATGCCGTCGGTTCGCCCGACCCCACGCGCTCGCACTTCGATGCGCAGGACTACATGGAATCCGGCACGCCCGGCCGCAAATCGATCGATAGCGGTTGGATGAACCGCGCGCTTCCCAAAATGGAAGGCAAGCAATCGCCCGTGCGCGCGGTAGCGCTGGGCGCCCAAGTCCCGCGGGCCCTGCGCGGCCCGGAACAGGTGTTGGCGCTGCAAAACATTGGCGGATTCCAGGTGCACGATGAAGATGCCGCGATGCAGTTCGAGCAGATGTACAAGGCGTCCAAAGACCCGGTGTTGCAAGCCGCCGGCCGCGAGACTTTCGAAGCCATGTCGATGTTGCAATCGATTCAGAAGCAGCCCTATACCCCCGCTGACGGAGCCGAATATCGCGGGCCGTTCGGCAACAGCCTGAAACAGATCGCGCAATTGATCAAGTCGGATGTGGGCGTTGAGATGGCCTTCGCCGATATCGGCGGTTGGGACAATCACGCGAATGAAGTCGCGCAGAAAACGACGGAAGGCCAGCTAGCCAACCGGCTGCAGGAGTTCGGGACTTCTCTGGCCGCATTTTGGCGCGATATGGGCGACCGCATGCAGGATGTAGTAGTGGTCACTATGTCCGAGTTCGGCCGTACCGCGCGGGAAAATGGCAACCGGGGCACCGATCACGGCCATGCCAACAGCATGTTCGTGATGGGCGGTGGAGTAAAGGGCGGCAAGGTATACGGCAAGTGGCCCGGCCTCGAGAACGAACAACTCTACGAAGGCCGCGACCTGGCGCTCACCACGGATTTCCGTGATGTACTGGGCGAACTCGTATCGCGCCACATGGGCAACCCTTCGATAAACGGAGTGTTCCCCGGCTACAAGCCGAATTTCCTGGGTTTGGTTTAGTTCCCGGTTAAAAGAAACCGGCGGAACGCTCGGAGGATTGCGTCCGCCGGTCTTCGGCCCGTGGATCAGTCACTTTCTCCACGGGACTACTCGGCAGAACTCTACACTAAACAAGACGCTCCGGACGCGGTTATGGTTGCGGTCACACCCTGCGGATGATCCAAACAATGAAGACAACCACAAGAATGGTTCCGAGCAGTCCTAATCCGAGCATTTCATTTCTCCTCTGATTTCTGAAGAGCATGGGAAGGACCGAACTCTCTCGAGGGAGCATCGCAACGTACAAAGCGCAAACCGCCTGCGGCGACCCCAAAGGCGGTAACGGCATATGGTCATTTGACCAAGTGCGGTCGCGGATAGAGTCTGGGTGCGGGCGAGATCTGAATCGTACCAAACCCGGCTCGGAAGCCGCGCGGCTTATCCAACCACGCAGCCGGTGGCGCCGCAGATCGGTTTTCCGATCCCGCCTCGCGGCCGGCTAACTGGCTCGCTATCAGCCATTTGCCACCCCCTGCCGCCTTCCTCGTTGAGCCTGGTGGATGCGAATCCGGGCTACTGGAATCGGTAGCTTACTCGACGAATTCACACGGTGCGTACCGTCCCTGCCGGTTACGGCGCTCCGCATGCGCTAACCATTGCGAGGTGAATTAAATGCGCGGATTTACATTTCTTGTGTTAGCTGCTGTCGCTGGATTAGGCGTCACGGCTATCACCCCTAAAGCAGAGGCTCAGGTCAGCATCAATATCGGCGTCGCCCCTGACTGCCCCTATGGTTACTATGACAGTGCTCCTTACAACTGTGCGCCCACTGGGTACTACGGCCCGGAGTGGTTTAACGGAGACGGCTTCATTGGCGTTGGCCCGTGGTTTCATGGGGCTAACGAATTCCAGGGCAACGTGAATAACCGCTTGCATCCGGAGCACGGCTATACCGGTCCTACTCCAAAACGCGGTGAGAAGGCGGAACCGTCCAAGCGTATCGATAGTGCGCATTTCCAAGGAAACGAAACGCGGGATGGGCGTGGCCATGTAACTGGCGGCAAGAAATAACCGAGAGGCTGGAAGATCCTGCCGTGGCCGGTCCTACCCGGCTCAACTCATGTAACTGGATAGAACTGGAGAAGTGATAGCTCATGGCCGACTCATTGGTAAAGCCGCGCGAAACAATCCTTGTAGTAGACGACACAACAATGGTGCGGGAGTTGGTCGTTGGAATTCTACAAGATGCCAAATTCCACGTTCTTCAAGCCGGCAACGGAGAGGATGCTATAAAACTTGCCGCCGAATATACCGGAAAAATCGATTTACTTCTATCCGACGTTCAGATGCCTGGAATGACCGGTCCCGACCTGGGTGAAGCCCTAAAAAAGTCTCGGCCGGACATGCGCGCGATGTTCATGTCCGGCTTCAGTGGAGGGAGCTTATTGGTACTCAACTATGGATGGGCTTTCATTGAAAAACCGTTCGTGCCTTCGAAGTTGATGCAGATGGTTAACAATGTCCTCCACACGCCGGATAAATCGCAGGGCACCCATCAGTACGATACGCGTGGAGATGCCGGGAAGACAGAACGGGACCAGACGTCGAAACCGGGCGGCTGAACTACAGCGGTGGCGCATTCTTCTTCAGGCCTACCCGCACCCGCCTGTTTGCTCGCGCCCTGGCCGTTCAGCTCCCCGCTTCTGCGCTCTGGGAATTGGATTCACGACGCAAAATCAGCCGGGCAATCTGATCCAGCGTGAGTAGCGCCTCTTCGCCGGTCATCCAAGAACGCAGTTGAAAAGCATCGCGCTCCGATACGGGGCAATGCGCAGCCATTAACTCTAGGACGCGTGATGCCACATCTGCCTTTAGGTCCTGCACCGACCAAAAGTATATCCTTCCTTTTCGTATCGGTCAAATAGCCTAGGCGTCTCTCGACGAACCGCTCTGAACGGCCTCCGTCCGGCGGCACTGGGAGAGCCCTGCGGATTTTTCCCCCTTGACTTTCCGCCGCGCGCACCGGAATCTGTTTCACAGAACAAGATTTTGGCGGCTGGTCTTCTCCTAAGAATTCGCCGGCTTTTGGAGCTATTTTGAACAGACAGCGGGGACTAAATAGCACTATATTTTTTTCAATAGTGATGCAAGCAGATTTGGGGGTTGAACTCGCAAGTCATGCGCTGGCACTCAGCTCCCGGCCGGAGTCCGCCAGCCGGCGCTCTTAGCTTGAAAGAAGGAATTTCGAATGACTGGCAAGATTCGCGAGAATGACTTGTCCGCCTTGCTGGTGGGTAAGTATGACGCTGATGCGTCCTTAATCCACGAGGTGTTCCAGAAGCTTGGCTGGAGACTGTTCGAGGCTGCAAACCGGAGGCTGGCCATAAAGTACTTGGCACGTGAACCATTACAGGTAGTGATTGCCAAGACGGATGTGCCGAACTGGAACTGGCGGCATGTTTTGAATGACTTACAGGGAATGGCGAATCCGCCGCAATTGATTGTGACCTCGCGAACGGCGGACGAATCGCTATGGGCGGAAGTCTTGAATATCGGCGGGTACGACGTAATGGCGCTGCCATTCGAGCGATTCGAAGTGGAACGGGTGACTGCGTCGGCCTACAGGCACTTCCAGTCGTTGCTACCGGTAGCGATTTCCGCTAAGCCAATTGCCCGCCAGGAGTCAGCAGGCATAAAACGACGGTCACAGAGCGCCTGAAACCAAACTCGGCATCAGCCTGCGCCAAACCTATTGGGCAGCTCGGCCAGCCACTCGATTTTCAGTTCTCAGTGGGGCGCCCGCTTCATACTGCCGATGGACGAATCCGCTCGCCGCAGCAGGCTCGGCAACCTCGATTCCCTGCGGCCGCGCCTGTTCAAAGGAGCGCAGGTACCGCTTCGCCGTGTTGCTCCACACCATGGTGCGCCCCAACTTGTAGGCGTTTTCGCTCATCGCATTGCGGCGCGTTTCATCGCGCAATAGCCCGTTCACCTCGCGCGCCATCGCCCTCGGATCCGCGAATGGCGCCAATACGCCGCGCTGGTCCCCCAGCAATTCAGCGGCATGCCAATATGGCGTCGAGATCACGGCTTTACCCGCGCCAAACGCGTAAGCTAATGTTCCCGACGTACTTTGGGCTTCGCCCAGATAAGGGGTAACATAAATGTCCGCCGCTCCAATGAACTCGGTCAGTTCCTTCAGGTCCACAAAGCGGTTGTGGAAGATGACGTTCTTCTCGAGCTTGTTTTTCTCGACAATGGCCTCAAGCCCGAAGCGATAGGATTCTCCTCGCGTACGCAACTCGTTGGGGTGCGTCGCGCCCAGCACGATATAAACGATGTCGGGAAACTCGGACACCACCTCGGGGAGAGCATGGAGTACATGTTCGATCCCCTTGTTAGGCGAGAGCAGCCCGAACGTGAGCAACACTTTCTTGCCGCTTACGCCAAATTGTTGCTTGTAGCAGTCGGCGGAGGCGAATGGCACATCGGGAATGCCATGCGGGATGACATCAATCTTGGCCAGCGGCGCCTGATAAACCTCGCGCAGGATCTTTTTACCCCGTTCCGTCATGACCACCAGCCGGTCGGAACGCGCCAACAGTTCCTGCATCACGCCGCGCTGGTCGGCATTCGGCTTGAGGAGGACGGTGTGCAGAGTGGTGACCACCGGCATGGTCAAATCGTCCAGCAGCGCCAATAAGTGGCTGCCGGCCGGTCCGCCAAAGATTCCAAACTCGTGCTGGAGCGAGACCACATCCACTCTGCCGGAGTTTAGGAATCGGGCGGCGCGCCGGTAGGAAGCGAGGTCCTGTTCGTCAATTTCGCAACGTACGATGCTGGGATAACGATAGCGCCCCTCGACGCCATTGACCGCAGCCGCAAAGCACTGGCTTCGGGGATGCCGCGCTGCCACAGCCTCAAGCAGGTCGGCTGTGAACGTGGCAATGCCGCATTTGCGCGGCAAGTAGTTTCCGAGAAATGCGATGGTCCGGATGTTGGAGGCTGTTTTCAAAACTTGGATCCGCCTTTTTCCTGTTTTTCGCCATCCCAATGGCGGCCGGTTTAAATCTAACCGCGACGGTAGCCGGCGGTCCGACCGCGGAGCCGCTCATTTACGCGGCTTTGACGAACGGCACGCCCATCGGGTCATCCCGATCGGCCGCCTCCTGGCACTCCACGCAGCGCGACGCTCATGGCGCGGCCGCGAGGCGTTTTGGGCTGATCGCGGATCCGCACTTGATGCAGGTGCTGAATACGCCGTCGTGAAGCCGCCACAATGCTTTTATTACCTGACGTAACCGGCCGGACTCACGGTCCACGTTTCGAATTGCCAGATCCCGCGCCAATGCATACTGAATCTCTTCCGTTTGGCCAGGGCTCTTCTCGATAGCCATGCCGTCCCGATTGCGGAAGATGCTCCTCCGCCATTCCGATGGGCCGACGTTCCAAATACAAGCATTTCAGGGGCCGTCAGCGCCCCGTGCTCGTCAAGGCAATACAGCTTGCGTCGGCGAATCGGAGGCGGTGACCAAATATGGTCAACGAATGTCACGGGATCTTTGTTTCCGGCTGATTCGGTGGTAGTTCTCGCTCCAATGGACACACGCCGCGAATCCGGGATCAGGCGGCCTGCGATCCAGCTTCTGCACCGCCGGACGCGCCCGGCCGATCGAAGATCGTGCAGGATTTGCCGGAACGCGCGGGACTTCCAGGGCTTCGCGACTGCAGACGCCCGGCCCATCGAAAAGGGGGTGAAATTACAGGCATTTAATGGGCCAATACCCTAATATGGTCAACATTGAGCATCCACATTCCATATCGGCATGTAACGCTACATATAGCCGCTGTTCTCAAGCCACTACTGTTTGCGGGATTCGGTCGGCTTAAACCGATGCGCTCCTTCGAACTGCTCTAGACCTGCTTGGATCGACGGCTGGAAGGTCGCACGCTATGTGCCCAGCTAGCTCGCAGTCAAAAGCTTCCGCGTGGCTGATGGAGAATGGTCCGAAGGAACTGGAGTTGCTCTTCCGGGCGATTGTCTACCACCCTGCCGACCCTATTCTGATCGCCGACAACGACCGCCATACCCTGGAGGCCAGCGCTGGCGCCGGTAAGCTCTTGGGTCTTCCGAGGGAAAAAATAATTGGCCGCCGGGTAGACGACTTCGCCCCGTCGAAGTTCAAGCCGCAGGTTTCACAACTCTGGCGCGCGTTTCTCGAGCAGGGCGAGCAAGAGGGTACGCTCCAACTCACGGGTCCGGACGGAACTGCGCGCGAGGTTGAATTCACGGCCAGGCGGAATGTGTTGCCGGTACGGCATGTGATTGCCCTTCGCGACAAGAGCGCACCCGCGGAATCCCAGGATGAGTTCCCGGAAGGCATCCCCTCATGGGTGCAGGATTATGCGCTCTACCTGTTGGATAGCGAGGGAAGCGTTGCCGCCTGGTATGCGGGCGCGGAGCGCATTTACGGCTATCGCGCCCATGAGGCTATCGGCCAAGATGTATCTTTTCTCTACGCCGGCGGCGATTCTCTCGAGGCTACGCTGCAGGAGGAGTTCAGGCGGACCGAATCCGAGGGCCATATGGGAGCTGAAGGCTGGCAGACCAGAAAGGACGGATCTCGATTCTGGGCCAACGCCGTAACCATGGCGCTCAAAGATGAAAAGGGAAAATTGCAAGGCTTCGCCCGTGTGGCGCGCGATTTTAGCGAACGTCATGAGAAGGACGAGAAGTTGCGGCGCAGCCGCGAGCGCAGCCGGCCCATCCCATCGCAACCGACTATCGCCGGCGTCGTTTCCGGTGAGTTTGACCGTATTCCCGAGGCCAACGATGCTTTTCTCGACTTAGTCGGGTATAGCCGCGAGGATCTCGCATCCGGCTGCATGAGCTGGCCGGATCTCACGCCGCCGCAGTACGCGGCCCTCGATGAGCTGGCTCACGAAGAGGGGCTGAGGTTCGGCGCCTGTACGCCGTATGAGAAAGAGATGATTCGCAAGGACGGCGTCCGGGTTCCGGTCCTGGTTGCCACCGCGGTGTTGAAGCTGTGTCCCTTCCGGTGGATCACGTTTGTGCAGGATCTCCGCGAACGGGACCGGGCGGAGAGTATTGAGGACGAAGAACCCGAGATCAAGCAGGACTTCGAGGAGATGGTGGGCAGCAGCGCGGCTCTCAAGCGCGTTCTGCGGCAGGCGGAGGTGGTGGCGCCAACCGATGCCACGGTTCTGATCTTGGGGGAAACCGGCACGGGGAAAGAACTGGTGGCGCGCGCCGTGCATCGCATGAGCCCGCGCAAGCATCTGCCCTTTGTCACGTTGAACTGTGCGGCGATCCCCACGGGGCTTCTCGAAAGCGAGCTCTTCGGGTATGAAAGGGGCGCGTTTACCGGCGCCTTATCGCAAAAGATCGGGCGTTTCGAGATGGCCCATCGGGGCACGCTATTCCTGGATGAGGTAGGCGATATCCCGCTCGATTTGCAGCCGAAGTTGCTCCGCGCGCTACAGGAGAAAGCGTTTGAGAGGTTGGGCGGCACCAAGACGATTCCCATCGATGTGCGCCTGGTGGCGGCGACCAACCGGAATCTCACCCAGATGATGGGGGATAAACTGTTCCGCAGCGATCTCTACTATCGCCTGAAAGTTTTTCCCATCACAACCCCTCCGCTGCGCGACCGCCCCGAGGACATACCGATACTGGCGCGCCATTTCACCAAGAAGTACGCGGCCAAGATGTCCCGCGACATTGACAAGATTCCGGCGGAGACGATGCAGGCCCTGGTCAGCTGGCATTGGCCGGGGAATATTCGCGAGCTCGAAAACTTCATCGAACGGGCGGTCATTCTATCGCGAGGTCCCAGCCTTCGCGCCCCGCTGGCCGAAATACGGCAAGACGCTTTAGAATCCGCCGGCAGCGCCACGCTCGAACAAGTGGAACGGGAGCACGTGATACGCGTGCTTCGTGAGTGCGGCGGCGTGGTCACCACCGCCGCCACCCGTCTCGGACTGCACCGGACCACGCTCAACGCCATGATGCGTAAGCTCGGCATCACTCGCAACGAGCTTTAGGCTTGACTGGCGCGAGCCAGCGGCCGCAGAGGGTTACGCTTCGGATAACGGTCTCCTCCTCCAGCCGCGCAGATGCCACACCAGCTGTTGGCGCGCCATTTCGGGGATGGCCAGGATGGCGTAAGCGATCCCAAAGGCTCGGGCGCATCGTGGACGGAAACGGCGATAAGGTCGTTAGGTCCGACAGGCTGCGCGGGCAGGTTGGCGCCGAGACCCAGTGTCGCGGGGGCCGGTAACGTTCTGTATCTGAGTCTGGGCAATGGACGACGCCGCGAGGGCGAGCGTCAAAAAACCGGGCCATAACTTGAGAGTAAGGATCCGCATAGATATGCTTACCTATTGAGCGGGGACTTTCTCGAGTGACGTCGGCTTCTGAAGTTGCACCAGGTATTGGAGACGTTCGAGTTCCTGTGCCATGGCCTGAATGCGCTTTTCGACATGCTGGAGCTCGGTATCGAACGAACTCGATGGGGACGATTCCTTGATCCATTGCTGGATCGCGGCGCGGGCCAACTCAGAGATGCTGCGGACGCGGCGCGCAATGCACGCTGCGGAGAGCAAATGATATTCGTCAGCCGAAACGCGAAACGTCACCAACCTGTTGCGCCGTGACTCGATAGTCATATACTTACTCCTATGTTATTAAAGTATTGGAGGCAAAGGACAAGCTGCCGCCATTTTCTTACTTTTGGGAAGATAGCAAAAACAGTTGCTGGCAGGCAGTTGCCCACTCTAACGACCTCGGCTAACTTAGCTAGCCGTAAGTGTTATGACTCTATAAAAGCAGTCTGTGACTTGAGAATACTAAGGCTAGTATAAAGCTGTCAACTAAAGATCTAGGGTGAAACAGCAATAACAGTACAACGAAAGTTATACGCCTGTGATTCGCAACACTCGGAGCGTGCAAACGCTGTTATAGGGATTTAGTTTCGCCTAAGCGGCGATTGCAAGTAATCCACCCCGCGCCAATGCTATTAGGGCGGAAGTCCGTGGCCCGCGTGTTCCTTTCGTTTCAATGACAATGGGTGTCGACTTGCCAAAGTCGGTTGCACTCCGTTGAAACGTAAGGCTCTGAACAGCTACAATCCTGCACCACAGCCGAGAACTGCGCAGCCAGAGCACCCGATATTTCCGCACACGGCCGAGCACGTGCATCGGATGCTCGACGTTTGGCGCTGGCCCGTTGGCGAATCTTACTCGGATGTGCGGTCCTTCGCAGCTTTGCATCCCTCGATCCCATCCACTGCCGGGTCGTCAGCGCCCTTCGTTTTCGCTCTGGAATCTGCAAACTCGATTCAGGAAGCGGTCCCGCCAGTTTGCTTACCCCTCCCGGCAGTGCAGCGATGGATCGTCAAGAACCTTCTTCAGCCGCGGTCCCTCCAGCGCGCCGGACTCGATATCGACATGCCAATCTTCCGTCATGAGCCGGGTCTGATTCAGATCATAGTAAGCGATGTGCATGGCCGGCCCGTTGAATGAAAGATTCGCGTATCCGTTGTAGCCGACATTAATGTTCTCGTCGCTGGGATACCGCCTGTTATCCCACGCGAGCCATCGGCAGTCCTGAATGTCAGGAGCCGCACCGCGCCCGACCGGCATACCGCCGTGGCCCAGACATCGCCCGTAAGCTTCGATGCCGTCCTTGACTCTGAATTTGTCGTAAATCGCCAGTCTGTGTTCGTGGCCCCAAAGCCAAATAACCGGCCGGCGGATGAACTTTGCCAATTGCCGAGCCGGAATTTGATACCAGCCTTCGAAAGCGGAATAAGGCCCATGATGTGACAACAGGATTAATCCGCGCTTGTCTCCGTCCGGGTTCACGGCTGAATTCAGCCAGGTCAACAGAGACTCGGGAAGAGCGCATGCTGGTTTGAACGCTGTCGTTTCGCGCAGCCATTTGCTCCGTTGCAGCACCGGCAGTTTTCCCCATTCGAAGCCTGTAGAGTTGTAGCCTGTATCCAGGCCGATGATGCGCCAGTACTTATTTTCCATGCAAAAGAAGCTCGCCCACTGCCCGGCGCCCCATTCGCTCCCCGCTTCTTTCAGTCCCATCCTGGGCACGATCATTTTCCAGTAGCCAATTCCGTCGGCGTACATTTCGTGATTACCGTTGAGTGCGAAGCTGCCTTTCGCGCCGGTGGGCCATTTTACAGGCGTATAGGGACTGGTTTTCTCTCCCAGAAAGTTCTCCCGCACTTCATTGGAATCGCCGACGTAATAAACGTCTCCGAGGTGAATCGTGAAATCGGCTCCGGCTTTTTCCATTGCCGCCGCTACTATCCTCGCTTCATCCGTGCCTGTACCCCAATCGCCCGCGATGCTCATCTTCACCCGGTCTGCGATCTGATAAATACCGCTCCCCTTTCCACTGGTGGTGTAATCTCTGAAAGCGTGCCTTTTATGAAACCAGTATTTGGCAACCTGCGGTATCCACTTCGAAAGCCTGCCAGGAAGGAACGCTGCAATCGGGTCATAGGTCGTGGATGAATACCCACCCATCGCCGCCCGGAAATGCGCTGCGGTCCGCGAATGCGCGAAGCTGGTAAAGTTTCCCAGGTCCTTGCCGGAGGCCGGATCGTCAGGACTCTTGGTGCTCTTTTTGGATTTGACGCGCATCTGGGCGCCGTTCCTCTTTTTCTTCTTGGTTGACGGCTAGTATACCCCGGTCTTCGCTTGCGCTTGGGCTCCGGTCACAACCAGGCGGGCGCCAATTTGATACACGTAAGGACACTAGTGAAGAGACATAAGCCCGAGAACCACCTTCGTCCTACTCTCGCCCTTCACTCGCTGAAGCTTACCCTGCACTTTAGCCGCTGCGCCGGATTTCATTTGTTCTCCCTTCTGCATAATTGCTCTGAACCCAGACGTAGCAGACGCATACGGAGCCTGCTTGAGCAGGTTCCGGCGAACGCTCAACCTTTACCAGACGAATCGCTCACACCCTGCGGATGAGCCAGACAATCAAGACAATCACGAGGATGGTTCCGAGCAGTCCTAAGCCGAGCATTTCATTTCTCCTGTGAAGACCCAAATACAACGTCAGCCAATCCTAATTAAAAGCATGAGGAGGGCCGAATCGTCTCTCGGCGAAATATCCCGACGCAACTGGGGGCTAACGCCCATCACGTGGCCTACTGTCCTATGGATGGCTTCACCCGCGTGACGATATACGGTCATTTGATAAGGTGTGGTCACCGCAACAGTGAAAGTGAATCGGTTCGCTTCGCTTCATCCTGGACGACGACGCAGCGTCGGACGTGAATTGTCTCTGAAGGTGGTTGAGTGCCGCCGCCGGCGCGATAGCCGAGGGCCGGCAACCAACAGCCGTAATAGCCGCCTATCCCCGCCCGAAGCGGACATTGCAATGAAATGAATTGTTTACGAATGGTCGGGGCGGGGCGATTTGAACGCCCGACCCCCTGCGCCCAAGGCAGGTGCGCTACCAGGCTGCGCTACGCCCCGACATTTACAGTGCTCTTTTGATTTTAAACCACTTCCTCGATCCACGCTGAAGAGAATTGCGTGCGAGGCGCTGGATGGCCGCGTTCTTTCTGGCGCGTCTACAAATTCGCCGGCAGCGTCAGCCCAGCCTTCGAAAGCGACCGTTGCAGCATCCCAGCGGCGTGAATCTCGGTAACCTCGCGCGCAATGGAAATCTCCGAGACCAGCATGTGCCGCGCCCGGTCCAGCATTTTCTTTTCGCGGAACGATAGCGGTTTTTCCAGGTGAATCTGCAAAAGTCCCTTGAATACTTCGGCCGCGCGAAGCAGGTCGCCGCTCTGCATCTTGTCGGTGTTCTCTTTGAAGCGGATTTTCCAATCCGGATTGATCACGCACCAGCCATTGGAGAGGAACGAGAGGATGCGTGCTATCTCGCGGTCTTTGGTAATCCTGCGGAGCCCTATATCGGCGGCGTTGGAAAACGGCACCATCACCGTCATCGCTTTACAACCCAGACGCAGCAAGTAGAATTTCTCAAAGGCCGCGCCGAAAGAACGTATGCTGATGTTCTCTATGGTCCCAACCCCCTGGTTGGGATACACGACTTTATCGCCAATCTGAAATGTCATACGGCGACCCCCACAACCACCGATGTCAAGTGTGTAATGTTTTATTGCCTTACAACTCTTGAATGGTACGCTTGTAGACGATTTATGTCAAGTAGTGTTAAACGAATAACCGCAATTTGGCGTGGGTTTCAAATGAAAATCGAAACTCTGATGGAGAGTTCGGCCATAAGTTGAGACAATGCTTCAGCAATAGAATACACTGAGCAAAGGTGTTACCTCTGCAAAGGGCCGGGTTGTGTTATCCGCGCGCTAGTCGCTCCCGCCGTTGGCGCTTCCGAATCGCTCGGCGGCCGGTAAGCCCCGTTCGGCCAGGAGCAGTCTCCGCAGCGACCGCAAATCGTTTAAGATACGCCGGCTGGTAGTGATGTGCAGGTTGAGCTTGGCAAGATTGAATGAAACCAGTAGGAGAGCTTGCTTGCGGCGATCCGCTCCGTCGCGATCGGCGGCCGCAACTTCGGCCTCGACGTCGCGGCGCGCTTCTTCCAGGGCCTCGGCGAGCATGGCGACATACTCATGCGATCCCTCAATATTGTCAAAGGGCGTTTCGGGTTGGTAACTCACAAATACGCCTCCGGCCGGTCGCCTGAGCGCACAGCCTTTTTTCAAAGATTTAGATTTCTTCATTTTAGCTCAATTCGTCCCGCGATAGTCAACCTTAATTTCGCAGGCGGCCTGGTGGGAATCTCCCGATCGGCGAATTACCTCGCGTGTAGCGTTGTAGAGTGTCTAATGAATGGCGCTGCGGGCGGTTATCGTCGACGATGAGGAGTTGGCGCGGGCGTATCTGCGCGAGTTGATCGCAGGGCATGCGGAAATCGAGATTGTCGCCGAGTGCGCCAACGGTTTTGAAGCCGTGAAAGCGGTCAACGATCTCTCGCCGGACCTCCTGTTCCTCGACGTTCAGATGCCGAAGCTGGATGGTTTCGAGGTGTTGGAGCTGATCGATGCCGATCCGGCGGTGATATTCGTGACGGCGTACGATCAGTACGCCATGCGTGCATTCGACGCGCAGGCAACGGACTATCTGCTAAAACCCTTCAGCGCCGAGCGGTTCGACCGCGCGCTGGAGCGGGCCAAGGGGCGAACCGGAAAGAAGCCCGCGCCCGCCCCGCGCCGGCTCGACCGGATCGTGGTGCGCGACGGCGCCAAGATCCACGTGATTCCGCTCGACAAGCTGGATTACGCCGAGGCGCAGGACGATTACGTGGCGCTGCACACGCAAGGCAAGAGCTACCTCAAGCAGCAGCCGATCGGCGAACTGGAAACCGCGCTGGACGCGGCGCGCTTCGTGCGCATACACCGCTCCGCCATCGTCAACCTGGAGCGGGTGGCGCGCATCGAACCCTATGCGAAGGATAGCCGCGTGGCGATTCTGGCGGATGGAACGCGGCTTCCGGTGAGCCGCTCAGGTTACGCGCGGCTGCTGGAGGCGATGGGGGATTCGCGGAGCGGCGGTGGATCAGGTTGAATAGGGCCTTTAGATTCGCTGCAAGGCAGCCGCAACATCACCCGATAGACCTCGCCATCCGCGCCCGCGCTAATCGCCGCGTCATCGCCATAGCGCACCGCCAGGCGGCGGCGTACGTGAGTCAGGCCGATGCCATCGCGCGGCGCCGCCGTGGCTTCCGGATCGAAACCGTTTTCAATTTCGATCGAAACTCCGGCGCCGTTGCGCACTGCGGATAGCCGGATGGCGCCGCCCTCCACCAGGCCGGCGATGCCGTGCTTGACGGCATTTTCCACCAGCGGTTGCAGCAGCAGGGCGGGTACCAGGCAGTCTTCGCAGGCCGAAGCGATGGCTTCTTCCACCTGCAGCCGCGCACCGAAGCGTACGCGTTCCACTTCCAGATAGCTGCGCGCCAATGCCAGTTCTTCGCGTAGCGGAATGCTTTCGCGATCGCCGAGCGAGAGGCTGGAGCGCAGAAAATCAGAAAGCCGGATGCACATTTCGCGGGCGCGCGCGCCATCGAGGGTGGTCAGTGCGGCGATGGAGTGGAGGCTATTGAAAAGGAAGTGCGGATTGAGCTGAAATTTCAGCGCCTGCAACTGCGATTCGCGGGCCAGGGCGCGCGCTTCCGTGGCGCGTTCTTCGGCCTCCCGCTGCTCCATCGAAGCGATAGCGGCATAATGCAGGCCGGTGGAGAGCAGGTAGAGCAGCACGCCGAGAGCGAACAACAGCGGGAGATGCGGACCCAGTTGCGGCGATGCCAGGCGCGCCGCACCGATAAATATAGCGCTGCCCGCCACGGCGGCGCCCAGCGATGGCGCCATCGCCCGAGCCGGCTGGCGCAGCGGCCGCACCCGGCACAAATACCAGGGCGTGAGACAGATGAAAGCGAAGAGCAGGCAGGCGGGCGCCAGTCCGGAAACGGCCGTTTGCCAATCTACGCCGGCGGAGGCCCACAAGATGGCGGTCAGCAGCGCGAGTATCAGCGTCCAAGCCAATACGTAAAGCAGTACGCGGCGCCCGGACGCGAGCAGGGGATGCATCGGCGGTCAGTTCTTGATATTGACGCCGCCAAACACCGCGGCGCCTTTGAAATAGAGCCGCTTAAAGTTCGGCGTGGCGGCGACGTTCGGCTGCGTCGAATTGTCGGTAAAGGCGCCGAAAACGCCCGCGGCTTGCACCACCGCGCTCCAATTCGGCGGGATCCGCACCTCGGCGCCGCCGAAGACGGCGTTGATTTCGACGGTAGCAGAATCCCCCACGATGCCGGCCTCGCGGAAATCGATCTCAAAGCCGCCGAAAACCGCGTCGAATTTGGCGTATTTGAAATCGACGGTGTTGATCTTACGTTTTCCGCCGCCAAAAACCGCCGCCTCGCTCTGCATATTGGACGTGTACGAACCCCGCGTGCCCCATGAATAGCCGGTGCGGTTTACCAACATGAATACGCCTGCCGCAATCAGCGCCAACGGCCAGAGATCATCGGGACTGACGGGAATCAAGCCGAGGTTGGATGCCAAAACGATGCCGCCGCCAATCAGCAGAATGCCTCCGATCGCGCGCCCTTTCGGAAGGGGAGAATCGGCGAGTTTAAATGCGCCGGCGATCATGAGAACCACCGGCCAGTAATCCCAAACTTCGCGGCCAGGGAACAGATGAAGGTTGTCGAGAAGGAAAATGGCTCCCACGGCGATCAGAATCACGGCGGGCATAAAGCGTTGAGACGAGCCCCAATTTTGGGCTTGTTGTGAATCGTATTGCATGATTCGAGCGTACGGCTATGCGCTCCGCGGATCAGCCGGAAATCGGCGAACGGAGGTGGGAAACCGGCGAATGGCGCAACTTCTTCCGTTAACAAATGGTTGTTTCGTTCGTCCGCTGTTTTGTGATGCGACTCTTGTTGCTATTCGCTGCAGTTCCACTCTGGGCCGCCGACGATGCGAACCAGATCCTCAAGCGTCTCGTTGAAGCGCAGAACAGGAATTGGGAGCAGGCGCGGCAATACGCCTATACCGAGGAATTGACCAATTACGGCTTCGACAAGAAGGGGCAACCGGTGCAGAACTACGCAGCCGTTTGGGATGTCATCTTCGTCGAAGGGTTGGAATACAAGAAGCTGATCTCGCAGGATGGAAAGCCCCTCGACGCGAAGAGTCAAGCCAAGGAAGAGAAGAAGATGCAGCAGACCGCGGAGGAGCGGCGTAAACAGCGGCGCGGCGGAGGCGTCTTTCACCCTACCGCCGCCAGGGGAGGCGCCGCGGACTTCCTCGCGTTATTCGATAACCGTCTGCTGGGTGAGGAGGAGATTCGCGGCCGGAAGGCCTGGGTCGTGGAATC
>Ga0302325_10010188_pt1 | contig 20410 bp, 18 predicted proteins | sample Palsa_T0_2_FD_201948 | JGI IMG/M metagenome (GOLD analysis project Ga0302325, IMG submission 201948) | Peat permafrost microbial communities from Stordalen Mire near Abisko, Sweden - Palsa_T0_2 | ecosystem: Environmental > Terrestrial > Soil > Palsa > Peat permafrost | place: Sweden: Abisko...
TATCCGCAGGCTGCGGTCGCCGGCAGCAGCGCGTTTGCGCGCGATTACGACATCCGCAACTACCCGACGACCTTCGTCATCGGCCCCGACGGGGTGCTGCGGGCGCGGCACGCCGACAATCTGCTGCCGCGTGCGCAGCTGCACGCGTATATCGTCGCGGCGCAGTCGGGCCGGAGCGCGCCGCTGCAGAGCGCCTTTCAAACGCAGCTCGACGCGCTGCTCGATCCGGCCCAGTATCCGTTCGACGGCGACCCCGCGACGGTGCGCGCGAACGTCGAACGCGCCGTTGCTGCGATCTCGCGTTCCGACGATCTGATGGACGAAGCGATGGACGACCTGGCGCGCGATCACGATCTGGTCGCGACGCAGGCCGAACAGGCGCGTCTGCGCGATGCCGCGTTGGCGGCGTTCGCGCCGCTGGCGACCTCCGAGGGCGACAATGCCCTGCTCGCGCGACTGCGCGGCGACCAGGCTGCGGCGCGCGGCGATTGGGACGATGCCCAGCGTTTCTACGAGCAGGCGATCGGCTTCGCGCCCGAGGACCTCGACGCGCTGGCCGGCGCGGCCTACGCGGCGGACAAACGGGGCGATGGGACGCGTCTGGTGCAGCTGCGCGAACGCATCGCGGGAGCGGCCCCGTCGTACGCCAGCTTCGCCGGCCTCGGCGACACGCTGGCCGGGCAGGGTGATATCGCGGCCGCCGAGGGCGCGTACGGACGTGCGTTGTCGCTCGCCACGACGCTGCCGGCTCGCGCCTGGACGCAGCTGCATGCGGGTCGCATGGAAGCGCGCCTGGGCCGTCGCGCGCAGGCCCGCGCCGCCTTCGGGCGGGCGTTAACCGCGGCGGTTCGGATCCCGGACGGCGATCCGCGCGCGGCGTGGTACGTCGAGCAGGCGCAGGAAGGACTGATCGCGCTGGGCGTCCTCCCCGGTGCGCCGCCGTCGATCTCGCTCGCGCCCTGGACGGGGCCGGACTTGCCGGGTTCTGTTGCCAGTACGGTCAAATACCGTCTGGCGGTGACCGGCAGCCGCGGTCAGGCGATCGCGCTTACGGTCCGCGGGCTGCCGCCGCACTGGATCGGCTCGTTCTGTACCGACCGGGTCTGCGCGCCGTTTCATACCCAGGTGACCATTCCGGCCGACGGCGTGAAGATCGTGGAGTTTCAAGTGATTCCGTTCGGCCCCGCATCCCATTCGTCCGCAATCCGGGTCGAAGCGTTCGTCGGTGCGCGGCGCGTTGCAAGCGCCGGGGCCGCGGTCTGAGGAGTTCATGCTGCACACACTGGCCGTCGCCGCCGCGCTGACGCTGACGGGGCCGCAAGTCGGCACGCCGGCACCCGACTTTACGCTGACCACGGTCGCGGGAGCGACGGTGTCGCTGCACGACTTCCGCGGCAAAACGCTCGTCATCAACGCCTGGGCCACGTGGTGCCCGCCGTGCCGCGAGGAGACGCCGGACCTTGTCGCCGCAGCGAAAAAGCTGACCGAATCGGGCGACGTTGCATTCTTGGGCGTCGACTCGACCGAAGCGGCGCCGATCGTGCGCGCGTTCGTGGCCTCGAAGAACCTGCCGTATGCGCAGGCGATCGATGCTGGAAAGACGTTTGCGGCCGCTTTCGACGTGCGCGCATTTCCGACCACGTTCGTCATCGGTCCGGATGGCACGCTGCGGGCCCGCTTCGTCGGACCCGTCAGCGGAAAGATCTTGACGGCCTTCGTCGACGACGCGCGTGCCGGACGCGACGCCGTGCTGATCACCGACGCGCAAAAGGAAGTCGACACGCTGCTGGCGCCCTCCGGGTTCGATCTGAGCGGCGGCCCCGAAGCCGTTCGCGCGACCGCGAAGCGCGTGCTGCAGGCGATCGATAAAGCCGAAAACGTCGACGGCGACACCGACTATTTGCGCACGCAAGTCGAGGAGAACGTCCTGCGCGATGCGGCGGCCGCCGCGCTGGCCCCGGTCGTCGCGAGCCCCGCCGACACGGTGCTGCTGGCGCGCTTGCGGGGCGATGCCGAAACCGCGCGCGAGCACTGGAGCACCGCGCTCGATGCCTACCGCGCGGGCCTAGCCGTCGCACCCGAGGATCCCGACCTGCTCGGCGGCTACGCCGACGTGCTGCGCGGCGAGCAGAAGTACGACGCTGCGACCGACGCGTACGCGCGCTACGCCGAAGCCGCGCCCAGCGTCGACGCCTTCGTCACGCTCGGTGAGTTAGCGGGTCGCGCCGGCCGCTTCCGCGACGGCGCGGTTGCCTACGCGCGAGCGATCGGGATGGCACGGGCCGCGGTGGCTGCCAAGCCCGGCAATGCCCGCGCCATTCGTCAGCTCGCATGGGCCTATCTGTACCAGGGGCGGCTCTTCGCCCGCGAAGGGGACACCGAGCGGGCGCGCGCGGCGTTTGCACAAACTTCGGCCTGGACGGCGAAGCTCCCGACGACCGATCCGCGTTACGCCATGTATTTCGAGGAAGCCCAGGAAGCGACGATCGCGCTCTCGGCGGCGCAGCCCGGCGGCAAGACGGCCCTCTCGCTCGCGCCGTGGACCGGCCCCGACCTGCCCGGTTCGGTGGCCAGTACCTACAAGTACCGCCTGGTCGTCGCCGGCGTTCCCGGAAAGACCGTCGCGCTCAGCGCCGCCGGGCTGCCGGCCCGTTGGATCGCGTCGTTCTGCAGCGACCGTCAGTGCGCGCCGTTTCGCACCACCATCGAGCTGCCGTCATCCGGGGTGAAGGTCATCGAGTTCCAGGTCATCCCGCAGCGTCGCTCCTCCGCGGCGCCGACGGTGCGGGTTGACGGCGACGGCGCGAGCGCCCGCGTGCTGGTGCCCACCACCGGCTGAAACGCGGGCGCCTAGCCTGCGGGCCGCACGCCTGCGGGGCTCACCACAGCCGGCCGTCGCCGACTAAGATGTAGAGGATCGGCCCGATCCCCCAGATCAGGCCGACGACCGCCCAGATGCCCTTTTGGGTGCCGTTGAGGTCGTCCCGGCCCGCGAGGTTGATCCACATCAGGACCACCGCGATGGGGTGCAGGATGGCGGCGACGATGAGCTCGAGAAAGAGTTTCATTGCCGCACTGGTCGGCCGCCGAAGTGCGCGCTCCTTCTGTGGAAAATTCGGCAGGAAGTCGCGAACCGGATATGCGAGCATACCAAGCATCCGAGGGCTCGGGTTTCCCGCGGTCCGAGAACGGGTGGCGTTAGTGCATTCTACGGAACGAGTCGAGCCTATGGTCGCCGGCGGCATCGTCGAAGTGTTGAAGTATCTGGGCGAACCGGATCTCGAAAACACGAAGATACGCGGCATCGACGTCACGACGGAGCGCAGTTGGACCTGCGGCTGTCAGGTGGCTGCCGAAAAGCGGCTGGCCGCGTCGATGATTTTCTACGACCCCTGCACGACGCACGAACGGCGCCGCGTCCCGCGCCCGGGCTGACGCAGAACCGTTTTTTCGTAGCTCGTTCTCATCGGAAGAACGGGTTGTGTTCGCGCTCCTGCACGATCGTTGAGGGCGGCCCGTGGCCCGGCATCACGACGGTCGCGTCGTCGAGCGTGAAGAGTTTGAGCCGCACGTTGGCGAGCAAGTCGTCGTAGGTTGAAACGTCGGCGAAAATCCCGCCGACGGAACCCGCGAAGAGCGTATCGCCGGTAAAGAGCGTCGAGCGGAAAAGAAAGCACGACGAGCCGTCCGTGTGCCCGGGCGTGTGCAGCATTCGGATCGACGCGGCGTCGCCGAAGGGCAGTTCGTCGCCGTCGGTGACCGGAATCGCGCGCGCCGCGTAAGCACCAATCGCGGCGACGTCGGCGCGATGCATCACGATCTGCGCGTCCGGGAATGCGCGCGCGACGTCGGCGGTGGCATCGCAGTGATCGGCGTGCTTGTGCGTGATCAGGATGTAGCGCAGACGATACGGTCCCTCGTTGACGGCTCGCAGCAGCGTCGCGGGCAAACCGGCGGGATCGATCAGCGCGGCCGTCTGGCCGTCGTCCAGAAAGAAAAGGTACCCGTTGGAGGGGTGCGGATCGTGCGGATGGTGCCGCACGTCGGACGGTACGACCGGGTCGGGAAACCAGCGGCGCGCCGCGGTGTCCGCAAACTTGCCCGGATCCAGCTGCAGCACCGTCGCCACCGCGCGCGCTTCGTTCTCGTCGGGAACGCCCGCGCCGCGCGTCCAGCCCGCGATCGTCGCGGCCTCGAGCCCGGTGCGCCGCGCAACTTCGGCGGCGTCGAGCCCGTTTCCGCGCATCGCCTTGCGCAGCACGTCGCCGGGATCGTCTTCGAGGGGAATGTGCGGCCACGCCATGGGCGTGCCTTGGCGCGGTCTGCCGTGCAGTCCCGCCGTCCGCGCCGCGAACCGGACGCAGCCGCATGCGGGTTGAAGGGTACGCCATGTCCGCTTCCCATGCCAAAGTGATCATCATCGGCTCCGGCCCGGCCGGGCTTACCGCCGCCGTGTACGCGGCGCGCGCGCGACTGGAGCCGGTGGTCTTCGCCGGGCACATGTACGGCGGGCAGCTGATGCTGACCACCGAGGTCGAGAACTACCCCGGTTTTCCGGACGGCATTATGGGTCCCGAACTGATGGAAGCCTTCCGCGCGCAAGCCGAACGGTTCGGCGCGACGATCCACAACGTCGACGTCACCGCGGTCGAGCTGCGAACCCACCCCTTTCGCGTCACCACCGCGGAGGAGAACTGGACCGCCGATACGGTGATCGTCGCGACCGGCGCGAGCGCGCGCTGGCTGAACATTCCGGGCGAAGCGCGGCTGCGCGGACGCGGGGTCTCGACCTGCGCCACCTGCGACGGGGCGTTCTTTCGCGACAAGGCGATCGTCGTCGTCGGGGGCGGCGATTCGGCGATGGAAGAGGCGCTGTTCCTGACCCGCTTCGGCCGCACGGTGACCGTGATCCACCGGCGCGACGCGCTGCGGGCATCGAAGATCATGGCCGACCGGGCGGCGGCCCATCCGCAGATCGACTTCGTCTGGAATACGGCCGTCGAGGAAGTGCTCGGCGATGACGCAACGACGGCGCTGCGCTTGCGCAACCTGCGGACCGCCGAGGTCTCGACCCTCGCCGCCGACGCCCTCTTCATCGCCGTCGGACACGATCCCAACACCGCGATCTTCGCCGGTCAGCTCGATCTGGATGCGGCCGGATACATCGCCAGCGCGGACGGCGTGCACACTAACATCGAGGGTGTTTTCGTCGCCGGCGACGTCCACGATATCCGCTATAAGCAGGCCATCACCGCGGCCGCTGCCGGCTGCAAGGCGGCGATGGACGCCGAAAAGTATCTCGAGTCGCTCGAGGTCGCGCACAGCGCCAGCGTCCCGGCGTGACCGTCGACGACCCGGGCGCGTCCGGCCATGGCACGGCGTACCCGCATGCGATGGACGTCTTCCGCCGCATGGATGGTCTCGACGCGCTCGAGCTGATGAAACGCGGCGAGACGCCGCAGACCAACCTCTCCCGCTGGATGAACTTCACGCTCGAACACGTTGCACGCGGCGAGGTGACGTTTGCGATGATCCCGCGCGAGGAGCTCTACAATCTGATCGGCTCGGTACACGGCGGTATCATCACCACGCTGCTGGACACGGCTCTGGGAAGTTCCGTGCAGTCGCTGCTTGGAGCCGGCCGCGTGGCGACGACCATGGACCTCCAGACGCGCTTCCACCGCCCGGTGACCGTGGCGGTCGGCAAAGTCTCGGCGGTTGCCCACGTCGTGCACGCCGGCCGGCGCACCGCAACCGCTGAAGCGAAACTCGTCGACGCGCACGGCACCGTGTATGCGACCGGAACCTCGACGCTGATGATCCTCGAGGACGAACCGCGCTGATGGCCGGCGGTCGACTGGCCGGCAAGATCGTGTTGATCAGCGGCGGCGGCAGCGGCATCGGGCTCGCCACGGCCGTGCGCTGCTCCCAAGCGGGCGCGACGGTTGCGATCGGCGACCTCGATGACGCGGCGGCGCAGGCCGCGGCCGCCGAAAACGCGGCGCTTGCGGTGCTGCATCTGGACGTGACCGACGAAACCGGTTGGGATGAAACTGTGGCCGAGGTGCTGCGCCGCTTCGGGCGTCTTGACGTCATGGTCAATAGCGCCGGCATCGCGCCCAGCGCGGACATCGAGCACGAAACGTTGGCCCAGTTTCGGCGGGTCATGGCGGTCAACGTCGAGGGTGTGTTCCTCGGCTGTCGCGCTGCTGTTCGCGCGATGCGCTCGCACGGCGGGTCGATCGTCAACATGTCGTCCGTGTCGGGTCTGGTGGGCGGACACAATCTGGCCGCCTATAACGCGTCCAAAGGCGCGGTGCGCCTGCTCACCAAGTCGGTCGCGCTCTCTTGCGCGCGCAAAGGGTACGGCATCCGCTGTAATTCGGTGCATCCCACCTTCGTCGACACGCCGATGCTGCGCGGCCTGTTCGCCGGCCGCAGCGAAGAAGAGGTCGCGCGCGTGCGCAGCGCAATGCAGGCGCAGGTTCCGCTCGGGCGCATTGCGCAGCCCGAAGAGATCGCCGACCTGATCGTCTACCTCGCCTCGGACGAGTCGGCGTTCGTCACCGGCGCCGAATTCGTGATCGACGGCGGCTTAACCGCACAATAATCGCCTAGCGCCCGAGTGCGGCTTTTCGGGCGTGGAGATCTTCGCTGTAGGCCTGCGCGATCAGCTGCGCGTAGCGTTGCTCCACCACGCGCCGCTTGATCTTGAGCGTCGGCGAGAGTTCGCCGTCTTCGATCGTGAGGTCGCGCGGCAGGATGGCGACGCGCCGGACCTGCTCGAACGCCGCCAGGTCGGCGGTCTCGCGTTCGACTTCGCGGATGATCAGTTTGCGCACGCGGTCATCGGCCGCCATTTCCGCCGTCGACATGGTCGGCGGCAGATTGAGCTCGGTGCGAAGTAATTCCCAATTCGGCGCCACTAAGACGGCCGGGTGCGGCTGATTGTCACCGAACGCCATCACCTGGCCGATGGAGATCGAGCGCTTCACCGCGGTCTCGATGCGCGAAGGGGCGATCCACTTGCCGCCGCTGGATTTGAAGAGTTCCTTTTTCCGATCGGTGATCACCAGATGGTTGCCGTCGAACGTCCCGATGTCGCCGGTTTGGAACCAGCCGTCGCTGGTGAACGGCTGCTCGTCGGGCGGCGTGTGGTAGTAACCCAGCATGACGTTGGGACCCTGGACCAGGATCTCGCCGTCCTCAGCGATGCGCACCGATACGCCGGCGATCGGCGGCCCAACCGAGCCGAGCTTGATGTCGGCCGGGCGGTTGACCGTCACCACCGGCGAGGTTTCGGTGAGCCCGTAGCCCTCGCACACGTCGATGCCCATGCCGGCGAGCGCCAACGCGGTGTCGCGGTGCAGCGGTGCGCTGCCGCTGACGAAATAGTGCAGCCGGTCGAGGCCGAGCGCGGGTTTGATCTTGCTCAGGACGAGCCTATCGGCGAGCGCGTAGAGTCCGCGCAGGAGCGGCGAGGGACCCTGGGCTCGAAGCGCGCGTTCGTAGGCGGTACCGATCTCGATCGCCCACGGCACCAGCTTCGCTTTGGCCCCGCCCTCGCCGCGCGCCTTGCCGATGATTCCGGCCAGCAGGCGCTCAAAAATGCGCGGGACGCAGGCGGCGAAGTGCGGCCGCACCGCACGCAGATCGGTCAGCAGTTGGTCGGGCGTCGTCACGTGGAGCGCGACCTGGTTGTAGATGTATCCCAGCACGTCGGTGTGTTCGAAGATGTGCGCGAAGGGAAGCACCGAGAGCGCGGTGTGCGAGCCGTCCATGCCGCTGGTGAGCGGGTCGTACGCGATCACGACGTCGGAGAGCAGGTTGCGGTGCGAGAGCATAACGCCTTTGGGCGTCCCGGTGGTACCCGAGGTGTAGATGAGGACCGCGAGATCGTCGGGTCCGATGCCCCATTGGAAGCCCTCGAGCCGTCCGGGATCGACCTCGGCCGCCGCTGCCCCGCTGGCGACGAAGGCGTCGAAGCCGGCCGAGCCTGGCTGGTAGAAGGTGATGATCGGCGGGGGCGCAGGGACGCTGGCCCGCACGCGCGTCGCGATGTCCGGCTGGCCGACGAACACGAGCTTGGCCTCGCTGTCGCCGAGAATGTAGCTGAGCTGGTCCTCCGCAACCGACGCGAAGATCGGCACGACGACGCAGCCGGCGTATAGGATGCCGAAGTCGGCGATGAGCCAGTCGACGGAGTTCTCGGCCACGATCGCGACGCGGTCGCCGCGTTGCAGGCCCGCGGCGCGAATCGCCGACGCAACGGCGGCCGCGCGCTCATGCACCTCGCCGGAGGTCAGGATCCGGGTTCCCTCGCCGCGCCGCTCGGCCAGCGCGATCGGGCGCGGCGTCGAGAGCCGTTCGGCGATGAAGGCCGGAAGGATGGTCTGCGGGACCGCGGGCGTCATTCCTAGCTCAAATCTCTGGTGGCGGGAGGGTCGCCCGTACCTTGACGGCTTAACGGTAACATATTATAAATAATATATGGCTCTGCGGTCAAGGCCGGCGGCGGTCGATTCGGACCGCGCGAATGAGGGTTCGTCGTCACCCCGTACCCCGGCATTCTGGGGCGACCGCGTTTTCACGGGCGAGGTCAAAACGAAGACCGTCTTCCCCGCGCTCGTCCTCCAGATGCTGCACGCCCAGCCCGACAGCGGCTACGGCTTGATGCAGCGAATCAGCTCGCTGGGCGGCATCTTCCCCGTCAATCCGAATACGATTTATCCGCTGCTGCGCCGGCTCGAAGAACGTGGTTTCATCCGCGGCGAACTCGACCCGTCGACCAAGCGCGGCACGATGCTCTATCGGATCACGGCCGCCGGTGAAGAGCGTCTGGAACACATCAAGACCAACTTCAAGCCCTACCTCACCAACCTGATCGCGGCGATCCAGCAACTCCGCTGCGACCTCTACGGAGAAATGTCATGAGTGTCTACCGTGCGCCGTTGCGCGACATGCAGTTCGTCCTGCGCGAACTCGCGGGCGTCGACGAGATTGCCAAGCTGCCCGGCTACGAGGACACGACCGACGTTCTCGACGCGATCCTCGACGAAGCATCGACCTTCGCGACCGAGGTTCTCGACCCGATCAATCAGTCGGGCGACAAAGAGGGCTGCACCTGGAACGACGGCGTCGTTACCACGCCCAAGGGCTTCAAGGAAGCCTACAAGAGTTTCGCCCAGGCCGGCTGGATCGGGCTTCCGGTCGCAACCGAGTACGGCGGTCAAGGGCTGCCTTCGCTGATGCTGGGCCCGACGCTCGAGATGTGGAACGGCGCCAACGTCGGTTTCGCCAACGGCCCGCTGCTCAATCAGGGCGCGATCGAAGCGTTCGGCAGCGACGCGCAAAAGCAGACCTACATCACCAAACTCGTCAGCGGCGAGTGGACCGGTACGATGTGCCTGACCGAGCCGCAGGCCGGCTCCGACCTCGCCCAAGTCCGTGCCCAGGCCACGCCGGAAGGCGATCACTACCGCATCCGCGGCCAGAAGATTTTCATCACCTTCGGCGAGCACGACATGGCGCCGAACATCATCCACCTCGTTTTGGCACGTCTCCCCGGCGCTCCCGAAGGGACGAAGGGGATCTCGATGTTCATCGTCCCCAAGGTGCTCGTCAACGCCGACGGTTCGCTCGGCGAGCGCAACGACGTCAAGTGCGCCGGCATCGAACATAAGCTGGGCATCAACGCCAACCCGACCTGTACGCTGAACTACGGCGAAGCGGGGACCGGCGCGATCGGCTATTTGGTCGGCGAAGCGAACCGCGGGCTCGAGTACATGTTCGTCATGATGAACGCGGCGCGCTTCAGCGTCGGCGTTCAGGGAATGGCGATCGCCGATCGTGCCTACCAGCACGCGGTCGAGTACGCCAAGGAACGGATCCAGTTCCGCGATGTCGCGGCCCGCGATCCCAAACCGGTTGCGATCATCAAGCACCCCGACGTGCGCCGAATGCTGATGTGGTGCAAGGCCAACCTCGAAGCGATGCGCGCGCTCGCATACGTCACCGCAGCTTCACTCGACTACGCGCACAAGTCGCCGGATGAAGCGGTCCGCAAGGAGCACCAGGCGTTCGTCGAGCTGATGATTCCGATCGTCAAAGGCTGGCTCACCGAACGCAGCGTCGACGTCGCTTCGACCGCGCTGCAGGTTTTCGGCGGGATGGGCTATATCGAAGAGACCGGCATCGCCCAGCAGTATCGCGACGTGCGCATCACGACGATCTACGAAGGAACCACCGGCATTCAGGCGCTGGACCTGGTCGGACGCAAGCTGATTCGCGACCTGGGTGCCGGCGCGACCAAGGTGCTCAAGCAGATCGGGCGCTTCGCGAAAGAACTCGAAGCCTCGGATAACGCCGAGGTGAAGGCGCTCGCGCAGCCGCTGGCCGACGCGACCAAAGCGCTCGGCGAGACCGCGCAATGGATCGGCATGAACGCCATGGGCGACGTGCGCAAGTCGATGGCCAACTCGGTGCCGTTCCTCAACTTCTTCGGCGTCGTGGCCGGGGGCTGGCAGCTCTTCCGCGGCGCGCAGGTCGCGGCGCAGAAGATCGCGGCCGGCGACAGCGACCCGTTCTATGCGGCGAAGATTCAGACGGCGACCTTCTACGCCCATAACGTCCTCTCGCAGGCGGCGTGGCTGCAGAAGCAGATCGTCGAAGGATCCGGCGATGTGTTGGCCGGCGACGACGGCATCTTTGAGGTCGAGCGGCGCGCGCTGGTGAGCGCGTAGCCGTGCAGAACGGCAACACCAACGGCGAGAGCCGGAAGCTCGTCGGCACCAGCGACCTGGGCGACGGGATCCGGCTCATCACGCTCGACAACCCGCCGGTGAACGCGCTGAGCTTCGCGCTCTCGGCGCAGCTGATCGAGGCGGTCGCGGCCGCTGAGGCTGACGCCGCGGTAACGACCGTGATCTTCAGCGGCGCCAATGGCGTGTTCAGCGGCGGCGCCGACGTGAACGACCTCGGCCGGCTGACGGCTGCGCCGGCTCCCGGGACCAAAACGATTCGCGACGTGATCGATGCCATCGAGCGCGGAACGAAAACCTATGTCGCGGCGATCGACGGCCTGGCGCTGGGCGGCGGGTTTGAACTCGCGCTGGCGTCGGACTATCGCGTGGCGACGGCGGCGTCGCGGGTCGGCTTACCCGAGATCAAACTCGGCCTCTTGCCGGGCGCGGGCGGAACGCAGCGGCTGCCGCGGCTGATCGGCGCCAACGACGCGCTGCAGATCATGCTCAAGGGCGACCCGGTCAAGGCGCCCGCCGCCAAAGAGAAGACGCTGCTCGACGAGGTCGTCGACGGCGATGTCGTCACGGCCGCCAAGGCCTTCGCTGGTAAACCACGCAAGCGCATCGCCAAACTGCAGGCGCAGCTCGGCGTCAAGGGCATGGGACTCTTCGCGACGCCGTTCGTCGTCGCGCAAGCGCACAAGATGGTGCCGCCCGAGAACAACGGCGGCTTCGCCGCGCACAAGCTGATCGATGCCGTGCAGGCCGCGGTCGAGCTGCCGTTCGAACGCGGCAGCGCGCGCGAAATGCGGCTCTTCGGCGAGCTGCTGCAGTCGGCGCCGTCGGCGGCGCTGCGGCACGTCTTCTTCGGCGAACGCGAGCTCGCGAAGATTCCGGGCCTGCCCGCGGCCGAACCGGCCGCGATCAGGAAAGCCGCCGTCATCGGCGGCGGGACGATGGGTACCGGCATCGCGATCACTTTCGCCGAGGCCGGCATCCCCGTGATCGTGGTCGAGACGAAGGCGGCCGCGGTCGAGAAGGCGCGCGAGACCGTCTTCGGCATGTTCAAGTATCAAGTCGACAAGGGTCGCCTCTCCCAAGAAGATGCGTGGAAGCGCGCCAACTCGATCACCTTCGAGGAACAGTTCGAAGAACTCGGCGAGGTCGACATCGTCGTCGAAGCCGTCTTTGAGTCGATGCCGGTGAAGAAGGAGGTGTTCGGCCAGCTCGATCGCCTCACGAAGCCCGACTGCATCCTGGCCTCGAATACCTCAACGCTCGACATCGATGAGATCGCTTCGGCGACGACCCGTCCGGACAAGGTGCTCGGGCTGCACTTCTTCGCACCCGCAAACATCATGAAGCTGCTCGAGATCGTGCGCGGCAAGGCGACCTCGCCCGAAACGCTGACGACCGGCATCGCGCTGGGCAAGAAGCTGCGCAAGGTCGGCGTCGTCTCCGGCAACGCCTTCGGTTTCATCGGCAACCGGATGTTGTTCGATTACGAAGCGCAGGCCGTGCAATTGGCGGAGGCCGGGGTGGCACTCGCCCGGATCGACCGGGTCATCAAGAGCGATTTCGGCATGGCGATGGGACCGTTTGCGGTCGCCGACCTCTCCGGGCTCGACGTTTACCATTTCATCTCGCAGTCGCAGGGCGGCGCCGCCCTGGGCCGCGTGCCGATCATCGAAAAGCTGGTCGAGCGCGGGCGGCTCGGACAGAAGTCGATGAAGGGTTTCTTCGACTACGACAAGTCGGTCGGTAAAGGCCGCGAACCGATCCCGTCGCCCGAGGTGGACGCGCTGATCGGCGAACTCGCAGCGCAGGCGAGCATCGCGCAGCGCGCGGACGTGACCGATGCCGAAATCATCGAACGCTGCATCTATCCGCTGGTCAACACCGGCGCCGAACTGCTGCGCACCGGAATTGCGCTGCGGCCGGGCGACATCGACCTGGTCTGGATTTACGGCTACGGCTTCCCGCCCCACCACGGCGGTCCGATGTGGTATGCCGACGAGGTCGGTCTGAAGAACGTCGTCGCGGCAATGGAACGATTCGGCTGGACGCCGGATCCGCTGCTGGTCGAAATCGCCCGTAGCGGTCAAACGATCGCTACGTATTCCCGGGAGTTGGTACATGCCTGAAGCGGCCATCGTCTCTGCGGCCAGGACGCCGATCGGGCGCGCCTTCCGCGGTGCATTCAATCAAACGCACGGTGCGACCATGGCCGGTCACGCCATCGAGCACGCCGTCAAGCGCGCCGGCATCGATCCGGCGGAGGTCGAGGACGTCGTCATCGGCACCGGCCTGCCGGAGGGGGCGACCGGACACAATATCGGCCGCGTCTCGGCGCTGCGCGCCGGGCTGCCGCTCTCGGTGGCGGGCACGACGATCAACCGTTACTGCGCCTCGGGCCTGCAGGCGATCTCGACCGCGGCGCATCGCGTCATCGTCGACGGCGCGAAGGTCATGGTGGCCGGCGGCGTCGAGTCGATCAGCTTGGTGCAGAACCGCGTCAACACGAACAACTTCAGCGAAGAGTGGATCATGCGGCACGATCCTGACATCTACATGCCGATGCTGCAGACCGCCGACAACGTTGCCAAACACTACAAGGTCAGCCGTCAAGCCCAGGACGAGTACTCGCTGCAGTCGCAGCAGCGCGTCGCCGCGGCGCAGGCCGCCGGGCGTTTCGACGCCGAGATCGTTCCACTCCCGACCTGGAAGTACAACGAGGACAAAGACACCGGTGCGGTCGTCGAAGAGTTCGTGACGCTGACCAAAGACGAAGGCAATCGCCCCGATACGACCCTCGAGGGGCTGAGTGCGCTCAAGGGCGTCCTCGACAAAGACTCGTCGATTACCGCCGGCAACAGTTCGCAGCTCTCTGACGGCGCGGCGGCGGTCGTCATCATGGACGCCGACGAGGCCCGTAACCGCGGCCTGACGCCGCTCGGATTCTACCGGGGTCTGGTCGTCGCCGGATGCGACCCGGGCGAGATGGGCATCGGGCCGGTGTTCGCGGTCCCCAAGCTGCTCGCGCGGCACCATCTCACGATCGACGACATCGGCTTGTGGGAACTCAACGAGGCCTTCGCCGTGCAGGCGCTCTACTGCCGCGACACGCTTGGCATCCCGAACGAACGCTTCAACGTCGACGGCGGCGCGATCTCGATCGGCCACCCCTACGGCGTCAGCGGCGCGCGCATGGTGATGCATGCGCTGATCGAAGGGAAACGCCGCGGCGTGAAGCACGTCGTCGTCACGATGTGCATCGGCGGCGGCATGGGTGCCGCCGGCCTGTTCGAGGTCGCCGCGTAAACGAATCGGCCTAGTAGCGGGCCCGCGTTCGTGATGCCGGCGCGGGGCGCGTTTGCAGCCGGGTAGGTTCCAGCACGGCCGGGTGGCCGGGTCCCGGCAGCGGACGATGCACGGGCAGGTCGACGATGACGCGCGAGCCGACGCCGCCGCGCGCGCTGATCTCGACGCGCCTCGCCAGCGCGTTCACGATCATCAGCCCGCGGCCGCAGGTCGCGTCCGCATCGGGCAGGGCGCGCACCACCGGAATTCCGGGGCCGCGGTCGGCGACGACCGCAACCGCACCGTCGCCCTCCCACGCCACGTGGATGCCGATGGGGCCGGCGGCGTGAAGGATCACGTTGGCGACGAGCTCGCCCAGAATCGTTTCGACCGCGTCGAGATCCGAGAGATCATCGGCCTGCAAGGCCAAGAACGAACGCACGTCTTGCCGCGCGGCCATCGCGTCGCGAGCATCTGCCTTCACCATCGACCACTCCACGGTGCCGCCCATGGGTGTGAGATGCCCGTTATCCCGGAAAGATAACGGAACTTGGTACGCTAGAGTACCAACGAGCGGTTCCCCGGCGAGCGCTCTTTTGCGAACTCAGCCTTCGGCAAAGAGGCGCTCGTGCTGCGCCCGCAGTTCCCGTTTGAGGAATTTTCCCACTCCGGTCCGCGGTATCACCGTCATGAACACGATGCGATCCGGCGTTTGCCATTTCGCTAGTCGTTCGAGCAGCCAGCCGCGAATCGCCGCCTCGTCGAGGTCGTGCCCTTCGCGCAGGACGACCGCCGCGACCGGACGCTCTTGCCACTTGGGATGCGCGACGCCGAAGACGGCGGCTTCTTTTACCCCGGGGTGCCCCATCAACAGGTTCTCGACTTCGACCGACGAGATCCACTCGCCGCCGGACTTGATGAAGTCCTTGACGCGATCGACGATCTCGAGGTAGCCGTACGGGTCGATCGTGGCGACGTCGCCGGTGTGGAACCAGCCGTCGGGCTCGAACCCCGCCGCGGTGGCCGCGTCGTTACGAAAGTATTCGCGCGCGACCGCGTAGCCGCGCACCAGCAACTCCCCGCGCGACGTCCCGTCGGCGGGAACGTCGTTGCCCGCTTCATCGATCAGACGCCACGAGACGATCGGTGAGAAGCGTCCCTGCGTGTAGCGTTCCTTGCGCCCAGCATCCGGCGCGCCGTCTGGGCCGCCGTCGACGTTGAGCGTGCCGACCGGCGACATCTCGGTCATGCCCCACGCGTGGATGGCGCGAATCCCCAGTTCCTCCAGATCGTCCATCAGCGAGGGCGGCATCGCCGAGCCGCCGATGATCACTTTACGCAGCTGCGGCAAGCGTTTGTTCTGCGCGCGCAGCAGATCGCGGACGGCCATCCAAATCGTCGGCACGCCGGCCGAGACGGTCACGCGTTCGCTTTCGAGCAGTTCGACGAGGCCGGCCGGATCGAGCCGCTCCATCGGCATGATGAAGTCCGCGCCGACCATCAGCGAGAGGAACGGCGTGCCCCACGCATTGACGTGGAAGAGCGGAACGACCGGCAGCACGCGGTCGCGCTCGCCAATCCCCATCGCGTCGGTCAAGCCGATCGACAGCGCGTGGATGTACGTGGAGCGATGCGAGTACAGCACCCCCTTGGGGTCGCCCGTCGTTGCCGAGGTGTAGCACAGCAGCGCCGCGGAGTGCTCGTCGAACTCGGGCCACGCATAGGTATCGGGCTCCGCTGCCAGCAGTGCTTCGTAGTTGCTGCTGCCCTCGAGCGGTTCCGAGGGCTCCCCCATCACGACGAACGAGCGCTGCGCGGCGGGATCGAGGGCGATCGCCGGTTTGATCGCCTTGACGAGTGATGCGTCGACGAAGACCGCGCGGTCCCCGGCATGGTCGAGCACGAAAGCGACCTGATCCGGAAAGAGCCGGATGTTGACGGTATGCAGGACGGCGCCGATCATGGGCACGGCAAAGTAGAGCTCGAGGTGGCGGTGCCCGTTCCAGGCGAACGACGCGACGCGGTCGCCGGGCCGGATACCGAGTTTGCGCAGGGCGTGAGCAAGCTGCGCGACGCGCCGTCCGAACTGCGCGTAGGTAAAGCGCACGACGGCGTCGCCGTCGCGGGAGATGATGTGCTTGTGCCCGTGCGCGCGCAACGCATGCTCGAAGATCGCGCGGATCGCCAGCGGCTGCTCCGACATCGTCGATGGCAGCGTCGAGCCTTGGACCGGAGCGGGTGCCGTCGTCATGCCGTCGGTTGACCCGCGCCCGTGAAAGAATCCTCCGCGCGGAAGCTAGCCCGCCGCATCCCGGCTGAACGTAGCCCGCAGCGCACCATCGAGCTCCGGACGCAGGAAGCGGTAGCCGGTCGCCTCGGTGCGCACCGGCAGGACGCGCTGACCTTCGGTCAAGATCATCGCGCCCTCGCCCAGGAGCGCGGCCGCGGCAAGGGCCGGCACGGGAAACAGCGTGGGGCGGTGCAGCGCACGTCCGAGGGCGCGGGTGAAGTCGCGGTTGGTTACCGGCTCCGGCGCGGTCGCATTGAGGACGCCGTCCGTCCCGTCGAGCGCGTGGAGATACACGCCGAGCTGGTCGTCGAGGTGGATCCACGAGCACCACTGCCGGCCGCTGGCGACCGGGCCGCCCAAACCGGCCCGGTACAGTGGGACGAGCTTGCCGAGCACGCCGCCGTCGGTGCCCAGCACGAGACCCGTGCGGACCTTTGCGACGCGCATCCCGAGTGCCGCCGCCTCGTCCGCCGTCGCTTCCCACGCGACACAGAGGCGCGCCAGCTCATCGTCGCCGGGCGGGCTTGCCTCGCGGAACGTGCTGGTGAGGCTGGTTCCGTAATAGCCGATCGCCGAGGCGCTGATATACGCCGCCGGCCGACGCTCGAGCCGCGCGAGCGCGGACAGAAACGCGTGCGGGGCGTCGACCCGCGACGTCCGCATCGCCCGCTTCGCCGCCGCGGTCCAGCGAACCGAAACCGGCGCCCCGGCCAGATTGACCACGGCGTCGCACCCGCCGGCGGCCTGGGCCGCCGCCTGCGGATCGCGCAAGCTCGCTTCGATCACCTCATCGCCGCGGACGCGCAGCGCGTCGGCGAGGTGCCGGCCGATGAAACCGCTGGCCCCGAGGATCGCGACGCGCATCACGTGCTCACCGGCGCAGACCTTCGCTCCGTCACGTCGAACCTCCGGAGGTGCTCGGGAACATTCAAGCGCTGCGCGCGCTTGCAGCGCTGATGGTCGTCGTCGTGCATATCTACGCGGTTGAGTCGATGTACCTTCCCGGGCGTCCGTGGACGACACCCTTCCACGTCCTGGGGACGTATGGCGTCGACTTGTTCTTCGTCATCAGCGGCACGGTGATGGTTGCGTCGACCGTCGGCTGGTTCGCCCAGCCCGGAGCCGCGCGGCGCTTTGTGATCCATCGCGTGACCAGGATCTACCCGCCATATTGGATCGTCACCGGTTTGGTGCTGATTGCGTTCTTGACCGTGCCGGCGGCGACGGGGACGCACCGCAGCGCGCGGCCGGATGTCGTGGCGTCGTTCCTGGCGCTGCCGCAGGCCGGCGAACCGCTGCTGGTGGTCGGCTGGACCCTCAGCTACGAACTGCTCTTCTATCTCGTGTTCGCCCTCGCGCTGTGCTTCGCACGCCGCCGGCTGGCCGTCATCACCGTGGTGTGGCTCGCGGTGGTCGCAGCCGTCGGGACGTTCGGGCCGCAGGCGAACCCGTGGGTGCGCGTGATCGGCAGCCCGCTGAACCTGGAATTCGGGCTCGGCATCGCGATCGGCACCGCGATCGAACGGCGCGTCTTCGCCGCACCGCGCACGTTCTTCGCGCTCGGCTTCGCCTGCGTCGTCGCCGTCTGCATTGCGACCGCGTACTCGGGCCGGGAGTTTCTGGAGATCGCCTGGTGGCGTCCGCTGGCAGTCGGCCTGCCGATGGCGGCGGTCGTCTACGGTGCGCTCGGACTCGAAAGCGTGGGTCTGGTGGCGCCGGGCTGGCTGCGCGCGCAAGGCGACGCCAGTTACGCGCTCTATCTCTGGCACGTCCCGGCGCTGGGCGCATTGGGCCTGGTTTTCCATCTGATGCACGTGCACGGAACGCCCGTTCGCATCGCGATCGTCTTCGGCGGGTACGCGCTGGCGATCGCGGTCTCGCTCGTCGCCTATCGCTCCGTCGAGCGGCCGCTGCTGCGGCTGCTGCGCCGCTCGTTCGACAGTGCCTCCGCAATCGCGGGCCGTAAGGCGGTTGCCCACACGCCGTAGCCGGCCGCGGCGGGGTGCAGGCCGTCCGGCATCAGCTGCGGCTTGATGTCGCCGTCGGGCTCCAGGAAGTGCGGATTCGCGTCGACCCAGCGTACGTGGTTGCCGTCGGCGAGCCGCGCGATCCGTGCGTTGACCTCAGCGAGCTTTTCGCGGATGGGATCGCCGGCCTCACCTCGCGGCAGGATGGCATTGAGCAGAACGACGGCCCTGGGGAGCCGGGCGCGCACCTCGTCGACGATCGCCGCGATACCGCGCGCGATCTCCGAGGGCGACGCGGCTTCGAGGTTGTTGGTGCCCACCATCAGCACGACGACCCGCGCTTGGCTGCCGTCGAGTTCGCCGTGCTGGACGCGCCACAGGACGAACTGCGTGCGGTCGCCTTCGATGCCGAAGTTTGCGATCGTCCCCAACGGCGCGATCGCGCTCGTCCAGACCTCGGCACCGCGGGTCGGAAAAAATGCGGTGATCGAATCGCCCAGGAACAGCACGTCGATCCCGCCCTGCGCCGCGCGCGCGACGAACGCGTCGTGCTCCGCCCGCCACGCCTCCTGCCCCCAAGGACGCGGCGCCGCGATCCACGCCCCGCCCGGACTCGGCGCAGCCAACGCCGGCGGACTCGTCGGAAGATCGGACGGATTCACGGCGGAAGGTGCGCGCCTAGCGTAGCGCGGTCAGCAGGGCGGCGCTCTCGCGGTCGAGGTGCTGTTCGAACACCTTCGGGTGCGTCAAGTAGAAGACGCACATCGCCTGGAGGAGAAATCCGTGCCGGGTCGCGCCCGCCAGCGTTCGCACGTGCGCGAGCGTGCTGCGCACCAGCCGCCCGAGCCCCGAAACGGCGGCGGCCGGCGATGGGTAGCAGGCCACGAAGTTGAGCTCGCCGTGCTCGCGATCTTCCGCCTGATCGATGAAGTAGTCCAGCAGGATGTGGATCGCCGAGACGCCCGGGAAATACGCCCCCATCGTGGCCTCGATTTCGGCCGGCGCAAGCTGTTCGCGCGCGGCGAGTTCGATCAGCGCGAAGACGGGCAGCGAGGAGCCGCACGCGGCCGCGAACTCCCACCACGCGAGTCCCGGAAAGCGTTCGCGGTTGCGCGCGTACCAGGCGTCGCACGCGGCCTCGCGGGTGGCCGGCGGACCGTGCTTGAGCACTTGGAGCTCCGCGTAGTAGCCCGCCACGTCGATCAAGCGTTCGCGCACGGCGGCGTAATTCGGCAAGCTGCGCAAACCCGTTCGCGCGCTCTCGACTAGCCCACGCAGGTAGCCGCCGTCATCGCCGGGCGGGCCGTCGGCGTAATAGGCGGCCGGCATGCGGCGGTCGTCGAGCGCGTCGAGCAGCGAGAGGTGCAGCGTCGCGAAGGCGCGCTCCGAAACACCGGGCAGGCGATCGCAGAGATTGTCGAGGTAGTCGTAGATCGTCTCGACGGCGGCAACGATCGCGACGTAGCGCTTCGCGACGTCGCCGTGCAGGAAGGTCGCGAGAATCGCTCCGCCTTGCACGTGAAACGCCTTCTGATCGATCGACGCCAGCGCTTGTTCGCGCAGCGCCGCATCGGGGATGGACGCAGCCCGTACGCGAATGGCCGCCAGTTCACGGCTGGCGCGCGGGATCACCGTCCCGACGAAGCGCGCCGTCGAGATCCAGCCGCGCGGCCCCAAACGCAGCAGCCGCCGCAGCCGCGTCGGACGGCGGAACACCGTGTTCAGCGTCCGGCGTACGTCGCGCCGCAAGACGTCGGGGACGCTAGATGCCACCGACGAACCGTCCCGGCGCCAAAACGCCGTTTGGATCGAAACGCGTCTTGAGCGCGCGCATCGTCGCGAGCGTTGCCGGCAGTGGTCCCCACGCGTCGAGGTGGGGCCACAGCGCGTCGGAAGCCGCGATCAGCTGCGCGCTCCCGAGCGCGTCGCGCATGGCCGTGCAGGCCGCCGTCGCTTCCTCGACCGCCGACGGCGTGCGGCAGCCGAAACGTGCGACGACGTCCCCGGTCAGCAGATCGGTGATCGTCTCCCAGCCCTTCGCCGCACCCGACGCTCGCGCGATGCTGCGCTGCATCGCCGCCCGAACGCGCGCCGCGCGCTCCGGTGCGCGT
>Ga0302325_10010189_pt1 | contig 20408 bp, 15 predicted proteins | sample Palsa_T0_2_FD_201948 | JGI IMG/M metagenome (GOLD analysis project Ga0302325, IMG submission 201948) | Peat permafrost microbial communities from Stordalen Mire near Abisko, Sweden - Palsa_T0_2 | ecosystem: Environmental > Terrestrial > Soil > Palsa > Peat permafrost | place: Sweden: Abisko...
TCGCCGACCTCGATTTCTATCGCGACCTCGTCGCGTTCGCGAAGAAGCACGGGTTGCTGCTGCTCTCCGATCTCGCCTATGGCGAAGTCTATTTCGATGACAATCCGCCGCCGTCGATTCTGCAGGTGCCCGGCGCCATGGAGGTCGCGGTCGAATTCACCTCGCTGTCGAAGACCTATTCCATGCCCGGCTGGCGAATGGGATTTGCCGTCGGCAACGAACGCGTCATTGCCGCGTTGGCGCGCGTAAAATCCTATCTCGATTACGGCGCGTTCACGCCGATCCAAGTGGCGGCGACCGCGGCGCTGAACGGCCCGGACGACTGTATTGCCGAGATGCGCGGGATTTACCGCCGCCGCCGCGACGCCTTGGTTGAATCGTTCGGCCGCGCCGGCTGGCAAGTGCCGCCGCCGGCAGCCTCGATGTTCGCCTGGGCGCCGATTCCCGAACCATTTGCCTCCCTCGGCAGCGTCGAATTCGCAACGCTCTTGGTCGAGAAGGCCAGCGTCGCGGTTTCTCCCGGAGCCGGCTTCGGCGAGCACGGCGAGGGCCATGTGCGCATTGCGCTTGTCGAGAACGAGCAGCGCATCCGTCAGGCGGCGCGCAACATCCGGCGCTTTCTTGAAACCGGCCCGGAAATGCTGCACAACGTCGTACCCTTGGCGACGCGGCGTTAGCCGATCCTCGCGCTTTTCCAGGTTAGGTTAGCGGGCTTATGGCCGAACCGTTGAAAGTCGGTCTTGCCGGACTGGGAACGGTCGGCACGGCCGTGGTCGAGCTCTTGGACCGCGGGCGCGACAAGCTCGCGGCGCGCTGCGGCCGCGCTATCGAAGTCGTCGCGGTAAGCGCGCGCTCGCGCGGCAAGAAGCGCGGTGTCGACTTGAAGAAATTTCGCTGGTTTGTTGATCCGGCGAAACTTGCCGCCGATCCGGCGATCGACGTAGTAGTCGAGGTGATCGGCGGAGAGGGCAATCCCGCTAAACGCGTGGTCGAAATCGCGCTCGCCGCGGGAAAGCCGGTAGTGACCGCCAACAAGGCGCTGCTGGCCCGGCACGGCTACCGGCTCGCGGTCCTCGCCGAACGCCACTGCGTCGCGCTAAATTTCGAAGCTTCGGTCGCCGGCGGCATCCCGATCGTCAAGACGCTGCGCGAGGGGCTTAACGGCAGCTCGTTCACGCGCATCTACGGCATCCTCAACGGCACCTGCAATTACATCCTCTCGCGCATGGAGCAGGACCGCCTCGCATTCGATGAATGCCTGCGCGACGCGCAGCGGCTGGGTTATGCCGAAACGGATCCGTCCTTCGATGTCGAAGGCCACGACACCGCACAAAAGCTTGCGATCCTCTCAAGCCTCGCTTTCGGCACCAGAGTCGATCCGGCGGCGATCTACGTCGAAGGCATTTCGTCCATCACGCTTGCCGACCTTGACGCCGCGGCCGAGCTTGGCTACCGCGTCAAACTCCTCGGCGTGGCAGTGAAAACCGACGCCGGCATCGAGCAGCGCGTGCATCCGACCATGGTGCCGCGCGAATCCGCGATCGCCCAGGTGATGGGGGTGACCAACGCGGTGACCGTTGATGCGGACGGCCTCGCCCCGATTACCCTTGTCGGCCCCGGCGCCGGCGGGGCGGCGACCGCCTCGGCGATCGTTTCAGACCTCGCCGACATCGCCCGGGGAGTCCGCACGCCGCCGTTTGGCCGTCCCGCCGCCCGCATGACCGCGGTTCGCAAGGCGCCGATGCAGCGGCATGAAGGCGGCTATTATATTCGCCTTCTCGCCCGCGACCGGCCCGGCAGCGCCGCGACCATTGCGCGGCGCTTGGCGCAACAGCAAATTTCGCTGGAGTCGATTGTGCAGCGCCACGAAATGTCAGGGCTGGCGACCGACCAGCGCGGACGCTCGGGGGAGCCGGTTCCGGTTATTCTCATTACTTATGCGACCACCGAGGATGCCGTCCGAAAGGCCCTCGCCGCGGTGCGCCGCGACCGTGTAATCTCCGGGCAGCCGCAAGTCATCCGCATCGAAAAGAATTAGCCGCAACTCACACATTAAACTCAAGCAAAGATGGAAATGGCGTCAATCACGGTTCCCCACGGGCTCATTCTGGAGCGGGTTCTCGCGCTGGAAATCGTGCGCGTTACCGAACGCGCGGCGGTGAACGCCGCGCGGCTGCGCGGGCGCGGCGACGAGAAAGCGGCGGACCAGGCGGCGGTCGACGCCATGCGCCGCGAGCTCAACAAGCTGCCGATCGACGGCACCGTCGTCATCGGCGAAGGCGAAATGGACGAAGCGCCGATGCTGTTCATTGGCGAGAAAGTCGGTAGCAAAGGCGGCTTTAAAGTCGATATTGCCGTCGACCCGGTCGAAGGCACCACCTTGTGCGCCAAAAACATGCCCGGTTCGATCGCCACGCTGGCGCTGGCCGAGCATGGCACGCTTCTCCACGCGCCCGACATCTATATGGACAAGATCGCGGTCGGCCCTGGCTATCCGACGGGCGTCGTCGACCTCGACGCGCCGGCGGAAGAAAACATCCGCAACCTCGCCAAGGCCAAAGGCGTCAAGCCGGAATCCATTACGGCGATGATCTTGGATCGCCCGCGGCATGCCGAACTGATCGCCGGTGTACGCAAGGCCGGCGGCGCGGTGAGCTTAATCAGCGACGGCGACGTCGCCTCGGTCATTCACACCGCCGATCCCGACAAGACCGGCATCGATATTGCGATGGGCATCGGCGGCGCGCCTGAGGGCGTACTCGCAGCGGCCGCTCTGCGCTGCATTGGCGGCCAGATGCAATGCCGGCTCGTGGTCGATACCGAAGAAAAGCAGACGCGGGCCGCGAAAATGGGCATCAAAGACCCGCGCAAGAAATACCAAATCGAAGACATGGTGCGCGGCGACTGCCTGTTTGCCGCTACCGGCATCACCGACGGCCGCATGCTGCAAGGCGTCAGATTCGATGGCCCTGTCGTCCACACGCACACGGTAGTCATGCGCTCGATCAGCGGCACGGTGCGCTGGATCAAGGCCGAGCACCGTCAGCTCGATAAGTTTTAAATCGCCATAACCGACCGGTATGACTTAGGGCTTGCCTCACAACCTCGGTTTTTGAGCCGGGTCGGATAATGTCCGATTTGTCCCGAAGGCGGCTCGCTACGGCGCTCGACCGGCGGGCGCCGTTCATGAGGTATCGGAAGGTGGGGCTGTCGCCTTGAGCCGCCACGGCTCGATCAGCGGCACGGTGCGCTGGACCAAGGTCGAGCACCGCCAGCTCGACAAGTTTAGGTTCGCGTGTAACCGACCGATCTGACTTGGGGCTTGCCCCTATAACCTCGGTTTTTGTGAGCCGGGTCGGATAATGTCCGTTTCGCCCCGAGAGCGGTTCGCTGCGACGTTCCACGGACTGTCGCGAAGTGCCATAGGACGACATTGGTTCCCGCACGCAGATGTAAAAATCGCGGCGGCTGGTCAATTTTATACAGAAACCGCCTCTTTGCGGTGCGCACCTGTCGTTGGGTCGAAATAAGCAAGACAACTGCCGACCGAACGATAGAAAGCATTGAAATGAAGATTCTGGTGACAGGCGGCACCGGTCGTATCGGCTCAGGGGTGTTGAGAGAGCTAAGGAAGCGAGGTGCAGATGTCCGCGTCCTCGTGCGCAAAAAGGGAACGTCGTTGCCGGATGGCGTTGAGGTTGCGGTGGGCGATCTGCTCGATCCCGTATCTGTACAGAAGGCGATGGACGGAGTGGATAAGCTCTATCTGCTGAATGCCGTCTCTCCCGACGAACTGACACAGGGTCTCATCGCCTACGATTTGGCCAAGAAATTGAAGCTGAAACATATCGTGTATCACTCGGTTTTCCGCGTAGAGCATTTTAAAGATGTCCCTCATTTCGCCTCGAAACTCGCTATAGAAACCGCTTTGCGCGAGTTCGATGTCCCTTTTACGGTTCTTCGTCCAAATTACTTCTTTCAGAATGATGCGTCGCTGGAAGACCCACTGACAAAAGCGGGCATCTACCCGATGCCTCTTGGTCAGGTGGGTGTCTCAGCAGTTGACGTGCGAGATATCGCCGAGGCGACAGCCGTTGCGCTGACCTCCGACAGACACCAGGGCAAGACCTACAACCTCAATGGTCCCAAGGTGCTGAGTGGTCCCAAAGTTGCTGCAATTTGGAGCTCGCTACTCGGCAAAGAGGTTCACTACACCGGCGAAGATATGGATGCATTTGAGGAGCAGATACGCACGCGTGCCCCCTCGTGGTCGGCGTTCGACATTCGCATGATGTTCCAAGGGTATCTCGAACGCGGATTCGCGGCCGAAGAGGATGATTTGAAAACTCTAACCGAGTTGCTGGGGCATGAGCCTCGGTCCTACGAAGGATTTGCCCGGGAAACCGCCTTCGAATGGCAGAATAAGAATAATAAGGGGCTGCACCTTAGTCCGGCTGCATAGACGCGACGGTGACGTAGTCCGGTCACCGACAGAGACGACTTCCGCTGGTCAGTATCAAGGAGACATCAAAATGAGCGACGCCAGTAGCGCCCCGATAGGACCGAACGCGGCTATCCCGGCCGACGATCCCAACCGCACGCTGACGGTCGCCGATCCGGATAGCTCCAACGTGCGCCATGTCGCAGTGGCCGGCGGCACCTACAGTATCCTCGTTTCCGGCGCACAGACGGCCGGACGGTACTGCTTGATCGACATGATCGTGCCCGATAGCAGCGGCCCGCCTCTACACCGCCACGATTTCGAGGAGATGTTCACGCTGCTTGAGGGCGAGCTTGAGTTCACCTTCCGAGGTGAAACCACTACCGTGCGTGCGGGATCGAGCGTGAATATCCCGGCCGATGCGCCGCACGTTTTCAAGAACACTTCGGGCAGCACGGTGCATATGTTGTGCATGTGTGCGCCAGCCGGGCAGGAAGAGTTCTTTGTGGAGGTTGGCGACCCATTGGACAGCCGCACGTCGCCGCTGCCAAAGCTCGATAAGGTTGGAATGGAAGAGCGGATGAAAAGGGCTAAGGCACTCGCCGAGAAATACCACACGGAATTGCTGAAGCCCTGAACCGTGCCGGATAAGTCGCGGCACATCTTTCAGACTCATGAAGTGAAAAAAGATCGCATCGCTATCATCAATTGCGCTGACGGCGGCATGGGCCTTCTTCTTAGTCGGCCAGCTTCATCGCCAACCGCGGATCCGGACCGAAGTCTCGCAGCTAATACCGCAGTTGGATCATGAGCCGACGTGACAGCAGGCCCCTGCCACGTCTGATTTGCGGCCGATAACTGACCTTCGCTCCTCAACGATGCGCGGTGAGGGATGCGCCTTTACGTGGGCGATGCCGTGCCGGGGCTGTCGCCGGAGCCGGTACGGCTCGATCAGCGGCACGGTGCGCTGGATCACCGCCGAGCACCGCCAGCTCGATAAATTTTAGGTCAAAACAACCGCGAGCCTCGCTGATCTACGCTTCGCCGCGACGTGACGCGATAAGCCAACAACGAACATGTCAATTGGATCGCGTGCAGTCGTCGGAAATTGCCGCCGCCGCTGGTCTTTTCCTACAGATCACCAGTTAAATTTGTAATTGACGCCAGCGCGCACGAGGTTCTCGTTCAATGAGATTGAGGGACTACTGACTCCTGCTGGATTAACCAGCGAGCAGATCGTACCGGACGGGCAAGCAATAGTGCCGAGGCCGACGTAGAGGTATTCAACCTTGGCGGTCCAGTTCTCGGTGAAGGCAAACTCAAGGCCACCGCCAGCGGTCCAGCCAACTTGCGGTCCCAAGCTTATGAAGGTCGCTTGCGGGTTCAAACCCGCTCGAAAATCGGCGACTGCCGCGCCGGCTGTCGCGAAAACAAGGAAGTGGTTGAACGCATAGCCCACTCGACCTCTGGCCGTGCTCAACCACCCACTTTTGGTTTGGCAAGTTGTGCCCGCGGCCGCGCCCAGACCCACACACGCAGCCGTAGAGCTGCTACCCTTGAGCGCAGACCAATCGAGATCACCCTCCAAACCGACCAAGAAGCCGCCGAAACCTCCGTAATTGAGACCGGCTGTTCCCCCTGCAAGACCCCCAGTGGCGGCGAAGTTGCCTGTCGAAACCCCTGCGTTGTTCCAGGTGCTGTTGCCGAAGCCGTAGCCGCCGTTAACACCGAAATACAAGCCCCCCCAATTCAGCGGCGCGCTGGCAGGATAGTAACTATCTGGCGGGACTGGAGCGGGGCCGGGCAGCGGCATATCCGCCGCCATAGCCGGGATCGCAATCGCTAGCGACAACAGTATTGCGGCAACGATTCGCTCGACCCGAATGTAGATAGAGGCTCTGGAGCCGCGCGCGTGATCCGAAAACGCCAAGAAGCCAAGTGCCCTAACAATGGTTTCGGCGCACTGTTTCATTGCCGCATCCCCCAGCCAGTGAACATCATAAACGGTAGACCGGTGCGAGGAAAGACGGTGGGTCGTGTGCCGCCGCGATCATCCACATCGCCATGGCTTACGCCATCCTTCGCCACAACGACGTCGAGGTGGGGAAGAGGGATTTCCTCTGCCCTATCAATTTCCTCGAGAATTGGCAGGCTGGGCGCACAAGCGTTGATTTGCGATAAGATCGCCGCGCATGGATAACCAAACAGCGGCAGAAAGCGTTCTGGGCAACGCCATCGTCGAGTGGCTCGCCGAACAGGCTTTGCTCGACACCGAGCCGGTGGGACTTTTCGGCGAGCTGTGCCAGCGGTTGCGCGGTGTGGGAACGCCAATTTTACGGGGCCAGGTGGCCTTCCGGGTGCTCCACCCGCTCTACGACGCCGCCATCTTGAACTGGAATGCCGAAAGAGGCGTCGTCGTCGACTTCTTCCGGCCGGAGGAGAGCGGGCAGGAGCAATTTCTGCGCAGCCCCATCGGCCATGCTTTGACTCATCGCCTGCCGGTTTTGCGGCGTCGGCTGACCGGCGAGACGGCATTGCTCGACTTCGCTGTCCTTGAAGGATTTCGTGAGTCGGGCGGCACCGACTATGTCGTATTCTTGGTGGGCTTCGACGCCGCCAAACAAAACGGCATCATTTGTTCCTGGCTTGGGGATCGGACCACCGGCTTTACCGACGGCGAGATCGGGCAACTTCAGCGCATCACCCGCGAACTTGGCATCGCACTAAAGGCGAAGTTCGAGCGTAGCGTCGCGCAGAACGTTGCCCATGCCTATCTCGGCAAACGTGCCGGCCAGGCTGTCCTCAACGGCTCGATCCGCCGCGGTGATGGCGAAAAAATCACCGCGGCGTTGTGGTTTAGTGATCTGCGCCGTTCGACCGAATTTGCCGATCAACTTTCCGCCGAAGCGTTCCTCCACCTTCTCGGTCGTTATTTCGAGATGACGGCGGCGGCCGTACTTGACCACGGTGGCGAGGTCGTCAGCCTGGTTGGTGATGCGGTGCTCGGCCTGTTCCGGGTCGAGGGCGCGCCGCAGGAAGCTTGCGGCCGGGCGCTCGCCGCGGCTCTCGAATCTCGCAGGCGACTGGCGGCGTCGCCGCCGGTCGACGGCTTGGTTCTCGACTTCGGTATCGCGCTCCACCTCGGCGAAGTCATCTATGGAAATGTTGGCGTGCCGGAGCGCTTGCAGTTCACGCTGGTCGGTTCGGCTGTGAACGAAGTCGTCCGCGTTCAAGATCTGACAAAGACACTCGGCTGCCCGCTCGTCGCCACGGCTTCCTTCGCCAGCGCTGCGCCGGGCGCCTGGCGGCCGGTCGGCGATCACGTCCTGCGCGGCTTCGAGAAACCGATGCCGATTGTGGCGATGTCGGTGTGAGATTCCTGGACGCGCGATTTAGTGTCATTAACCGACGTGATGGCGACCGACTGTCACGTCCGCTTTGCGCCCGATAACCGACCTTTGCTCTTTAACGATGCGCGGGTGTACTCATTCTGAACCGGTGCCAACGCTCAAGCGACAGCGGATGCGACGTGCGCCTCACGCCTTTGTAGAACTGCGCGGTGCAAATGTTCATTTGATGATAATTACGGCAAGCGATGACGCTTATGTTTGCACATTAGTCGGCCTTATACAGCGAATTTGTATTTCCAATTTTTTTGCATTGCGAAGTTCTGCTACGCAAGTGCGGGATTAAGAACCTACGTCGGCAACCTGTGAAGACAACAGTGCGCGCAAGGATTGCATTGCGCGCAGGGAGATAAGTCATGGCCAAAGACAGCGGTTTTTCCAAAACGCCGGCGAATGAAAAAGTTTCGGCTGCGCGGGCAAAGGCAAAAGGGCCTTCGCGGCGTGCGTTGCTCAAGGCCGGCGGCGCGCTGCTCGGCGGCGCGGCCGGCGCCGGCGCCATCACCGGTTTCCCGACGATCTGGGCGCAGGAGATCAAGGACATCGAGCTCCGCCACGTCGGCGTTTCGTACTCCGTCGTGAAGGCGATCGGCGACCAGGCCTCGAAGGATCTCGGGTTCAAGGTCACGATGCAAAATCTCGACACGACGGCGGCGATCAATCGCTTCATCACCCAGCCGGATTCAGTCGACATCGCCGACGTCGAAGGCTGGCAGTCCAAGCTCGCCACCAAGCGCGGTATCCTTCAGGGTATCGAAGTCAAGAAGATCAAGGAATTCGACAACATTCTGCCGATCTTCACCAAAGGCGAGCTGGAAGGTCATAAAATCCCGCGCGAGGGAATTTCGCCCTACGAGGCGATGTATATCGAGAAGCCAAACTCAACCGACCTGCATGACGGCGTGACCGATTGGATGACGTTCCTGCCGCAGGTCTACAACGCCGATTCCATCGGCTACCGGCCGGACTTGATCGATCATCCCGTGACGCAGTGGAAGGACCTGATCGATCCGAAGTTCAAAGGCAAAGCCGCGATCCTCGACGTGCCGGCAATCGGCATCATGGATGCTGCGCTGTGCTTTGAGAGCGCCGGCCTGATTAAATACAGCAACAAAGGTAATATGACCAAAAAGGAGATCGACTTCACGGCTGACAAGTTGATCGAGCTGAAAAAGGCCGGCCAATTCCGCGCCACCTGGACCACGTTCGACCAGTCGGTGCAGCTTATGGCGGCGGGCGAAGTCATCATTCAATCGATGTGGTCGCCGGCGGTTGCCGCGGTGCGAGTTAAGGGCATCCCTTGCGTTTATGCACCGGTCAACGAGAAGGCCGGCAAGGAGGGATACCGTGGCTGGTGCAACGGCATGGCGCTGATGAAGCACCTCAGCGGCAAGAAGCTTGATGCCGCGTACGAGTACCTCAATTGGTATCTTTCCGGCTGGCAGGGCGCCTTCGTCAGCCGCTACGGCTATTACAGCCCGGTGCCGCCGACCGCGAAGAAATTCATGACCGACACCGAGTGGGCCTACTGGTACGAGGGGAAGCCGGCGCCGAGCGAAATCACCGATCCGTACGGTGTGCCGATGGAGAAGGCTGGCACGGTCCGCGACGGTGGCTCTTTCGTAAAGCGCGTCACCAATATCGTATGCTGGAACACGCTCATGGATGAAGCGGCATACATGAACAAGCGCTGGAACGACTTCAAAGTCGCCTAACGCGCGCGCGGGCTGCCCGTTTGCTGGGCGGCCCGCTTCTTGCTTCGTCGTTTGACGCTAATTTCAACATCTGCGGAGCCGTTTTTTGAGCGGACGGGGACAGATTCTCAGTTGGCTTTATGTAACGCCGCTGATGCTGGTGCTGGTCCCGTTTTTCGTGGCGCCGATTCTCGTCGTGCTGGCGGCGAGCTTTTTTCAGAGCGACGGATTTGGCGGCCTTATTGCCGATCCGACGTTGCAGAATTACGCCGATATCTTCAGCTCCACTCTGACAGCCAATCTTTACATCGAGACCATCAAGTTCACCGCTCTAACCTGGCTGTTTTCGATGATAATCGGGTTTTGGGTCGCTTATTTCCTGGTCTTTCATGTCCGCAACCCGCTGCTCGCGATCGGATTGTTTCTTCTCTGCACCGTGCCGTTCTGGACCTCGAACATCATCCGCATGATTTCGTGGATTCCGCTGTTGGGTAAAGAAGGCCTGATCAACACCGCGTTGCTGCGGGTCGGAGTCATCCACGAGCCGCTCGAATTCCTGTTGTTTTCCGGGTTTTCCGTCGTGGTCGCTTATGTGCATCAGCTCACGATCTTCATGATCGTGCCGATCTTCAACGCCATGGCGCGCATTGACAAACGGATCGTCGAGGCCGCGCTCGACGCCGGTGCGAGCCGCCTCGACATTATGCGCATGATAATCCTGCCGCTGTCGAAAAACGGTATCGCGCTCGGATCGATCTTCGTCGTTTCGATCGTCATGGGTGATTTCTTCGTCATCAAAGTCATGAGCGGCGGTGGCTCGGCGTCCGTGGTCGGCGCGCTCTACGAGGACGTCGGCGTTCTGCAATATCCTTCGGCCGCGGCAAGCGCCGTGGTGCTGACGATTGTCGTGACGTTGTTGGTCGCGCTGATCCTGCGGACCGTGGACATCCGGAAGGAGCTGACGCGATGAATGCGGCGGTCCGAGGCGCGGTCGCGGCGCCGCCGGTCTCGAAAGCCGTGGTGGCGCACGCGATCGCGCCGCGCGCGCAGGGCCGACCCTGGACGTTCTACGTCCTCTCCACCGTCTTCGTGCTTTACGTTCTCGCGCTCTACGGTCCAATGATTTGCATCTACGTCCTATCGTTTCAGGATGTACGGGGTGGCTTGGTCTTTCCGATGAAAGGCCTATCGCTGCATTGGTTCGTTGACCTGTTCACGCAAGTGCGAACCGGTGACGTCAAAGGGTCATTCGAGCGTTCAATAAAACTCGCGGCCATCGTCACGGTCGCGACCGTGATCATGTCCTTCCTCGCCGGCTGGGCGTTCCGGCGGCGTTTCACCGGCGACGGCGTGGTCTTTTATCTGATGATCGGCAGCTTGGTGGCGCCGGGGCTGGTGCTGAGCATCGGCGTCGGATTGGTCTTGCATTTCATCGGCGTCGAAGGCGCTTGGTACACCTCGGCGATTGGAGCGCAACTTTCATGGACCCTGCCGTTTGGCGTGCTGGTCATGTTCGCGGTTATGTCGCGCTTCGACCGCACCTGGGAGGAGGCGGCCTATGACCTCGGCGCGACACGCTGGCAGACCATAAGACTCGTCGTCATTCCCATCCTGGCGCCCGGGCTGGTCGCGGTCGCGCTGTTCGGGTTCACGCTCTCCTACGACGAATTTGCCCGAACCCTCCAGACCGCAGGATCGCTCAACACGCTGCCGCTGGAGATCTGGACCATGACGCTGAACATTACCTCGCCGTCGCTCTACGCGCTCGGCACCGTCACCACCGTCATCTCGTTCGTGATCATCGCGATCTGCCTTGGCGCGATCGCTTCGATCCAGAAGCGGCGCGCAGTCCGCGTCCCGGCCATTTGAGGAGTATCGACATGGCCGTTGGAGCGGGCAGCATCGAACTTGCGGGGGTCGTCAAGAGCTTTGACGGTTTCGTCAACGCCGTCGACGGCGTCAATATAACAATCCCGGACAAGGCCTATTGCTGCCTCCTTGGTCCGTCCGGCTGCGGCAAGACCACGATCCTGCGCATGATCGCCGGTCACGAAGATCCAACGGCCGGCGAAATTCTGATCGGCGGCGAAAACGTCGTCGGGCTGCCGCCGGTCGCGCGGCGTACCGCAATGATGTTTCAGTCTTACGCGCTGTTTCCTCACCTTAATGTGCGCGACAACGTCGCCTTCTCGCTGCGCGTACGCGGCATGTCCAAGGCCGAGCGTCACAAAGCGGCGGATGCGATGATGGAGAAGGTCAGATTATCGGAGTTTGCTGACCGCCTGCCGGCGCAGCTCTCCGGCGGCCAGCAGCAACGCGTCGCGTTGGCGCGCGCGGCCATCACCGAGCCGCGCGTTCTCTTGCTCGACGAGCCGCTGTCGGCGCTCGACGAATTCCTGCGCATCCAGATGCGGCAGGAGCTGCGCAGTATGCAGCGCGACCTCGGTATCACCTTCGTCCATGTCACGCACACCCAGCTCGAGGCGATCGCGCTCGCCGATCTCGTTGTGGTGATGGAGAACGGCAAGATCCGCCAGGCCGGGGCGGCGCGAGAGGTTTATGCCAGCCCCAGGGACCGCTACGTGGCCGAATTTCTCGGCGGCCAGAATGTGCTGAGCGGACAGGTGCAAACCGTCAACGGGCATCATGCGGTGGTCGCGGCGCCGACCGGGAGCGGTATTACCGTGCCGTTGACGCCCGGCGTGCGTGTCGATGTCGGCGATCCGATCACAATCGCGGTGCGGCGCGACGATATCGAAATTGTCCGGCCGGGACATGAATCGGACGCCGGCGACAGGACGGCATCGGTTTCCAGCCGTGTCACCGCGATCGAATATCAGGGCTACTTCGTCAAAGTCATGCTCGACGCCGGCAATAACGCAGACTTCGTCGTCTACGTTTCAGAGCGAAAATTTTACATCAATCCCGTCAACGTCGGCGATGCCGTATTGGCGACCTGGCCGGTCGATCACGCCCGCATCCTCGCCCACGACCATTAATGACCATTAGCAACAGAAAACCCAACAATGACCGTCAGTTCGCGTTCGAAGCCTAAGGAGAAAATCCGTGTCAGATTATCAAACTTTTGATCTCGGCGATATCGTCCTGCAGTCGGGAGCGACGTTGCGCGACGCAAAACTCGCCTACAAGACATACGGCGCGCTCAACGCCAAGAAAGACAACGTTATCGTCTACCCGACCTGGTATTCGGCGCAACATTACGACAACGAGTGGATGATCGGCGAGAGCATGGCGCTCGACCCGAGCAAATATTTCATCATCATTCCGAATATGCTCGGCAATGGCTTGTCGTCATCGCCGAGCAACACGGCCGAGCCCTACGATCGCGCGCGCTTTCCGCGCGTTACCGTTTACGATCAGGTCCAACTGCAGCACCGACTCGTCACCGAGAAATTCGGCATTGAGAAGATAAAGCTGGTGACCGGATGGTCGATGGGCGCGGCCCAGTCGTTTCAATGGGGCGCCTCGTTCCCCGACATGGTGGAGCGGATCCTGCCGTTCATGGGCGCCGCACGCTGCTCGCGGCACAATTTCGTTTTTCTGGAAGGTGTGAAGGCGGCGCTGACCGCCGACGCTGTATACGACTACGGTTGGTATAAGGAGCCGCCGCGCCGCGGCCTGCGCGCCGCCGCTCGGGTTTATGCCGGCTGGGGCTTTTCGCAGACTTTCTATCGCAAGAAGCTCGATCTCGCGCTTCCCAAACGCCCGTACGGCGGCCGGGCTGCCGACGTGCCCTGGGGCTATTCGTCGCTCGAGGATTTCCTGGTTTACTTCTGGGAAGGCTTCTTTCTCGCCAAGGACGCGAACAATCTCCTTTCTCTGCTGTGGACCTGGCAATACGCGGACATTTCCGGCGATCCGAAATACGGCGGAGACTTCGAGAAGGCGCTCGGAGCCATCAAGGCAAAGGCGATCATCATGCCGGCATCGACCGATCTCTACTTTCCGCCGGAAGACAGCCAAAACGAAGTCGAGCACATGCCGAACGCCGAGTTACGCATCTGCAAGAGCGATTGGGGCCACTTTGCCGGCGATCCGCGCGGCACCAGTCCCGACATCGAATTTGTCGATTCTGCGATCAAAGAGCTGCTGGCAAGCTGATCCACGTTTCTTCAGTCACTTGTATTTTTAGCGAGGTTGAACAATGCCGAAGACCCTGATCAAGATCGATCTCTCCGAGTCACCGTACAAAAACCCGGCAATCCACAATCGTTGGCATCCCGACATCCCGATGATCGCGTGGGTGAAACCGGGCGACGACTTCGTCGTCGAGACCTACGACTGGACCGGAGGCTTCATCAAGAACAACGATTCCGCGGACGATGTACGCGACATCGATCTGTCGATCGTACATTTCTTGTCCGGGCCGATCGGGGTCGAAGGCGCTGAGCCCGGCGATCTTTTGGTCGTCGACTTGCTCGACGTCGGCGCGATGCCGCAGAGCCTTTGGGGCTTCAACGGTTTCTTCTCGAAGAAGAACGGTGGCGGCTTCCTGACCGATCATTTTCCGCTGGCGCAAAAATCGATCTGGGATATTTCCGGCCTCTACACCCACTCGCGTCACGTTCCTGGCGTCAAGTTTGCCGGGCTCATCCATCCCGGGCTGATCGGCTGCCTGCCCGATGCCAATCTGCTTGCGACCTGGAACAAGCGTGAGGTCGATTTCATCGCCACCAACCCAACACGGGTGCCGCCGCTCGCCAATCCGCCATTCGCCGCCACGGCACATGCCGGCACCGCCAAGGGCGACGCCAAGGCCAAGGTCGGCGCGGAGGGCGCCCGCACGGTGCCGCCGCGCGAGCATGGCGGCAATTGCGACATCAAGGACCTATCGCGCGGATCGAAAATCTATTTCCCGGTCTATGTGAAGGGCGGCGGTCTCTCTATGGGAGATCTGCATTTCAGCCAGGGCGACGGCGAGATCACGTTCTGCGGCGCCATCGAGATGGCCGGCTGGCTGCATATCAAGGTCGAAGTGCTTAAAGGCGGCATGGCGAAATACGGAATCAAAAACCCGATCTTCAAGCCCTCGCCGATCACGCCGACGTATAACGACTACCTTATCTTCGAAGGCATCTCAGTGGACGAGTGGGGCAAGCAGCATTACCTCGACGTCCATATCGCCTATCGGCAGGCGTGCTTGAACGCGATCGAGTATTTGACCAAATTCGGCTACTCGAAGGCGCAAGCCTACGCCATCCTGGGGACTGCACCCGTGCAAGGCCACATCTCCGGCGTTGTCGACATCCCCAATGCCTGCGCGACGCTCTGGCTGCCCACCGATATCTTCGAGTTCGATATCATGCCCAGCGCCGCCGGGCCGACCAAACACATCAAGGGCGGCGTCGACATCCCGACCTCGCCGGACAAGTGACGAAGCCCCATGCCGGTCTATGATTATCTCTGTGAGCGCTGTGGTCCGTTCACGCTGATGCGGCCGATGGCGGAATCTTCTCTGCCATCGAAATGCCCGAGCTGTGCGGCAGCGGCGCCGCGTGCCTTTCTGACGGCGCCTTACTGCTCGACCGTTTCGGCACAAACGCGAGCGGCGCACGCGGCCAACGAGCGGAGCGCCAACGCGCCCCGCACGCTATCCTCGCTCAAAGGATCGCACGGCGGCGGCTGCGCTTGCTGTTCCGGGGCGACGTCGCGTCGCGTCAATAAGGGAAGCAAAGGATCGAAGAGCTTTCCCAACAGCCGGCCGTGGATGATCTCCCATTGACGGCCGGCCGTGTTGGCCAAGCGGCGGATATTCGTTCCGCCGAAAGCCGGCGGATAAGGCCGATGCGCCGCCGACGCCGCGCGTAAGCAGCTATTTCGAGAAGGCGAGGGTCGTGTCGTGGCGCGACGCGAAACCGCTCCGCGGCGTCGATTCGCGCCACGATTCACGCACCTTCCTTTGCGGATCGACCACACTGTCCAGCCCGACATAATGGGCCAGATAATCGTGCAAAGCATCGACTGCCGGCGATGAAACGCCGGGTGCTTTGTAAAGCAGAAGGTCGACCTTCGGCAGGGCGGGAAAACCGTCTTCCGGCGTCAATTCGCGCATACCCGCGACCAACGCGCATCGCCCGAGAACCGTGACCGCCATCCCGCCGAACACGGCGGCTTGCAGGCCGCTCACGCTTTCACTGACGCACACAATCTGCCATTGACGCCCGGCGCGTTCGATGTGGTCGATCGCATATTCACGGTAGATGTTCCCGGGCGGAAGTAACGCGAGCGGCACCGGATCATCGAATTGCGCGCAGGACGTGTCGCCAACCATCCACACCAGTTGCTCCTGGTGCACCACGAGACCACGGGTAAAGTTATTCATCCGCGTCACCAGCGCGACGTCCACTTCACCGCGCCGAACGCGCTCCACTGTCGGAGTCGACAACGCACAGCGCACTTCGACCCGGATGCGCGGGAATGCTTCCTTGAAGACCGAAAGCACTGACGGCAGCATATAGGCGGCGTAGAGATCGGGAACGCCGACCACGACGTGGCCTTGCACGTCCGGCGACGAAAGACGCGAGAGGAGTTCATCGTGCAACCGCAGGATGGTTCTTGCGTAACCCAGAACCATGTCGCCGTCCTGGGTCAGCTGCATTCGCCGGCCTTCGTGACGAAACAGGGCCTTGCCGGTAATCTCCTCAAGCCGCTGAATTTGTAGGCTGATCGCAGGCTGGGTACGGCCGAGTTGTCGCGCTGTCTCGGTGATGCTGCCGGTGTCCGCAACGGAAGTTAGCGAACGAAGCATCCGAATATCGAGACTGAGAAGGTTCATTGAACGCCACCCATAGGAACTGATCCCACTTTCCATGCAAGCGTCATGCAAGAATGAGCATGCGCTTGCACAAATTTTGCGCAGCGCACGCAAACAAGTTAAAGCGCTTTTCGCGTCTAATGGGCGCGGGGGATCGTGACCGGAGAACGCTACGGCTTGACCAGCGGTCCCGCGGCTTTCTTCCGGGCGTCGAAACCGCCCCCGATATGGCGGGTATTTTTCAGTCCGGTATCTTGCGCCGCCTGCACCGCCATCGCCGAGCGCTCGCCGAAGGCGCAATAGAGCAAGATGTTTTTGCCCGAAGCCGCGGCAAGACCATACAATAAGCCGTATGTCAGCCGGACCGGCGACGATCTTTTCTGGCGTGTATCGCCAGGCTTTTGACTGAACGCGGACTTGTTACTGCCGGCCGTCTCTGAAAATAACCCGAGCTACGCTCGGGTGTCGATCAAACGATCAAGGGTGATCGGGAATTTGCGCACGCGGATGCCGGTCGCGTGCCACACCGCATTCGCCACCGCCCCGGCCGAGCCGGTGACTCCGATCTCGCCGACGCCTTTGATGCCGAGAGCATTCACATGCGGGTCGTTTTCCTCCACGACGATCGCCTCGACCGAGGGCACGTCGGCGTTCACCGGAATGTGGTATTCGGCGAAATTCGCATTCATCGGCCGGCCGGATCTCGTATCCATGATGGCCTGCTCGTGTAGCGCGAAAGACACGCCCCAAATCATTCCACCGCAGAGCTGGCTGCGCACCATGCGCGGATTAATGATGCGGCCCGCCGCGAAGGCGCCCACCACCCGGGTCACGCGAATCTGTCCGACATCAGGATGGACCTTGACCTCGGCAAAGACGGCGCCGTGCGAATGCATCGCGTATTCCGCTTGCGCCGCCTGATCCATCGCGCCCTTGCCATGCCCTTCGATGTGGGAAAGGCCGGCGCGGGCAAGGATATTTTCGTAGCTCTCGTTGCGCGTTTCGTCGTCGCGGCGAAACAGATGGCCGCCTCGCGCGATCACGCCGGTATTCCCGGCGCCGAACAGGGGCGAGCGCTCGTCGCCGGTCGCAAGCTCGGCGAGGCGGGAAATGACGTCGGCGCCAGCGTTGTGAACGGCGTTGCCGGCAGTCGCAGTATGGGCCGAGCCGCCGGCGATGCCGGCGTCCGGAAGGTCGGAATTGCCCGAGCGAAAATCGACCCGATCGAGATCGAGCCCAAGACTGTCTGCAGCGATCTGTGCGAGCGCGGTCCAAGCGCCTTGGCCCATGTCTTCGGCGCCGATTTCCATCACGCCGCTGCCGTCGCGGCGCAGCACCGCTTTAGCGTGTCCCTCGAACATCAGCGCCGGAAATGTCGCCGTGCCGACGCCCCAACCGACAAGCATGCCGTTGCCGTCGCGCATCTGCCGCGGCGCGAGTACGCGGCGCTCCCAGCCGAAGCGCTCGGCGGCTTGCGTGTAACAGTCACGCAGCGCCTTGGATGAGAACGGTCGACCGGAAATCGGCTCGACCTCGGCATAGTTTTTAAGCCGAAATGCCAGGGGGTCCATGCCGCAGGCGTGCGCCATCTCGTCGATGGCGCTTTCCAACGCGATCGAGCCGGACGCTTCTCCGGGAGCGCGCATGAATAGCGGCGTACCGGTGTCGACGCGGACCGCCTCGTGCGAAGTGGAGATGGCAGGGCTCGCGTACAGCGTATGCGAAGCGTTGGAAGAGGGCTCGAAGAAATCGTCGAAGGTGCTCGACGATGTCTTGGTGTGATGGTCGAGAACCGTCAGCCTGCCGTCGCCATCGGTGCCGATGCGCAACGTTTGCCGCGTCGGTGCGCGGTGCCCAACGGGACCGAACATTTGCTCGCGGCGCAGCACCAGTTTGACCGGCTTACCGACCAAGCGGGCGGCCAGGATGCCGAGCACCTGCGGGCCAGACATCACACCTTTGGAGCCGAAGCCGCCGCCGAGAAACGGACTGCGAATATGAATCTTGTCGGGCGACATGCCGAACAACCCGGCGAGGCGCGCCTTCGCCCAACCAAAACCCTGACTCGGTGTATCGATCGAGAGCGTGTCGCCTTCCCAGACCGCGACGATGGCATGTGGCTCCATCGGGTTATGGTATTGCGGCGCAGTCTCGTAAGCGACTTCGATTTTCTTCGCGGCGCCGGCAAGACCGCGGGCGACGTCACCTCGCTCCTCCTTGGTCGGAAAGCCCGGACCGACCGCCGCCGGCGTAAAACTCTCGTTCGACTCGAGGGTGATCCGCGCTGGCTCTTCCTCGTAGCGAGGTGTCAAAAGTGCGGCGCCTTCGGTTGCTGCTTCAAGCGTCTCGGCGATGACTACCGCGATCGACTGATTGGCGTAACGCACCTTGTCGTTTTGCAGGAGATCGAGGCGGAACATGAGAGGATCGGCTTTCAGATCCGGATCCAGCGCCAGCGCCGGGCGGTTGGCCGGCGTCATGACCTCAACAACTCCGGGATGGGCCCTCGCTGCTTGAATATCGAGCGCCGCAACCCGGCCGCGCGCAATGCTGCTCACCGCCAATACCGCGTAAAGCATTCCCGGTGGATGATTGTCGGCGGCGTATTTTGCCGCGCCGGTAACTTTGAGGATGCCTTCGCGGCGGGTGAGCGGCTGGCCGATATTTGAGCCGTGACGAACATGGAGCGGTGTTTGGTTGAGTGCGATCTCAGGCATGAGCGGCGACTCCGAAAGCGTCGGCAAAAGGTGAGGCGGGCAGCGCCGGCAGCCGTTCCGGGGTGCCGGCGGCGGCGAGCGCAAAGGCCCGCGCCACGACACGGCGGGCCAGCTCTATCTTGAACGCGTTGTCGCCAGCCGGCCTGGCGCCGGCGAGCGCGGCTTCAGCGGCGCGGCGGAAGCTTGATGTGCCGGCACGCCCGCCAATCAAGACCTGTTCGGCTTCGCGGGCCCGCCAGGGCTTCAGCGCCACGCCGCCAAGCGCGAGCCGCGCATCGGCAATAGTGTCGCCATCGAAGTGTAGAGCCGCCGCGGCGGATACAATGGCAAACGCGTAAGATGTTCGGTCGCGGACTTTCAGATATCGCGAATGAGCGGCGAATTGCGCCGCCTCGGGCGGCAGGCGCACGGCGACAATCATTTCGCCGGGCTCGAGCATAGTCTCACTATTAGGTGAGCCATCCGGCAAGCGGTGCAACGCCTCGAGGGAAATTTCGCGCCGGCCGGTTCTGCCTTCCATCTCGACAATGGCGTCGAGCGCGACCAAAGGCACGCAAAAATCCGACGGGTGGGTGGCGATGCAGTTTTGGCTCCAACCCAAGATGGCGTGCAGCCTGTTGTCGCCGCCGCGCGCATCGCAGCCCGAGCCGGGATGACGTTTGTTGCAGGCGCTGGCGGCGTCGTAAAAATAGGCGCAGCGCGTACGCTGCATGAGGTTACCACCAACCGTCGCGGCGTTGCGAAGCTGCGCGGACGCGCCTGACAGAAGCGCTTCCGCCACGGCCGGAAAGCGTCGGGCGGAATCGCGGTCATGCGCGAGGTCCGCGTTGCGGACGAGCGCGCCAATGCGCACGCTGCCGTCAGGCAAATCCTCGATGCGATCGAGACCTGGAAGGTGGCTGATATCGACGATCCGGGTAGGACGGCTAACATTTCCCTTCATCAAATCGAGGAGGTTTGTGCCGCCCGCGAGATACGCTCCGCCGGGTTGCAAGGCGGCGGTGACGGCATCCCGGACCGTCGCCGGCCGGACATATTCGAAATTGTTCATGCGACCTCCTTGCGGTCGAGTGCATCGACAGCTTTTTGCGCCTCCAGCACCGCTTCGGTAATTCCTTGATAGGCGGCGCAGCGACACAGATTGCCGCTCATGCCTTCACGCACGCGCTCGGGATCGTCGCCGGCTTGGCCTTCTGCAATGAGACCGATGGCGCTCATGATTTGGCCGGGCGTGCAAAATCCGCATTGCAGGCCGTCGTGAGCGATAAATGCTTCCTGCACCGGATGAAGCCGGCCGCGGGGCGCCACGCCTTCGATGGTCAACACCTTGGCGCCGTCATAGCTCACGGCGAGCGCAAGGCACGAATTGATCCGCCG
>Ga0302325_10010190_pt1 | contig 20404 bp, 15 predicted proteins | sample Palsa_T0_2_FD_201948 | JGI IMG/M metagenome (GOLD analysis project Ga0302325, IMG submission 201948) | Peat permafrost microbial communities from Stordalen Mire near Abisko, Sweden - Palsa_T0_2 | ecosystem: Environmental > Terrestrial > Soil > Palsa > Peat permafrost | place: Sweden: Abisko...
CCGTGCCCGTGCGCCCCGGCGCGAACCGCATCGCCATCGTCGCCGTGGATAGCCGCAATCGGTCCGGCTCCGCCCAGTTGACGGTCTATAGCAAGGCGCCCCGCGGTGCGTCGGTCAGCGACGTGCGTTCGGGATGGTGGCATGGCACGCCGGTCACTTACTCGGTAGTCAACGGGCTGGCCATTGTGGAGGGCGACATCATCCTGGGCACCGCCGAACAGCTTGCCGCATCCGCGCCACCGGCGTCGCCTGCCGGGCCCGGCGTTAACCCCAATGGATTCGCGGACGGCTATGTGGTCTTGCTTTGGCCGGAGGTAAGCGGAGTCTACCAGATCCCCTATACCATCGAGAGTGCCGCCACCAACCTCAGTACCGCGCTGGCCGACGTGAACAGCGCGCTGGCCGGTGTCATCCAGTTCGTGCCCCAGACCACCCAAACCAACTATGTCACATTCAACTTCGACCTCACCGATTTCAGCGGCGTCTGCGAATCGTCCGTAGGCATGCAGGGCGGCCAGCAGTTCGTCAGCGGTTCGGGCGCTTGCACCGTCGCCACGCTCATGCATGAAATGGGCCACACCATCGGCCTGTTGCACGAACATCAGCGGCCGGACCGCAATACTTACATCACGTTTACGCCCGCCAACGCGGATAAGCCCTGGATCGCCGGAAATTTCGATTTCTTCAGCTATAACTATCAGATGATCGGCCTGTACGATTACGCCTCGGTCATGCACTATCCTCCGTTCAGTTTCACCAAGAATAACCTCCCCGTGCTTGAATCCATTCCGCCTGGCATGCCACTGAGTAACCAAATTGGCTATTCAGTCGGAGATATCGACACCATCGACCGGCTTTACGGCTTTACACCTTCGGCCGTGACTGTCACTACGAACCCGGTGGGCCTGCAGATCATTGTCGATGGGACCACTTACACGGCGCCGCAGACCTTCAGTTGGGTTCTAAACTCCAAGCACACCCTGAACCTGCCGGCCGATCCGCAACTGCTGAACCCGCCGGATGGCGCGGATTATGAGTTCGGAGTCTGGAACGACCTCGGCGCGCGCTCCCACAACGTCACCGCGGGCGGAGGCTCCGGACTGTTGACCTCGCCCGCCAACAAGCCCGCCACTACCGTGTATGAAGCCAGTTTCATCCGCCTGTGGCCTTTCGGCAGCTCTGCCTATCCCGCGGGGACCGGCTCGGTGAGCGTCGCCCCCTTGCCGCAATCCATCTTTAGCGGAAGCTTCTTCGTGGATCGCCAGGAGATCACCGTGAGCGCCGCTCCCAACGCGGGCTATAACTTCTACGGCTGGTTTGGACCGCCCTATCCGCAAGGCGGCGATCCGTATCCGTTCCTCATTCAGTCGCCGGAGCCCACCCTACAGGGGGTCTTTACCACTTTCCCGGTTACCACCATCGGCGAAAGCATCACCGGACCCAATACATGGGATCCGCCGCTCTATGCCACGGTCGACAGCGACAATTACACTTACTTGCCGCAAGGTTACTCGCAAGACCAATCCGGTTCCGCCTGGGCTCCTGGAACCAGCCATACGATTAGCGCGCCCTCGCCCGACGTTCCCGTTACCACCAATGTCAGTTACTCCTGGAATAGCTGGAGCGACAGCGGCGCCCAGACGCATAACATCACCGCCTCCAGCACAGGTGTGGAGAACATTACCGCGTCGTATACCCCGGTCTATCGCAGTTATGCCCTGACGGAGAACGCCTGCGGGACCGTACAATATTCTCAATCCTGCCCCGACGACGATTGCAGTTTCCCGGACGGGACACTGCTTACCATGACCGCCACTCCCACCACCGGCAACGGCATGATCTTTTCCGGCTGGACTGGCGATCTCTCGGGCATAACTAATCCCCAAACCACGACCGTGCACGACGAGTTCCTGCCCGTGGCCAACTTCAATATCGTACCTACCGTCATCGCTGCCACCAGCGTGGCCCCCGCGACTCCGGTGAAGAGTTCCGCCGCATCGACCCTCACTGTGACCGGCGCCGGTTTCGTCAACGGCAGCTTCTACGCTTATTGGAACAACAACTTTCGCACCAGCACCGGCGTCACCCCTACGCAGGCTACCATTCACCTCAACGCCGGAGACCTCGCCAATGCCGGCGCCCAATTACTGCAAGTGAGCAATTTCACGAGCACCACTCCGTCCTGCGGCGCCTACGCCTTCACCCAGGTGCTGGTGAAGAGCACGCAGGGAACCCCGCGCCTCAAAATTACGAAGACTCACACGGGTAACTTCACTAAGGGACAACAGAATGCCACTTACACCGTGACTGTGTCTAATCCAGCTACCAGCACCGGTCCTACGTCGGGCAAGGTTACCGTCACCGACACGATTCCTACGGGACTGACGCTGGTCTCTATGGCCGGCACCGGATGGACGTGCGCTGGGAAATCCTGCAATCGCAGCGATGTGCTGGCCGCCGGAAAGAGCTATCCGGCCATCACCGTTACCGTGGACGTGGCCTCGAATGCGCCTTCCAGCGTGACCAACACGGTCAGCGTATCGGGAGGCGACTCACCAGCCGCGAGCGCCTCCAACCCGACGACGATCGACTGACAGGCGATACTGAACAAGGTGGGGCAGGCCCGTGGCCTGCGGCGGTCTCGAAGGCCGCCCTCGTCTTTTTGCCAATGCGAATCCCGCGCGGCGGGGCGAAGCCTCGGCTGCTTACGGTATAATCGCCTGCATGAAGCGACTAGCTGGTCTGTTAACACTGTTCTCCTCCCTGGCGCTCGCCGAAACCTGGAACGGGACGCTGGTGGACGTAATGTGCAAGAACCAGGATCTGGCGAACCACACCACCAAATGCGCCATCGGCTGCTCCAAGAGCGGTTATGGCCTTGTCCTGGCGGACGGCAAGTTCATGAAGTTCGACGAGGCCGGCAACGCCAAGGCGCTGGCCGCCTTAAAGGCCACCGGCAAGGAAAAGGATCTGAAGGCCAAGGTCACCGGCACCCTGGATGGCGAAACCGTTCAAGTGGAGTCGGTCGCGCTCGAATAGCGCTTGCGGATCTCGACCCACACCGGGAATACTTCGGGGTTCTCCAGCCACACAAGCATCCACTGCACCATCTCGTCTTTCTGCGCCTTTTTTTCGGGCGTGGTCTTGGGATTGCGTGCGCTGAAGCGGGCCCGGTCCTTGGCGGCAATTACCTGCCGCCGGCAATAGCGCGCGCGCGGCCGGTCGCCCGCCCGCATGGCTTCCTGGTAGACCTCCAGCATCTCCCGCAAGTCGCGCTCCAGTTCCTCGAACGACTTCTGCCGGATGCCCGCGTACGGTTGCGCGAACGGCAGTCCCGTATCGCGCAGCAGATCGCGCAGGTAGCTTTCCGAGATGGGCGCCAGTTCGCGCAGGGCCGCCTGCCACTGAGTTTCGCCGATCGCCGCGATCTGCCCGGCAGCCAGGAATTCCCGCAGCGCGTGTTTACGGGACTTGGGAGCCATCACAAGACTATGATGCTACACAATCCCGCCGCGCCCGGACTTTGCCCTTTCCGGAGCACAACCACCAGTCACCAGCCACCAACCACCAGGCACGGCGAGGTGCCCTCGCCGCCCGTCACAGCACCACACCCGCCAACCTTAGAGCCTTCCGCGCCGTGGTGCTGAGAGGTATCCGTCCGAGATCCGCAACCGCCATCCACCGCAGCGGCCGCGGCGCGCGAGTCGCGGTTCCCGCCCGCACCGTCACGCGATATAGATGATGCGTAATCGTATGGCGAAATGTGCCGATGTTGCGCGGCGCCTGCAACCCCGGCAGTTGCTCATCCGACGGCAATTCCCAGAAGCCCGCCAGCCGCCGCGAATCCGCGGCCCTCTGCCACAGCAGGATCTTGCCCCGCCGTTCCGCGACGACCAGCCCGGCGTCCAGCTTCACTGCCGCCGTCTTCCGCAGCTTGACCGGTAATTCCAGTGTGCGTCCTGAGCGGCGCGCTGCGCATCCCCGGGCCAGCGGGCAAATTCCGCAGCGCGGCGCGCGCGGCAGGCACACCGTCGCGCCCAATTCCATCAGCGCCTGATTAAAGTCCCCTGGCCGCCGGCGGTCCAACCATTCCTGCGCGATCTCGCGAAACCGCGCGCGCGTGCCCGCCGCGCCGATATCCGCCGCGTCGTTCGTGACCCGCGCGACCACCCGCAGAACGTTGCCATCCACCACCGCATGCGGCAGTCCGAAAGCGATGCTGGCAATGGCCGCCGCCGTGTATTCGCCCGCACCCGGCAGTTGCCGGATCTGCTCGTAACTGGCCGGGAAACCTCCCGCCACCAGCCGCGCGGCTTTGTGCATGTTGCGCGCGCGCGAGTAGTACCCCAGCCCGCTCCAGCACGCCAGCACCTCTTGTTCGGGCGCGCGGGCCAGCGCCGCGGCGTCCGGAAAACGCTCCAGAAACCGCTCGTAATAAGGGATGACGGCCTCCGCGCGGGTCTGCTGCAGCATGATCTCGGATACCCAGATGCGGTAGGGGTCCGCGGTGCGGCGCCAGGGAAGATCGCGATGCCCGGCGTCGTACCAGCCGAGAAGTTTAGCCACGAATGCCCGCGCATGCACGCGAATCATTCGAGGGTCTGAATCCACTCGGCTATCACTCTGAGCTGGTCCGGTTCAAGATGCAGCGTTTCGAATTCCGGATTCAGCGGTTCGAGGTCGATTGATTGATGCTGCCACTCGTCTTCGCCGGAAAACGATTTCGCGCTGGTGTACTTCTTGACCGTGAACCGTTCATGCACGCCGATCAGTTCCACCAACACGATCTTGCCCTGGCGCGAACCCACTACCGGGGCGCGGAAGATATTCAGGCTGCCGTCCGGGATGCGCGGCTCCATCGAGCGCCCCACCACGTGCGCCACGAACATCCCTTCCGCCACGCGCAAGCTCTCCGGAACGCGCACCCAATCTTCGGGCTCCTCCGCCACCGCCTCGTCCGCGCCGAATTTGCCCGCGGCCGCGCGCAGCGAGTACAGCGGCAGATGCGTGCGGTATTTCCGCACCTCCAGCGGCGCTACGTGCTTTTCGAATATCCGGTCGGCCACCCGCGAAAACGAATCCACCGCTACGGCTTCCCGCCCGGAAACCCGCAGCACGTGCGAAAGCGAATCCTCCCAGGATTCCAACAATCGCCGCGCGCCCATCTCCGCGATCTTGTCGCGGAAATCCCGCTCCAACGCCGTCAGATACGCCTCGTCCTCCGCGTCCGCCAGATCCTCCCATTGCGACCGCAGCCGCAGAGCGTGCCGCGCGGAATCCGGCGCCGCATCCACCAACAGCACTCCCACATCGTGCACCGGCCGTCCCGGCAGCGCAAGCTGCAACAGGACATACTCCCCCTGGCCGCGCACACTAATCGGAACCACAGCCGCAGGCGGCATCGCTTACCTTATCGTCCAAACCATCAGTTGCAGGCCAACAAAACCCCGGCCCCCAGCCCCCGACCCCTAGCCCCGGCGCTCAAAGCGCGCCCTAAGGAGCGTACGGATAGTATCCCTTGCGGAACCGGATCTTCACGCCGGGCAAGTCCGGCACCACCACAGTAATTCTGCGGAACTGCTTCGCGCTGCTGGGCCCCACATCCGGCACGTAGCGCAAAATGTACTGCGTGGTCACTTCCCCGGCGATCGCCGCGATGGCGTGAAAAATACCGCTGGAGACCTCCGAAGCGTAGGCGCCAATGCCCACTGTCAAAGCATAGTTGCCGTCGTCGGAGGGATGCGAAAGGTAGCCGTCCACGTCGGAGTACAAGTTGTCCAGCGGATACACCACCCGGCCCCCGGTTTCGCTGGTGATGCGCTGCAGATTGTCGTCGCCTTCGCTGGTGAAGCCGAACGAAACGGTGCTCATCCCGTAAATCGTCACCAGGCTGCGCTGCGCGATCTCGATGACTTCGTTCAGGCTCTTCTTGCTCGCGTTATCGTGCCCGTCCCCGATCACGATCAGCACCCGCCGCGGATCGTAGGGCTCCCCTTCCACCACTTGCCGGTTCATGCACGCCATGTAGATGGCGTCGTAGAGCGCCGCGCCGCCGCCCGGCTTCAACTTGCTTAGCTTCGACACCAGCTTGTCCGATTCGGTGGTGGTATTCACCTGCAGCTCCGGCTCATTGGCGTAGGTAATCAGATAGCCGCTATACTTCTTGTCTCCCGGCAACAGGTTGAGCGCCAGTTCGATGGCCGCGTCCTGATAGTTCTTCCAATGAATCCGGGTGTTATTGCTCAGGTCTACCAGGAAGCCCACCACCACCGGCTGATTGCGGTCGCGGCTGAAGAATTCCAGGCGCTGCTCCTTGCCTTCGTCCAGAATCTTGAAGTCCTTGGCCTCCAGATTGGAGACAAAGCGGCCCTTGTCGTCGGTGACCGTGACCGGCACGATCACCTCGTTCACCTGGACCTTGATCGGTTTAGCCGGCTTGCCGGATTGCGCCAGCGCCATGCAGACAAACACCAGCGTTAAAGAAATGCGTGCCACCATGAAGATTACCGTTGCCCCCTATTCTAGCAGGCAGGTTTGACCGGTGGGGCGGCGCGGGCTCTCGACTACCTCATTTTTAGCGTGCCGAGCGGTGTCGACTGCGCGCCATGACCGCCGCAACCGGCCGGCCGCCACAGAGCAACGCGAGCGCCAGTGTCTTTCGCGAAGTGCCGGCTATGAATTCCCTGCGGCTGCAGCCCGCGCCAGGCCGTCCCCATGACAACGAACGCCATTCCTGCGGATTATGCGTGCCGGCACTCCCACCACGGTGCAATCGGGCGGCACGTCCTTGACCACCACCGCCCCCGCTCCAACAATAGCGTTATCCCCGATGATCACCGCGCCAATCACGTGCGCCCCACTGTGAATGGTTACGTTATTGCCGATAGTGGGTTGCCCATAGTCGGAATATCCAACGGTGACCTGTTGATTGATCCAACAGTTGCTGCCAATACTCCGCGCCCCGACGATGGTGGCGAATCCGTGTTGGATAAAGAGCCCCGGCCCGATCTCTCGGGTCGCAAGGTACAAAGCCGGGCACGGCCGGTAGAACAAACGCAGCAGCGACGTGACCGGCCGCCAGTATCTGCCAAGGCGATAGTAGAACAGGCTTCTGAACTCTGGCAGACGCCCCAGGAGAAAAGCCGTCCCCCGCAGGCCGCGGAAGCTGACACGGGTGATTTCCAGCCAGCGCTTAGCATCCAACGCTACCGTTCTTCGGCTGGAGCTGAGTGCATACGGCAGCAGAAGGGGCGCTCCAACGACGATGGTCGCTTCATCGTAGAGGCGCCTGAGCCGGAACATGTTTTCCTCTTCTGTTGCCGATGTCCAGGCCCCGGGCCCCGGCAAACGGATCCAGGGGCACCATGGAAGGTCGTAATTAAGTGCTCTGGCGGAGCGGAAATCTCAGGGATCACTCAGGGATACTAGCCTCTTCCCACCTTGACCTGGTGGCGTTCCCCGACCGCTGCACCCGCCCCGATCCCCCACCCTGCAACAACAGCTCGCCGCTACCGCGAATTCTAACGCCTCCTGGGCTCTCCCGAGCGCCCCTCGCCCAGAGCCAGTCGGTTTCCCTCATCCGGCCGGTTCTGCTTTTCACCATAGTTCGCCGGCTCCCCCACCCATTACCTGCCGGACTTCGATTGGCATACGCAAGGGCAACCCATCCGGACCCGGCGCCGCCGACCAGATGGCGGCGATCTCATAGGCCCGTTTCGCGCTTTCGACATCCACCATCAAATAGCCGGCCAGAAATTCTTTCGATTCCGGGAATACGCCGTCGGTGATCGGCGCCCCGTCTTGGCCGGCCCTCACCACCTTGGCCTGATCCGGCATGGCCAGGCCTTCGGCCGCCACAAACTCTCCGGAATCGCTGAGCGTCCGATTGATGCCCTTCACAAATGCGATATTCGCCGCCACGTCCTGGGGCGACCACCCGCCAAAAACCTCATAACCCGCTTTCGGGATGTGCATCATCAGAATGTATTTCATTCCGCTCTACTTGCCGTTCTTGGCTGCCGTAAACATCCACCGCACGCCAAATCGGTCGTTCAGCGCTCCGTAAACGCCAAAGAACATCTCGTGCAGGGGGTCGGTGACTTCAGCTCCTATGGAGAGTTTCTCGAAAAGTGCCTGCAACTCCTCGAGCGTTCCTCCGCTCAGGTAAAGACAGACCGTATTGCCGCGAATGGGAGTCTGGTCGAGCCGCAGCCAGTCCGACGCCGAAATTTCCAGATTCCCGCTCTGGAGCCGTGCATGGAGGGTTTTGTGCATCTGCACCGGCGCCATCTGGTCCTTTGCCGGAGAATCCTTCACTTTCGACGAAGTCAGTTCTCCGCCGAAGCAGGATTGGTAGAACTCCATCGCCTGATGGCAATTGCCGTCGAACAAAAGGTAGGGCGTCAAGGTCGTCATTTCATCTCCTCCTATTTTCTGCGCCAGACCCCGGTCTGCGCTTTCATGGAGTAGTCGGAGCCGTCGCGGCGTCCTCGACATCGCCCGGAAAAAACCTTGCACGCGGCCAGTCGGGCCCGGCCTTCGCCTACCGCTCGACCCGCCCCGACCCCCCACCCTGCATCAACTGCCGCACTTCCTCCACGCTGAAGCGGTTGAAATCCCCTGGAATCGAGTGCTTCAAACAGCTCGCCGCTACCGCGAATTCGAGCGCCTCCTGGGCTCCCCCGAGCGTTTGCAGCCCATAGATAAGGCCGCCGGCGAAAGCGTCGCCGCCCCCCACCCGGTCCACGATGTGCGTGATCTCGTAGTGCCGGCTCACCAGAAACGCCTGTCCGTCGTCCAGGCATGCCGACCATCCGTTGTGCGACGCGCTGCGCGATTCCCGCAGCGTGACCGCGATCAGGCGCAGGTTGGGAAACTCCGTCAGCACCTTGCCCGTCAGCGCCTGGTACTGCGCCCGGTCCAGGGAGCCTGACTCCACGTCCACCGCCGCGTGGATGCCCAGCGCCTTCTGGCAATCTTCCTCGTTGGCGATGGCCACATCCACCAGCTTCACCAACTCCCGCATCACTTCGCCGGCCGGCTTGCCCCATTTCCACAGATTCTTGCGATAGTTCAGGTCGCATGAAACCGTGAGGCCCTTTTCCCGCGCCGTGCGCGCCGCTTCCAGCGCCAGGTCCGCCGCCGACGCGCTGATGGCCGGCGTGATGCCGGTCACATGGAACCAGCCGCAGCCTTCGAAAGCCGTGTCCCAATTCACATCGCCGGGCTTGGCCAGCGCCACGGAACTGTACTCGCGGTCGTAGACCACCTTCGAGGGCCGCTGGTTCGCGCCGGTCTCCACGTAGTAGACCGGCATGCGCCCGCGCGCCCGCACGATCTGCGAGGTGTCCACGCCGAACCGCCGCAGTTCCGCCACCACCGCGTCGGCGATGGGATTGTTGGGCGGCAGCAGCGTCACATAACGGGCCGGCAGGCCGAAGGTCGCGAGCGCCACCGCCACATTGGCCTCGCCTCCGCCAAACGTCGCCACAAATTGCGGCGACTGCAAGAAGCGCTCGAATCCCGGCGGCCCCAGCCGCAGCATGATTTCGCCGAATGTAACCGTTGTTTTGATAACCTACTCCTTCACCGCCACCACATCCACCGCAAACCCCGCGTCCATGGAGGGCAGCCCCTGGAACGGCAGCATGGTCCCCGCGGGCGGATGCGCCCGGTCGTAGAACTCCCCGCGAATTTTGCGCACCTGTTCCGAGATCCGTGTGGACAGCGGATACGAGCTCGCAAAAGCCACTTCGTGCAGCGAGCCGCCCTCCTGCGCCAGCGATTTTTGCAGGCGTTCGAAGGCCAGCCGCGCATCCGCATCCTGGAATCCGAAGGCTTCCTGGCTGCCCGTTAGAATCACCTTGGGCGCCCCGATCAGCACGATTTGCGAAAACTGCGGCGACGGTTCCAGTCCTTCCGGGTTCAACATGTGCACAGCCGTCCCCGTATTCCAGCGCAGCCGCGCCACGGCTTCGCACTCGGCCACCGCGTGCGTGGGGGCGCGCTGCACCTGCACGAAATTGAGCGCGGCGCCGGCATAGTTCGATTCCACCATCCGCCGCACGGCCGCGAACTGGTCGAGCGAGCTCAGAAAACAGGTCACCCGCGCCACGTCGCCAGGCTCGGAACCGGCCGCCTTCACCGCCGTCGCCAAGCGCGCCAGCGATTGCGTCGCCAGCGGCAGCACCGGATCGAGCGGCTCGGCCGCGTAAGCCCCCTGGCCCGAGATGTACACCAGGCCGTAATCGTTCACCGGCTTCTTGGCCACCGCGGTGGATTCCATGACCACCTGCGCCAACTCCAGCGGCAGCGCTCCCACCTGTACCACGCTCAACACCGGCAGAGGCAGCTTGTGTTCGGTGAAAGTCTCGCTTACCAGTTCGCGCACCCGCCGCAGGTCCCCACTGCCCGATACAAAGGCGCGCAACTTCACCACCGTGGCCCCGTTGGTGGAATGCAGCAGCCACTTCAGCGCATCGCGTGTCTGTTGGGAGAGCAGTCCCTTGGCCGAAAGCGGCGTAACGTGAAATACCAGCCTGCGGGTCTCCGCCGTGATGGCGCTGGGGGGATCTTTAGGAAGCTGCAGAACCTGCGTCTCTTCCTCTTTTTTCTTCTTACCCCAGGACGAGAGCGTTACCGCCAGTGCGCCCGCGAGCGCCAGCAGCCAGATCCTTCGCATATTGCAGCCACGATTGTATCAGAGAGCCAGCCGCATTCTACCCCACTGGCCAAGTTCCGGAGCTTAACTATTCTGGAGACAGGCCGCCGTACCGGCTTTCCCAAAAGAAAAACCGCATCGGAGCAGCTCTGAGGACCGGCTAGAGCTTCCTGCCGATGCGGCTCGCCCAAGTTGGGCTGGGATCCGGTAGCGGATCATCTGGATCTACCGTTATTCCGGCACCCCTGGCAAGTTCCGCGTCCAAGCTTCCTCGCCACGAATGCCAGATGAATACCGCAACCTCAGACCCCGGGGAGATCGTATAAGACCGTATCACAAAAAAACCCCTCTGTTGCAACCAACAAGGGAAGACTACCGAGCCCAAATACTGTTACGAACACCGGCTCCCGCAAGCACGCTGTTTTATTGCGCTCGTTCCTCTTCCGCCTGCCTGTTGCAGCAGAGGGCAGGTTAAAAGTTACTTCGCCAATTCATCACCGAAAATAGCAACCAGATCACCAAGTGTCAAATGCTTCTATCCTGCTGAAATCGCGAAACGTCGTTCGGCGTACCCATCCGCCGGGCGTGGCCCCGTGGGCGTCCACTGTGTCGCTATGACACAATCGGGAGGAATGCACCTTTGCCGCCTGTCCGCTTTGGCGCTGGCCGTGGCCGCCCTGGCCGGCCCATCGTCCGCCGATGACGAAAGCCTGCGCATCGATGCCCCGCACCCCCGCATTTTCCTGGTCCCGCGGAGGCTCAAGCTGCTGCGCCGTGAGCGCGAACGACAGTCCCTGCGCTGGAACCAGTTTCAACTCCTGATGGCCGGCAAGGCCCCTATGCCCGAACCCGGCTTTGCCGAGGCGCTCTATTATCAAGTGTCCGGCAGCGCCGACGCCGGACGGCAAGCCATTGCCTGGGCGCTGGGACCTGCCGCGGATCTCCACCAACTGGCGCTGGTCTTCGATTGGTGCCAGGATATGCTCACCGAGACCCAATCCAAAAGCCTGGCATCCAAGATCGCCCGCCTGATCGAGCAGAGCCGCCGCGATTCCTCGGTAGCCGCGGTCCGCGCGCGCCTGCTGGCCGCCGTGGCTCTCTCCGGGCACCTGCCCGGCATCCCCGAGCGCGAGCTCGATCAGGTCGTGCATCATTGGTGGGAAGGCCAGATCCTGCCCGCCATCACTACCGGCCGCGAAGCGCCCGCGCGCGACGACACCTACGCCTTGATGGAGATCCTGCACGTGGTCCGCGACAACCTGAACCAGGATCTGCGCGAAGGCGCGCCCCACTTCTTTAGCGATCTGCCTATGGTGCAGCTTCTCAGCTACTATCCCGCTACTTTTCCGGCGGGCGAAAACGATTACCGCATCCCCGCCGGCCCGCATCCCACCAGCGAGCCGGATTTGCGCCGCGCCGCGCTTTCCCGCGCCGCCGAGTTCAGCATGGTCGCCTACGATGCCAACGCGCCGGGCAGCCAGATCCTGCAAGGCTGGCTGCTGAACGACAATTTTCTGCTGCGCGGCACCTTCGGCGCCCCGTACGAATTCCTGTGGGCCAATCCTTACCAGCCCGGCCTCAGTTATTTTCAGGCGCCCCTGGTGCTGCACGACACCCTCTTCGGCCGCCTGTTCGTGCGCTCCAGTTGGGAGGAATCCGCCGCCTGGCTGGGGTTCTTCAGCGGCGAGCTGCAGTTGTTCCAGGGTGGCGCGGCCACCGCGCTCGATCCGCACGCCGCCGCCGAACCGCTGGATCTGGGCCGCGCCATGATCCTGTTTGGCGCGAACGCGCGCAAACTCAAAGTCGCCGTGGAAGGCACCGAGCCCGTCTTCGTGCTCGGCTTCAAACCGCGCCAGAACTATCTGCTTGAAGTCGACGACGAGGAACTCGCCGAACAGACGGCCGACCCGGGAGGCATCCTGGAACTGGACGTGCCGCACAACACCGAAGTGGGAGTGCGCTTGCGTGAGGCGCCCCGCTAGCTCCGATACTATTCACTTAGCTGTGGGGAGCGCCCCGCGCCGCGGCGGCGTCCCACGCCGCTCGGGCGGAAGCGGACTGGGAGGCCGCCGCAGCTCAAGGAGCTGCCCCACTCGCGTAAGACCAGCCGTGGTACTTCTCAAGTTGCAGGACTTAACTGAACACCATTGCCGCTAGATCTCTATAATGGGACATGCCGCCATGGCCGAAAATCGTCCTGCTGGCGCTGGCCTGTGGCGCATTACAATCGCAGGAACAGGCGGCCGGCCATGACACCTGGAAGGTGTACACCAATGTGCGCTTCAATTATAAGATCTGCTATCCGGACGATCTGTTAATCCCCCAGGGCGAGGCCGCGAATTCGGACGGGCAGACCTTTCTAGCGAAGGATGGGGCGAAGCTCCTCGTGTTTGGGCGCAACAATGCCTTGAATCAGACGCTCAAAAACGCGCTGGACGATACCGCTGCGCGCTTGGCCGGCCGATCGGGCAAGGTGACATACAAAGTAATGAAGCCCGGCTGGTTCGTGCTTTCGGGACAGGACCGCGAAACCATGTTCTACGCAAAAATGCTTTACGCCGACGACCAGTTCAAATCGTTCGAACTCACCTACGGCAGTTCGCAATCCGCAATCTATAAGCCGGTCGCCGGCCGGCTGACCGGTTGTTTCGCGAGTCTTACGCGCCGATAGCCGCTTCATATTGGTAGAGGTTGTAAGTTTTCATGAGCCCTTTTAACAACGTGCCGTAGTTGGGGTCCGTCGCGTAGACGCCGGTCAGTGCGTCCGCGAAGGCGTCCGGATCGCCGGCCAGGGTCCGCGCATGCGCATACGGACTGGCGGTCCCGAGCAGGCGCCCATGCTGGTCGAAAGCTTCGTTCAGCGAGGCGAATTGCCGGAATTGCGCCACCACCGTGACGGATTGGCCGTTAATCACTTCGCGGGTTTGGGCTTCCACAAAGGGCTGACCGGGTGCGGCCTTGATGCCGAACGGGTTGTTGCTCCCACTTGGCATGGCCCGTCCCCAACTGCTCTCCAGCGCCCATTGCGCGAGCGTGACGGAGGCGGGAATTGTCCAGGCCTGGTGCGAAGCTTGCGCGGCGGCGATCACGTCCGGCGGAAACGTGCCGGGACCGGAGGCCGATGCATGCCCCATCGCCGGACCGGCACCCGTAAGGAAGTTGAATGTGGCTCCGCCCGGATCCACCCTGCCGTCGGGCGGGTTCATGTTCAGACAGCGGCGCTGGATCTCCTCGATGGCGCCGACCGTCAACGGGCCGCAAGAGCCATCGACATCGATCGGGGTCCCGGGCGCCGCCAAATGGCCGTTAATGAGGCGCTGCACGGTAAGCACGTCATCGGATTGGTTCACGCCATTGCGTCCGACCGAAGCAGAAATAGCCGATCCCATCTTCGTCCTCCAACAAAAGTCATCGAGATTTTGTCTGGAATTTCTGGCGGTCTTCAGTATACATCGAATTGTCTTTATGAGCAGGCGGCGGCCCCGCCGAGTCTTTCCTCCCGCGTCACGCCATCGTCGGGCTGTAGGGGCGGATGCAGCTCGTTGAATCCGCCAGAGCCGAGCAACGAATTGGTGACGTTCCATACGGTCGAGGATGCGCCTGCGTCCGGACTCTTTAATAGCCTTCCGGGTCCGATTGACGGTTTCCGGTTCACCACCGCCCGGTTGGTGATCCCCCGATGCGTTCCGCAACCTCTTGAATCCTCAAAATTTCGGCGTCAAGCCGGTCCCCTCGCTTGGGGGTTCACCTGAGCGCCGGTACCTTATCAGGTGCAGGGCGTCTATCGGACAAGACTAACAGGAAAATACTAAAAAGGTTTGAAAAACTATTGACAGGAGAACGCACCTCAACATAATATCTGTGTAAACGTTTACAGCTTCTTAACATTTGCGGGCGAAAACGGCCATCCGGGCCGTGAAAGGATATTTGGAGGTTAAAATATGCCACGTAGCGTATGGTTGGTGCTTCTGGCGGTGCTGCTGCTGTTATGCGCGGCGCCCGTTTGGGGCCAAAGTCAAAACAGTAGCCTGAGCGGTCAGGTTACGGATAAAACCGGTGCGGCCATTCCACAGGCGAGCGTCAGCCTCAGTTCCACGGAACGGCACATCCCTCAGGCAACTGCAACGGATTCCGAGGGCCGTTACTCCTTTCCGAACAACCCGCCGGGCACGTACACTCTGACGATCGATGCGACTGGTTTCAAGAGTTACGTGAAGAACGGCATCGAACTGGTGGTCAGTTCTCCCAGGCGCGAGGATGCCCAACTGGAGGTCGGCGATGCCACCACCAAGATCGAGGTGACGGCCGAGGCCACGCAACTGAACGTGGACACCGGCGCCAAACAGGAAGGCGTAGCGCCCCAGATCGTCAACCAACTGCCCTTGTTGGTGTCTGCCGGCACGCCCCGGAACGTCTTACAGTTCGCAACGTTTCTGCCCGGTGTGAATACGGGCACCAGCGTGCAGACTTTCAATGCACGCATCAACGGCGGCCTGCGGATGGGCGATGAAGCGGTCATGGACGGCGTCAGCATGCAGGAAGGCACCATGTCGCAGAGCGGCATCGTGTCGTTCTTCGACTTCGCCCAAACGCCGGATATGACCCAGGAGGTTCACCTGATGACCTCCAGCTACGAGCCCGAGTATGGCACCACAACCGGCGGCGTGATGGTGGTTACCACCAAGAGCGGCACCGACCAGATCCACGCCAGCGCATTTGAATACCTGCGCAACCGGGACCTCAACGCACTGCAATTCACCAACAATCGTGGCCCTGGCGACCAGCGCCCGAAGGACAATGAAAACGAATACGGCTTTTCCGGGGGGCTCCCCATCAAGCTCAAATTCCTGCCTTTCGTCTGGGGACCGAAACACAAGACGTACTTCTTCAACGATACGGAGTTCTTGCGCTCTCTGGGTGGCGCCAGCCGCTCCCTGCTTACAATACCCTCGCTGCAAGACCGCACGGGCGACTTCTCCGACTGGAGCACGCCGATCTACGATCCAAGGTCGACGCAGAGCGTAAACGGCGTAGCCACGAAAACACCGTACCCCGGGAACATTATCCCAGCTTCGGACCAGAGCCAACTGGCGTTGCAATGGATGAAATACCTGCCGGCCCCCACGGCCCCGGGCCCCATCAACAATTTCCTGGCGCCAGCGGTTTCGGACGGCATTCTGTCGAACCTGAATGAATACCTGTTTCGGGTCGACCACTATTGGGGCGAGAAGGATCACTTCTTCGTCACCATCTGGCGGCAGGTGACCCAACCGATCGCGCAATGCCAGTTGCCGGTGCAACTCTGCACGGCGGATCCCGCGAATCCGGAGGACGCCTGGGTGAATCGCTTCAACTGGGACCACATCTTTACACCCACCCTGTTGAGCCACTTCGCCTATGGCTACTTGAACCGCAACGAGGGCTACGGGTCGGTTCCCGCCCAGAATCCCGCCGACCTTCCGCACATCCCGAACGCGGCTGCCTATCTGGCTTCACCCGCGGCCGGCTTCAGTGGAGGCGAAGCCTCGAACTACGCAGGCTTCGGGAATAGCGGCGGCATTGGCTCATTGAACAAGACCACGCGGCCCTCCCACATCCTCAATGAATTAATTACATCGGTACATGGCGCGCACACCATCAAGTTCGGCGGCGAATTCCGCCACCTGCAGCAAGTCTGGCGCCAGAACGGAAACCAGTCCGGCACGGTTAACTTCATTGCCAAATCCACCGGTGTGCCGGGCATAGACAGCGGAAACCCGTACGCCAGCTTTCTCGCCGGAGCCGTCGATAATGGCGGTCTGAATGTATACAATATCGACCATTACGGCGCCGAGCAGCACGCCTATTCCCTGCACGTAGGGGACACCTGGAAGATGTCGCCCAAACTGACTCTTAATTACGGTGTCCGCTGGGATAAGTTCTCACCGACTTGGGAAAGCAACAACTACCTCTCCTTCTTTTCCTTCGCGCCCAACCCCACCGCCGGAAACCTGCCGGGCAGTTTAGTGTTCGCCGGGAATAACCAGGGCTCCGCGAGCGCCGGTGTACGGTATCCGGAGAACGAGTGGAATGGCGGCATTGCCCCACGCGTGGGCGTGGCTTATGCGGTAAGCGACAAAACCGTTGTGCGTGCGGGCTACGGGCTCTTCTACACGCAGGCGTTCTATCCTGGGTGGGGCGGCGGCATGTCGCTCGACGGATTCAATCCGAGCATTGGTTTCGGCGATTCGCTGGCCGGCTACCAGCCGTCGTTTTACTTGGATAGCGGCTTTCCGGCTTACAGCAGGTCGGAGGATATCAGTTCAGGCGCCGACAACGGCCATAGCCCACTGTACCGTCCGGCGTATGCCAACCACCTTTCCAACACGCAGCAGTGGAACTTGACCATCGAACATAAGTTCGGTCAAAAGAGTTTCGCCAGCGTCGCGTACGTTGCCAGCAAGGGCACGCATCTACCCTCGCAGTTGCAGCCCCTGAACGTGTTGAATCCCTCGCTGCTATCCATGGGCAGTGCGCTGAACGCAGTGTTTGCACCGGGACAACAAACGCTCGACGGCGTCAATGCGCCATATGCCGGTTGGGCGCAGCAGTTGATTACCGCAGGCAGTTGCGCTCCTTCGGTGGCGCAGGCCTTAGTGGCCTACCCGCAATTCTGCGGCGGGCTCGTCGGAGAAAACGAAAACGAAGGAACCTCCCATTACAACTCGTTTCAGGCGAAGTGGGGAAGGAACCTCTCGAACGGTATCTACATAGAGGCCAATTACACCTACTCACACCTGACGACCGACGCTTCTTCGACCACCCAGGCCACCGCGGAGTACGGCGGGATCGGCGCAGTGATCAGCCCGTACCAGGGAAGCCGGAACATGTCGATTTCCCCGGACGACATCCCGAACGTCGCATCGATTATGGCGCTGTACGACGTGCCGTTCGGCAAAGGCAAACAGTTCCTGAACAACGAAGGCGCATTGGGGCGCATCGTGGGTGGCTGGACGCTGGCAACCACCATGAAGTTCACATCCGGCATGCCGTTCTATTTCCGCGATTCGGCAATCTGCGGAATCCCCTCCCAGTTCCAGGCAGCTTGTATTCCGGCGATCACGGGTAATGTGCTGGCACAATCGTGGGGGAACGTCAATGTAAACGAGCCGATGTTCAACGCCTCCGCCTTCACACCGGCTTCGGCTTTCAACGGGACCTACCTGGGCACCGGTCCTCGTGTCAGCGATGTGCGTGGTTCGCCCTACCGGGACGTCAACATATCGTTGTCGCGGAAGTTCATGATGAAGGAGCGCCTGGGCTTCGAAGTGCGCGCCGAAGCCTTCAATGCGTTCAACAATCACTACTTCACATGTGATGGGGAAGCATTCGGCGATTGCATTCCGTTTAACAACGATCCTTCCAGCGCCACTTTCGGCACGTGGAACGGTACGGTGACCCAGCCGCGCAACATTCAATTGGTAGGCAGAATCACGTTCTGATTTGCAGATGACGCCCAGGGACGTGCCGAAAGGCCCGTCCCTGGGCTTTGACTTTTTAGTGGGGCAGGCCCGCGGCCTGCGGCGGCCTCCCAGGCCGCCAGCGCGCGTTAGCGCGCTTTTTTTGCCTCCATCCCCCTCGTGCGACACCCTGAAAGATCGAAAAAGTGTCGCAGTGGTGCGCGTTTTGTTGCATTTCGTTGCATTTTGGCCGAATTTTTCCAGATACAGGAGGGGGAGGGGCTTTCCCTGGGCCACCCGAACTGGACGGCCCAGCAACCTCCCGGTTGTCCCAATCATCTACAGGATGGTACATTCTGTTATCCTGGTTTAATATTTTGCGATCCGATCTAAGACTGCGTTTTCTCTGTTTATTCGCTTTATCGTGTGGGGCTCTCAGCGCGGCGGCGGTGGTCGCAGCGCCGGATTCCATTGTCGAAAATTACCGGGCGGCTGCTGAGCGACAGGAACGTGCGCTCCAGGGCGCGTCCATGGAAGTGGATATCCAGGCATCCTTGCCCAGGCTCAAGAAAAACGGCCGCCTGCGCGCCCTGCGCCGCATCTCGCGCCTGGGCCGCATCACCTATGAAGTGCTGCACTTCGAGGGCGACAATACGGTCAAGAATCATGTGATCGCGAAATACCTCTCCGCCGAAACAGAGGCGCAGTCCGACGGTTCACCGTCGCTGGCGGTCACTCCGGCCAACTACAAGTTCAAGTACAAGGGACTCATCCAAACCGGCGATCGGGGAGTGCACGTGTTCGAGGTAACGCCGCGGCACAAGCTGGTGGGCCTTTTCAAGGGTGAAGTCTGGATCGACGCCGATACCTTCCTGCGCGTCAGGGAATCCGGCCGGTTCGTGAAGACTCCTTCCATCTTCTTGAAGAAGATCGAATTCGTCAGAGAGTATGAGATTCAAGCCGGCATTTCGGTTCCGCACCAGATCCGCACCGTGGTGGACACCCGGTTGGTGGGTCCGGCGGAACTCACGATCGATTTCCGGAACGTATCGCTAGCGGAGGGCCCCAGACGGGCGAGTCTGGTGGATGTAGGCGATCAATAGCGGCTCGCCCGCCGGTGACTAACTCATGAGAACACTGTTTCTGAATCCTCCTTCTTTCGAAGGCTTCGACGGGGGCGCCAGTTCGCGCTGGCCGGCGACGCGCGAGATCGAATCCTACTGGTATCCCGTGTGGCTGTGCTACCCGGCGGGCATGCTGCCCGACAGCAAAGTGGTGGATGCGCCGCCGCACAAGGTCTCCATCGAGCAGACCATCGCCATGGCCGACGATTTCGAACTGCTGGTGCTGTTCACCTCCACCCCCGGATTCCACGTGGATGTGAAGATGGCCGAAATGATGAAGGACTCCAACCCGAAGTTGAAGGTCGCCTTCGTCGGACCGCCCGTGACCGTGGAGCCCGAAAAATCCCTGCGCACCTCTCCAGCCATCGATTTCGTGGTGCGCCGCGAGTTCGATTACCAGATCGCCGATTATGCCCGCGGCACGCCGGTGGAAGATCTGCCCGGCGTCAGCTTCCGCAAGAACGGGCATATAGTCAATAACCCGGAGCGCGCGGCCATCGAGAACCTGGACGAGCTGCCGTGGGTGACCAAGGTCTACCAGCGCGACCTGGACGTGCGGCGCTACAACGTTCCGTTCCTGCTGAATCCCTACATTTCGTTGTACACCTCGCGCGGCTGCCCGGCCATGTGCACCTTCTGCCTCTGGCCGCAAACGCACTCCGGCCACCGCTGGCGTTTGCGCTCGTCCGACGATATCGCCCGCGAAGTGGCCTTTGCGAGGGAAGCATTCCCCTACGTCAAGGAAATCTTCTTCGACGACGATACGTTCAACTATCAGAAGGCCCGCACCATCGAGCTGTGCAAGAAACTGAAGCCGCTGAATTTCACATGGTCGTGCACTTCGCGCGTGACCACCGACTACGACACTCTCAAGGCCATGAAGGACGCCGGCTGCCGGCTGCTGATCGTGGGCTATGAATCGGGCGATCAGCAGATCTTGAAGAACATCAAGAAGGGCGCCACCATCGACATGGCCCTGCGCTTCACGGACAACTGCAAGAAGCTGGGTCTGATTGTGCACGGCGATTTCATCATCGGCCTGCCCGGCGAAACGCGCGAGAGCATCCGCAAGACCATCGATTTCGCCAAGCGGCTGGACACGGAAACCATCCAGGTTTCGCTCGCCCACCCTTACCCCGGCACCGAGTTCTACGACTACGTCAAGAACAACAACCTCATCA
>Ga0302325_10010191_pt1 | contig 20404 bp, 21 predicted proteins | sample Palsa_T0_2_FD_201948 | JGI IMG/M metagenome (GOLD analysis project Ga0302325, IMG submission 201948) | Peat permafrost microbial communities from Stordalen Mire near Abisko, Sweden - Palsa_T0_2 | ecosystem: Environmental > Terrestrial > Soil > Palsa > Peat permafrost | place: Sweden: Abisko...
TAAAGAATCCAGCAAAGGCTCTTTGACGGATTCGTGCACGATGAGTCGGCGAGTTGTCGTACAACGCTGCCCGGCGGTTCCGACCGCTCCGAACAACAGCGCTCTCGACGCAAGGCGCAGATCCGCTGATCGGGTCACGACCATGGCGTTGTTGCCGCCGAGTTCCAAAAGCGAACGACCGAGCCTGTGGGCAACAGTTTCGGAGACTGTTCGTCCCATGCGAGTCGAACCGGTCGCAGAGACCAGTGGGACGCGCGTATCTTTGGCAAGCAGGTTCCCGATGGCTGAACCGCCGACAGCCAAGCTCCAGAGCGCGGGGTCGATACCGGATTCTCGACAGACCTGCTCCGCGATCTTCGTGCACGCGATAGCCGTCAGCGGGGTTTTTTCCGAGGGTTTCCACAAGGTTGCGTTGCCGCACACGATGGCGAGCGCAGTATTCCAGGACCAGACCGCTACGGGGAAATTGAATGCCGAGATGACCCCAACCAACCCGAGCGGATGCCATTGTTCGAGCATCCGGTGATCCGGGCGTTCCGAAGCGATGGTGAGCCCATAAAGCTGGCGCGACAAACCATTGGCGAAGTCACAAATATCGATCATCTCCTGGACTTCCCCTTCTCCTTCCGCAAGGATTTTGCCGGCCTCAAGCGAAACGAGACGACCCAACGGAGCTTTGAGTTCACGAAGTCGTCCGCCGAGTCTACGGACGACTTCGCCTCGCTTTGGGGCTGGCATTGTGCGCCATGTGAGAAAAGCGCGCTGAGCGCCGGCAGCGGCGCGCTCATAATCCTCCGCTGTCGCCTGCGAAACACGGGCGAGGAAGGCGCCATCGATCGGGGATCGTTTTTCCAGATAGGGTCCGCTTCCGAACCATTCTCCGGAAAAGACGCCAAGGAGCGAGTCTGTGAGTCCGAGCAGCGGAAATATCTCGGATTTAACAGAGGCAACATCCGTGTGGAATGAGGATTGAATCTGCATCGTGGTATCTCCGGCAACGCTAAAAACCGACTACGCCTGAACAAAAATGCGCGGCGCCACGGTTTCAGCCTCGCGATAAACACGGCCACCCCACTGCGTGTCAAAAAATTGATCGAGGCCGATCGATTCCTGTTTTACAAAACCGGCCGGCAACAGGCCGCGCGCAAACAACTCGATAACAGCAACTACGCCCGCTGCAGTGGAGAGTTGAATCGCCGAAAGCGGACGACCACCTACGGTTCCCGCATAAATCTTTTTTACGAAGCTTCTTTGCAGAAGCCCTCCCTCCTCGTTGCCGACGCAGTTCACGTAGACGATGACAACATCGCTAAAACTGAGTGGCACCTCCTGGTCGAATATCTGGGTGAGCAAATCTTGTTTCTGACTCAGGTTCAAATCGTACAAGAGAAATTTCATCAAGTCGCGATGCCCCGGATATCGCAACGTTTTATAGTTCAGTTCGTTCACTTGCCCTTCAAAGGTCTCGCACATGGTCGCTACGCCGCCGGAGGTATTGAAGGCTTCGTACTCGACCCCGTCGATCGTCAGATGTTCCACGCCGTCCAACGGCAATGTCGGCATTCGCCGTCCCTGGTAAAGCGCCTCGCCGCAGTGGCAATATTCGTTGATGAGACCTGCTGTGCTCCAACTCAGATAATATTTCATCTGGTTGCTGGCTGAGAGCGGTAAAGCCCCTACGCGCATTTCGACTGACCGGACGACTTTGAAAGAATGAGCAAGACCGCTGGCGATGATATTGATAGCGCCCGGAGCGAGACCGCACTGCGGCATGAACGTTGAGCGCGATTCTGACGCAAGGCCGCGGACGAAGTTTGCCGTCTCGACATCTTCTGTCAGATCGAAATAGGATCTTCCAAAACGGGCGCATGCCTGAGCAATCGTCTTGTTCAGGTAATAGGGCGCCGCACTGACGATCGCGTCACAATCGCTCACGAAAGTGGCGAGGTCCGGCTCGGAAAGGACGTCCAATTTGCGAAAACGGGCTTTTCGCAGTGCATCCAGATTTTCGACCGAATCGACATCGGCTAAAACGACGGAATCGACGAAACGCATGACATCCAGAAGAGAGGCAATTGCGATGCCGACCTTGCCTGCGCCCAGGATACCGATTTTGATCGCCATTGTTTTCGGAGGCTCAATTTAGTCCATCAGCGCGGCTTTTTTTACTCGTTGAGCGCGGTCGATGGCTTGAGGTCGTCCGATCCGAGCGGAGAGAGGTGCAGAGCCCTTGGGTCTGTTGCCTCAATGATAACGCTGACTGACTTTTGATTGAATCCTTTGTATCCGCCTTTACGCTGGAGGTTTTCCAGATGACTTCCGATGGCGCCGTTTTTCATGAAGCTGTCTGCTTGTTGCTCGGTGATGAGCTTCTTTGCCAACATGGCCTTCACACGTTCAACGTTGACTTGCCACCGTTCTGCTTCGGTAAAGGCTTGCTTCAGAAAGGCAAAGTCCGAGAACGGTTTCATTGTGGTCACTCCTTCCGCCGCCAACTGATCGCGCAGTAACGAGAAATCAAACCGCGCCTCGAGGTGATGCATACCCGCCTGAAGGAAACTGTCTCCGTGAAGTCCGCACCAGAGCCCGACTGTCGAAAGCCGGGGCGCGTCCGGTAACCTTTCGACCGAAAAATCGATCCCGGTTTCCTCCGGCATCAGATCGACATCCGCGAAAACCGTGATTCCGGTGGTGAGGTGTTCGAGGATCTGAGCGCCCCAACCCGCCTCTGCGCCCGCGTAGTAACGTTCCCGCTTTTGAAATCCGAATCGCAGGAGGAACTCGATCAGATCCGCGAAAAAACGACGAGAGGATCGGAAGGTATGATGATCATGGTTACCCCAACCCAGACCCAACGAATCCTGCCGGCGCTTCTGGATTCGGCCCGCGTGGTTGCGCAACTCCCAGTAAGAGCGTTCTTCCGCGAAGTAGAGGTCGCAAGCGACGGCCGGACCGACGAGCCGGATTGCTTGTTTCTGGAGATCCAGCGCATGGGCCACCCCGTCAGCGTCATTAGAAAAATCTCGTTTTCGGCCTCGCCACAATTCGCGTACCCTCACTACAGCCTCGACACGACCCGGTTTTGGGGGATCAAGAAGAAATCCCCGGTAACCAAGACGTTCCACCGCGAGGAATCGGTGGTTTGCCTTCTCCGAAACGACCGCCTGTCGTAAACCGGCGCCGAATGCGCCATCAATCGCACTCAGAAGATTTTGCCTCGCGGTAAAATCCACAAGGGATTCGGTGCGCACCGCGAGACTCGAGGGAACACCACTTGAACGGCCGCCACTCTTTAGAAGAATCCGCGGCATCATCGCCCTTGGATGATAGTAAACTTCGGTATTGTTCGGGGCCTCGACCGCTTCCTGAACCAATCCGACATCCCGAAGTTCTTCAGCCTGCTCGGCGTCCAAGGAGAAGTGATCGACCCATTCGTAGAAGTCGGTGCCAGTTCGATCCTGCATTTCTCCGGCCAACCGGCGCGCAACTTCGTTCTGCTCAAGGAAAGAGCGAACGAATCGTCGCAACAGGTTCTCGGCTTCATAGGCCAGAGGCCAGTCGAATTCGATCGGTTCCTCCGAATCAATGTTCGAGTTCATTCGTTCCGCCACCATCGGAATCCGGGATTACCCTTGATTTCCTGTCGTGTTGGTCAATGTAGTGTCCTGTGCCCGAATTACATCCTGTTTTGGCGACAGAACACTACGACCAGCCAGAATTTGGCTCATCTGAAAGTTCCGGGCATGCGTCTGGGGGCGATTCGCGGCGATCTTCGTGGGGATGGCAGAGAGCGGTGTTGCTCAAAAGCACTAAACTCTACAGAGAAGTAGAGATTTATTGCGTCGCGCGCCGGTTTGTGTATTGTCGGCGGATATGTCCTCCACCGAATACTCTCATCCCGAAGCACTGGTCAGCACGGAGTGGGTTGCTGCGCACCTGAACGATCCGAAGGTGCGAATCATCGAAAGCAACGAAGACGTGCTACTTTACGACACCGGTCACATTCCAGGCGCAGTCCATGTTGATTGGCGGCGTGATTTGAATGACCAGACCGTACGCGATTATGTTGATCCGAAAGGTTTTGCGGAGTTGGCAAGCCGAATTGGAATTACCCCGGAAACCACTATTGTTTTTTACGGAGATAAATCGAATTGGTGGGCGACGTATGCCTTATGGGTGTTCTCCCTGTTCGGGCATAAGGACCTGAGAATTGCGAATGGCGGCCGGGACAAATGGGTGGCGGAAAAGCGGGAGCTGACCCGGGAAGTACCGAAGTTTGCGCCGACGCAATATCCGGTTCCAGCCAACCGGGCGGACGACAAGATTCGCGCGTTTTACGAAGAGACATTGGCGCAAAGCAAGGCCGGCAAGCCGCTCATCGACGTGCGTTCCCCGGGCGAATTCAAGGGCGATGTGACCCACATGCCGGAATATCCGCAAGAAGGAGTACTGCGGGGTGGACACGTTCCGTCCGCGAAGAGTGTTCCTTGGAAAACGGCGGTCAAGGAAGATGGGACGTTCAAGCCAGTCGCAGAACTCAGGAAAATCTATATTGATAACCTGGGCTTCGAACCGTCTGAACACACGGTTGTTTACTGCCGGATTGGCGAGCGGTCGAGTCACACGTGGTTTGTTCTGACGAAACTTCTCGGGTTCGCGGATGTGAAGAACTACGACGGGTCATGGACGGAGTGGGGTAACAAGGTGCGCGCCCCGATCGAGAAGCCGTAACAGAACACCGGAAGAAGTTGTTGACTTGCTTGTTTTCGCTTTTGGTATTTGATGTTTCTCATGTGGTCAGCAATCCGGTCCGTTGACCACTGAGCGGCTTAGAGATCAAGCGATATGGAGAACGGAACCTGGAACTCTGAAGGCGAAGCCGAGTCTGTCTATCCAAATGGGCTGCAAAAAATTGTCGGTTTGTTTGAATCTTTGCCCGAGCAGGAAAAACGGGACGCGCTGATTTCGTATGCCGACCAGGCCCGGAAATGGGAGCCCAAGGCGGGCGAGACTTTTAATCTCGAGGATATCCGCAAGGATGAAGAGTGTACCGACACCGTTGGTGTCTTTCTCAAAGTCGGTGATGAAGAGCGGGCAACTTTTCGCGTGACCCTTGGTCCGCAAGTGCAGACTTTGACTCGCGCGATGACGTCGATCCTTTGCCGAGGGCTGGCAAACTCCACCGTGACGGAGATTCTGGAAGTGCCGAGCGACTTCGTGCCGAAGATCGTCGGCGGAGAATTGATACGCGCTCGCAGCCAGACCGTGTACTATGTGCTAACGCGGATGAAAGGGATTTGTAAGGTCTATCTCGACCGGCGCCGGGCCGCGATAGCGCGCGAAAGTCACACGAACCCTTAGGCTTGTGAGATTTTCGAGCTGGCACATTTCGCTGCTCTCTTTCAGTCTGCTGCTGGGTTGCTCCCGTGAACTGCAGCCCTGCCGGAACGTGACGACCTCGGAAGAGATTTCTCCAAACGGACAGTTGAAGGCGGTCACCTTTCGGCGCCTCTGTCCCGAAGAACAGTCGGTTACCACGCATGTCTCGATCATTCGAGCGAAAGAAAAGCTGCCAGACGGAAATGGGAACGTGTTTGGGTATGACAACGAGATAGCGATCCGCGTGTCATGGCTGAGTGACTCTCGCTTGGGCGTGTACACCTACGCGGATCCTGCCAAGGCGACAAAGATCGAGCGCGCCGGCGATGTGTCGATCGAATACTCAAGGATTATTGAGACGGCTTTGGTTCCGCCGATTCCGGACTCGGTATCGGGTGGATCTGGAACACCCGGCGGCTCGGCGTCGCTCGGGAATAATCGGACGCCGCAACGCTGAACATAGGCTCTTTTCCAGGTTCAGGTATATTTCACCCTGACCAGGTAGAGTCCCTCGGCTGGTGCGGTGCAGTTACTCTTGGTTTTTCCCGGGTCGGTCAACAATCCGGCGATCCAGTTCAGATCTGCTCGTTGCGTACCAACACGGACGATCGCGCCTGTGAGCATTCTGACCATACGATAAAGAAAGCCGTTTCCGTCGAACTCCAGGGTAACGAGCTCCTTTCGATGCTGGATACGGATCTGATGGATGGTGCGTGTCGTTATTGCTGCCGCCTTACCTCGATTTGCCGCAAAAGACGCATAATCGTGCGTGCCGGTGAGCTGATCGGAAGCCGCTCGGAGAAGGTCAAAGTCGAGACGTTGAGGGACATGCCATGCTCGCCCGACTTCCATTGGATGAAAGACGGGGGCATTCCAAATGCGGTAGCGATAGATCTTTCCAACGGCGGAGTATTGGGCATGAAAATCAGACGATATCGGTTGGCATCGAGTGACGCGAATTTCGGTGGGCAGGTGGGCGTTCACGGCTGCGGCCCATGTCGCCGGATTCATTTTGTGGCGCGGCACGTCGACGTGCGCCACTTGTCCGAGGGCATGAACTCCAGAATCCGTTCGTCCTGCCCCGTGCAATCTCACTGGCGTCGACACGATCTGCGAGAACGCGCGCTTGAGATGATCCTGAACCCCGTTCTCGTTTGGCTGACTTTGCCAACCGCTAAACGGTCGGCCGTCATACGCGACGGTCAGCTTCAGGCGTTCGAGAGGCGGCCCCACTCCAGGGAATCCAGGTAATTCTGTAACAGGATCTGCGCAGCGACCTGGTCGATCATTTTCTTGCTCTGCTTGGCGTTTTTGCCCGCGGCGTGCAATGCACGTTGCGCTTCCCGGGTGGTCAGCCGTTCATCCCAAAACAGGATCTTCATCGATGGGATGACCTGAGCGAGTTGTTCGCCAAACAACGTTGCCTTCGCGGCGGATGGACCGAGCGTCCCGTCCATGTTTTTTGGTAGCCCGATGACGATCGCACTGATCTTTTCGCGCTCGACAATCGCCCGGATCTCGTCAACCACACGCGCCCCGGACTGCAAAGTCCGATAGGGATGGGCGAAGGATCCGAGCTCGTCGGAAATCGCAAGACCGATTCGGCTATCACCGTGATCAATACCGAGCAGACGTGTCATCATTGGAGTTGTTTCGGTATGAGCTGGACCAGATTTTTGATCTTCTCCACATCGTGACGATGGCAGACCAGGATCGCGTCGGTCGTCTGGACCACGACCAGATCGCTCACTCCGAGAAGTGCCACGTGTGTTTTCGAATCTGAAAAAACAATATTGTTCGAAGCTGCTTCGAGCGTCACCGGGCAATTGACAGCGTTGTTCCCTGGCAATTGTTCGAGATATTTCGAAAGAGCGGTCCAGCTGCCAACATCGTCCCAGTCAAAGGTCGCAGGCTTTACCAGGACCCTGCTGGCTTTCTCCATGATTGCATAGTCGATTGAAGTCTTTCGCAGACTCGGGAAGCGGTCGCTTAAAAGCCTTTTCTTGTCCGTAGAATTCCGGATCGCAGCCACGAATTCTGCCAAATCCGGTGCGTGACGATTGAACTCAGTCAGAATGGAATTGACCGACCAGATGAATATACCGGCGTTCCAGTAAAAGTTACCGCTGCGCACAAATGACTCCGCGAGATCTGGATCAGGCTTTTCGCGAAAGCGGATGACCTCAAACGCATTGGAATTCTCGACTGGTCTGCCGCGCTCGATGTAACCGAAGCCGGGACAGGCCCAGGTCGGCGTGATACCGATCGTGATCAAGTCTCCACTCTTTTGCGCAATGGTTGCGGCGCTCTCCAGATCTGCCTGGAATGCAGCTTTATTGGAAATTCGATGATCTGCGGGCAGCACCACCATCGTAGCGGAAGCGTTTCGTGCGGCGATAATCCCCACGCCAAGCGCGATCGCTGCGGCTGTGTCGCGCTTTGCCGGTTCGGCCAAAATGTTGTTCTCCGGGTGGTCGGGCAATAGCCCCCGGATAGCGGCTTCCTGCTCTTGGTTGGTTAGGATCAGTATATTCTCCTGGGGAACAAATCCATCCAGGCGGCGGACGGTTTCTTCGACGAGGGATTGAGAGCTGAACAGGCGCAACAGCTGCTTTGGCGTCGCTTTCCGGCTCAGTGGCCAGAATCGTTCACCGCTGCCCCCTGCCAATATCAGTGCGTAAAAAACATTCGACATCGCTCGAATATCGCCCAAGATTTTCCTTCGACTAACGATAAAGACCGCCAAAAATTATAGAGGTTTGCGGTCATCCCTCAACAGAGTAATACTGTTTTATGTCGAGCGATAATTTTAAGACCATTGTTCTTTCGCTCCCGGCAGCGACACTGCTCACGATTTCCCAGGCGGCGATTGGCTGCGGAATTGGAATATTGTTGGCAGACAAAGTTACCGAAAACAGGCGGAACACCGCAGCAATCGGGATGCTCTGCCTGGCGATCGCGACGACTGCTCCCGCACTCGTCGGTCTCGTGGTCGACCTGATCAACGGACCCCAGTCAAAGCTTGGGGTTCGCCGCCGACTCCGATCGATCCGTGAAGATTCCGGGCTGCATGCGGAAGAAGAGGTTCTTTAAATCCGTATCGCTAGTGAACGCCCGATTTACGGCTCGAAATTCAATAGGCCACTGAGATGCCCGGTCTACGCCAGAACCCGCGCGCCTTCGGAAGGTTCAGTCCGGATCGCCGAGCAAGTCGCGCCGGTGATTCTGTGATATTCGCTGGAAATCGTTTGGATGATCTCGTCTGCGCGCCCTTTTTCAACGAGTGACACCGTCGATCCGCCAAAACCTCCTCCTGTTAATCGCGACCCAAATACACCGGGGGTGCCTCTCGCTAAATCGACCAGAGTGTCTAGATGCGACGTACTGTTTTCAAAATTTACCCGGGAACTGAGGTGTGAGGCAAACATAAGCTCACCAAAGGCCTTCAGCTGATTCGAACGCAGCGCTTCAATGCCCCGAAGAACTCTATCGTCTTCCCCGATGATATGAAGTGCTCTCCGGCGGATCACATCTTCGAGCTGAGAGCCTTCAAGTAGCGCCAGGTTTGCTTCGCGAAGCGACGCGATCCCCATCGATTTGGCAGCGAGCATGCACTGTTTTCGCCGCTCGTTATATTCGCCGCCGGTTAGTTCGTGCGGGACTCCGGAATTTAACAGAAGCAACGAGGCATTTGCAGGCAGCGAAACATTCTCTACGGTAATCTTGAGAAAATCCAAGAGGATCAGCTCGTGATCTTTTCCGAAGACGGAGGAAGCCTGATCCAACAAACCTGACTGCACGCCGACAAATTCGTTCTCAGCCTTTTGGCAAAGCTGAGCGAGTTGCATCTTTTCAATCTCCAGCTCGAATATCGCTTTGGCGGCCATAGCAGTCGCTACTTCCAACGCGGCTGAACTAGACAGACCGGCGCCAAGAGGTAGATCACTCGAGATGCTCAGGTTCATGCCGCCTAATTGAAAACCGGCGTCCGACAGAATTTTGAGGACTCCGATTGGATAATTTGCCCAAGTCTCTTCCGCAAGAGGCCGAAGATTATTTAACTCAATGCTAATGCTTCTCCGATTGGTCTTCGAACTAATCTCCAGAATGTTCGTTGGGCGCCGAGACGCCTCAATCGTTACCCCTAGGTGGATGGCGGCCGAAAGGACAAATCCTAGATTGTAGTCTGTGTGATTACCAAGAATTTCGACGCGCCCGGGGGCAAATGTAGTGGCGTTATTGACCATTGGCTCAGTGTTATTCGGGAAAGATTACAAATCAACTACGGGCCGACGAAGCTAACTAAATCGAGTTGGAAAAACTCTAAACTACCTAAAGTTTCTTGCAAAGCAAGAATCCAAGCATAGCTTGCGAATGTGAATCTATCTTCCTCCACTCTCAGGAAAGCCGCGGAAATACAGGAACGCATCGAGCGATTGCGGGGAGCGCTTGGTAGCTTATTGCAAGCAGAGGCAGAGGCTAGTTCAGCTCAGGTCGTTGCCGAGGCTGCGCCTCGTGCCGTGGCGACCCGGCCGCGCGTGAGAACGGCGGTCGCGGTAGCGCCATCCGGAAAGAGTAGGGGGCGCCGGTCCACTTCGCCTACGGGTCCTCTGGCCCCTGCGGTTGTGCAAGTTCTCAAGTCCAAGGATTCGCCAATGAGCGTCTCTGAAATTCTGGATGGCCTCTTCTCTAACGGCTATCAATTTGCCTCACCCGAGCCGAAGAAGAATCTATTTGCGCGAATCTACCGATTGAAAGGGGTTCAAAAGGTTGGTCCAGGCAAATTCGCTGCCGGATAATTACAAGAGGTTCTATAATTATTTCGGTTAACCGCCCAGAGTTAGAAAGAAGTGTTCGCTTAACCTTTCGATAGCGAGGCAGCAAATTGTTCGGGACGAGGTTTTTTGGGCCTGCTTTCCTGCTAAACTCCTGATTGACACGTCCGCGGCTTCGGAGTTTGATCGCTCTTCATGAGATGTCTGCTCCCAGGGGCGTTTCTGGCTATGCTTGTCGGGGGCATAATGGTCAGAGCCGAGAATCCGCTCCCGATTGAGAGCGCCAACGTCTTGCCCCTGGCGATCAGCGATGATTTTGAGTTTCGAAAATTCGAGATTTTTAAGAATGCATTGCCTAATCCGGGGGCAACACCGATTCCGACGAAAGACCTGATGGTCGACTTCGAGCGGAAACACAGGCTATGGGGAGCGTTGGACGGAGCGGACGTTTCCGCCAGGACAGGCCAGTATTTCACCTTTTTCTGGCGTGCAAAACGACGAGCAAATCTCACAATTCGCCTGGAATATCGACAAGCTTATCTCAAGAATTATGTGCAGGGCAGGGAATTGGACTATCCGAATGCGAAAGGGAGCCATAAGTCCGAATTTGCGATTGTCGGAAACGACTACGAAACCGATGGCCCGATCACTTCGTGGCGAGCGATTTTGATCGAGGGCCGGAAAATTGTGGCGCTTCTTCAGTCTCGAACATGGCAATGAAGTCGTCTGAAAGTCTTGAATTTGACACATAAACGCCAGGGAAGATATATTTCGGGAGTTTTGTGAATTCGCCAACTTCTATCTTGGTCGGGGTAACGAACCGGGGGGTCCATGTCAAGGTGGAGGGCAAAGGGTCGTTTCAGAACAGCCCTGCGTTGAAGGAATTCTCCAAGCAGATGTTGGAGCGTGGTCACCGCAATTTCGTGGTCGATCTGCAAGGCTGTCCTGTCATGGACTCCACGTTCATGGGGACGCTCGCCGGAATCGCGTTGCGCCTTCGAGAGTTTGGCAACGGGTCCCTTCTGGTGCGAAATGCCAATGAGCGGAACACGGATCTGCTCCGGAATTTGGGCTTAAACAACCTGTTCGACGTCGAATCGAAGGCGCCGGAACGGACCGAAAGCATCGTCGCAGCTGCGCCGTTAGACGCTGATCCAGCGATTGGGCGTATGGATCAAGCGGAGTGTATGATTGAGGCGCACGAGGCTCTGGTCGATGCTGATCCGGAAAATCTTGCGCGATTCAAAGACGTTCTCGAGTATTTAAAGCAAGATCTACGCGCCGGTTCAAAATAGTTTGATTCAATGTGGTCCTTTCTGCTCATAGGACTACTCGCCGGCACTGTCATCGTGCTCGTCGGGGCAAATCTTAGGCAGCGTGGGTCAATTGAGGCACTCAAACGGGCACGGGAAGAATTGCAGGTGGAGGAGGACAGGGTCTTTGATTTTCTCCATGGGTTGGGGGAAGCGTTCTCGGAGGATCTGCGCTCGTCGGATCTTCACCGGCTGATCGTCGAAGGTGCAACGCGGATTACCGATGCGCACGGGGGTGCCCTTTACCTCGTGGACAGGACGGGAAAGTTGCTGGTGCCGAGCTTTATTTCGAGGGATTGCCCGCCTTTGGTCGAAGTGCCCCGAAACATTTCCCAGCAGAGTCTGAATTCGCCGTTGGCGCTTGAGAGTTATCTTCGGCTTCACACCGTTAAACCGGGCGAAGGTCTGCTGGGCGCGGTTTGGGAGAGAAAAGAGCCATTGTTCCTTTCGAGCAAAGATGCAGATCCTCGACTGGAGCGGCTCAAGGACTTGTCTCTGGAGATGGATTCGGTCATGATCGCTCCCCTTGTTTACGCAAATCAGGATCTTGGGGTGCTGGCCGTTGCGAACGGTCCGATGAGCACTCCCTTCTCTCCATCCGATTTTTTGGTGTTTCAATCGATCGTCGAGCAATCGGCGTTCGCCCTCTACAACGCGGTGGTCTATTCGGAGGCGAGTGAGAAAAGAAGAATTGACAGGGAACTCGACGTGGCCCGCGATATTCAGAGAATCCTTCTGCCGAATGCCGCGCCGGCATTCGAAGGATTTGAAATTGCCGGTCTCAATATTCCGGCCAGCCGCGTGAGCGGAGACTACTACGACTACATTGCGCTGGACAACCAGCGTCTTGGGATCGCCATCGCGGATGTTTCGGGTAAAGGGGTCGCGGCGTCTTTGATCATGGCAATGTGTCGGAGCGTTTTACGCTCGTTCGCCAGCTCGAGCGAGTCTGCCGCCGCCGTCCTGCAGGCGGTCAATCGCCAGCTCTATCCCGACATCCGGGAGGATATGTTTATCAGCATGGCTTACCTGATTGCGCATAAGGCCGACAACGAACTGGTCTTGGCCAGGGCCGGTCACGACGCGCCGTTGCAATACCGCGCTCACGACGCTTCCGTCGTAAAGATCAACCCGCCCGGGATGGCGCTTGGAATTGACAGCGGGGGCGTTTTCAATAGGGTAACAGGCGACTGTCGGGTTCACCTTGAGACCAGTGATTGCTTGATTTTGTACACTGATGGGGTGACCGAAGCGTTAGATGCAAATGGTTTGGAATTTGGGATGTCGAGATTGACCGAGGCCATTCAGGCCAGTGCGGCGGACGGAGCTCCAGCAATCTTAAGTCGGGTGACGGGTGACTTAAGAACCTTCGTAGGCAATTACCCGCAGAATGACGATATTACGCTGATTGCGATTCGGAAGTTATGAGTGAGGCGAACGAAGAGAAAGAATTTGAAGCGGAAGAGAAGCTGATCGATGACAGGCCATCGGCAGAATCGGTGCTGAAATCCAGTACCTCCCCGCAAGGGACGTCCGCTATGCGAAATGTAGAAACACCAACCGCTCCGAGCGAGATAAGTTCGGATCCCAGGTCCCGACAGACCGATGACCCGCAGGATCAGCTTACCCAATTGAAAGCCGAGTTGACCAAATACAAGGATGTTGCCCTGCGCTCGGTCGCCGACCTGGACAACTATCGCAAACGAATGGCCCGGGAAAAAGACGACGCAATCCGGTATGCGAACACTAGCTTCCTCGAGCGATTGATCCCTATTCTCGATAATTTTGAACTCGGTTTACAGGCGGCCAAGGCTGGAGGAAGTCAGTCGGCGGTTCAGGACGGGATGGTAATGGTCTTTAAGCAGCTGCAGGAATTTCTGGCCAGTTGTGGCGTCGAGACGGTCGATGCGACGGGGCACCATTTTGATCCGAACGTCCACGAGGCGATCGCGCAGGAACAAAACGCGGAAGTCGCCGAGGGCTTTGTTATCCGACAGCTGCGAAAAGGCTACAGACTGAAGGATCGATTGATTCGTCCCGCGAACGTGGTGGTTTCAAAGGGAGCGTCGGTGGGCGGGAGTTCGGCAACGCCAGGCGCGCGGACATAACGAATGGCTACAAAGCGAGATTACTACGAAGTTTTGGGAGTGGAGCGGAGCGCAAGCGTCGACGATATCAAGAAGTCTTACCGCAAGCTGGCCGTTAAATTCCATCCAGACAAAAATCCTGGGGATGCCGGGGCAGAAGAAAAATTCAAGGAGCTCGGCGAGGCTTATGAAGTCCTCATCGACGAGAATAAGAGATCTGCTTATGACCGCTATGGGCACGCTGCGTTTGGCGCTGGCGCGGGTGTCAACCGCGGTGCCGGTGGGTTTCATGATCCGTTCGATATTTTTCGCGAAGTCTTCGGGATGGGCACAGAAGGTGGCGGTGGCATTTTTGATCAGATCTTTGGCTCGGGGATGGCAACCAGGGACCGGAGCGGCCGGCAACGTGGCTCCGACCTGAGGTACGATCTGCAGATCACTTTAGAGGAAGCCGCGTTTGGCACCGAAAAAGAGATCGAAATCCTGAAGCACGAGACGTGCGCCAGTTGCAGCGGGTCGGGCGCAGAATCCGGTTCTCGCGCGACCGCGTGTCCGACTTGTCAGGGCCGCGGGCAGGTCATTACGTCGCGCGGGTTTTTCCAAGTCTCCCAGACCTGCCCGCGCTGTCACGGAACCGGTCAGGTAATCGACCGCCCTTGCCGGGAATGCGGAGGCGACGGCCGGCTCGAGAAGCGGTCACGTGTCAAGCTGAAGATCCCTGCCGGGATCGATGACGGCGCGCGGCTCAGGTCGTCCCGGAACGGAGAGGCGGGGATTCGCGGTGGTCCGCCAGGGGATCTCTACGTCGTGATGCATGTGCGTGAGCATGAGATTTTCACACGGGAAGACGACGATCTTTATTGTGACGTTCCGATAGCGTTTGCGACTGCGGCTTTGGGTGGCGAGGCGAAAGTGCCGACGCTCCAAGGCCAGGCGTTGTTGAAAATCCCGCCGGGAACTCAGAGCGGCACCCAGTTCCGGTTGCGGGGTCACGGCGTTCAGAACATGGACACGAGGAACAGAGGAGACTTGCGCGTCCGAGTGATCGTTGAAGTACCGACCAAGTTGAACTCCGATCAACGGCGAAAGCTCGAAGAGTTCGCGTCCTCGTGCGGCGACGACAATAGTCCGATGCACAAGACTTTTTTTGAGAAGGCCAAAGATTTTTTCCGTTGATCAGTGCCGTGAGTACGCCTCGGTTCTATATTTCCGCGGAGCGATGGAGTCTCAAGCCGTTGGTGTTGGAAGAGTCAGAAGCACATCATTGCATCGACGTTCTCAGGCTAGGTGCGCGATCCCGGGTCGTCGTCTTTAACGGGCGTGGGTCAGAGATCACGGCGGAAATTACGGCTATCGAAAAGGGAATCGTCCATTTGAAGGAGTTGATCTCCGCGAGATCCGAACCGCTTCGCTGCGCGATCACTCTCGCGCAAGCAATTCCCAAAGGGAAGAATATGGATCTCATTATCCAGAAGGCGACGGAACTCGGTGTTACAAGAATCGTTCCGCTACTGTCGGATCGGACGGTCGTCCAGTTGGAAGAGGGTGAATTGCAAAAGAGACGAGGGAAATGGATGCAGGTTGCTATCGAAGCAGCGAAGCAATCCGGGCAGGACTGGCTTCCTGAAATTGCAGGGCCGATCACTCCTAAACAATTTTTTGCGGAGTTCGATCGCTATGAAATCCCTTTGGTTGCTTCTCTCCAGAATGACGCACGTAGTTTCAAGAAAGTGCTAGCTAATTTTCGTGACCAACACGGACGAAGACCGAGTTCAGCGCTGATTCTCGTCGGCCCGGAAGGCGATTTCACGCCGGCTGAGACCTCGCGGGCCATAAGCGCCGGCTGCATTCCTGTCAGCCTCGGCCCGACCGTCCTTCGGACTGAAACGGCTGCTATTTATAGTTTGAGCGTGTTGGCATACGAGCTTCAGGACAAGGAAGGGTAGGAAGAAGGAGTTCAGGAGTTGCAGAATTTGCTTAATGGACTCGTGTCGAAATAACGGCGTCGCAACTCAGGTAATCCTCTCCGGTTTGCGCCGAGCGAAGGGTATTCCTCCAGAATTCTGTAACTCCTGCAACTCCTGAACTCCTTCTTCCCCGTTCCCTTTTTCCTTGCGAACGGTTGGCTCCAGAAGCATTTTCCCAGTCGTGATCCGCTGCGGGAAGGTATGCGTTGCGGTGCTATTCTTGTTTGCATGTCAAGCGCTCGCGTTTGAGTGGACGCTCGTTAGGCACGACGGACGCGATTACGTACCGATTGAAGAGGTGGCGAAGTTTTACAGCTTCACCCAAGCCAACTATTCGGACCAATCCATTAATCTTGAAGGAGCGACTCTGCGGATGTTGGGCGGTGTTAACTCGCGTGAACTTTATCTGAACGGACTCAAGTTCATTCTCAGTTTTCCCATCATCAAGCTGGATGACCGAATCCTGATGTCGAGAATGGATTTGAGCAAATTGGTCGAACCAGTTTTGCGTCCGGCAAAAATCGCGGCTAAGCCCGTTCACACGGTAGTTCTCGATGCAGGCCACGGCGGCTACGACCAAGGAGCACAAAGCATATTGGGGAACGAGAAAGATTTTGCACTCGACGTTGTAAAGCGTGCGCGCGAATTGTTGCTCAGAGCGGGATTCAATGTGCGTCTCACCCGGTCTGCTGATGTCTTTGTTCCACTCGAAGATCGGGCCGCATTTGCGGACCGGCAATCCAACGCGGTCTTTGTGAGTGTGCATTTTAACGCCGGGGCACGCGAGGAGGCAGGTGGGCTTGAAACCTATAGCCTTGCACCGCGCGGAGTTCCGTCGACGAACAGCATGAACCTCACTCTCGCGGATTTTCAGCCTTGCATCGGCAACGTACGCGACCCCGAAAACATCGCGTTGGCGACAGCAATGCACGCCGCGCTGATCACGCGGGTCGGAGGAAATGATCGGGGGATTAAGCGGGCTCGGTTTATCGTTCTGCGCGACAGCAACCTCCCGGGAGTCCTCATTGAAGGTGGTTTTTTGACAAATCCGCAAGATCGCATCCGAATCGCGGCGCCGATTTACCGACAGCTCTTAGCTCAAGCGATTTTGCAGGGAATACTCTCCTACAACCGCGCGCTGAATCGCGGTGGAACTTCAGAACAGATCATGGTCAAACGCGGTGATGCGTCCCAGCCTGAAGCGACGGATCCAGGGGTGTCAATCTGGGACCCGCTTAAGCCGAATGTCTATACACTCCCCGATGATGCGCGAAAGTGAGCCATCACTTCGGCCGATTGGAGTCTTTGATTCGGGCATCGGCGGGCTGACTGTTGTTCGCGCACTACGTGATCTGTTGCCGCGCGAGGACATTTTTTATATCGGCGATACCGCTAGACTCCCTTACGGCGGCAAGAGCAAATCGACCATTGAACGCTACAGCATCGAAATCAGCGGGCTGTTACTCGCTGAAAACGCAAAGATGATCGTCGTTGCGTGTAATACCTCCTCTTCGTTGGCGATCACCAAGCTCCAGGAGATTTTGAAAGTTCCGGTCGTGGGAGTGATCGCGCCTGGCGCCCGCGCGGCTGTCAAGGAAACTCGGATTGGCCACGTCGGCGTGATCGGAACCAGGTCGACTATCCAGAGTGAGGCGTACGAGAGGGCAATTCAGGCGTTGAACCCGGCCGTGCGCGTCACCAGCCAGGCCTGCCCGTTACTTGTGCCGCTGGTGGAAGAGGCATGGTTGGAAGAGGAAGTCACCCGGGAGGTGCTCCATCGTTACCTCGATCCGGTGATCGGCGCAGGGATTGACACGCTGGTTCTGGGGTGCACGCATTACCCGTTGTTGGCGCCCTTGATTCAGGAAGTTTCCGGACCGGGAGTGCAGTTGGTTGATTCTGCGAAGAACTGCGCGGTTGCAGTGAAGCAGACTCTGCTCGAAGGCGGCCTCGAGAATCTCAGTGAAGGCGCCGGCAAGTTGAACGTGGCGTTGACAGACAGCTCGAATTCATTCCTGACCACAGCAAGACAAGCCTTGCAACTGGAAATCAATTCATTGGAAACGCGAATTGTTCAGGGCATGGTCCTGATCGAGACGGGTTAGCGTAAATTACGAAGCACGCCGAAACTTTTAACCACAGGTTACACGGATCCAAGAGGGTGCTGGGATCAGCGGTCGGATGAGAATCTTCGCAGGACGACGGTCCGATTTTCGTGGCCGCAACAATTTGTGTACTCTGCGGTTTATTTCTCATCTCGGCTTCCAGGGCGATGGATTTTTCGGGTCGGATTGTGCCGTTGAAACGTTACGTTCTCAGTGACACCAGCCGCATCGAGAACGACGGCAAGCTTTTCGTACTCAGCGGCTACCTGCGCGTGCGAATGTGCGTCGGAGGCAGTTGTGATCGGAATCTGGAGTTCGACGGCCGCTCGTAGAATTGAGCTGTGCGGATATTGTTCGTGAACGGCCTTTCGCCAACCGGCCGTGCTCGCTTCGATCGCCAGGCCTGCTTCCCGCGCGATCTCGAGAATCGGGCCAAATCGCGCGACCGGATCATATCCGTCCGGTGACAAGCCGTGGATTTTTACCAGATCAAGGTGCGCCAGGCAATCGATGTGACCGCGCGACACAAGGTTCTCCAGTGCGCGCACATATTGATCGAACGCCTCGGATACGCCGCGCGCCTCGATCTGGCCAGGTTCACCGGCGCGGTCCAACATCTCGGTTTCACCGCTAAAGTAGTGGACCGAACCGAGGACAAAATCGAGTCGCTCCCAGTTCTTTTCCACCCAGCGCACTCCCCTTGTTGAGGTGAGGGGATCGTTGTCGAGTTCGATTCCAGCGAGGATTTCAATGTCTGGGTTCTGCTCTCTGAGCCGGTCGATGACCCCCAAATCAACGCCGTCAATGTAACGGTCGTGATCGGTGAATGCGATGCTCTGAATGTGTTTTGCGCGGCATTGATCGATCCAGGGCTGTAACAGCTCGATCGTGTAAGGGCGGACCTGATGCCCCTGTGGATGGGTGTGGTAATCGCAGATGGGAAACATAAAGGATTGCTTTCTGTGCTGGACGACTTGGCTCTTTTGGGGCATTTGTTCAACGGTTTTTCGCCAGGACGCAACGTAGAAGACGGTATGAATGACGTCTTGAACAAAGCAACGGTTCTCGTATTGAATCGAAATTGGCAGGCGATCGATGTGAAGACGCCTGCGCAAGCCTTTTGCATGATGGCAAACGGCAACGCGACTGCCCTCGACATGTTTGGCGCCGGCGACATGCGCCCGGTTCGATGGCAGGATTGGATCGGTCTTCCGGTTCGGGAAGAAGATTACGCAGTCCGAACAGTCCGCGGCTTGGTTCGGGTCCCGACTGTTTTGGTTTTGGCCCGTTACAACAAGGTGCCGAAGCGCCGGCCCAAGCTCTCTGCCAAGGGAATTTGGGAGCGGGACGGTGGCCACTGCCAATACACAGGCAAGAAGCTCGCTCCGCATGAGGGCAATATCGATCATATCGTGCCGCGATCGCGCGGAGGCCTGACTTCCTGGGAGAACTGCGTCTTGGCGGACAAGCGGATCAATAGTCTGAAAGGCAACCGTCTGCCGGAAGAGGTGGGTCTCCAATTGAAAAAGAAACCGCAGACACCTCGAGAGCTACCGGTCAGTTCCTTTATTCGGAACGCTCACAATATCGGCGATTGGGAGCATTTTCTGATTTCGATGAAGTGAGGGCGAAGGCGTTCAGAGTTCGTCGGCGGAGCGTCCCGCTTTGCTTCTTCAACACGGAACCAATTCAGCCGGTTCGCCGCTGAACGCTGAACGCTGAACGCCGAGCGCCGAGCGCCTCCCAACTCCGCAGTTGCAGAATCGCGACCCCGGCATCAAATTCGGCTTCCGATGAGTGCCGAGATTTCAACCGCCTACGAACCTAAGTTGGTGGAGGAAAAATGGTATCGGATCTGGCTGGAACAGAAATGCTTCCAGGCGAATCCCGCATCGGGCAAGCCGCCTTATGCAATCGTGATTCCTCCGCCGAATGTGACGGGTGTGTTGACGATGGGGCACGTCTTGAACAACACAATCCAGGATATCCTGGCAAGACGGGCCCGTGCGCTGGGAAAAGAGGTGCTCTGGCTGCCTGGGATGGACCATGCCGGCATCGCGACGCAAAATGTCGTTGAAAAGAGGCTTCGTGCCGAAAAAACGACGAAGCATGACTTGGGGCGCGAAGCGTTTGTTCAAAAGGTTTGGGAGTGGAAAGAGAAGTACGGCGGAATCATCATTCGACAGCTCCAGAAGTTAGGCTGTTCGTGCGACTGGTCCCGCGAACGGTTCACCATGGACCCGGCGTACAGTCGAACGGTGCAGGAGACCTTTGTCGATCTGTATCGAAAAGGAATGATCTATCGCGGCAAGCGGATGGTCAATTGGGACCCGTTCTATCAGACCGCTTTATCGGACGAAGAGGTCATCCCGACTCCGACAAACGGCAAACTCTACTATATCCGGTACGAAGTGGTCGAAGACCCCGGGACCTTCCTTGAGATCGCGACCACGCGTCCGGAGACCCTGATGGGTGATACCGGCGTTGCGGTCAATTCCGGCGATCCACGGTATAAGCGGTTTATCGGCAAACATTGCTGGCGCCCATTTCCGAGGACGAAAATCCCGATTATCGGCGACGAGGCAATCGATCCGGCCTTCGGCACCGGTGTATTGAAGGTCACGCCAGCTCATGACAAAGTGGACTTTGCGATTGGCCAGCGTCATGGCCTGGAAGTAGTCGACGTAATGAATCCGAACGGCACCTTGAATGCGCTGGCAGGAGAGGAATTCGACGGGATGGATCGATTCGAAGCCCGTGCGAAGGCCGTGGAAAAGC
>Ga0302325_10010192_pt1 | contig 20404 bp, 15 predicted proteins | sample Palsa_T0_2_FD_201948 | JGI IMG/M metagenome (GOLD analysis project Ga0302325, IMG submission 201948) | Peat permafrost microbial communities from Stordalen Mire near Abisko, Sweden - Palsa_T0_2 | ecosystem: Environmental > Terrestrial > Soil > Palsa > Peat permafrost | place: Sweden: Abisko...
CACGCCGATATTTATGCACTGGAGATCACCCACGGCCTCACTCCCGATTCCGGCCAGGTAGTTGGGCAAGTGTTCCAGATCTTGGGCGAAGTGGATCTCGCCGATCCCGATCCTCCGGCTTTGGCGCGGTTCTGGTTGTACAGCCACCCGCCGATTGGGGAGCGCGTGGATTTCGCGATACATTACGACCCGTGGGCAAACGGAGCATCGCCGCAGTTTGTGAAATAGAAGCGGACGATTCGGTGCGACTCGGGCGGCGCGCAGGCATCGAATAGGTACCAGGTTTTTTCGGGAGGAGAATTCGTGGCGGAGATCGAAAGGCCGGAATGGGTGCTGCAGATGCAGGAGATTCTCGAAACCCTCAATGAGGGCGTGGTGATTCGAGACGACTGCAATCGCGTGATCTTCGCGAACACCTGCTTCACCGAAATGATCGGAGTTCCCCTGGAAGATCTGCTCGGCCGCCAAGCCGCCGACTTCTTTCCGCCCGAAGACGCCGAAAAAGTGAACCAGCACGTGGCGCGAGCGCAGAAAGACGGTCACCATCGTTTTGAATTCTACCTCCCTAAACGCGGCGGCGGACGCTTGCCGGTGGTGATCGGAGCGCGCATCCTGGAAGATCCCGACGGCCGCTTTTTTGCGGTGGTTACATTCACGGATATCTCGGAACAGAAGCGCGTGGAAACCAGTTTGATCGAAGCCAACGAAAAACTGGAAGAGCGCTATCGCGAGATCGAACAAGACCTGGTGTTGGCCGCGCGCGTTCAGCAGAGCCTGGCGCCGCATGGGCTCACCTGGGGCGCCGTGGAGGTTGCGGCGTATTACCACCCGGTATGGAGGATCGGAGGCGATTTCGGCCTAGTGGTTCCCTCTACCGACGACCACCTCAATCTCGTGGTCTGCGATGTATCGGGTCATGGCATCGGCTCCGCGCTGGTGGCCAACCGCATCTACACCGAAACGATGTCACAGCTCGAACGCTCGGTTCCCCTGCGGGAGATGTTGCGCCACCTGAATGCATTCGTGAAACAAAGCCTGGGAAGCTCGGTGCTCTATTTCACGATGGCCGCGGCGCGGGTGGACCGCAGTGGCCGAATGGTGTACGCGGCGGCGGGTCACCCGCCAGCAATGCTGGTTCGCCCTGGGGAACAGCCGCGGCTGCTTCCTTCGCGCAGCATGATTCTGGGTTTGCTCGATGAAGCCGTCGACGTGGAGGCGACCATGGAGATTCCGCTCGAACCCGGCGACCGGCTGGTCCTTTATACCGACGGGCTCGACGAGGCGTTTAGCGCCACGGGAGAATTTCTGGGCGTGGAAGGGCTGCGAGAAATTGTGGGCGCCGCCGCGAATCTTCCCTTCGGCGAAATGAAGGAGAGCATTCTCGACCGCGTGGCTGCGTATCGAGATGGCCCGGCGGCTGACGACGTCTCGCTGGTACTGCTGGAAATGCGCTGACCGAATGGCCGATCTTCGTTTTTGTGTCGACATCGCTGCGCCACCTAACCTGGTTTTTGCATTCTTCGTCCCGCAGCGCATGGCCTACTGGTACGGCGTGGAGATGAATTCGCACTTCGAGGTGCAGGGCGGCGCGTCCGAATTTCAGGCTGGGCAGAAAGTGCGGGTCACCGGCAACGTTAGTGGGCGCGAGGTTTCTCTGACTGTGGTGATTGTGGAATACGAATGGCTGCGAGTGCTTGAGTGGCGCTTTCAGGATTCTTACGGCGTCCGCGGCATGCAGCGCTGGGAAGTGGAGCCGGGTGGAGAGGGAACGCGCCTGCGCATGCGGGACCGCTACGACATGCCGGGGAGTTGGGGCCGAGTCGCGGACTGGATTTTAACGCGACATGCCGTCAGGCAGCGCGATCGCGATGCCCTGGCGCGGTTGCAACGGCTGGTGGAGCGGCCTTAGTGGCGAACAAAGGCTGCGAAGCTAGTGCACAATTCGACCGAGCAAGAAACGAAACTAAAGCGACCCAAGATTGGTCGGTGCAGCCGTTGGGCTTTGAAGCCTTGCACTCTCTATCATTCGCTTTACGTCAGAACTTGCACGAATGGGAGAAATCTCAATCTGTGGGTGCGAGTTCGCGAATACACGAAATATTTCATCGGCAAAGCCCTGTCCTATTACCGGAACGCCTTCAAAATTAAAAATCACAACTTTAAAGAGCTCTACCCTTGCCAGTACGCGTTTCGCCTGAGATCGGGAAATTAGCTTCTCGGTCCCATACTGGGCCAACCTCACTGGGACGACTGTCTTGATGAAGCCTAAATCTTCTTCGTTTGAGTAGGAATCAAATACTTTCTTACAAGTACGCGAAGTGCGATTGTTTAGCTTCATAAAAATTGCTGTTCCGGGAGTGTACTCTGGCCGCTCAAGTATCCAATCTTCTTCGTCTCCCAGGACATGGCTGAAGTAAACGCCCCCTGCCGAAATGTCGAAAGAATCGAGGAGGCGCGAAGTAAAAAAGATACCCTGGCCAGTGTGTTTTGCTGGATCGGTAGTTAACTTTCCCTTACAAAGCTCCAATATCGTATGGCGTTCGTCCGCCAGATTCATCGCCGCCTGAATTTTCCTGAAAATCCCGATTCCATCATCCATCAGCAGCAGCTGGGTATTCGCGGCTGTTTTTGTAATTTTGAGGATTGCCCTCTTTCCTCCTGAGTGGTCTAAGGCGTTGTTAAACATCTCAGTAAAGCAGTAATGCCAAATGTCTTTTACATTCTCTGGAAAGTTGCGGACAAATGGCGCCACGGATTGATTCCAAGCAAGGTCTTCATTTGTTTGCTCGTCGAGCGGATACTGTGCTTGATCCTCTCGCTGCGCGCAGAGTTTGTAAGTGCGGCTCCGAGTCTTTCCTCTCGGCCTCAAGGCACCTTCTGAGCTCAGGTTCTTAAGGTGTTTGTTTGCGGCTTGGCGTGTAATCGAAAATTTGTCAGCAGCGACCGCAGCTATGTCACTCGAATGCTTGTCTACGTTCTCTACGATGAACCGTCGAATATCCTCCCCACGAGTTCGTATCCGCGTGACCATCTGAAATTGGCTCAGAAATATTGTCAACCTTAAGGGCTACGTTTGTCAATCTTAAGGTGTATCTTTGTCAACCATGCTGGCAGAGATTGGAAACTTATGAGCTCGCAATTGTCAATCTCCACGAGCAGCATTGTCAACTTTCGTGGATCCTGGGCAGCAGAACGTCACGTGTAACTGAACCATTTACTGTGCTTTACGATGCAACACCTATTCCGCAACGATCTCCAGAAAACGCCGTTTACCCACGCGCAGCTTTACCGAACCACCGACCACCAAATCGACGGTCGTTCGGACGCCATTCACGAGAACTCCGTTCAATTCCACCGCGTGTTGCATAATTAAACGTTCCGCTTCGGACCGCGACGCCACCAAGCCAGCCTCTGCGAGCAGCGCGGTAATCCCACGAATTCCCGCGGGCAACTTCTTCTGCGGAATTTCCGCCGGGGCTTGGCGGTCGCGGAAGACGCGCTGGAATTCTTCGAGGGCCTTCTTGGCTTCTGCCCCTCCGTGGAAACCCGCGATGATGATGTGCGCGAGCTGCATTTTGGCGTCCATGGGATGCAACACGCCGATGCGCACTTCTTCGCGCAGGCGGACGATCACCGGCGGCGCAAAATCGGTGAGCAGCTCGTAGTAGCTCCACATCAATTCATCGGAAATTGACATCAGCTTGCCGAACATTTCCCGCGGCGATTCGGTGATACCTACGTAGTTGCCGAGGCTCTTGGACATCTTCCGCTCGCCATCGAGGCCGACCAGGATAGGCATGGTCAACGCAACCTGCGAGGGCTGGCCGTACTCGCGCTGGATGTCGCGGCCGATCAGGAAATTGAATTTTTGCTCGGTGGCGCCCAATTCCACATCCGCTTCCAAAACCACCGAATCGTAAGCGACTAACAGCGGATACATCAGCTCGTGAATCGAGAGCGGCTGATTGTTGTTCATGCGCGACCGGAAATCCTCGCGCTCGAGCATGCGCGCCAGCCGGTAGTGGGAGCAGAGGCGAATCATGTCTTCCCCGGTCATCTTGCCGAGCCATTCGCTGTTGTAGCGAATTTCGGTTTTCTGGGGATCGAGTATTTTGTAAACCTGGTCGAGATAGGTGGTGACGTTCGATTGCACTTGTTCGCGCGTCAAGGGCGGACGCGTCTCGGATTGCCCGCTGGGGTCGCCGACCATCGCAGTGAAATCGCCCACCAGAAAAATGGCGGTGTGGCCTATGTCCTGAAAGTGTTTCAGCTTGCGTAGCACCACAGTGTGGCCCAGGTGAATGTCCGGCGCGGTGGGATCCACGCCGAGCTTCACCCGGAGCGGTTTTCCGGACTTTGCGGAAGCCTCGAGTTTCGCTTTCAGATCTTCTTCGCGGATGATTTCCGCGACGCCCTTGCGCAGGTAGGCAAGCTGCTCGTCCGCCGGCAAGAACTTGATGTTTCGATCCGCCACTAGTTTCTCTCCGGAAGAATGATCACCCGCCGGCCTTCCATGCGGTAGCGCGACTCCAAGACGATGCGTACCGCTTCGGAATAGATGCGATGTTCTTCGCGCAACACGCGCGCGGAAAGCGTCTCGGGCGTATCGGCATCATCGATGGGCACGACGGCCTGAAGAACGATCGGGCCGGCGTCGAGATTTTCATCCACAAAGTGTACCGTGCAACCTGAAAATTTTGCACCGTGCTCGAGCGCCTGGCGCTGCGATTCGAGGCCCGGAAACGCCGGCAGCAACGACGGATGAATATTGAGTATTCGTCCAGGAAATGCCGCGACGAAAAAAGGAGAGAGCAGACGCATGTAACCGGCCAGGCAGACCAGGTCGACACGCTTTTCGTGCAGCACGGCGGCCACCTGGCGGTCGTATGCCTCGCGCTCCAGCCCCCTCGAGGGAATTACTCGCGCGTCCAGGCCCCTGGCGGCCGCCCGATCGATTCCCGGCGCACCTTCGCGATTGCTGACCACCACCGCGATTTCAGCGTTGGGAATGCGGCCCGTGACAACGCCGTCCGCCAGTGCTTCGAAATTCGAGCCGCGTCCCGAAAGCAAAATGCCGATGCGTTTTTTCATCGCGGGAGAAAGTTAGCACAGTTCTTAGCGCGGTTCGCGGCGCAGTTTATGCCCCATTCAAAGCTGCGCACGGATTTATACGGGCAGTTTGCCGGTGTAAACAATTCGAGGCTTCCCTGGAGCGGCCGGCTCGGTGCGGCCAATCACGTAGAATTTCTCGCGGCGGCGCACCAATTCGGCTTCCACCTTGCGCAGATTCTTGGAAGGGACAATCAGAATCATTCCCGCACCGAGGTTGAACGTCTTCAGCAACTCACTCGTCTCGATTTTTCCCAGTCCGGCGAGGTATTTAAAGATCGGGAGCACCGGCCAGGAGCCCAGCTCGACCACCGCCTGCACGTTGCGCGAAAGCACCCGCGGGAGGTTTCCGGTAATGCCGCCGCCGGTGATGTGGGCCATCGACGTCACCCAGCCGCGCGCCACGATATTTTTCAGCAGCGGCCAGTAGCAGCGGTGCGGCTTCAACAGTTCCGCGCCGATCTTGTTGCGAATTTCCGCCACGTAGGTGTTCGGCTTCAGCTTGGCGACGCCGAAAACCAGTTTGCGCGCCAGCGAATAGCCGTTCGTGTGCAACCCGCTGGAAGGAAGAGCCACCAGCACATCCCCAGCACGAACGTTGGCCGGATCGAGGCGCTTCGAGGCATCCACTACGCCGACGATGAATCCCGCCAGATCGTATTCGCCGGGACCGTAAAAATCCGGCATCTCCGCGGTCTCGCCGCCGATCAGCGCGCAGCCCGCTTGCTTCGCGGCCCGGCTCATGCCTTCGATCACTTGCTCGACCACCGCCGGATCGAGTTTGCCCATGGCCAGGTAGTCCAGAAAAAACAGCGGCTCGGCGCCTTGGGTCAAAATGTCGTTCACGCAATGGTTCAGGATGTCCGCGCCCACCGTGGAATGCACTCCGGCGGCAAACGCCACTTTCAGCTTGGTCCCCACGCCGTCGGCGCTCGATACCAGAATCGGATCGCGCCATCGCTTCGGATTCAAGCGAAACAGCGCTCCGAATCCCCCGATGTGCGACAGCACATCCCGGTTGAAGGTGCGCCCCGCGGCGGTGCGAATGAGCTGCTTAGCTTCCTCGGCCGCCTCGATATCGACGCCGGCATCTGCGTAGCGCATGAACTTTGAACTCGATTGGCTAGATTTTCAGAAAGTCGAAAACAGGCGTTTCCAGCGCACGTCGTGCGGGTGGACGATGGCTTTGAGGTAGGTCGCAAAGCGTTCCCCGATGTGCCCCGGTTCCCACACGTCCTCCGGCGCGTCGATGGACATATAGATAATCAGCGGCGTTCCGATGATGTTTTCGCGCGGCACGAATCCCCAATAGCGGCTATCGTAGGAATTGTCGCGATTATCTCCCATCATGAAGTACTTCCCCGGCGGGACCTGAATCGCAGCGTAGTTGTCCGCCGGATTGGGCGGACCGTTGCGGTAAGGCTCCGGCAGCGCCACGGCGTTGATGTACACCACGCCTTGGCGGATTTCCAAGGTGTCTCCGGGCAGGCCAATCAGCCTTTTGATGAAGTCCGGCGAACCCGCCAGGGGCGCGCGGAATACGATCACCTGCTGGCGCTTTGGCTCACGCCATAGCGGTACGTGCCAGCCGGTAAACGGCACGCCCGCGTCGTAACCGATGCGGCTGACGATCAGATGATCACCGATGAGCACGGTGTTTTCCATCGATCCACTGGGAATTACCCGCGCTTGCACCAGGGTGCCTTCGATCAGCATAAACGCCAGGATCACCCAGAACCACGAGATAAGCTCGCGCTTCACTTTCTCGCCGGCGGTCACATGCTGCTCGCGCTCGTCCCGTTCTTCCGCCGCCACGCTGCTGGAATCAACTTTCACGATGGGCCTCGACCTCGAGCTGAACCAGCTCGGTAGGATAGACGCCCGTATAACAGGCGGTGCAGAATTCATCTTTTTCGTCGCCTACGGCATTCCGCAAATTTTCCAGCGAAACATAACCCAGCGAATCCGCTTCCAAGTAGGATCGAATCTCGTCCACGGAATGATTGGATGCGATCAATTCCTCGCGCGTTGGCGTATCCACTCCGTAGTAACAAGGCGAGATCGTGGGCGGGCAGCTAATGCGCACGTGAACTTCAGTGGCGCCGGCTTCGCGCACCATGCGCACGATCTTGCGGCTGGTGGTTCCCCGGACCAGCGAATCATCCACCAGGACCACGCGCTGCCCCTCGAGCATTCTCCGCACCGGATTCAGTTTCAGCTTTACGCCAAAATCTCGAATGGCCTGGGAGGGCTCGATGAACGTCCGTCCGATGTAGTGATTGCGAATCAGGGCCATGCGGAAAGGTATCCCGGACTCGTTGGCGTAGCCCACCGCGGCGGGCACGCCCGAATCCGGCACCGGCACAATCAGGTCTGCCGTGACCGGATGCTGTTTGGCGAGCAAGCGCCCTAGCCTTTCGCGGCTCTCGTTTACCGGCCGGCCGAAAACGACGCTGTCCGGCCGCGAAAAATAGACATGCTCGAAAATGCAAAAGCGGCTTTGCTTAGCCGGAGCGAAACGAATCGACTCCACGCCGCCGCGCGATATGCGGACCATCTCGCCGGGCTCGATCTCGCGAACGTATTCGGCATCGATCAAATCGAACGCACAGGTTTCCGAAGCCACCACCCACGCCCCGTCCAACCGCCCCAGACACAAGGGACGAAAACCTCGCGGATCGCGGACCGCGTAGAGCTCGTCGACGGTGAGAATCACCAACGAGTATGCTCCCTCGACCTGGCCCAGGGCGTCGGCCATCGCTCCAGTGAGGTTGCGCGCATTGCTCCGCGCGATCAGGTGCACGATCACTTCGGTGTCGCTGGTGGTTTGGAAAATCGAGCCGCGGTGTTCCAGTTTGCGCCGCAGTTCCAGTGCGTTGGTCAGGTTGCCGTTGTGCCCAAGCGCTAGCTTGCCCTTGTTGCACTCGATAACTACCGGCTGGGCGTTGTTCAGGTTGGTGTCACCGGCAGTCGAATAGCGGGTGTGCCCAATTGCCGACGAGCCTGGCAGACGATCGATTACTTCCGGCGTGAAAATATCCTGCACCAGGCCCATGCCTTTGTGGCAATGGATCTCGATTCCGTCGGACGAAGCAACGCCGGCGGATTCCTGGCCGCGATGTTGCAACGCGTAGAGTCCCAGATAGGTGAGTTTCGCGGATTCGGGCTGGCCGAAAATCCCGAAAACGCCGCACTCGTCGTGGAAGTGATCGTCGTGGGCTTGGATGGCGCGGCTCATTCGGGTTGCAATGCCTGCTGAATTGCCTCTTTCCATACTTGGCGGAGCGACTCCGCCGAACCGCGAATGGCCATCTGGCCGTTTAATTGGATGCGGAATTCGCCCTGGGTGACTTTCCCGATCCGCTGCGCGCGCACGGCGTATTGTGCCGCAATCTCGGCGATGCGGGAAACAAAATCGGGCCGCGCCGAAACCACCGCGCGGGCGCCGCGTTCGCCGAAGAGCTCTGCCTCGAAAGGCGCGGCCGCCGGCAAATCCACTTGCGCAGCTAGACCCTCGCTCGCGAAGCCCGATTCGGCCAGCGCGACCGCCAATCCTCCGTCACTCATATCGTGGGCGGACGCGACAGCCCCCGCGGCCGCGAGCGCCACCAGGCAATTCACCAGACTTTTTTCCTCGGCTAGATCCAGCCGCGGCGGTTCGCCGCTCTCGATCCCGTGGATCACTTTGGCGTACTCCGACGACGACAGTTCGCGCCTTTGTTGCTCTGTTGAGGGCGGATTTTTGGCGGCGTCCAGCAGCAAGATCGCGTCGCCCGCCTGCTGGAAGCCCATGCCCAGGGCGCGGTTCGCATTCTCGATTATTCCCAGCACACCGAGAATCGGCGTGGGCGCGATTGCCCGCCCCAGCGTCTCGTTATAGAAACTCACGTTGCCGCCGGTGATCGGAATTTCCAATTCGCGGCAAGCTTCCGCGATTCCATCGATAGCTTCGCGGAATTCCCACATCACTTCCGGTTTTTCGGGGTTGCCGAAGTTCAGGCAGTTCGTGGCCGCCACCGGTCGCGCGCCGGAGCAGGCTACATTGCGCGCCGCTTCCGCTACCGCATGCATCGCGCCCAGGTGAGGATTCAACCGGCACCAGCGCCCGTTGCCGTCGGTCGCGAGCGCCAGCGCCCTTGGTGTTCCCTTGATACGCACCACCGCAGCGTCGCCCCCGCCGGGTAACACCCGGGTGTTGGTAAGCACCTGGTAGTCGTATTGCCCGAAAATCCATTCCTTCGAGGCGATTGTCGGCGACGCCAGTAATCGCCGGAAGTTTTCCGTGAATATGCTGCGCGCGGAAAATTCGATCAGCGGCGGCTCCGCCCCGCGATGCGGCTCCGCGATGGGCCGCTCGTACACCGGACCTTGCTCCGCGATGGCGTCCGCGGAAATTTCCGCTTCGAGCTCACCGTGATTCAGTACGCGCAGTTTCTTGTTGTCGGTTACCCGGCCGATCTCGACTGCGTCCAGACCCCACTTCTCGAATACCTTCAGCACTTCGGTTTCGCGGCCGCGCTCGGCGATCAGCAGCATACGTTCCTGCGATTCGCTGAGCATGATTTCATACGGCGTAATTCCGGTTTCCCGCTGCGGCACCCGCGCCAGATCGATTTCGATTCCCATCCCGCCGCGCGACGCCATTTCCGAGCTCGAACTGGTGAGCCCCGCCGCGCCCATGTCCTGAATGGCCAGCACCGCGCCGGTGCGCATCGCTTCCAGGCACGCCTCGAGCAGCAGCTTTTCCATGAACGGATCGCCGACCTGCACGTTGGGCCGCTTTTCCTGCGATTGCTCGCTGAATTCCGCCGAGGCCAGCAGCGACGCGCCGTGGATTCCGTCGCGCCCGGTTTTGGCTCCGGCGTAAATCACCGGATTGCCCACGCCTCGCGCTCTGGCGAAAAACAGTTGGTCGCGCCGCGCGATTCCCAGCGCCAGCACATTTACCAGCGGATTGCGCGAATAGCTCGAATCGAACACCACCTCGCCGCCCACCGTCGGCACGCCGAAACAATTTCCGTAAAAACTGATTCCCCGGATCACCCCGTCGAAGATCCGCCGGTTCTGCGCGATATCCTCGGGACTCGCCGCCCCTGCACCCTGCTCCGCCACAATTGGTCCGAACCGCAATGAATCCAGCACCGCAATCGGCCGCGCTCCCATGGTGAAAATATCCCGCAGGATTCCACCCACGCCTGTCGCCGCTCCCTGAAACGGCTCGACGAAACTCGGATGGTTGTGCGATTCCATCTTGAAAACCGCGCACAGTCCTTCGCCGATATCCACCACTCCGGCGTTTTCTCCTGGACCCTGCACCACGTGCTTGCCTTGCGTCGGCAGCCGGCGCAGATGCACGCGGCTCGATTTGTAGGAGCAGTGCTCGCTCCACATCACGCTGAAAATTCCCAGCTCGGTAATGTTCGGATCGCGACCCAGGATTTTTTGGATGCGCGCGTATTCTTCCGGCGTCAGACCGTGGTCCGCCGCCACTTCCGGGGAGATTTGCGTGGTTTGCGTGACGCTCATCAGTCGTTATCTTGTCATCCGGGAAGGACGTGTTGGGCTGCGCTGCGAGCTGGCCCGACGGTGGTCGTTGGAAAAATCATTCGCTGTGCTACGCACTGGCGGTGGCATGCTGCATCAGGCTCTGCACCATCGAATTCAGAATCACCAGGCCGTCCACCGATCCCAGTCCCGCTTCAATCGCCCGCTCCGGATGCGGCATCATTCCCAGCACGTTGCGTTCGCGATTGCAGATTCCCGCGATTCCCGCAATCGACCCGTTCGGATTCACGTTCGGATCGGTGTAATCCACCGTGCCACCATCCGCCGCGGTGTAGCGAAGGATGATCTGGTCGTGCTCTTCGAGCTCCGCCAGAGTGGACGCATCGCAAAAATAATTTCCGGCCATGTGGGCGATCGGCATTTTTAGTACTTGGCCTTCGTGCGCGCCACAGGTAAATGGCGTGTCAGTGGTTTCCACACGCAAGTGCGTGTGCCGGCACAGAAATCGCAAGCCCTGGTTGCGTAGCATGGCTCCGGGCAGCAACCCGGACTCGAGCAAAATCTGGAAGCCGTTGCAGACACCCAGCACCAGCCCGCCGCGCCGCGCAAAACGTTCCACCGCCTGCATCACCGGGGAAAAGCGGGCCAGCGCTCCGGTGCGCAGGTAATCGCCAAACGCGAAACCGCCAGGAAGAATGATCGCATCGCAGCCCGAAATCTGCTCGGACTTGTGCCACAGGAACTCCACCGGCTGTCCTAGGACCGAGCCTACCGCGTGGTAAGCATCGTCGTCGCAATTGGAGCCGGGAAACACGACCACGCCAAATTTCATCGCTGGATTCTCCCTGCGTGCAATTCCAATTCTAGCACAATCGCTGCGAGGGTCTTGGCGGGGAGATCGGCGAAAAAAAGCGGGTGGAGAACAGGGAAAAGAGCTGGGGAAATGTCTGTGAGTGTGAACGCGGATCCGGCACCCTTCTATGATGCCGACCGTTCCCCCAACCCGCCAAATGCGAAGGGGCGGGCAGGCCCGGGAAGAATGGGGCGCCCGGAAAACACGAAATCATCAAACCGTTGAACCGACTTAAACTCTGGCTTTTTCGGTACCGGTTTTCGCTTCGGCGGCTTTTTGGGCTTTGGCTGCGGCCATTTTTTCGCGGCGCGCCTTGGCCCAGCCGGGTTTGTTGGCCTGGGTGCCCCGGGCTATGCCCAGCGCGTCTGCCGGCACATTCTGGGTGATCGTCGAACCCGCCGCGACGTACGCGCCGTCGCCGACTTCCACTGGCGCGACCAGCGCGGTGTCGCTGCCGATGAAAGCGCGATCGCCGATGATGGTCCTGTTCTTGTTCACGCCATCGTAGTTGCAGGTAATTGTGCCGGCGCCGATGTTGGCGTGGTGGCCGATGGATGCATCGCCCAAGTAGGTGAGATGCATCGATTTGGCGCCCTCGTGCAAGGTGGAATTTTTTACTTCCACGAAATTCCCGATGCGGGCGTTCTCGCGCACGTCCGCATGCATGCGAAGCCGCGCGAAAGGTCCCACCACGGTATTGCTCCCCAGCTGCGAGTCCTCGATCAGGGTGTACGGTTCCACCACCACTCCGTCGCCCAGGGTGGCATCCTTCAGGATCGACCCGGTTCGTATCGTGCAATTCGCGCCGATGTGCGTCTTGCCCAGCAACTGCACGCCAGGCTCGATCACCGTGTCGTGGCCGGCTTGGACGCCTTCATCGATCGTAACCGTCTCCGGAAAATAAATCGTTGTGCCGGCCTCCATCAGCGCGACGGCGGTGCGCTGGCGGAAAAATCGATCGACCTCCGCCAGTTCCACGCGCGTGTTGCATCCCAAAATTTCGCGGGAGTCCGCCGCGAGCTTGGACATCACCGTTTCCCCGCGCCGGCTCAGCAACCCGACGCTATCCGTGAGGTAGAGTTCCTTGTGGGCATTATCCGGGCGAAGGTCGTCGAGGCACGGCCACAGCTTGGCGAGCGTGAAGCAATAGACGCTGGAGTTGATCTCTTGAATCGCGCGCTGCTTGGGCGTCGCAGACTTTTCTTCCACTACGGCCGCCACGCTGCCATCGGCTTGATGCACGATTCGTCCGTACCCGGTGGGATCGGGAAGATTTGCCGTGAGCAGGGTGGCCGCGGCTTTGCCCGACAGGTGCGCTTCCAAGAGCCCCGCTAACGTCTCGGCGCGGATCAGCGGCGCGTCGCCCGGCAAAACCACCACGTACTGCGCCGCCCGGCCGATCGCGTCGCGTGCCACCTGCATCGCGTGACCGGTCCCATTTTGGGGTTCTTGCAGGATCGCTTTGGCGCCCAACGGCAGCACGACCGCGCTCACGTCTTCCGCTTGGTGCCCGACGATCACGAATATTTCCGATATGCCCGCACCCTGGCAGGCACGTACGACATGCTCCACCAGCGGGCGTCCGCCCGCGCGGTGCAACACTTTCGCTACCTTGGAGCGCAGCCGCGTGCCTTTGCCCGCGGCCAAAATTACGGCAACAGTTTCGTTAGCAGCCATATCCACGCCATTGTCCCTTTCCTAATTCGCTTTGGCAATCGCAACCGTACCCTTGTTGCACAAAGGTGCCAAAAGTAATACCACGCGGCGAGACCTGAATTTCCGTTCAGAGGAAATGACTTACGTGGTGGCGGGAACAGCCAAGCGCACCCCGGCAGGGGTGCCGGAGGAGTGGGCGTCCGTCACCGCCTCGGTCCATAACGACGGATCGGCCAGCAACCGCGTGACCAGTTGCGTGTGCAACGCGTGGCCGGCCTTGTGCGCGATCACCCGTGCCTGGAGCGGCCGGCCCACCAGCGCTAAATCGCCAATCAAGTCGAGAGCTTTGTGGCGCCCAAACTCATCCGGAAATCGCACCGGTCCGTTCAGAATACCATCGGCGGTGAGCACAATCGCGTTGTCCAGCGATCCGCCGCGAATCAGGCCCATCGCTTTCAGCCCCTCGAAATCGGACACGAATCCAAAGGTGCGTGCCGAAGCCAGCTCCCTGCAAAACGTCTCCCGGTTCACTTCCAATTCAATATTTTGCTGCCCGATCAGCGGGTGCGGATAATCGACGAAACAGCTCACCTGAAAATCGTTACACGGATAAATCCCGATTCGCCGGTCGCCTTCGGAAACTTCGAGCGCTTTCACCACCTTCAGGAATCGCCGCTTGCGACGCTGCTTTTGGAACCCGGCGCGCATCAGCATTTCGATGAAGGGTTGCGCGGACCCGTCCAGAATGGGCACTTCAAGGTTATCGATTTCCAGGTACACGTTGTCGATCCCGCAGGAATACAGCGCAGCAAGCAGGTGCTCGGTAGTCGAAAGCAACACCCCTTGCTTCATCAGGCTGGTGGCGTAGCTGACCCGCGCGACGTTGCGCACTTGCGCTTCGATCTCAAAATTTTCGAGGTCTACGCGACGGAAGACGATCCCGGTGTCCGGCGGCGCCGGCAGCATGCGCAGATTGGACTTTACGGCGGTGTGTAGGCCTACCCCAGCGATTTGGACAGGGGTCCGAAGGGTGAATTGATGGGGCATAGGCTGAGTTCAATATTAGAAGCACTTCGGTCACCGAACCGATCTGTTTTTAATTGCTTATAATCAATTACTTACAGTGTACCAGGAATGAGACAAGCTCGCGAGTGTTGCATCCTTACAACACTTTCGCCTGTACGTTTGTGGCTATCTTGCTCGCTAAGTTATTTGAGCAACAGCTGGTTCCGAGGTGTACTCATGGTTGCGTCCGGCCAAGAGTGCACGCAGAAATAATGCACTTGGGCGCGTCGCTAGTTGAAAACTGACCTGTAACAGCCCCGCGTGAGCGGTTGTGTAGGCTGAGCCGCGCGCGTAAACTGAATAGCCGACATGAATTCACTCTTTCCGATCCTGGCGAATTCCCCGGAGCCGCTTCCACCGCTGGCCGCGCAGCACCCACGTCCTCCTTGGCTGAAGGTTAAGTTTTTTGGCGGACCCAACTACCAGGAGCTGAAACGGATCATGCGTTCGCTCGATTTGCACACGGTGTGCGAGAGCGCGCGCTGCCCCAACATGGGCGAATGCTGGGAGCATCGCACCGCTACATTCATGATTCTGGGCAATATTTGCACCCGGGCCTGCGGATTCTGCGCGGTGCCGTCTGGGGCGCCGGTGGGGCCGCCTGACGAGGACGAGGCGCTGCGGGTGGCCGAGGCCGTCGAGAAGATGGGCTTGCGCTACGCGGTGGTCACGTCAGTGAATCGCGACGATCAGCCCGACGGCGGCGCGGCTATATTCGCGCGCACCATCACAGAAATTCGTAGCCGCGTGCCGGGATGCCGGGTGGAAGTTTTGATTCCGGATTTTCGCGGGGATTGGAATGCGCTGGATACAGTGCTGGACGCGCATCCCGACGTACTCAATCACAATATGGAAACCGTGCCGCGGCTTTATCGGCGGGTACGCCAGGGCGCCGTCTACGAGCGGTCGCTCGAACTGCTGAATCGAGTTGCGCGCCGGGATCCGGAAATGCCGGTCAAAACCGGAATGATGCTGGGGCTGGGCGAAACGCGCGACGAAGTTCTGTCCGCGATGGGCGAGATCGCTGCGCAAGGCACGCATATTCTGACGCTGGGGCAATATCTGCAGCCGACCGCCGAACATTTGCCGGTGGAGCGGTTCCTGCATCCGGACGAATTTGCGGAATTCAAGCATCGCGGCGAAGAGATGGGAATACGGCACGTGGAGGCTGGTCCGCTGGTGCGTTCCTCGTATCACGCGTTCGAACAGGAAGAAGCTGCGCGCTCCTGAGGCTACGTCAAAACACCTACAAGTAAACCCGACGTCTGGGCATCAGCCTTCAACTACCTAAGGTCAAGACGCCCACCCTTCCCGAAACCCGCCAAATGCTAAGAGGCGGGCAGGCCCGGGAAGAACGGGCACCCGGAAAAGATAAAACCGTCGAACCGTAAGTCAAAACGGGGTTTTCAGCGGACGCGGTTCAGCCAGTCCAGAGCGCCTGCGGCAAAGACGTAGGCGCAGTAGCACTCGACCGCAAAGGGAAAAAATCCAAGATAGGCTGGCGCGGGCATCGCGAAGATTTTGAAGTTCTGAAACATCGGAAAGGTGTATTCCCACTTCGTGCCGGCCCAATAGTTCCAGAATTCTCCTAGCCAGCCGCACACCCAACCGGCCAAGAGGAATGAATACAAGCGCCCCCGAATCCCTTCGGAAAAATCTTCGATGAACGACGGCAAACCCGCGCGGCGATTCAGAGGATCGAGGAGCATCACCAACCCGATCCACACCAGCGCAAACAGGTAAGTGCCTACGCGTTGCGGCAGAATCAACGGTAGCACCAGGAACGCTGTGCCGATTGCCATCGCCCAATTCTCGGCGCGCCGCGAGATTCGCCAGACGGGCGAGGGCCGCGCCGGCAAGATTACGCGAATCAATTCCGCGGTTTCAAAAACGGCGGGGGTGACAGTGGCGAAGGCCCAGGCGTATCCGAGCATCCGCGCGGGCCAAAATTCCGGAAGGGCTAGGTAAACCCAGTTATGCAGGCGCAGATTGTAGAGCTCAAAAATCGTCCACAACGGAATCGATAGCAGCGCCATGCGCGCGAACACCGACGGCGCATCCTGCAGACGGGAGCGGCCGCCGACCGCAAACACCGCCGCATCCACAATCAAGATGTACGCCGACCACGCGATCGGCGAAAAACACGCTGCCACCGGAGGGTAGCCGCGAAACATCAGCCACTCGGCCCCGGCCAGCGCAGCGAGCCCCAGCCATCCGTAGACCGGCAAAGGCCGCCGGCGCTTGCGAATAAATTCCGCGATCAGAATGGTCAGCGTCGCGGCGGTGATCATCACTCCGGTTTCGGGCATGGGCTGGATGGTAGCCCAATCGGCACAAGATTTCGACGGGCCGCGCATCCTGACTTTTGATACTCTGGAATCCCTTCATGGCGCCCTCGGAATCCGGAAGAGCGGCCGGCCGGAATAGCACCGCGACGAGCACATGACCCAGTCCACGCAGCCCAAAACTCTCGTACGAGGTCTCGGATTGATGCAAGCGACCTCGCTCAACATGATTTACATGGTGGGCATTGGTCCGTTCGTGGTGATCCCGTTCGTGATTCAGTCCATGGGCGGTCCGCAATGCCTGCTGGCGTGGGTGGCCGGAGCGCTGCTGGCGCTCTTCGACGGGTGTATCTGGGCGGAACTGGGCGCGGCGATGCCCGAAGCGGGCGGCAGTTACGTTTTTCTGCGCGAGGGGTATGGCCGGGAACGGTGGGGCCGTTTGATGTCGTTCATGTACATCTGGCAGACCCTGTTTCAGGCGCCGCTGGTGATTGCTTCCGGAGCGCTCGGGTTCGCCGGGTACTCCCGGTATTTTGCCGGCAAGTGGATGGGCGTGGGCAGCATGCCGCCGTGGTTGGACAAAACCTATAATCCAGTAATTGCCTGCGCGATCGTGATCCTGATCGTTACGTTGCTGTACCGCCGCATCGAGGAAATCGGGAAGATGTCGGTGGCGATCTGGGTGGTGGTGATCGGCACGCTGCTGTGGTTGATTTGGGGAGGCGCCACGCATTTCAATGCCAAGCTGCTCGCGGTGCCTGCGGGCGGCTGGAGCCTTTCGTGGCTGTTTTTCGCGGGGCTGGGGCACGCGTCGGTGCAAACGGTCTACAGCTACCTGGGCTACTACAACGTTTGCCATTTGGGCGGCGAAATGAAAGACCCGGAGCGTAATATTCCGCGCGCCATCTTCATCTCGATTATCGGGATTGCCGCGCTCTATCTGGCGCTGCAGACCAGCATTCTAAGTGTGGTGCCCTGGCGGGAGGCTGAGAAGTCGCAATTCGTGGCCAGCTTGTTCATCGAGCGCGCCTACGGTTCGCCTTGGGGTGCGGTGATCACCTTTCTGATTCTCTTTATCGCGTTTGGGTCGCTCTTCGGCGCCACCCTAGGGTATTCGCGCGTTCCGTACGCCGCGGCCATCGACGGCAATTTCTTTTCGGTGTTCGGCCGCGTGCATCCCACCAAGCAATTCCCGTATGTTTCGCTGCTGGCGCTGGGCGCAGCCGCGTTTGTAATTTGCCTGCTGTTCAAGCTATTTGCGGTAATTCGCGCCATCCTGGCGATGCGTTGCCTCATCCAATTCATCGGGCAGGCCATTGCGCTGGTGCGATTGCGGCGCCGGGGAACCTTCGCGCTGCCTTTCAAGATGTGGTTCTATCCTCTGCCGGTGGTAATCGCTATTATCGGGTGGGCGGGGATTTTTATTTCCACCGGAATTGTGCCGATGGTGGCGTCGTTGGGCGCGATGTCGGCGGGATTCCTGATTTACATGGGCCGCGCGAAGGTGCAACGCCTGTGGCCGTTTGAGGAGGCTTCGGCTTGAAGTTCCGCGATCATTTGGTTATGGCCGGTAACGCATTTCATTTTGCGCGCCCGATTCTTAGGACGCGAGCCGCGCTCATCGTTGGCCTCGCAGCCACCGCGCTCGGCGCTCCAGCACGGCTCCCTGCCCAATCGCTTTCCGAAGGCGTGGAAGCGATCGACAAAGCGCGGGTCACCACGCGCATCCTGTTTATCACCGCGCATCCGGACGACGAGGCTTCGGGCCTGCTCGTCTATTTATCTCGGGGCCTGGACGCCGACGTTGCGCTGATGACCCTCACCCGTGGCCAGGGCGGCCAAAACGCCATCGGCCCGGAGCAAGGCGCGCAACTCGGCATGTTGCGAACCGAGGAATTGCTCGGCGCGAGCCGCCACAACGGCGTCACCCAATTTTTCTCCCGCGCTCCTGACTTTGGATTTTCCAAAAGCGCCGACCAGACCCTGAAAATTTGGGGAGAAGTTCCGCTCGAGGACATGGTGCGAGTGATTCGCACCTTTCGTCCGGACATCGTGATCAATGGCTGGGGTGGCGTGCATTGGGGGCACGGCCAGCACCAAGCCAGCGGAATCTTGACGCCGCAAGCGGTGGTCGCCGCGGCCGATCCGCACAAATTTCCGAATCAAATTCAGGAAGGCCTTTCCCCGTGGAGCGTCGCGCTGATTCTCGATAGCGAGCGCGATGAGGTGCCATCCGGATATCGCGTGCCGCTGAACGATGTGTCTCCGGTGTGGGGCAAGAGCTACAACGAGATGGGCCGCGAGAGCCTGGTCTACCATCGCTCGCAGGGCGTCACCATGTTTGCGGATTCTCCGTTCTTTCGGCGCCCGCAATATCTGATCGTCGAGCCGAAAACTTCCGGCGGCGCGACCAATGCTGCGCTCAGCCGTAACGTGTTGGCGAATCCACTCCCCGGTCTGGCGCACCGCTACCCCAGTTTGGAAGCTGCATTGAGGCCGGCGCTACAATCCGTCGATCAGCTATTGGGCGAGGCTCGGCAATTGGAACTTGCGCTCGATCGCACCGGCTCCGCTGGCAAGCTCGCGCAAGCGGCCTTGCAGGTCCAGGAACTGCAGAAGGGGCTGGCTGGAAGATCCGGCGACGAAGCCAGCGCCGCGGGCTGGGAGATCGCCGAGGTGCGCCAACGCATCGATCGGGCGCTGGAGCAAGTAATCGCATTGCCGATGCGCGTGCGCGCCGAGCGCAACGAAGTGGTGGCCGGCGAGAGTTTTTCGCTCAGCGTCGATGCCAGCGGCATTCCCGCCGTTCCGGTGAGGTGGAGTGTGGCGCAATCCGGGCCAGTGATTCCCAAGGGCTGGAGCGCTACGCTCGATGCAGCCAAAGGCGACGCTTCGGACAAAAGCAAGGGCGCCGACGATTGCTGCAAGTACACCGTGAACGTTCCGGCCGACGCAACGCTGCCCGCCCCGCCGGGCGACGCAATCCTGCCCTGGCCGCCGCCGCTAGTGCAGGTGCCGATACAAATCAGTGTGGACGGGTACGACCTGCAGACCCGCCAGCCGGCGGTGGCCGTGGTCGCCACTTCAACCAGCGTGGATACCTATCCGCTCGAGCTAGTGCCCGTGATTTCTCTTTCGGTGGAACCGCGCCACGTGATGCTGCCGGCGAGCGCCGCTTCCGGAAGCGATGCGAAACACATCGAGCTGCTGGCGCGCGTCCGCAATCATGGCACCCGCGTCGCTGCCGTCTCGGTGGGAATGGACGTTCCGGAAGGATGGAGCTTGGCGAAGATCCCGACGCTGGAAATCCCTCCCTCCAGCGATCAATTGGTTCGTTTCGATCTCGCGCTGCCGCCTCAGGCCAAGCCGGGTTCCTATCCGTTAAAACCTTTTGCGCGCGTGGGCGATCGAGATTTCCGAATTTCGTGGGAGCCGCTGCCGTCGCGTCCGACGCTGCATTGGAGCGAGCCTGCCGATGCGAGCGTCGACGTTTTGGACCTGCACATCCCGGAAAATCTGCACGTCGCCTACGTGACCGCGGGAACTGACCCTATACCCGAAACACTGCGCCAATTGGGAATCCGCGTGGACCTGCTCGATGAGGTGGCGTTGGCATTTGACGACTTGAGCCACTACGACGCGATCATTGTCGGCATCCGCGGGTACGAGTTGCGCCCGGACGCGGTTCGTTCGAACTCCCGGCTAATGGACTACGTCGAGCACGGCGGTACGCTCGTGGTCCAATACGAACGTGATTTCGCGTGGCAGAAATCTTTCCCGCCTTTTCCCGCCACCATGGGCCAGGCCGCCGCCCGCGTCACCGACCCGAATTCTCCGGTCCGTTTCCTGGCGCCGGAAAGTCCGCTGCTGAATTATCCGAACAAGATCACGCTGGAAGATTTCAAAGGCTGGGTGCAGGAGCGCGGCCTTT
>Ga0302325_10010194_pt1 | contig 20401 bp, 22 predicted proteins | sample Palsa_T0_2_FD_201948 | JGI IMG/M metagenome (GOLD analysis project Ga0302325, IMG submission 201948) | Peat permafrost microbial communities from Stordalen Mire near Abisko, Sweden - Palsa_T0_2 | ecosystem: Environmental > Terrestrial > Soil > Palsa > Peat permafrost | place: Sweden: Abisko...
ACCGTCAAAAAAGGCATCGCCACAGTGACGGATGTTTTTCACCAGCTCATCAAAAATGGAACCCAGCCGCCCGATTCTTCTTGACCCCTCTCAACGCGCTAATCAATTACACTACCAACGACAGCGGCGCAAGCTTCACAGTGGCGGCTGGGGGCAGCTACACTACCCCTGGCAGTTTCAGCAACTCCGGAACGATGGACCTGGAGCAGGGCAGTTCGCTTAAGGTGTCCGGCAACTTGAGCAACCACGGCACGGTCGCCACGAACAATCAAAACCTGCAAGGCGGCGCCAACACCCTGACGGTAACCGGCACCCTAACCAATAACACCGGGGACACCGTGACCATCGGCGCCAATAACGATACCAGCGACGTGGCCAACATAGGCCTGCTCGCCAACTCCGGCACCGTCACGGTTGGCACGGGAGCATCGCTGAACCTCACCTCGGCGGGTACGGATACGAATAGCGGCGCCATCACCATTGACGGCGGGACGCTGGACATGCAGGCTGGCTCCTTCACCAACTCCTCAACCATCGATCTGGAGCAGAAGGGCACGCTCACGGTTACCGGCAACCTCACCAATAGCGGCACGCTTACCACCAACAATGCAAACCTGGGCGGCGGCCCCAACACCATCACGGTGACCGGAACGCTAACCAACAACACCGGGGGCACCGTAACCATCGGCGCCAATAGCGACACCAGCGACGTGGCCAGCGTGGGTCTGCTCTCCAACGCGGGCACAGTCACGGTCGACAAAGGCGCCACTCTCAACCTGACCACCGCGGGTGCAGATACCAGCTCCGGCGCCATCGCCGTGAATGGCGGGACGCTGGACGTGCAGGCTGGCTCGCTCACCAACTCGGGCACTCTGGACCTGGAGCAGAAGGGCACGCTCACGGTCACGGGCAACCTGACCAACGCCGGCACGCTTACTACTAACAACTCTAACGTGGGCGGCGGCGCCAACACCATCACGGTGACCGGCACGCTGACGAATAACACCGGCGACAGCGTGACCATCGGCGCGCATGGCGACACAGCCGACACGGCCAGCGTGGGCCTGCTCGCGAACGCGGGCACGATTACGGTCGACAAGGGCGCCGTTCTTAAGCTGACCGCCACCGGCGCGGATTCCAACACCAGTTCTATCGTGCTGGACGGCGGGGCGCTAAGCGTAGCGTCTGGCGGCGCCTTGACCAACTCCGGCACTTTGGACGAGGAGCAGGGCGGCAGACTCGCCGTGACCGGCGGCCTGACCAACGCCGGCACGCTTTCGACCAACGCTTCCAACCTGGGCGGCGCCGCTAATTCGATCACGGTGTCCGGCAAGCTGACCAACAATACCGGCGCTACCGTGACCATCGGCGCCAATAACGACACCGCCGACACCGCCACTGTGGGATACGTGGCCAACTCCGGCACCATTACAGTGGATACGGGGGCTTCCCTGACCCTGTCCACGGCCACCACCCGATACCAACGCCGGCGCCATCGCCGTGGATGGCACGCTGGATATCAAATCCGCCACGACGCTCAGCGGAGCGGGCGCGCTCACCCTGACCAACGGCGCCATTACCGGGCTGACCGGCGGGCCTACGCTCCTGAACAACAGCACGATCCAAGGTTCGGGCACCATTTCGAACCTGGGCATCACCAACGCGGGCACGCTGTCCGCCAATCAAGCGGCCGCGCTCATTATCCTGCCGACCGCCGCCGGTCTGGACAACACCGGTACCATCAAAGTAAGCGCCGGCGACACCATGCAAATAGGTACGTCGGCCGGGGGCGCGTTGACGAATTTCGGCAGCAATACGCTGACGGGAGGTATTTACAACCTCAGCGGCACGCTGCAGTTCGGCGCGAGCGGCACCAGCATTACTACCAACGCCGCCAACATCACGCTCAACGGCGCGGGAAAAATGATCGACTTCGGCAACAACAACATCCTGGCCGGCTTCAACAACAACCTTTCCACGGGCGTCTTCAAGCTGAATTCCGGGGCCTCCCTCACCACTACCGGCGGCAGTTTCACCAACGCGGGAACGTTTACGGTCTCCACGGGCACCACCTTTACCGTCGGCGGCAGCTCCTTTAACTTCACGCAATCCGGCGGCAGCACGGTGGTGAACGGCGCCTTGACTTCTACCACCCTGGGCACGCTGGCCGTCAACGGCGGCTCGCTCGACGGCACCGGAACGCTGGGCTACAACGTGGTGGATTCCAGCACCCTGACCCCCGGCGATTCGGCAACCGTGACAGGCAAACTCACGGTGGCCGACACCTATACCCAAAGCTCCTCGGGGGCGCTGGACATCCAGCTTAACGGAGCCACTGTGGGCACTAATTACGATCAACTCAAAGTAACACAAGGCGCCACGCTGGGCGGCACGCTGAACATCAATCTGGGGTCCGGATTCACTCCCACCGTGGGTGAGCACTTCGTCATTCTGACGGCCTCCTCGGTGAGCGACACTTTTGCCACCGTGAACGGCCTGGCCATCAACGGTAGCGAGCACTTCACCATCACCTACCAGGCCGGCGACGTAGTGTTGACCGTGGTGAGCGGCGCGCTTACGGCTTTCAGCCCCGCTTCGACCAACATGCTGTCGCACCTGATCCATCCGGCGCCGAGCCATCTGGCAACGAACCCCGGCATAAGGGGCCACTATGGCCTTGCGGTATCCGGCCCGCGCATCGCAAGGCTTCCCGCGCCAGTTTCGCAGGCGGTTTCGTTCATGTCTCCGGCAACCGGCATGCGGGGATTCCACCCCATGGATATATCCGGCTCTCTGGCCGCCGTATCGGCTCCGGTCGGCGTGGGCGATGCCGGCCTAGCCGGTTCCTTCGGTATCGCGCCCGTCTCGGCTGCGTCTTATAACAGCATGGGCGCGATGAACCACCTACGCCTGGAATGCGGCGTGGATCTGAAGGCGCTGTTGAAGACCAGCCGGAAGCAACTGCTGAAGGGCTTGTGGGCCGCCCCGGATTCGCCGGACGCCCTCGCCATCGGCTACATGACTTACACGGCCAGCCACTAGGTCTCCGGGCTTACTGCGGCTCTGTGGGGCGGGTCCCCCTGGACCGCGCGGGACGCTCGCGTCCCGCCGATGGGGGCGGGGGCAGGGGCCCTTCCGCGCGGGCCAGGGCGCCGGGCATTGCACCGGCCTCCTGGTCCCGGAGTGTATCCAACCAGAGACACCGCTGTTATCTATAGTTAGCCTTGCCGCCAGACAGTATTCGGGTCAGAATGTGTGAGTGGCCCAGCGCGCGCGCGGCAGAGGGCCGGTGAAAGGACTAACCATGCCCGTACGCCGAATCGCCGTTTCACTCGCACTCGTGTCTTTCGCAGCCTATGGTCAAGCTCCGCTGGACGACGCCGCCATCGGGAAACTCGTCAAGGCTGGCGTCGGCGAGCAAACCATCGTGGCGACGATCGGCCTGCAGCCGGGAAAGTACGCGCTTTCGTCCGATGACATAATCGCGCTCAAGAAGGCCGGTGTCTCCGACAAGATCCTGGCAGCGATGATCGTGCGGAATGCCGCCGCGAACGCTGCGTCCGCGACATCCGCCGCCCCCACGGCGCTGGCTTTGCACGATGGCACACCGATCCGGCTGCGCCTGACCCGCGATCTCACTTTCACCAATGTGAAGCCCGGCGAAAAGGTGGATTTTGAAATCCTCGACGATCTCAGAATCGATGGCCTCCTGGTAATTGCGCACGGTTTGAGAGCTACGGCAACTGTCACCGAGGTTGAGCCGAAGACGCGCATGGGACGAGGCGGGAAACTGGGCGTGAACCTCGACTCCATCCCTCTGGTGAACGGCGGCCAGGTGGCCGTCCGCGCGGCGAAGGAGGGTCGCGGAGGCGGAAATCCGGACGCAACCTCCAGCGCGACCGTGGCGGCCACGGCTGTAGTCAGGCCGGCTGCGCCGTCTTTGCTATTTGCGTTTGACAGAGACGAGCCGTTCCCGGAGGGCACCAGTATCGCCGTCTACATCAATGGCGAAATCAAACTCGACCTCGCCAGATTCCTGGTGGACATGGCATTTTCCTCGAATCCCCCGGGCGCCCTGGTTACTATGTATGGCGCGCCCATCGGCCACACGCCTTTCACCACCAGGCTGGCGCCCGGCATGTACAAAGCCGTGTTCTCAGCCGACGGCTACTATAACTTGACCGAGAGCGTCTCCGTAGGACCGGGATACGCAACCACCGTGCATGCCGCGTTCGAAAAATAGCCCGCGACGGCCTGGCCTGCGCGGGTGGTGACGCTGGCCGAATTGCGCGCCCGTACAATGTGCACTCGGGAGAAGCCAGCCTATGCGCGCACGATGCCTTGGCGTATCGCATAGCGCACCAAGCTGGCGGTTTCGTGCACACCCAGCTTCTCCATGATGCGGCTGCGATGCGAATCGGCGGTCTTGTAGCTGATGCCCAGCACGGCGGCGACTTCCTTGGTGGAATTGCCGTCGGCTACCAGCGCCAACACCTGCACCTCGCGCGAGGTCAGCGGGCTGATCGCCGTGGCACGGCCCGGCGCCGGTATTTCCACGCAGGAGCCGAGGTAGCCAAGGAATCCGCCGTCTTTGTCGACCTGCGCCGTCCCCGCGTCCCGAACCCATCGGTATTGCCCGTCGGCCCGCCGCAGACGATATTCCATATCAAATGGCTGGCGCGCGCCGAACGCCCGCCGGTAAGTATCCAGGCAGCGTTGCCGGTCGTCCGGGTGTACACCTTCCACCCAGCCCTCGCCCATCTCCTGCACCATCGTCCGGCCTCGGAATTCGAGCCATGGCCGATTGAAGAACGTGCACAGTCCGTCCCGGCCCGCCGACCAAAGCATGAAGGGTGCTTGGTCGACCAGGCGGCGGAAGCGCTCGTCCTCCTGTCCGGAGTAGTCAAAGGTCACGTGACTCGGCTGCATGTTCTTAATGAAATACTAATGCCTTTCACCGGCCACGTAAATACTGGTAGTACCATGCCCTAGAGAAATTCCCGCAGCACCTGGAACCCCACAATCGTCTTAGCCTCCTGGAGACAGGACACGGAAGGCGCCGGTGGCCGTGTGGCGATTCAGAATTCTGTCTTCTATCCCTGCGTCAGCACACCGATCGCGATAGAATGCACCTTGGTCTCCGGCGTTTCCGCGCGCGATAGCAGCACTACGGGCACGCGGGCGCCCAAAACAATTCCCCCCGATTCCGCCTTGGCAAAATACACGATCGCCCGGTAGAGGATGTTGGCGGCCTCAATATCCGGCGCCAGGAAGATGTCCGTATTTTCCACTACGGGGCTGGCGATCCTCTTCCGTTCCGCGGCGAACTTGCTAAGGGGCGCGTCCAATGCGATGGGACCCTCGATATAGCAGCCGGCGAGTTGGCCGCGCCGGTTCATGGCGCATAGGGCGGCGGCGTCCACGGTGGCCGGCATTTCGGGATTCACCAATTCCAGAGCGCAAAGCGCGGCGATGTTCGGCCTCTCAATCCCTATGGCGCGGGCCACCTCGATGGCGTTGCGGCACAATTCCGCCTTCTGCGCCAGCGCGGGCGCGATGTTGATGGCCGCATCCGTGAGCAGCATCAGGCGGTCGAAGCCCGGCACTTGAAAGACCACGACCTGGCTCAATTGGCGGTTGGTGCGCAGGCCCGCATCCTTATCGAGCACGGCGCGAATCAGGCTGGCGGTGGCGATCTTGCCTTTCATCAGCAGCCCCGCGCGGCCTTCCCGTACCAGCGCGATGGCCTGCCGGACGGCCGCCGCCGGGGTGGGTTCGTTGACGATCTGGCTGTCGGAAAGCTCGAAGCCGGCCGCACGGGCGAGGGTCCGGATCTCATCTCCCTTGCCGACCAGGATGCCTTCCGCCAAGCCCAATTCGCGGGCGCGTTTGAGCGCTTCGATCACATCGGGATCGTGGGCGGCGGCCACGGCGATGGAAGCTGGACCGCGGGAGCGCGCGGCGTCCAGGAGTTCATTGAAAGTACGGAACATGGGGCGGTCGGTGGCTCTGGCGAAGGCATCATAGCACGAAGCCGGCCTCCGGCCGGCTAGGGGGACGCAACCGCTCCCTTACGGGTCGCGGCTCGTATACCTTGCGAAATCAACGCGACTGTTACCGAGCGGTTTCCTCCGCAAAATGAGCCATGGTTAACTCGAAGGGTTAACCGGCGGTCCGGTGCCGCCCCTGCCGGGTACTCTGCCCCGTACCCCTGGAACCCGCCGCTTCGGCGGCCTTCCCGTAGAATTGCATTAAGGAACACAGAGAGTATGACTTTGAACGATGCATTCCAAGGCCACTCCATGAAATCGACGCAGCTCGTACAAAGGGGGTCGCTGCTTTTGCTGGCGGTGACCGCCAGCCTGATGCTGGCGCTGCGCCATCACAATGGAATCATGCTGGGCATAGTGCTGGCGCTGGGCATGGCGGTGGCTCCAGCGTGGTACGTGCTGGCGCGCCGCATGCGCGACAAGGTCCGGCAACAGGAGATGGAAGACCGTCTCATGGAGCATACCAGAACGTACCTCCGGAGCCAGGAACCGGCGCGTGAAAAGGTGGAGTCCGACATCGAGATCCTGGCGCGCACCATTGATGGACGGAAGCTGCCAAGGCAGGACTTCCGGAAACTCGATGGAATCGCCTCGTCCTTGCCCGTTGGCGGTCCGCTGGTTTTCAACGCGCTGCCTCGCCGATATGCCATCCGGAGTCTCTACGACCGGCGCTTTGCGGACCTTGCCGCGACGCTGCCCGAGCCGGCGTGCCTGCCGCTGACCGAGCTTCTGCCGGCGCGGGCCACAGAGGAATTCGGGTCCTGGACCGCGCAGGCGCAAGGCCTGACCGTCGAATACTCGAATGCGGCGATGGATGAGATCCGCATCCGGGCGGCGGAGGGCTACCAGCGCATGCGCCATGGCGGCGTGGAGGTGGGCGGCGTCCTGTTCGGCACGCGCCGCGATGGCGTGCTGCGCATCCTGGCGGTGCGGCCCATCGCATGCGAGTACGCGCGAGGGCCGCGGTTCTTACTCTCGAAATGCGATGAAGCCGGCCTGGCGGAGCTGCTGCAGGCTTCCGGCGGCGATTCTGCGTTGGACGGACTGGAGCCGGCCGGCTACTATCATTCCCATGCACGCGAGGGAATCCGCCTGTCCGAAGCCGATGTGCAATTCTTCGATCGCTTCTTCCCATTGCCTTGGCAGGTCGCCCTGGTGGTGCGGCCCGCGAACCTCGCGCCCGCGCGCGCCGGGTTCTTCTTCCGCGAAGAAAACGGGACGATGCGGACCGAGTCCAGCTTTTGCGAGTTCCAGTTGACACCGGCGGCTGCCGTGTAAGGGTTTTGGTTGGGGTGGGGAATCTGCCACACTAGAGAATTAGACTCATGGCAGATTCCCCGATTACTTCCCGAGAAAAAGACTTCGCCGCCTGGTATCAGGATGTGGTCCTGGCGGGCGATATGGCCGAGCCGGCCGAAATCGTCAAGGGTTGCATGGTGATCAAGCCCAACGGCTATGCCGTTTGGGAGATCCTGCAACGCGAGCTGGACAACCGCTTCAAGGCCAGCGGCCATCAGAACATCTATCTCCCGCTGCTGATCCCGCAGAGCTTCCTCGAAAAAGAGGCCGAGCACGTGGAAGGCTTCGCGCCGGAGCTGGCGGTGGTGACCATCGCGGGCGGCAAGAAGCTGGAAGAGCCTTACGTCATCCGCCCGACGTCGGAAACCCTCGTCGGGCACTTTTTCGCAAAGTGGATTCAGAGCTATCGCGACCTGCCGGTGCTGGTGAATCAATGGGCCAACATCATTCGCTGGGAGCTGCGCACGCGCATGTTTCTGCGCACTACGGAGTTCCTGTGGCAGGAGGGCCACACGGCGCATGCCAATCACCAGGAGGCGCTGGAGGAGGTTTTCCGCATCCTGGACGTGTATGCCGAGGTGGCCGAGGATGTGATGGCCATGCCGGTGATCAAAGGCGCCAAGACGCAAGGCGAGAAGTTCGCGGGCGCGCTAAGGTCGTATTCCATCGAAGCCATGATGCAGAATGGCCTGGCGCTGCAGGCCGGGACCAGCCACGATCTGGGGCAGAACTTCGGTAAGGCTTTCAACGTGCAGTTCCAGACCAACGAAGGCAAGCTGGACTATGTCTGGCAGACCAGTTGGGGCGTGAGCACGCGGCTGATCGGCGGACTGATCATGACGCATTCCGACGACAAGGGGCTGGTGCTGCCGCCCAAGGTCGCGCCGCGCAAGGCCGTGCTCGTGCCCATTTACCGCAAGGACGAAGAGCGCGCGCAGGTTTTGGAGGTGGCCGCGCGGCTGGCCGCCGAGTTGGGCGCGCATATGGACGCGCGCGAAGGGCTGACGCCGGGATCGAAGTTCTTCTACTGGGAGCGGCGCGGCGTGCCGGTGGTGTTCGAGTTGGGGCCGCGCGATGTGGCCAGCGGCAACATTGTAATCAAGCGCCGCGACACGGGAGCGAAGGAAATAATTCCCCAGGCGGCGGCGGCGGCGAAGCTGGCGGCCACGCTGGAATCGATGCAGCAGGACCTCTACGCGAAGGCCAAACAGCGGCTTAAGGACAACACGGTGTTGGCGAATTCGGTCGACGAAGTACAGGCGATCCTGAACGAAGTCACGGCCGAGAAGGGCGGCGGCAGGTTCGTGATGACGCACTTGGCGGACGATCCGGCGGCCGATGCGCGCATCAAGGAATTCAGGGCCACGGTGCGCAACATTCCGTCGGCGGATGAATATGACGGGCCCGGCAAGTGCATCGTAACGGGCGCGGAGGTGGATCGGCGCGTGGTGATTGCCAAGGCGTATTAGGCGCGGCGGGCCGTGCCGCTCTCGGCGTCGAGTTTCCGGATCTCAGGACACGACTCCGGCCAAGTATAGTTCCACCCGATCGGTCGTCCAGGTCGCCACGCCGCACCCGAAGAAGTCGGTGTCTTCGGTCCATATCGGATAGCCCAACACAAGGGCGCAGGCCAGGATTGGCCAATCATCCTCGTCGCGGCGGGCAAGCCGCTGGCGCGCTATCGCCTCCATCGGCGCGTAGGTCTCGAACTCGACAGTTCGCCTAGTGCGCCGAGTGTCGCCAATCCCGGAGCGACCGGCATCGCGCGCCGCTCCAAAATGACCGGAAGTTTCTCGCGAGCCTCGCGGAAAGCGGAGTCGGGCGCAACGTACTCTAATCGGTCCGCATACGTGCGAAGTAGCCAGAGCACTCGTGTTCCCAGTACCGCGCGAATCAGAATGTTCGCGTCGAGCACCAGCATGTCAGCTCTTCTGCATCCGGTGCTCACGGCGCAACTGCTTGTAGTCCTCCATGAGTTCTTCTTCGGACGTTCCCGCTGCGGCGATCAACTCCTGCATCTTTTCGCCGGCGAGGCGAAGAGCTTCCAGTTGCGCTTGGCTCGGCTTGGGCTTCGTCGGCAGGTAGATACCGATGGTGGCGCCATGCCGCGTGATCGCGACAGGCGTCTTCGATTCCAAATAGCTGGATAGGTTCTCTCGAAATTCGCGAATTCCGACTCTGGTAGGCTGCATGGTGTGTCACCTCGATTTGTGTACACCATGTTGCCACACGCGGAACGGCCCGAACTCGCAACTACAAAGCAAAGTCGGATGCGGAATGGTCGAACGGGTTGAGAACCAGGATTTCGTCGTAGTACCGGTTGGGCTGAAAGTCTTCCGATAGCAGATACCGGGCGCCGGCACGCTGGGCAGCGGCGAGGATGAGGGCGTCCCAGTAGGTGAGTTGCGCGGAATCCGTCCAATGCCAGGCTTGTTGGACCAAGCCGAGAGTGGTGTCCACAGGCTTCCAATGCGCCAGGTCTTCCACGATCTCGCGGGCCCGCACCGGTTCCAGGCGCATCTTCCGCACCGCATTCCAGTAGAACTCGTGGAGGACTTGCCAGCTCAGGCAACCCGCGCCTGCCACCCACAAAGCGTCCATCCACTCCGTGGCGCGGGCCTGTTTCCGGGCGTCAACGGGATCCACGCAATACAGGAGAAGATTCGAGTCGACAAAAAAGCGGTCAGCGGCGCTCATGCACTTCGGCGCGGCTCATGCGTTCGGTGGCGCCGGCTGCCGCCAGTGGGCGGTTCGATTTCCAATGCTCAAACGCTCGCCAGTAATCGTCGGTCAGTCGCATCTGCCGCTCCAGCATCTCGCCGACCAGCCTGGAAACCGAGGTGTTCTCCTCGGCCGCCTTGCGGCGCGCCCACAGAGCCGCCTGATCCGATATCTTGATCGTCACATTCTTCGGCACAGATTCAGTGTAGCACGAGAGCAGTGCTAAAGGGTCTGCAGGCGGAAGGCCAGCAGGAACCACGCGGCGATGAAGGCAAGCCCCCCGATCGGCGTAATGGCGCCGAATGTCCGGATGCCGGTCAATGCCAGCGCGTAAAGGCTGCCGCTGAAGATCAGGATGCCGGCCAGCAGCAGGCCGCACACCCAGCCGGTAGCCGATTCCGAGAGCGCGCCGGCCCGGGTGAATAGCGGCACGATCAGGATACCGAGCGCGTGAACGAATTGGTAGAAGACCGCCCTTTCGTAGACGCCCATCGCATAGGCATCCAGGCGGCCGCGCAGGCCGTGCGCGCCGAATGCGCCCGAGATCACCGCCAGCCCCAACAGGACTGCGCCGAGTCCGCTCCAGTTCATGCAGATCAATTGTAACTTTTACCGGGACCGCTTGACATATAAGAGATTGCTTATATAATTCAAAAAGTGGGAAATCGAGAGGCGGCGGACGTGTTCCGGGCCGTGGCGGACCCCACGCGCCGGGCCATCCTGAATCTGCTGCGCGATGCGGAGCATTCAGCCGAAGACTTGGGGCGGCCGTTCCGCGTCAGCCAGCCGGCTATTTCGCAGCACCTGCGGGTACTGCGTCGGGCCGGATTGGTGCGCGGCCAGAAGTCCGGCCGCAAGTGTGTGTACCGGCTCAACCCGAAGCCCCTCGATGAGTTGTATGACTGGGTAACGCAATTTCGCGAGATCGCCGATCCTACGGGTCATATATGGCGGATCGCGGCAAGGAGAAAACATGGCAATCCAGGGAGCCAGACCAGATAAGCGGCAGATCGTCCCATACCTGTTTGTGCGCAACGGGGACGAGGCCATCGAATTCTACCAACGGGCGTTCGGCGCGGAGGTGCTGTACCGCTCGCCTATGACCGGTGGCAACGGCATCTTTGCCCAGTTGCGCGTCGGCGAATCTGTCGTGCAGGTGGCCAGCGAAAGCGAACAGAAACCTTGCGCGGGCGGGCCTGTGTCGCCGCAGACGTTGGGGGGCACTGCGGTGGTCCTCGAGACGTATGTGGATGATGTGGACGCGGCCTTCGAGCGGGCGGTGGAAGCGGGGGCCGCGCCGACGATGCGGCCATGCGACACTTTCTTCGGCGACCGCTATAGCTGGGTGACCGAACCTTTCGGACACCTTTGGGCGTTGGCCACGGTGAAAGAGACAGTCCCACCGGACGAAATCCAACGGCGCATCGACGAAATGATGGCGGTGGGGGCGCATGCTTGAGATGAGGTTAATCTATGCCGGCTAAAGCGCAAAGCAAATCCACCTTCGATGTGCACCCCGCCGTGGCGATGGCGCAGTCCGTGATCGCGGCCATGAAAGAGAAGACTGGCCGGTCGCTCGAAGACTGGCTGGAAGTGGTGGGCAACGACGGACCGCCAACGGAGAAAGAACGGCGCGACTGGCTGAAGGCGAAGCACGGGCTGGGCACGAACTATGCCGGTTTCATCGCCGAGACTTCTGTGGGTAAGGGCGAGCAGTACAGCCCGGAAGGCTACCTGCGGTTGGCGGGACAGTATGTCGAGGAATTGTTCGCCTTGCCGAAAGCCGGACTGCGCCCCATCTACGACGCGCTGCTGGCGGCCAGCCTCAAGCTCGGCAAAGATGTGCGGGTCTGTCCGTGCCAGACTTTCGTGCCGCTGTATCGCAACCACGTGTTCGCGCAGATCAAGCCGGCGACGCGCACGCGCGTCGACTTCGGCCTGGCGCTGAAGGATACCAAGACTCCAAAGCGGTTGATCGATACCGGCGGGTTCGCCAAGAAAGACAGGATCACGCGGCGGATCGAGATCTCGTCGTTGGGCGATATCGACGACGAAGTGCGGCGATGGATGAAGGCGGCATACGACATGGACGCGTAAGCATCTCCAACTGTGAACCGCTTTAGTGCTATTTATAAAGGACAGTGTCCTTTACACGCATAAGACTGGGTGTCGCCGCTTTACTGACCGTGTCATGCACCGCTCCTCGGGTTCCCTTGCGCATTGCGGCGGCGGCCGACTTGCGATACGCGCTTGAAGATGTGGTGAAGACCTTCCACCTGCGGCATTCCGAAGTGCGGATCGAGCCAACCTACGGCTCCTCGGGCATGTTCTACGAGCAGTTGGTGAACCACGCTCCATTCGATCTGTACTTGTCGGCGGATGTGCAGTACCCGCGTAAGCTGTCCGAGCGGGGATTGATCCTGCCGGGAAGCGAGTTCACCTACGCGGACGGGCACATCGTGTTGTGGACGGGCAATGCGTCGGGCGTGGACGTCGCGCGCCTGGGAATGGAAGCGTTGCGCCAGCCGGCCGTGCGGCACATCGCCATCGCGAATCCCGCGCACGCGCCATATGGCCGCGCCGCCGAGGCGGCCTTGCGGTCGCTGGGGCTGTATGACGCCGTGAAGGGCAAGCTGGTGATGGGCGAGAACATCTCGCAGGCGTTCCAACTGGCGCAGAGCGGCGCGGCGGAAGTGGGCATCGTGGCGCTTTCGCTGGCGATTGCGCCCGGCGCCGCCGGCCAGGGCCATTATTGGGAAGTGCCGCGCGACGCGAATCCGCGCATCCAGCAGGGCGGCGCGATATTGAAGTGGACCAAGAATCCCGAAGCGGCGCAGGCCTTCCGCGCGTTTCTAATGGCGCCCGAAGGCCGCGCTATTCTGAAGCGATATGGATTCTCGTCAGACTGAACAGTGGACCGGACGCCCTCGTTCACGCGCGACCCCCTGGTCGCGCTCTTGCGGGACGGGAGATTAGATGGAGTGGCAAGCCCTCTGGCTGAGCCTGCGCCTCTCGTTCTGGACCACGCTCATCCTGCTGGCTATCGGGCTGCCCGCCGCGTATTGGCTGACCTTCTCGCCGCGCCGCTGGAAGTTCCTGGTGGAGGCCCTGGTAGCGCTGCCGCTGGTGCTGCCCCCCACTGTCCTGGGATTCTACATCCTGCTGGCCATCGGTCCGCACAGTCCGGCGGGGCGCTTGTACGCGGCGCTCACCGGCGGCATGCTGCCGTTTTCGTTTCAAGGGCTGCTGGTGGCGTCCGTGCTCTATAGCCTGCCGTTCGCGGTACAGCCGATCACATCCGGATTTGCCGCGGTGGACCGCAAGCTGATCGAAGCCTCCTGGTGCCTGGGCGTTTCGCGCGCGGCTACCTTTTTCCGCGTGATCGTGCCGCTCTCGATCCCCAGCATCGTCACCGGCATGATTCTTAGCTTCGCGCACACGCTGGGCGAATTCGGCGTAGTGCTCATGGTGGGCGGCAATCTGGCGGGCATCACGCGCACCGTGTCTATCTCGATCTTCGACGACGTGCAGGCGCTGAATTATAGCGCCGCCATGCATACTTCACTGCTGCTGCTTGGCATTTCCTTTCTAGTTCTGGCGGCCACTTACGGATTGCGGCGGAGGGTCTGGGCCGTATGGCCGATCAACTAGACGTCGAGGTCCGCAAACGGCACCCAGGCGGACCGGAGATCGCGGCTGTGCTGCGGCTCCCGTTGGGCAAGCCTTCGGTGATGGTGCTGTTCGGACCATCCGGGGCGGGGAAGACCACCGTGCTCCGTCTAATCGCTGGGCTGGACACGCCTGACGCAGGGTTCATCCGGTGCGGACATGAGGTCTGGTACGACGGCGCGCGCGGCGTTCGTCTGGCCCCGCAAGAGCGCCGCGTGGGATACCTATCGCAGGATTACGCCCTCTTCCCGCATCTCACGGTGCGCGGCAATGTGGCCTATGGCGCGCATGGCCACGCCATCCATGAAGTGCACGATCTGCTGGCGCGCTTTGAACTGGGCGAGTTCGCGGACCGTTATCCGCGGCAGCTTTCGGGCGGCCAACTGCAGCAGGTGGCGTTGGCGCGCGCGCTGGCGGCGCAGCCCCGTCTGCTGCTGCTGGATGAGCCGCTCTCCGCGCTGGATGCGCCCACGCGGCTGCGCGTGCGCGGCGACCTGCGGCAACTGCTGGCCGGCGTTCAGGTGCCCGCGGTCGTGGTTACGCATGACCGCAACGAAGCGCTGGCACTGGGCGATTCCATCGCCATCATGATCGATGGCAGGCTGCGCCAGGCGGGCGCTGTCGAGAGCGTGTTCGATTGCCCGGCGGATGCGGATGTGGCCGCGGCGGTGGGCGTCGAAACCATTTGTCCGGCGCGCGTAATTTCGAGGAGCGCGGGCCTGGTCACGGTCGAGATCGCCGGCGCGCGCCTGGTGGCCGTAGACACCGCCGGCGGGAGTTCGGACGTGTTTGTGTGCATCCGCGCGGAGAGTGTCGCCATCGAGCGGAACCCGTCGGGCAATCCCACCAGCGCCCGCAATCGTCTGCCGGCGCGGATTGTCCTGGTGATCCCCGAAGGGCCGCTGGCGCGGGTGACCTTGGATTGCGGCTTCCGGCTGACTGCCATGGTGACGCGGCAATCTGAGGAAGAAATGCATCTATGCGAAGGCCAAGAGGTGACTGCAGTGGTTAAGGCAACTTCGATTCGGATCGTACCGCGCGTTTATTGAGGGCCGCATAGCACAGTGACAATCAGACGGTGGGGCGGGCGCCCGCGCACGCGAATTTATGCTTGGATAGCGCCTCTCCGGCGTGAGGGCTCCTTCTAACTGTGTCGAACAGTTCTAGCGTCTGCCATAAGGCGTTGGTGCGTAAGGTTCGAGGCGCCGAAAAGTAACCTATCGTCATGGTCGCCGTGGGCGTGGTGAACACCAACACGGTGAACACGTGAGCACGTCCCATGTTGCCCATGCCCATATTCACCGTGGCGGTCGGCCGCGGGGCTGGCTAGCTTTCTTGATGCTGTTGTTCTTTCGAAAGTTCTCTGGCGATTTGGTCTGGGAATTGACGGAGCGGCAGATTGTTTTCCGCTCGGGTATGGCGACGCGGAGGCTCTCCAACCGCGTCATTCAGCCGCTGGACAGCCGCACGGAGGCGCGAGGCGAGCCCGTGACGTTGGTAGCCGGCGGCGAAACCGTCACCGTGCGCGTATGCTGCCGCTTTCAGCACCCGGCCTGCGATCCCATGGTGGGCATCCTCATCCGGAACCGCATCGGCATCGATGTCTACGGCACCAACCTGCGCATCGAGCATAAGCATCTGGGCAGCTACCAGCCCGGTGGCGAACTGGAGGCGGATTTCCACTTCGCCTGCTGGCTCAGCCCCCAGCAGTACGCTCTGATTGTGGCTACCGCGAGCCCGACTGCTCCAGTCACGACTGGCTGGATGACGTGATCCCGTTCGACGTGGTGGATACGCGGAGATCGCATGGCACGCGTCACGGTGAGCTGGCAGATCGTGTTAGGCTTGTCAAACCGGAGGATGTGGCGCACGCTCCTAGCGTGCCGCGTCGGCACTCGTGCCGACGCCTGCCGATCGCATGATCTACGCCGAAGTGTTGTCGATAATCGTCGCGGTGTTGCTGGGTACCGCGGTAGTGCGCTCGCTCACCGTCAAGAACCAAGCCGACTTCCTGGTTGCGGGCCGCAAGCTCACCTGGCCGGTCCTGGTATTCACCCTGCTCTCCTCCTGGATCGGCGCGGGCAGCCTCTTTGCGGGTGGCGAGAATGCCTACCGCAACGGCTTCTCGGCGCTCTGGCAGCCCGCCGGCGGCTGGTTCGGACTGGTCCTGATTGCCGTCATCGCCGGTCGCGCGCGCCGCTTCGCGCAATTCACTGTGCCCGATCTTCTCGAAACCCGCTACAACACCACCGCGCGCGTGCTGGCCACCATCGCCATCGTGATTTCGTACACCGTCATCACCAGCTACCAGTTCAAGGGCGGCGGCGACATCCTGCACTTGATCTTCCCCTCGCTCGATCAAAAAACCGGCATGGACATCATCGCGGCCTTCGTGATCACGTTCACGGCGTTGGCGGGCATGGCCTCAGTCGCTTACCTGGACCTGATCATCGGGCTGCTGGTCACGGTCATCGCGATCGTCTCGCTGCCGCTGCTGCTGGCGCGCACCGGCGGATGGCCGGCCGTCCACGCCGCCCTGCCCGCCGATCACTTCACCGTTTTCGGACCGCTCGGCTGGGTACACTGCCTCGGATACCTGCTGCCTACCTTGCTGCTGCTGATCGGCAATCAAGGCATGTATCAGAAGTTCTTCTCCGCCCGCTCGGAACGCGACGCCCGCTGGGCCGTCTTCGGCTGGATCGCCGGCACCTTGGTCCTCGAAACCGTCATCATCACCATCGCGGTAATCGGCAGCTCCACGCTGCACACCGACCGCCCCCGTGAGATCATCCCGCTGACGGCGCGCATGCGCTTGCCGGAAGTGGTGGGCGCAATCCTGCTCGGCGGCGTCTTCGCCAAGGTGATTTCCACCGCCAACAATTACCTGTTCTCGCCCGCCAGCAACCTGATTCACGACGTCTACAAACGCTTCATCGATCCGCAGGCGAGCGAGCGCCGCACGCTGATCGTCTCGCGCGCGCTGGTGATCGCCCTGGGCGCATTCGCGCTCCTGCAGGCCGCCTACTTCGAGTCGATCCTGAAGGCCGCGCTCTATGCCTACACGGTGTACGGCGCGGCTGTCACTCCCTCCGTGATGGCGGTGTTCTTTTGGAAGCGGGCCAATGCGGCGGGCGCTATCAGCTCTATCGTTTTGGGAACCGTCATCACAGTGATCTGGCAAATTCTGGACATACAATGGCTGGACGCCGTTTATCCCGCGCTGGGCATTTCCGTACTGGCGCTGATCGCGGTCAGCCTGGCGACGGCGCCGCCCACTCGCGCCAATCTGGAGCCTTTTGAAAAATGAACCTCGCGGCCATTCAGGAAGAACTGCAAAAGCAAAAGCTGGACGGGTGGTTGTTCTTCGACCATCACAAGCGCGATCCGCTGGCGTATCGAGTACTGGGCTTTCAGCCGGCATCACACGTCACGCGGCGCTGGTATTACTGGATTCCCGCGGCCGGCGAGCCGCGCGGTCTGGTGCATCGTATCGAGTCGGGCCGCTTGGACATGCTGCCCGGCGATAAGATCCGCTATTCGAGCTGGAGCGAGCAAACCGGCGGGCTGCGCGCGCTGGTGGGCGATGCGCGGCGCGTGGCCATGCAATATTCGCCGATGTGCGCCATCCCGTATGTGGCCATGGTGGACGCGGGCACGGTGGAACTGGTGCGCAGCCTAGGCGTGGATGTGGTCAGCTCAGCCGAGCTGATCCAGCACTTCGAGGCGCGCTGGAGCGCGGAAGCGCTCGAATCGCACCTGGAGGCGGGCCGCCGCGTAGACCGCGTGCGCACGCAGGCTTTCGAAATGGTCCGCGAGATCACCCGCGGCGGCGGCGTGACGCAGGAATTCGCGGTCGCGCAGTTCGTGCGCGATGGCTTCGCCAAAGCCGGCCTGTTCGCGGAGGATGGGCCCATCGTGGGCGTCAACGCCAACGCCGCGAATCCGCACTACGAGCCGACCGCCGAGATCACCTCCGCGATTCGCAGTGGCGACCTGGTGCTGCTCGACATGTGGGCCAAGCTGGACCAGCCCGGCGCGGTCTACTACGACATTACCTGGACCGGCTTCTGCGGCGACCACCCCAGCGACGAAATGCTCAAGGTGTACGGCGTGGTGAGCGGCGCGCGCGACGCAGCCATTGCAAGGGTCAAGGATACTGTGGCGGCCGGCCGTGAGTTGCGCGGCTTTGAGGTTGACGACGCCGCCCGCGGCTACATCTCGAGCCGCGGCTACGCCGAATATTTCGTGCATCGGACGGGCCATTCGATCGGCGAGGAAGTGCACGGCAATGGCGCAAATATGGATAATCTGGAAACGCACGATGAGCGGCGGGTGGTGCCGTGGACCTGCTTTTCCATCGAGCCGGGCGTGTATCTCAAAGACTTCGGGATACGGTCGGAAGTGAATATGTTTGTGGGGGAGACGGAGGCGCGGGTGACGGGGGAGGTACAGAAGGAGCTAGTTATTCTATAAAAAAAGGTTGGCAGGCGCTTCCGCCTGCCAACCCCTCGGCCCCCGTCCTGATTGAACGCCCCTGGCTATCCCTCATCCCAATTTAGCTTGGCACTTGGGTAGTACAGAGAGATAGGGTTATCGCCAGATTCCGAATCCTCAAGCGCTCGCCTTACCTGATTAGCAACTTCAGCCGTGTACGTTTGGATCTTCGGCATAAGGGTGTACGGGTCCCGCGTCTCAATCGAAATCGTGCGGTATTGGTTCAGATCGAACGGGATTTTATCCACTGTGCGCTTGACCTGAACTGTGGGAAGTCGGGTGGTATGCCGTAGGCACAACTCATAGAACACATTCGGATTGTGGAACGATAGATCGACGACCACTAGTCGCGCCTTCAAAATGTGCTCAATCACCTGCTTGCCGATCATACCGGGCTTGCCGATCTGATCGGCCCGCACTACCGTCAGACCGAACTCCGCCACGGCGGGCTTGATAATATACTCCATCAGGAAATCCGCGTGGCGACGATCCTCAGAATTATCTTCTCCGATCGGCGAGATGTAGAAACAAATCTTGGCGAAATCCGCAGTTCCAGATGCGCCTTCGCCCGTCGGCACAACGCTTCCTCCCAGCCTTGTTGTCTCGCCCTGAGCTGCTGGCGCAACCGATACTTCTTCGAGAGCCTGTTCAATCGGGATAACCCGTTCCGACCCACCAATCGTTTTGAGCAGGCCGAGAAACTTCGCGTTCAAGGTGAACTTGTCAATGCACTCTGCCTTCTCGCTCTCTTCTATATTTGCCTCGGATAGGTAGTCTGCCAGCACTTCCTTCGCTGGTATCCGGTTCCCCTTCAACTTCCCGTATAAGAAAGCGAATGGCGCGTGCTTCTGGATGGCTAAATCGAAGCGGGCCTGAAGTTTCTTCGCTGGAGAAATTACCTCGCTTGTGGCCTCATTCCCTTCGGACGTCAATTCTAGGAACTCGGCCTGATACCCGCCCTTCGTTAGACCGTATTGACCCGATGCCGTCACGAGTCGGCGCGCCTCATGGCTGTCAGGTTCCTTGTTCAGTTTTTCAAACAGCGTGAGTCTACGGACCCTTTGACCCGCAGCATACCTCTGAATTCCTTCCGGGATTTCCAATGCCTCTTCAAGAATGAGCGCGGGAAATTTCCGTTCCGTTCGTGGCTTACGGGCCGAGGCCTTTGTGCGTGTTTTTTTGGCAGCCATCGTGCTATTTCACTTCAACTTTCAAATCCCAAATCCCTATCCGCTCCACTTCGTCAACGCCCAGAGTCGTCGATGCTCCGGCCTCATCGAGGCCCGCCGTGTCCGCATTCCAGTGTCAGTCTAGAGGTTGCCACGGCCTCGATATGGCAGACATATGCTGGCGTCCCTGTAGGTGCGGCTTCTGCGGCAGCGCGAAGTTGCTTCGGACTACGCCTACGTGGAAGCCGCGCCGCTTTACCAGGCCGATATTTCAGCTCGTCCAATCAAGCCATCGGCCCCAACTGGGACGCGCAAGCGGACAAGTTCTGAAACAGACTGCCTCAACGCTTCGGCAAGCTGGCGAGGCGTCAATCGCACGTTGTGCTCTCGGTAAAGCCCGCGAACAGTTTCAGGAACAAGTTGCCGTGCTAGTGTATACACAGGATTAGCCCCCTTTCACTACACATTATAGCCCCCGCACTGTTTCAAAAGGGGTAAGTTTGCATCATCGCCGGAAGGCCCGTAAGACAAAGGGCTTGGCATGTTGCAAATGTCTAGCGCAAAATGGAGGGCATGCAATACGGGTATGCCCGCGTCTCGACGGACGACCACGCCCCTGCCCTGCAGCTCGGCGCGACACCAAGCTGATTGTCAATCCGGCGCGCCAGACTGGTTGTCGACCTCTCCGTGACGGGTACGGGGTCGTTCACGCGGTTGATCGGATGGCGAAATCCGGATCGCCGGATTGACGGCCGGATACTGTTTTACAGAAAAGGCTCTATAACCTCCGGATCTTCAGCGCCGCGTACTTGCGCTCAAGATCGGCGACCAGTCCTTGGAATTCGGGCGCCGCACGCAGGCTCTCAAGATGTGGATCCAGCCGAAAGAAGGGCCAGCAGGCGAAACCGGTGTCGACGCTGCGCTCCAGCCACGCCATGGCTTTGTCCGTTTCCCTTAATACCGCATAAACACAGGCGATTTGATAATAGGTGTGATGCG